>ERZ1740072.1012-NODE-1012-length-11043-cov-3.943484_pt1 | contig 11043 bp, 8 predicted proteins | sample MGYA00581733_ERZ1740072 | MGnify/ENA primary metagenome ERZ1740072 (study PRJEB43018, sample SAMN04849741) | marine metagenome | isolation source: floating plastic debris | place: Pacific Ocean | collected 2008-08-30 | study: EMG produced TPA metagenomics...
ATGTAGGGAGCAAAATAGCCAAAGGAGGTGGGAAAGAGCACCTTAACGCCAGCGATCTCAATCATGTTGCGCATCGTTTCAGCCACGGCGCTCGTTTCCGGCACGCTGGCCTCTTCCACAATTTTGATGCCCGGAACGTTGGCCACCATGGCGGCGGCCCCTTCGGCATGGGCCTGATTGTAGCCAAAGTCATCTTTGGGGCCGACATAAATAAACCCGACAACCAACTCTTCCCCGTCTCCGCCCCCGGCGCTTTCGCCCTCAGCAGTGGCGTCACCTTCGGTCGCTGGGCTACAAGCCGTACCGAACTTAGTGACCACCCCAAACGCAGTGGTGGCCATTAATCCACGAATGATCTGTCGGCGAGAAAGGTGAGAAAAGTTGCGCTGGGTCATCGGGCTTACTCCAAAAAATGAAAACGGGAAACAACTGAAAATGAGTTGCGAGGGAACGGCTAGGAAGATTCTCGGGGATCAGGGACAAGAAACATTGATTACTCTGCGTAGAGATTCAAGTCAGCAGCTTTGAATGATCGTCGGGTGGTCATTGCCAAGCATGATGCACCAAGGCTCACTCCGGCATCCGTTGGCATGCCACCACATACCCTACCGCATCATTTAATTAGGGGCTCGCTGATGATGAGCAACGATCGCCACCCTTGAGTCGAAGTACGGAAGCACGGGGCAAAACGGACATGCCAATAAATCTTGTCGCCCAGTTAAAACAAATAGACTACGGATGAATTAATCCGCGATCGCCCCATTCATCAACTGGCTTTGCTATCGGCTGATCAATCCTCAAGCTCAGTTCAAGGATTGATAAATCCTGGGAATTATTTTGTATCGTCGACTGCATTTTCGAGGTTTCCAGCGCCAAAAGTCTCCAAATGCCAACGATCACTCAAAGCGCTCACCTTCCGGCAATGCAAGACTTTCTGAGCTGTCGTTTTACCCAATCCCTGCTGTTGAGTGCACGCGGATCAACAGCCGACTTGTATCGTGGACTACTACCGATACTCGCTGACGGGAATGTTGGGGTAAAGTATGCCGTAGTTCTGTTTGCAATCCGTGAGGGAGTATGGGCTGGCAGCGATTTTTGACCGGGGTAATCTTGGGGGCAATTTGCAGTGTGCTGCTAGCCTGCACCGAGGCTGCGATTCAAACCCCGTCGTCCCCCACTCCCGATGAGGCTGCGATCGAGCAGACGGATACGGCTGCCCCAACCAGCGCCGATGCGCCTCCAGAGGCTCCGGCCGAACTGCCCGCTGCGACCGAACAACTACTCGCCAGCCTCGAGCCGGCGTTGACCGATCCGCCCCGAGGCGACCTGCGCCTGGTAGTGATGAGTGACCTCAATGGCGTCTATGGCTCCACTGATTACGACCCCGAAATCGATAAAACGATGGCCCTGATTCCGTTTTGGAATCCTGACTTAGTACTCTGCAGCGGTGACATGGTTGCCGGCCAAGACCTGACACTGACGCCCGACCAAATCAACGCCATGTGGTCAGCCTTTGACGATCACGTCGCCGCGCCGTTGCGAACGGCGGGCTTGCCCTACGGTTTTACCATTGGCAACCACGATGCCTCGGGGGCATTGGGCCTCAACGACTCGCCGCTATTTCAGCAAGAGCGGGATTTGGCCGCCGCCTATTGGCAAGCGCCTGAGCATGACCCCGGGGTCGAATTTGTCGATCGCTTTGAGTTTCCCTTCTATTACAGCTTTCGCCGCGACGATGTCTTCTTTCTGTCGTGGGATGGGTCGTCGAGCCGCATCCCCGCCGATAAATTGGCTTGGGTAGAAGAAAGTTTAGCCAGTGAAGCGGCGCAGACCGCCAAAGTGCGAATTTTGCTGGGTCACCTACCGCTGTATGCCGTTGCGATAGGCCGCAACCAGCCCGGTGAAGTCATGGACAACGCCGATCAGCTGCGCGCCCTGTTAGAAAAATACGATGTTCATACCTACATCAGCGGCCATCACCACGCTTACTATCCGGGCCATCGGGGTGACCTGCAGCTGCTGCACATGGGCATCATCGGGTCGGGGCCGCGCCCGCTGATTGATAGTGACCTGCCACCGTGGAAGGCTCTCACCGTGCTGGATATTGATTTCGACACGCCTGAGCTGACCCGCTACACCACTTACGATATTCAGACAATGGCGCTAATCGAGTATGGCCAGTTGCCCCGATTTTTGGCCGGACATAACGGCATGGTGCTGCGGCGAGATGTGGAGGCGACGGAGCTGAGCGCTGATGAGCAGGCCTTTTGTGAAGCCAAATTGGGGCCGTCACTCTGCACGTCTTAGCGGAGAGCGATCGCTAAAAACTGGGCGATCTCATCATCTGGCAGTTTACTCCACAGCATTAAAGCAGGGAGGGCGCAAACCGGCCGGGCCAGAAAGAGAATTCGTGACGGTATTTTGGCCGAACAGATTACAAAGTGAACAGCGTCGAGATCGCCACCCTGGGCATCGCAGCGATCGCCCTCACAGCCACCACGATTTGCACTAAACTCATCCTGGTAGCCGTACAAAAGTAGGGTCATGGCAACACAATCAACAATTCCAGTGGTGGTCAATGGGGCCTGCGGCAAAATGGGCCGCGAAGTCATCAAGGCGATCGCCACTGCTGAGGACATGACTCTTGTCGGGGCAATTGATAAAAATCCCGCTGTGCAAGGCGAAGACATCGGCGAAATTGTCGGCTGCGGCCCGGTCGAAGTCCCAATCACGGCTGATCTAGAGGCGGCTCTGGTGATGGCTCAGAGTGAAGGGTTGGCGGTCATGGTGGATTTCACCCATCCCAAAAGTGTCTACAGCTCTGTGCGGGCGGCGATCGCCTACGGGGTGCGCCCGGTGGTGGGCACGACCGGCCTGAGCGTCGAGCAGATCAAAGACCTGGCCGAATTTGCCGACAAAGCTAGCATTGGCTGTCTGATCATCCCGAACTTCTCGATTGGCATCGTCTTGATGCAGCAAGCGGCTCAGCAAGCCGCCCAATACTTTGAGCATGTCGAAATCATCGAGCTGCACCACATTCAAAAGGCAGATGCCCCCAGCGGCACGGCGATTCAGACTGCGCAAATGCTATCCGAGCTGAATAAAGCCTACAATCCTGCGCAAGTTGAAGAGACCGAAAAAATGACGGGGGCACGGGGCAGCAGCACCGCTGATGGCATTCGCCTGCACAGCGTGCGGTTACCCGGTCTGATTGCCCATCAGGAAGTGATCTTTGGCGCACCGGGACAGCTCTACACCCTGCGCCATGACACGAGCGATCGCGCCTGTTATATGCCTGGCGTGCTGCTGGCCATTCGTCGCGTCATGCCATTGAAATCTTTAATTTATGGCTTAGACAAAATTCTGTAGCGGTTGTCTCAGCCTCTAAATAAGAAAATAGCCTGACCCTAAAGCCCCCAAGGATCAGGCATTTTACTCGTAAGAGCGCTTAGCGCAGCTAGTTAAACCACTCAAATTGCCCCCAACAGAGTGATTTAATTGTCGCTGCTTGCATTCTTCAGAGTTAAATCTATTCTGCGCTTTCCCAACGGGGATGACGTCACAAAATCCACGCAAAATCCGTCTAGATCTTTCCCCAGATTGCCCACCTCAATCCGTAGATTTACGCCTGTCAAAAGCGCCTTATTACGTGACCTGTGGGAACAAGCAACCTGCGGTTTTCGGCTAGCGAATGGATGACATCATGGCTCTTTGAGAGCGGTTTGGCCTCATGGCGGTAGCCTTTAGAAAGCAAACTGGAACCATCGTCAGCTGCCTCTGCGATCAAATTTCCCTACCTAACTTTCACTGAGAATGGGCATCGCCCGAGAAGTTATTAGGTCTCAGACATCTCGTTCCGCCCTGTTGAAATGACATCGGAAATTGAGGTCAACTGGGATATCTTGCCTATTCAAGGCCAAAATCGTCGCGCTATGAGGTCGACTGAGATCAGATCGTGCCGCTATTTGACATTCACAGTCTTAATTCTCAGATAACGGCTTGGTTGAGAAACGGCCTCTCGAGAAAGTAGGGCCTCGGGGTTGGCTGCCGCCCAACTGAGCAAATCCTCAAGGTCAACCAGCACATCCTCGACCGTTGCCAAAGGATTATCTCCCGTCACTTCGGTTAATGATGGATGGACGAAGGGCAGATAGGCGTCGTCTGCGAACGCCCCCGAGGTTGTCACCCGCAATCCCTGTAGACGCGAGCGACAGGTGCGGATCGGACTGCCGTCGTAAATGTTGAGTTCAATCCACTGTTCGTTGGCTAGCTGCACCTGCCAACCAAAATCTTCTAGATACATATCCCGATGCTGCCAACCTTCGCCAACTTTGAATCGATGCTTTTGCAGGCAAGCCTTAACGCGGTCATAATCCCGATAGCTATTTTCCGCGTCATAGACGATGACGGCGACCAGGCCCGCAAAGCCGAGCGGCAGTAGGGCGATGACAAATAGCGCCATCGCGATTCGTATTTTAGTCCTAAATTTCATGAGCATCGGTGACCGCTTTCAGTTTCGCTGCGACTACGGCTCTAATTTGCCCAGATCCATCTGTGGGGGTGAAGGGAGAGGTTTGGGCAGGGATGACGTTCGCCAGGCAGTCTTATTCACAGGGTTCGAGAGCCGCGATCGCCAGCACCATGTCGTCGATCAGCGATCGCGCGACGCGACCGGGGGCATCAATATTGTTGAGAAAAATGGTGAAGGCAACCGGCGCATAGCGCTCAGGCTGTAGGTAGCCCGCCAAGGCAAAATTGCGGCTGATGGCCCCAGATTTACCGCTCAACTGTCCCTCAACTGGCGTGTCGAGCCAGCGATTGCGCAGCGTGCCGCTTTGTCCCGCCACCGCCAATGATTCGCGAAAGACGTCGGCTTGGGGCGATCTGGCCATGATTTGCAACACATCAACGAGTGCCGCCGGGGTGATCAGGTTCTTCCGCGCCAACCCAGAGCCATCCACCATCACCACGTCAGCCGGATCGAGCCCCAGCGTTTGCAGACGGTTCACGGCGATCGCAATGCCCCCTGCCGTCGCATCCTCGGCTGACGGATTGCGACGACTACCCAGCATTTTGAGCAGTGCTTCCGCATAGAGATTATTGCTGCTTTGATTGGTAGGGATGAGCAGCTCTGCCAGCGATGGCGACTGCACGACGGCCAGCACCCCCCAATTCTGGGTGGAGGGCGGAGGCCCTAGGCGAATTTGCTGCACTTCAATGCCCTGCTCCGACAGCGCTGTTTGCAATGCATTGAGGAAAGCTGGCCCCGGATTCGGTTCGGCAATAGAAACCGGCTCGGGAGCTGATCCGGCAACGAGCTGACCCGCGACCCGCAGCACCGGCTGGCTCAAATCACGCCCGACGCTGACAAACTCAGACTCTCCCGCAGCGACCGTGCGCGTCGCGTTCTCAATCGTCCACCCCGTCCCTTGCCTGGGGCTGTCCCACACGACCTGCAGCGGTTGCCCCACCGCTTGCGGGTGCAGACTCAGGCCGATTTCATTCTCTTCTAAGATCAAGGCGTTGACCGGCGCACCGTAGCCCGCCTGCACTTCTTCCCATTCCCAATTGGGGTGGACGGCTTCGCCCGCAAAGGCGCTATCGTCCCCGTACAAAATATCGACTTGACGCACGTTTAGTTCACCGATTTGACGTGCCAAGTCTGCGAGATCAGACCGATCAAAACTGGGGTCACCGTGACCGACCACCTGCAGCGTGGCGCGACCGACGCTATCAACCGTGCCCAAGACGGAGGTGCGAATGCGATAATCGGGGCCGAGTTCGGTCAACACGGCAGCGGTGGTCACCAGCTTCAGCGTCGAAGCGGGCACAAAAAAGCGATCGCCCGACCAACTATAAACAGACTCGCCGTCCAGCGTTTCTATCTGGATGCCCACACGAGCACGGGCTAACTCCGGGTGCTGGGCGATCGCTTCCATCGCCGCGGGCAAATCGACTGGGCAGAGAGCGACCGCGGGGAAGGCAGCGGTGATCGCGCCGATGAAGGCCACCCCGATACTCAGTCCTGCCTTTCGCCAATCCATTCCCATGTTCCTAATCACCGCGATCCGCTTTGCTACCCTGGCCTTCAATTTCCATGCCTTTGATGGCTGAACTCCACCCCTCTTGCAGCAACCGATGGCTAGAGCAGCAATCCCAGCACCATACCTCCCAGCAGGGCAAAGCCGAGCAGCACATTTTGCCGAAAGATGCGCCCATAGAGCGACAGCGGCGGATTGTACAGGCTGAGCAAATAGCCTTCGCGGCCCCAGACGACAATGGCCAAAATTAGCGTCACCCAGTAGGGCCAGCTTAATGCCATGACCCAGCCGGTCAGGCCCAGCAGAACAACCGCGACGGCAAAAAATAGCGTCACCGCCTGCGGTGTGCGCCGGCCAAAAAAGCGCGCGCTGGAATTGACGCCGAGGCGAGCATCAAACTCGCGATCGGGAATGGCATAAACCGTGTCAAACCCCAACGTCCAAAAAATGACGGCCCCCCACAGCAGCCACGCTGCCGGTTCTAACCCTCCGGTCACTGCGGCCCAGGGAATCAGCACGGCAAACCCCCAGGCGATCGCCAGCACTAGCTGCGGCACCGGAAACACGCGCTTAGCTAAGGGATAGAGCACAATCACGGGCACTGCGGCCACACAGAGCCAAAAGGTGAGGCGATTGAGATAGAAGGTGAGGCCATAGGCACAGAGAAACGCGACGATCGCCAGCACGATCGCAATCCGTACCGAGAGCGCCTTAGAAGCCAATGGCCGGGTGCGAGTACGCTGCACCTGCGGATCGATGTCGCGATCCCACAGGTCGTTGACGATGCAGCCTGCTGCGCTCGTGATCAGGCTACCGACGATAATGACAACCAGCAATCCCCAGGGTGGGGTGCCCCGTGCGGCTAAAAACAAAGACCACAGTGCGGGCACCATCAAAATCAAGCGCCCGGTGGGTTTGTCCCAACGCATGAGTCGCAGAATGGCTTTCCACGTGGGCTCGGGTCGGGTCAGGGGCGATGTTTCCATGATTGGGGCCAGTAGCTCTCATCTTCAGCATAGCCCTGTTGGGGCGGGCGATGCGTCGATCAAAAACATGATTTCTACCATAAAGGTGCCGTCAAATTTTTGTGGGGAGATCACTATGTTTCGCGATCGCTGCCTGACATCATGATGAGCTTGCTCACTGTCAAAACCAGACTGTATCTTAATTTACCGTCTGATTTTGTCTTTTTCACAACCTGCTGGCCGATTGCTCTTATCAGACAGAAATCACGAAAGCCCAGCAATGAAACGAGACAATTCAAATATTTATGGTTAAACTGACCATAAGTCGGCAAAGAACTGGCGGTGACACTCCCATTCAAACCTGATGGCATCGCCCTTTGCTCTGCCCCGCTAGTACCTCTGGCCTTGCTGCTCCGACCTGTCCGAATGTTCGATCTTTTCCCATTGAGACCCGGTTATGACGCTTTCGCCTTTGCTCGTTGCCCCCGAAGACTACAGCCTGCTGACCGATCTGTATCAGCTCACCATGAGCGCTTGCTATGTGGGCGAAGGCCTCGATCAACGACGCGCTAGTTTCGAACTGTTTGCCCGGCGACTGCCGCCCAACTTTGGCTATCTCATTGCGATGGGCTTGACCCAGGCGGTGGAATATCTACAGGCACTGCATTTTAGTGATCGCCACCTGACCGAACTGCAGGCTACGGGCATTTTTGACCAGGCCCCTGCCGCTTTTTGGGAGACGTTGCGGGCGGCTCGCTATACGGGTGATGTGTGGGCAGTGCCGGAGGGTACAGCGGTATTTGCTAATGAGCCGCTGCTGCGCATCGAAGCGCCGCTATGGCAGGCCCAGATAGTCGAAACCTATTTGCTCAACACGCTGAACTATCAGACGCTGATCGCGACGCGAGCGGCGCGGCTGCGGGATGTGGCGGGCCCCACCGCAAAGCTGCTGGAATTTGGCACCCGACGGGCCTTTAGTCCGCAAGGGGCGGTCTGGGCGGCTCGGGCGGCGCTGGCCGGGGGGCTGACAGCCACCTCAAACGTGTTGGCGGCACTCAAGCTGGGGCAAAAGCCAACGGGCACGATGGCCCATGCTCTGGTGATGGCGATCGCGGCGGTGGAAGGCAGTGAATCGGAAGCTTTTGAGGCGTTTCATCGCTATTTTCCCGGTGCGCCCCTGCTGATTGACACCTACGACACCCTAGCGGCAGCACGGCACCTGGCAGCGCGGCGATCGCAGGGAGAGCAGGCACTGGCCGGGGTGCGGTTAGATTCGGGTGATTTAGTGACACTCTCCCAACAAGTGCGATCGCATCTGCCCGACGTCCCTATTTTTGCCAGTGGCGATCTGGATGAATACGAAATTGAGCGGCTGAACCAGGCCGGGGCCTGCATCGATGGTTATGGTTTTGGTACCCGCTTAGTGACTGGCACCCCGGTTAACGGCGTGTATAAGCTGGTGGAAATTGATGGCCTACCTGTGATGAAAGAGTCGGAGAGTAAAATCACTTATCCGGGACGCAAGCAAATTTTTCGGCAGGATGCGGGCAATGGTGGCATCAGCGAGTACCTGGGTCTGGCGGCTGAAACGCCTCCTGCCGGTGCGCTGCCTTTACTGCAGCCGGTAATGCAGGCGGGTAAGCTACTGGCCCCTCTGACGTCGCTGCCGGAGATTGCTCAGCGTACAACCCGCTCGGTGCAGTCTTTGCCGGCATCGGTACGAGCGGTGCAGGGGGCCACTCCCTTGCCGGTGGAAACGACTGCTGCCCTGGCCGAGTTAACAGCGGCCACCCGACAGGGGACAACGGCACTGGCGGCTCAAGTCTATTCCTGAAGCATTCCTGAAAATCGATTGAACGCGGTCACTACCCTCCCTACCTTTACCTCATTACCTGTATGTCAGAGACTGCTTCAACGCCCATGCGCATCGCCCTGTTTGGCACCAGTGCCGACCCGCCCCACTGGGGCCACTACGAGATCTTGCAGTGGCTGTCTCGCCACTATGATCACGTGGCCGTGTGGGCTTCTGACAATCCCTACAAGGCACATCAAAGCACCCTGGATGATCGCGCGGCCATGCTGCAGCTGATGATTCATGAGATTGCGGCGGCAGCGGGCACCCTCGCCCTGCACACTGAGCTAAGCCATTCTCGCAGCTTGGTCAGTGCGCAGCGCGCTCGCGCCCATTGGCCCACGGCGGCATTAACGCTGGTGGTGGGGTCTGATCTGGTGCCCCAGTTGCCCCGTTGGTATCAGGCGGCAGAGCTGTTTCAACTCGTGCAGATTTTAATCATTCCGCGTCCTCGCTATGACCTGTCAGACGACGACTTACAAGCCATTCGTCGCCACGGCGGACAGGCCGCGATCGCCGACATTCCCGAAACCTTCGACATTTCCTCTTCTCACTATCGCCGGACGGATGATCCGGATGCGCTGCCAGCGGCGGTCAAAACCTATATTGATCAACACCACCTATATCCATGCACGGAAAGCTCCAAAGAAAAACAACCGATCTCTTAGAAGCGGACGCTCTGGCCGACTTTAAGGTGGGCGTTGACAACGTCATCTTTTCAGTGGATGCAGAGCAAAATCGCCTGCTGGTGCTGCTGGTCATGCGGTCTGAAGAGCCTTACGTGGGTACCTGGAGCCTGCCTGGCACCCTGGTGCGTCAGGGCGAATCGCTCGAAGATGCCGCCTATCGGGTGCTGTCAGAAAAAATTCGCGTCAACAACCTCTATTTAGAGCAGCTGTATACCTTTGGCGGCCCCGATCGCGATCCCCGCGAATCTGCCGAGGTGTTTGGCGTGCGATATCTATCGGTCAGCTATTTTGCCCTCGTCCGCTTTGCCGAAGCGGAACTGATCGCCGATGGCGTTAGCGGCATTGCCTGGTATCCCCTGACGCAGGTGCCGACCCTGGCGTTTGACCATAATGAGATTTTGGCCTATGGCTATCAGCGGCTGAAAAACAAGCTGGAATATAGCCCAATCGCCTTTGATGTCTTGCCCGATCGCTTCACTTTAGGCGATCTCTACCAGCTTTATATGACCGTCCTCGGCGAAGCGTTTTCTGACTATTCCAACTTTCGGGCACGGCTGCTGAAGCTGGGCTTTTTGCAAGATACCGGTACCAAAACCTCTCGCGGGGCGGGGCGTCCTGCCAGCCTTTACCGCTTCGATGCTGAGGCCTTTGAAATTTTAAAGGACAAGCCGATGGTGTTTATCTGATAACGATGTTTGTCCCCATAACAAACGTCCGATGACAAAAACTCAACGCCATCCTCGATCACCCGTACGGGCGAGGCATTCGGAGGATCAATTGATCGGTCAAGCCATCAACATGACTTCCCGAATGCCTCGCCCCTGCGGTTCTCACAACCCTCAAATTGATATTCAATCATCCTATGAAAATTACGATCACCCAGCTCAACCCGACGATTGGTGACCTCGCTCATAATGCGGAGCAAATTCTGCAGGCAGTGCAAACGGCGGCGGCAGCAGGTGCCCGGCTGGTGCTAACGCCAGAACTATCACTCTGCGGCTATCCGCCCCGTGACCTGCTGCTGCGACCGCGCTTTATTACCACCATGCGACAGACGCTCGAAGCGCTAGCCGCTCAGATGCCGTCCCATGTAGCGGTGCTGGTGGGGTTTGCCGAGCCAAATCAAGGGGCCAGCGATCGCGGCGAAAAGCCCCTTTTTAACAGCATTGCCTGGCTAGAAGCGGGTGAGATCAAGCGGGTCTTTCATAAACAACTGCTGCCCACCTACGACGTGTTTGACGAAGACCGCTATTTTGAGCCGGGGCAGGCGGTCAACCACTTTCATCTAGAGAGCGACGGCGACACCGTTCACATTGGTGTCACTATTTGCGAAGACCTGTGGAATGACGAACAGTTTTGGGGCCAGCGGAAATATCCCAACAACCCGATTGCCCGCCTGAAAGAAACCGGCGGCGATTTGGTCGCGAAGCTGTCAGCCTCACCGTTTCTTGCCCTAAAGCAGCCGGTGCGAGATGCGATGTTGACCCACAGCGCCC
>ERZ1740072.1015-NODE-1015-length-11009-cov-8.548658_pt1 | contig 11009 bp, 15 predicted proteins | sample MGYA00581733_ERZ1740072 | MGnify/ENA primary metagenome ERZ1740072 (study PRJEB43018, sample SAMN04849741) | marine metagenome | isolation source: floating plastic debris | place: Pacific Ocean | collected 2008-08-30 | study: EMG produced TPA metagenomics...
TACATGTCTTTTATTTATACTTTTTTTTTTTTTGTTCCACTTCCACTACCCCGCAAGGGGACGGAAACTCACTGAATTAGCGAACTCGTAATCCTTCTCTAGATGTGTTCCACTTCCACTACCCCGCAAGGGAACGGTAACTATTCCCCCACCCTCTCCGCTGTCCACGCCTCTTTCAAGGTCCCACTTCCCTACCCCGCAAGGGGACGGTAACACTCGATTTTACGCTGGTCTAGGCTGCTGGCCCTATGTTCCGCTTCCACCAGATTTCAACCCTTCAGCCCACAGCGGAGCCTGATCGCGGTGTCCCGCAAACGCTTTGACATAGACCGCTTTCACCTCACGGGTACTAAACTTAGCCGTTCCCTTGGTAAATACCTCTTGCGCCCCATTGAGATAGCTTGGAACAATCAGCGTACGAACATAGTTAAAGACTTTTTTACATTCTGCTTCAGACCGGCCATTGACCACCACCCGACTGTTGTCCGACAAAATCAAAGTCCCTCGCAAAGAGCCCTTGGTATACATTGGAAATCTAAACCCATAGCTGGACGTAATGACTGATCGCGGATGAGGAATGTGCATTGCCCACCGGCTCGAACCACCCTCAACCGGTGCCCATAGAACAATCAGCTGTGGATGCTCATGTACCTTGATATCCCAAGCCATTGGTACCGCTGCCGTTGCATCCGGCGGACATTTCACCTGTGCCCATAGTCGGTTCGTTGCCGCTGACAGAGTCTCTAGCGCGGCATAGATACCGGTTAGACCCGCTCCATTCCAGGGCAGCAGATTTTGTCCAGTTTCCCCGCAGGCTGATAGATCGAGCGTGGCCAGACCTGAACTCTGAAAGTGAGTCTTCATCGCCTCAATCTCTCTAAGAAGCTGTTCTATGTTGAGGGAGGTCACCTCGCAACAGCCAGGCTGCGGATTGGGATTAAACTCTGGACGTGGGCTAAGCGGCTGCGGTCGAGGGGTAGGCAACTCGTCTGGTGACGGTGGATCATCGAGGTCAAACGGTTCAGGCGGCTTGAGAGTGTCTTCTGCATCATCAAAGGCTGGATCTAACGCATCCGGTAGTCGATCAAGCGGATTCATAGGCGTATCTAGACCGCCCGGTCCCTGGGTATCATCGATGGTGGGCCGATAGCCGCCTGGATTGTCTAAGGCCGTCGGCGCATAGGTCGGAGCGGTTGTTATTGGAGTGATAGGGCCAACTGGATTGCCACAGGTATCCGGCTGACCATCGTTACGCTTAGTGTCAATGATTTCGATATCCTTGAACGTGTAGCCAAAGAAGCCCGAATGGGCCGACACCACCACCCCATCATTGATTCGAATCGTGTTGTGGCGGCCGCTGAAGTAATTAGGATCTCGTGAGATATATTCAGGCTCAGAGATCGGTCCTGTTTTCTGGGGGTGGGCGACCCTTACCGTCTCATTACCGCTAAAGCCAGCGACTTCTGTGTACTGCAGTGTAATGGTGTAAATGATTCCGGCACATTGTCCCCCTTCAAACGCAGGATCACCCCCGTCTAAAGAGTTGGCCCTAGCCCCATCTCCTTGAAGGAGATTGCCCAGCTGCCGACCCAACCAGCCACCGGCCAGCGACCCTGCCAGCACACCCACAGGCCCCAATCCGGCCCCCAGCGACCCACCTAGGGCAGAGCCCGCGATATCGCCCAGTTCATCCAACGGATTGTTTGTCGGATCGACAATCGCATCGGCTAGGTTGTAGGCATCGATTGCCGTTCCCAGCGCTCCAGCAAATTGAGATCCTCGTCGGAGCGCTTGATTCGCCGTGATTCGAGGCAGACTAGCCGCTCCATTTGCTCTGCTGGCAGCTAAGTCATCAGTGACACTCTGAATAAAGTCATCCAGCTGAGCATCTGACATATCATCCACAGCACGACTAAAGCGCTCGGTATCGAGACCGCCAAACACATTGCGATACCCCCGAAGCGCTACATCATCGATCGCCACACCGGTTCTAGTTGTCGAGCGAGCACTATCAATCAAGGATTGCGTGGACGCATTGCTCGGTCTATTCTCCAGCAGAGCGTTTCCGACAGGAGGCGGAGAGCCTGAGGTACTTCTTGGGACCAAAACACCCCCCGCGTTCTCATACACCACGGTTCCATCGAGAAAAGGATTATGGCGGAGGGGTTTGAGATCCAGAACTGGGGTAGTTTCAGAAATGCCCATAGTAGCTACCTAGAGAGTCTGACTGGGATTAGGTTTAGCTGGTAAATCCAGGGGGCAGCGTAATATCTCCAGTCAGTCCTTTAGCATGGCTCCATAGGGTTTGGCCTTCTAGAGCATAGTTGGGATTCAAGGGCACTGCTCCCCGGAAAATAACAAACGTCTGACTTTCGTTCTCTTGGCCAAACACCGTATCAACCGAGGCTTGCACTCACGGACGCCTCTCGCTATCGTACCGCCCACTGTACACCCGGCCAGCAGCCACACGGCTAAACATCACGACCGCATACACCAGCAATTTCTCAACCGTATCAACCGAGGTGGGGATAGTTCCAGGTAAGGGGGTAGGCATACTCTAACTAACCGATAAAACTTGATTCCTTATGGAGTATGCCTACCACAAGCGCAGAAGAATCACCGGCACCCAAGAAATCCCCCCAGACTGCGAATTAATCGATACAACTACCTACGCCAAACGATTTTTTCTCGACCGCAGAACCGTGCAACGTCAGTGCAAACACGGGCAGCTCAATGCCTATAAGATTGCGGGCAAGTGGTACATCGTAACAACAGTAGTTCCAACCCTTTGGGTATAGAGTCGAAGCGACCATCATGATGAAATGTGGCGAGACTTACCAGCGCTGGGGCAACACTAATTTCGACCATGTAATTCTGTTTTCGAGGTATCCCTATGGCTGCTGCTGTATCGTCCACCGCCACCACGGCTGAAGGACAATTTCTAGACATCGCCCGTGAGCTTCAGGTGTTAGAAGCGGCTCAATCCACTGATGACACCCCCCTCAACAACGTTCAGATCGACACCGACCTTGAGGCTGGCACCGTTACGGTATCAGCCACCCTACCGATCACCCTCGGGGGTGCCGCTGGGGCACTGACCGTCACCGCTGGTGAATACCTCAGCTAAGGCGGAGTCACTAATACAAACCCTACGAGGCAAACATTATGACAGAACGAGTACGCGTAAATTTTGAGGTAGCGGGTAATACCTACCAGATGAGTGGAGCCAAATGGTTCTACAACGACGGCACCGTTAAAAAGAATATCGGAGCTAAGCTGGCGACAGAAAGCACCTCTAGCTCGACCAACAAAGGCATTGTGATTACCGCATCCGAATCGGTCAAACGCACCCTGGTAAAGCTAGTGGCCGTTTACTCCGGTGTTGTTGCCACGACTACTGGTAACGCAGCCCAGGTCGATAAGCCTAAGCGCTTTACCTTCTACTGCGACCCCGACAAAGCAGAAACGGCTATGGTCAATCTTCCTCGCAAAAAGATTGGCGGTCGGTCAGTCACCCGCGTTTATCGTCCCCTACAGCGCAAGTACGTCTAAGAATGGTGTCTGGGTGGCCATTCTCTAAGCCATCTGGGGTGGTCCTGGGGCTTAAGGTTGAACGTTTGGACTCAGAGTTCAAGCGGCTTGATACCAAGCAGACCCTTACGCACCAGGCTTATCGATTCCGGTTTGAGCTAGGGCAACCAGCGCAGCTGCTGATAGCAGTCAGCTCCAAGATAGCCACAACAAAAGGATGGCATCGGGCCGGATACCTGGCCCATATCTTGCAGGGAACGCCCATCGCGAATCCCGTCGCCAGTGTCGAACGCCTTTACTTTGGCCAACAATATCTTGCTTTGCCGTGGTCTGGATTGGCCTACTATCTGGAGTTTTGGCCTCATGTGTGGATATCTGACTATCGGATAGACATTTGGGCACGCGAAGCGATAGCCCCCCAGATATCGCTTAATTCTGAGCCTCAAAGGGGAGTGTTGTTGTTTACGACAGATAGCAATACACCCGAATCATTCACATTTTTTGGAACTCCCATTATCTTTCCATGAGCCAAGAGTTTACTCAGCTGTTAGGTTTAGAGCTGCCATACCAGCCAGGCGATCAGCTACTGGTTGTTAGGGGTAATCAAACTTACAGAGGGTCGCTACATCCCAGTATTGCCCTATCTGGTGATAACGGCTCTGCGGACCTATCGTGGGCTTTGTTTCAAATCAGGCATACCGACCAAAGCGGGGGAAGCTTTCATCCGCCCAATCAGTGGTTAGTGCGTCCGTTTAACTTCAAAACCGCTGGCTTTGGCACTATCAACGCCTTTGGTCAGATCGCCCTGGAACCCGGTAGCTACTGCTTTAGGGGCTGGTCTACCGGGATGGAAAACGGACGAATGCGTAGCCGCTTCCGGTCGATAGATTCTCTTATTACCTGGTACGGGGCTACGGCTTACTCGCTTCATTATTCATGGCATATTCCCATTGAGGGGGTTTTTGCGATCGCGCAACCCACTACGTTTGTGCTTGAAATGTGGTGCGATCGCGATCGCAATAAACCCTGGGGCTATGGGTATGAATCGGGGATTTCCCCTGAGCTATATGGCTCTCTCTTGTTCTTTCGTAAACCACTCTAAATTATGAGTCTTGCTGTAAAACAGGCCGCTGTTGATTCACTCGGTCTATTGTCTCAAGTGCTTCCCATGGCCCCTGATGAAGCTATTCAAGAAGTTGCTGTTGCGCTAAACTCTCGCATTGATCAAAACGCTCAGAATATCTCGGCCAACGCAGATGATATCCAAATCCTAAAGGCTCAGGTTGCCGAGCTGCCCAATCTCCAAGAGGCCGAGCGGCAGGCGGTGCTAGCCATGATTCAGGAGAATCTACCTAACTTGGATCTAAGCTTCAATCTCAACTATCGAGGCGAACAGATTGACGGCCAAGTATTCCTGCAAATGCTTGCCAATCAAGAAGCTGTAAAACCCGTCGCCGTTGATGAAGTGCAGCGCACCAATGGCTATGTCACCAGCGCTAAGGTGCTCATGAGCGACACCACAGAGCAAACGGTCACCTTTGAGCGCACGACCTCTGACGATGGGACTATGGCAACGTACACAGGTCGCATTGCAGACGGTAGCGGCGGCGTTATCGATGGCTACCAGATGACCTTCAATATTTCTAAGCTCGCAGTGGCAGGTCTAAATCTCACCAAGACATGGGACCAGGACCTCATTGGACATCGGCTATTTGCCAGCGGCTTGAGCATTCAATTTGAAGCAGTTCAGCAAAGCAGTCAGCCTGGTAGCGATACCCCTGATACCCTGGGCACTTCGCAAATAAGGTAGCACCGCAAAGGAAAGACGCGTTTTTAACCTGAGGCCGGACAATAGCACCGGCCTTTTCTATGTTCTGAGAGAAAGCCATGCAATTCATCGTTAAAAATATCGGGCTGATCATCACCGTCGTGTCTGCCCTCAGCGCACTGCTCGGATGGGGAGCATCTAGAGTAAAAAAGAGCTATGGCCTTGAGCGAGACATCAACCATCTAAAGAACGACTACAATACCCTATCCAGCAATTTCAACACCCTCTGCACCGAGCTAGAACGACGACTGGACACAGTAGAAACAGAACTAAAAGTTGTCAGAGCTATCAATGAGGCTCTGATCGCTCAAAGAGCTAGCAATTCAGCTGAACACGTCCGATAATACGGGTACGGTGCAATGTAGTTGCTCACCAATAGGGCTCATCCATCAGAGTGTTTGTTAAGATCTGAGCATAGCTTTCTTAAAGAGATTAAAACGATCAAGAATGGCCCAAATCACGATCGAAGTTCCCGACGAATTTGCTCAACGCCTGGAACCTTTCCAAAACCAGCTATCTGAACTATTTACTCGTTTTATGTCCGCCACAGTACTGAGTAAAACATCAGAAGCAGTGGCCTTATCAGCCGATTATGTAGCCTCCCCGCCCAAAACCTATCAAGAGGTGCTCGATTTTCTGATCAGCCGTCCAACATCTCAGGAAATTATTGGTTTTAAAGCGTCTGAGCAATCCCAAACCCGTCTGCAAACCTTACTGCAGAAAAATCGTGATTCAGGACTCAGCCTAAAGGAAAAAAGTGAGCTAGACCTTTATGAGCAACTGGATACTCTCATGGGCTTACTCAAAGCCAGGGCCTTCGTAAACCTCAAGCCTGCAGCAGAGACCTAGTCAGGTAATGTCCTACGTATCAGACAAATTAAGACACTCGGTTCGGCTTAACAACCATCGGGCGCACGACTGTTTTTCTCTTACAGCTCAATGCCCCGAATCGTCTGAAACTTCGACAAATGCTTGCAGTCCAAGGCCTCTACCCAGATTTTTCATAATGAAATAGTCACCACCTGCCACATATATTCAAAATCAGGCGACTCTAGTCTGACGGATTCAAAACCTGTTCAGCAGTTAAGGAAAAATCTGGAAATGTGTTGGAAACGATGCGATCGCTATCCCTAAAACTAATCTCCCGATACAAACCATTCTCTAAAGTCATTAACATTACAACTTGCTGCTCCGGGGCTATCAGCCAACATTCCGGAATCCCACGCGCCTCATACTGACCGCGCTTTTCCTCATAATTACACTCTCGATTGACCTTCCCTGGGCTCACTACTTCCACAACCAAAACTGGCGGAGGCATATCCAACCGAATCGTTAGCCGTTTCTGAGTCAGCTCAATATGCTCGGGGCGCAAAATAACCAAATCGGGAAACCGATTACGGGCCTGCTTTGGCTTCAGGACGGGTACCTCCAACTCACAACTATAGCGATGGGTAAGCCGAGGCTTGATCAGACCTGCGTTAATGAAATAGAGCTGGAGCGCAAACGAAAGCCATGCATTCAATTCAGACTCCGTTGGCATTTCGATCAACACTCCATCCACCCACTCATAACGGCTTCCCGTCCCATCGTCATAGGTCAGATAGTTTTCAAAGGTCATCATCCTAGATTTGGCTTCAATAGGCATAGGATTTACCTTCAGAGTATTTATCTCTACTCTATAGTGGCTGTCATATGATAGTAATAATGGCAGCCACCGAACTTAAGTAGTCTCAGGCAAATTGAGCGACTTATAATTGGACCACGCGTGTTTTATAGGGAAGAGACTCTGTGACATTGCAAGAGCTACAAGAGCAAGTATTACAGCTACCGCTTAAGGAGCGCTGGCAATTGGTACAGCGGCTATTAGGCTCAATTCAGCAGGAAACGACAGGCGCAGACTTATCTTTAGCCGATGCGCAAACTTTCCCGCAGCTTCAATATCGGACTGGCACCAGTGGCCAAACAAATGTGAGTATCAAAGGCAAAGGCATTCGGGTACAAACAATTGTCGTTGCCAACACCGACTGGAATTGGGACGCGAACAAAATTGCTGAAGAATATGATTTATCTACGACCCAAGTTTTAGAAGCCTTGAGATTTTACGAAGCGCATAAAACAGAAATTGATGATGCGATCGCAGCGGAAGTTGCCTCAGAAGAAGAAGCTGCCCATGCCTAATTTGAAATTGCATCTAGATGCTGATACATCCATCAAAGCACTCCATACAGCGTTGACAGAACGTGACCACAGCGTAACTAGAACACCCAATGCATGGATGCCAGAGGATGCCAGCGATGAAGCCCAACTATTGGGAGCTACTGAGCAACATCGATGCATCTTTACCTTCAATATCAAAGATTTTACAGCGCTGGCAGCTAAGGTTTCCCAACATAATGGTATTTTGCTGGCAGCCCAGAGGAGTTGGTCCCTATCAGAGTTGATCCGTACCCTTGACCACGTGCTTTCTGAAACTCAGAGTGAGTATTGGCAAAATCGGGTGCTTTGGCTCAACCACTGGCGTAACAATGCTTAGAAAGAATAAATACTTTGAATAAAACAACTTTAAGCTTATTACAAAAGTCTCCTCAAGCTAATGACTCAAGCGTCAACGAGGAATAAGTACATCGGTTGCATAGACAATAAATTATTCAGACCGAAGTAATGAAGCAATCCAATCCTGATCAGCGTCTGAAAAGGTGGGCAGCGGCGGTTGCGAGTAGTCAATGCGTAAATCATAGCTGGCTCGCTCATACATGCCTGCAAAAATAGCCTGAAGGTTAACGAGCACCGCTTCATCAGCTGCTTTTAATGGCACCGGAAATTCAGGCAGCGGGTCACGGACGGTGGCTGCATAAAGCTCAGCTTGGGGCCGCTGCTCAGCCCTACTCACCAAGACATGATAATGAGCAAGATGTGTGGCTCCCTGCATCGGCATCGGCGGATCGCTCCGCAGCAGGTCAATTTCAATCAGGTGTGAGGCACTTCCCAAAACCGTTTGCCGCTTCGCTTCATAAACCGTTCGGCCTTTGCCTTTTCGCTTGTTTTTGGGTGAAAGTACTTCTATGACAGCAATGACCGCGTTGCTACCAACCTCACGCACCTCTAGATAGCGTTCTTTGATTTCAACCGGCATTGGCAGCGTAACGGTTTGAGGCTGATCAGCCCCACCCGCTACAGATGATGTCGAAACTGGCGCTGATGGCTGAGAACTACGCTGGGCGACACCAGCTAACACCACCGCATCAGGGATACCCACTAACAGTTCACCATCGGGAGTGTCATTGTATGTGCGAGTTTCAACCTCAACGAAGTAGCGGGGGCGCAGTTGAGGCGATAAGGTATCTGCGATCGCAACAATCAATCGACTATGGAAAGACGACCAAAACGTAGGCTGCTCTAGATACGGATCCATCCCTGGAAACGGTGAGGGCATGGCGGCTGTCCCAAAACGGAGCTATTCCTATTGTAGACCTGAGAAAACAAAGCCACCCATGGCTCTTGCAAGTTGAACTGCTCAATAACAAGCCGCTCAATTTCACATATCCAGTCAGCCAGCTACAGAAAAACGCGATACCTAATTTATCAAGCGGTTCACCTGGATTGTTACATCCTGAAAATCTATGGGTGATGCGGTACCCGTCTTCAAAATATCTTCCGAGGTATATTGCCCATCGCGCAAATCCTTGAAGATATGTAGCTGTTTGTCCTTTAGATTGACGACCCAATACTCCCGAACTCCGGATGTGGCATAGGTGGTTTTCTTGGTCGTCAGGTCTTTGACAAGCGTGGTGTCAGAAAATTCAATCAGCCAGTAGACATCACTGGGATAGGGATGATGCTCTAGGTAGACCGGACCTAAGGGTTTGACAATAGCAAGATCAGGGATTGGTTCTGAATCCTCGCTGAGGGTAATGGGGTGGGCTTCACGGACTTTGGCCTGGCTGCCAAGTAAGGCGCGCAGGTAGTCACCGACTTCGCTGTTGTAATAGGCATGAGGTTCACCCTCTGGCGGCATAATGAGGATTTCTCCACGTATTAGTTCGACAGGCTGGTCGTCAAACAGACCCGCTTGAATAGCTTGGTGATAGCGATCTATGGTCCATTTGTAGGTGGTGACGGTCATAGGGACCCAGCCTCACACGGAACAATAACTGATATGTCAGTTATATCAGTATGGCAAATTTATCTTCAGAGGCTAATGGTAGAGCAGATCTAGTATGAATCGATGGGGTTTGGACATTGGAAAGTAGCGAACAAGCGTTGAGGGCTCCATTATGGCTCAGGCACAAGTAGAGAGCCCAATGAGTTTTGAGGCTTTTCTGGAGTGGTATCCAGACGATGGTCGCCGGTATGAATTAATTGAAGGGAGTGTGGTCGAGAGGTTACCAACAGGTCCCCATGAGGATATCGGTGGATTTTTGGCAGCAGAGCTCAATTTTGAAATTCGGCGCTATCAGCTGCCCTACTCGATTCCCCGCACTTGCCTGATTAAGCCCCAGGCAGAAGGCTCGGGCTATGTACCTGATGTGGTTGTCCTAAATCGTGAGTTTTTGAAGCAAGAACCTCTATGGCCAACAGCTTCGGTAATTCAAGCTGGTCAAACCGCTCCGTTAGTAGTTGAGGTAGTTAGCACAAACTGGCGGGATGATTATGGCCATAAATTTGTGGAATATGAGGCCATGGGTATTGCAGAATATTGGCTGGTGGATTTTCGCGCTTTGGGGGCAGTACGACATATTGGTAAGCCCAAGCAGCCGACGATTACGATCTGTCAGCTTGATGGTAAAGAGTATCAAATCCAGCGATTTGTGGCAGGAGAAACCTTAGTTTCTGGGATTTTTCCCCAGTTAGAGCTGACCACAGATGCAATATTTGCAGCGGCGGGCTAATACTTTTGGTTTTGGCTTGGAAAAGGTGAGGATTACATCACAGAACAAGCGGCTCATGGCATTGCGTTGATGGTTAATGCAACACCTCACAAATTTTACGTTCGTTGAAAGGGCACGCCCACTAGCGTACATCGCCGTTATTGAATTTAGCCAACCTTCAGCCTGGGTTGTAGAAAGATGAGTAAGGTTCAAGAACTTCATCAGCAAGCAATGAATTTGGCCGAACAGGCTGATCTAAAAAAGCTGAATGGCGATACAACCCAGGTCGAAGAATGCTTACGACAAGCTCTAGCGTTAGAAGCAGAGGCGGCTCAATTAATAGCTAAGGATATGACTGCTGAACCGACACGTTCGATACTCCACCGTAGTGCAGCGACCCTAGCGATTGAATGTGGCGAGCTCCAAATGGCAGAGAGACTGATTGCTGTTGCGATCGCAGGTAAACCGCCTTTAGATGTTGCTGAAGAACTCAAGGACCTATTTATCCAAATCAATCTGCGTAAATACCTTGAACGGCGGGGCGTCCACTTAGCAGAGGAGCAACTGCAGTTGTTAGCCTGCCAAAGAGTTCGACATCTGCCTAAACTGCAGTAGCAAGTTCTTCACATTTCAATACATCTGTTTCCACTGGTAGATAATTGGCCGCTATTTTCTATCAATCGCTGAAGCTCAATAAAATCAGCCAATCTAAGCCTATATGACATCCTTGGGGTAGTAGGGGTCGTGGGTTCAAATCCCGCCGCTCCGATTGATGAAAACCG
>ERZ1740072.1017-NODE-1017-length-11005-cov-4.652329_pt1 | contig 11005 bp, 8 predicted proteins | sample MGYA00581733_ERZ1740072 | MGnify/ENA primary metagenome ERZ1740072 (study PRJEB43018, sample SAMN04849741) | marine metagenome | isolation source: floating plastic debris | place: Pacific Ocean | collected 2008-08-30 | study: EMG produced TPA metagenomics...
ACAGTCGTTACGAATTATGCATGACAACTGGTATGAGGTTGAGATTTAGTGATGCAACCCCCTGCTTTAGTGCCTCGTTCGGGGCCGCTCGGCTGGTTAGATCAATTGATTGGGCCAGGCGCCACCTCGGCCGAAATTACGTTGCAATTGCTCCCCTCGATCGCCGCCATGATCGCTGCACCGGCCTATGCCTTGACCCTGCCAATGGAATGGAGCGGCTGGCAATTAGGCGTGATTTCTGTCCTTAGCTTCGATCTTGTAGGAGGCGTGTTGACCAATGCCACGTCGGCGGCCAAGCGTTGGTATCACCGGCCCGGTCAAGGCTGGCGACAGCACCTAGCGTTCGTGATTCTTCATTTTGTTCATGTTGCTGTAGTTGCCCTGTTCTTGCGAGGAGGAGACTGGTCTTTCTTTTTTGCTATTTCTGGATATCTTCTGGGGGCGTCGGTTTTGATTCTGAGGGTGCCGCTCTACCTACAGCGCCCCGTCGCGCTGGGACTGTATGGATTGTCATTGCTGGGCGATCGCTACTGCTGGATGCCCACACCCGGGATGGAATGGTTTCTATCGCTGTTTTTCCTAAAGCTTCTCGTGAGTCATCTTCTGTATGAAACGCCCTATCAGCCAGAACCCTCTCAACGATCTTCCTGAATTCTCTGATGGCCTCGCTGCAAGCGAAATATAGCGCTGGCTACTTAGCCGAGGACGCCTAGAAGCACTCTGAATCCTCGGCGCATCAGCAAAGTGGCTCCGTTGTCTTGTCCTCACCAGGTTGGCGACTGCTATGGCACGCCGCAGTTTGATTCAGTTACTCCAGATGCCTGAAACCGTTATCCGACCGGCTTTCTGACTCCGACTTCTGCTATATAGAACGATCGCTAGCGTGTTGCAGCATTTGACTGCAGTCTGCTCAGGCGACTGGTTAAGTCGCATCAGTTTGCTCTGTCGCCGACTGTTGCCGACGTCGATAGCGCTGACCGACCCAGCCACCGAGCACCACAAGGCCGATGTAGGGGCTGAAGACTAACAGCCACAGCGTTAGCTGCAGCAAACTTACGCTCACGGTTTGAGCTGAACTGGTGGCAGTTTGCCAGGTGTGACTGAGGGTTTCACTGACGGGCGAGGTAATTGGGGCCAGGGGTTGAGTACTGACCACAGAGAGAGCAATGGTGGAATAGGCGACTCGGCTTTGGAGAGCTTTGGATTGAGCCTCTTGGCGTTCGATCGCTTCTCTAACCGTGCTGAGTTCGCGGCTGACCTCAAGCACATCAGGAATAGAGCCAGAGCGCTCCATAATTTCTAACAGCGCTTCTTCTGACTTCCGGAGGTTGCGCACCCGAGCCTGCAGATCGACGAGTTGAGCCGCCACATCTTCGGCGGCGATTGTTTGCTCGACGACATTGCCTAAGTTTCGTAGGGCTTCTAACGTGTTGTCTAAATTGGCTTGAGGCACCCGTATCTGCAAACTGACCTGACGCGGCTGGGTCGCCTGATTTTCTTGGTCGGATAGGGAGAGCAAATCCCCTTGATTTGCTGCCAGAATATTGGAGATTGCTTTGACCGCCTCATCAACGTCGGCTGACTCGATGCGCAGAGAGGCATTTTTGATCAGCTTTGGCGAGTGCTGTAGATCAGGCGTGGGAATCGCCGAGCTGCGATCGTCTGCGCTTTCCGCTGAGATTGCACTATCAGCTGGTGCTGAGACGGGAGCCTCCTGAATCGCCGTTTCACTGCCAGTTGGCGCGTTGCTGCAGCCAACAGTCGCCGCCAAGCTCAAAAGCCCGGCAAGCGCAGCAAGGCGGAAATTAATAGAAGCCGATTTAACAAGCATGGTGCTCACTTTCCAACTGACGTAGGTCTAGTATGAAAAATGGGCACCAGGTGGCAGCCTGAGTTGCGAGAATTGAAACCAGTGTCGGGACTTAGGTTCTATATCAAGAGTGTTTAACATCTCGTGGTATGGGGATGATCGTGCCCGTTCTACCGACGAAGCTAAGGACTGCAACTTTTGTGGCACCGGTCATGAGCCGCTAACGGGTGACAACCCCTAGTAGGCTAGAGTCTCTAAAGTTTCCCGCAGATAGAGACGCACTTGTTTGTCGAGCGATGAAGCGGTTAAGGAAGGAGATTGCTGCTGTTTCCAGCCTTTAAAGCCAGAGCTATTGGCGATCGCTGCCCTGAGATTGGCCCACGTTGTGCTGTCTTCAGAGGCGTCATGCGTCTTTGCCGAAGAGAACTGGGTCATGAATGTTGCCATAGTGTGAGAACAAGAGAGAACCCTGAGGGAGCCTGCACTCTCTCAAAGCCCTTTCAGGATAGCGCACGGATTTGACGACCAATTGTAGGAACCACCACACTTTTAGCAGAATCTACCGCGTTGTGCCCCATGGGTGGCGATCTATTCCTGCTTATGGATTACGCCTGAGAGATTCTCCTTTAGCTCAGCCCCGCCGCCAGAAAAATCTTGCCGTGACAATTGCGTTTTACCCCACCTCGATAATCAAAACAGCGTTTTGATTATCGCCTTAAGATTCTTGGGACAACACAGAAGCCTTGGCATCGTCTGTTGAGGATGTTGTTGGTGCCTGGAAATCGCTCTCATCACTGGCGGTAATGGCGGCTGTATCGCTGGCCGTTAGCTCAGTCGGGATAACTGTATCATCGCCTTCTATCCGGTTCGGCTCAGTCGGTTCGTCCGTCGTGGACGGGTCTGACATTTCCGCCACTTCAAAGACTCCTGAGGGGCCGAAAGTATGAGTTTCAACCCCTTCAGCATCCTGTCTTGCCTCCGGCTCTACTGATGAGTCAACCGTGATGTCTTGAACCAATGACTCTGATTGCGCTGTGATTGAGGCAACCGCCGCCGCATCGGTCAGAGAAGGGTCTGGCGAACTCGATGGCGCGTCAGGACTGAGAGCACTGGCCGATGCATCATTGTCCGTGTCGGCCAAATCGGACTCTGTGTCAGCTAAATTAGCTCGGCTGTCGTCTGGCGCATCGCCTAAGGCTGAAAGATGACTGGGTGCCGATACGGTATCGGACTCAATTTCGTCATCAAGAGCATCAGCGGTTTCATCCCCGTTCGTTAAAGGCGCGTCTGAGGTTGCTGGGGTGTCTGTCGGGGGAGGACTTGACGTCAGAGTCTCAGAGATCAGCATCGCCTCGGCTGCCGGGGCCGGTATGCTGGATGGCGCGGTCTCGGCTCCCGGTAGCCCCTCTACCGGGAGCAGGTCAGGGAGAATGTGCTCTAACCGCAGCCCGATAACCATGAACTTTTTCAGGATGGCAGTTGATTCGAATGGCTCAGTTTTTTGGCGGGTCGTGGGCGAAATCAGCAGTAAAGGAATCACGGTCGCCGGAACCTGTACAAACAGATTGGCGCATAAAAAGGCGATCGCCGCAATCGCCCAGCCAGTCGGGCGAGATTTGGTGGCAAATGGAGTCATGTCGGCCGCGATCGGCGCGAGCTGATAAAGCCAGTAAAGCCCTAATAAAAGCGCGATCGCGCTGCAGATCACCAAGAGTCGGCTCAATAGGGTGCGCTGCAGCGAGAGCAAGCGGCGGCGCTCAACCGATAGCTGATCGGGGCGCAGAGCCAATCCCGGCACACTAAAAATGTAAAAAGGCCGCTGCAGCTGCATCCATAGGATGGGCAGCGTGCCTACCAACCCCAGCGTCAACAACTCGACGCCCGGTGCCACCACGGGATCGCCCACCGCAAGCCCTGCCAAACAGATATCCAACCAGAGCGGCACGGTCGCCAAGCCAGCTAGGTGTATCCAGAGGTAGGGATCGCGATGGGGAAGAGTCATAGCATGTTAGACGGGCGACAACTTGCGACGTTGGGTGACCAGCTTGAAGGCTTGAATGATATCGCCTTCTTTCCAGCCGTTAAAGTTATCGACCCCGATGCCACATTCAAAGCCCGCAGCCACTTCTTTAACGTCGTCTTTCATCCGCTTGAGGGAATCGAGATTGCCTTCATAGGCCGCTTCACTGCCTCGTTGAACCCGAATGCGACAGTTACGTGTCACCTTGCCAGACAAGACATAACATCCGGCAACGGTGCCTTTGCGAACGGGGAAGACGGCTCGAACTTCGACTTCGCCCAAGGGTTCTTCGACTAGTTCGGGTTCTAACAAACCTTCCATCGCACCTTGAATATCATCCAGCAGGTTGTAGATGATGTCGTAGTCGCGGACGTCAACGCCTTGACGGTCAGCCGCTTGGCGCGCGCCGGGGGCTAGGGTGGTGTTAAAGCCAATCAGAACCGCGTTACTGGCAGCGGCTAAATCAACATCCGTTTCACTGATTTCGCCCGGTGCCCCGAGCAGGACTCGGATTTGCACTTCATTTTGCGGTAGCTGCTGCAGCGCCGCCAAAATTGCCTCAATCGACCCCTGTACATCTCCTTTAAGGATAATGTTGAGCTCTTTGAGGTCGCCCTCTTGAGCTTGGGCGGAGAGACTGCTCAGAGTCACCCGGCGAGAAGCCATGGCCTGCTGCAAGCGGGAGCGTCGCTGTTCGTCGGAGCGCGAATCGGCAATGCTGCGAGCTTCACGTTCATCGGCAAAGACTTCAAACTCATCGCCCGCCGCCGGTACATCGTTGAGACCCAGCACCTCGACAGCAAACGAAGGCGTGGCGGCAGTCACCCGATCGCCGCGATCTCCGATCATCGCCCGCACTTTACCGAAAACCGAACCGGCAACGACACTATCGCCGACTTTTAGGGTGCCATTTTGCACCAGCAACGAGGCGACCGGGCCCCGAGCTTTATCGAGGTTGGCTTCGATGATGGTGCCCTTAGCTAAGCTATCGGGGTTGGCGTGTAAATCTTCTACCTCAGAGACGAGCAAGAGCATTTCCAGCAGGGTGTCGAGGTTATCGCCATTGATGGCACTGACTGGTACCACGATGGTTTCACCACCCCACTCCTCGGGCACTAAGCCGTGCTCCATGAGTTCTTGCTTGACTCGGTCGGGTTGGGCTGTCTCTTTGTCGATTTTGTAGACTGCAACCACGATAGGCACTTCAGCCGCTCTGGCGTGACTGATCGCTTCAATCGTCTGAGGCCGCACCCCATCATCTGCAGCGACCACCAGAATGGCAATATCGGTGACTCGCGTACCGCGGGCCCGCATGGCGGTGAAGGCTTCGTGACCGGGGGTGTCGAGAAAAACGATTTGCTGCTCAACCCCATCATGTTCGATATCAACGTGATAGGCCCCAATATGCTGGGTAATGCCACCGGCCTCGCCCTGAGCCACTTTGGTTTTACGAATGGAATCGAGCAGGGTGGTTTTACCGTGGTCAACGTGACCCATGATGGTCACCACGGGCGGTCGCTTCGAGAGATTCTCTAGATCATCAGCGGTCAACATTTCCGTGACCTTTTTCGCTTCTGATTCGACCTCGGCGGTTTCCACCAGAATTTCGAATTCTTCCGCCACCATCTTGGCGGTTTCGATATCCAAAGTCTGGTTGATATTCGTCGCAATGCCCTTGAAAAACAGCAGCTTGATGATCTCGGTTTCCGGCACCTTGATCAAACTAGCCAGTTCATGCACCGAGAGCCCAGTGCTCAAGGTGACCATTTCTGGCCGCTCGGGTTCTTCGTTTTGATTGCGGCGATCGCGCCGTTGATTACGGTTACTCTCACCGCGCTGCTGTGGCGGCTTGTGAGACTTGGGGGTACTAGGTGGCTTGGGACTAGACTTGGATTTCGGCTTGGGCGGGCGCGCGATCGAGCCGCTCAGAGCTGCCGAAGCCCCATTGTCATTCAGGTCACCCGTCACCTCGTCAATATCCGCCAGGATGTCTTCTTCCTGATGCTTCAGGAGATCATGACCTCGCCGCTTCGTTTTGGCCTTGGTGGTTTTTTGTTGCTCTTGCTCGTCTTCTTCGCGCTCTTTCCCTTTGCGCTTTTGGCGAGGCGGTGACGGCCGTCGCAAAATGGGTTCTTCAACCACATCGCCTGGTACGGCGGCGGTATCATCTTCATCTTGTGACGGATCGTCGTCGATGGCTTCTGACCGTTTGGGCTTAGGCCGACGGAGCTCGGGTTTGGGCTTGAGCTGAGGCGCTTCTTCCTCTTCGTCGATTTCGCGAATCTCAATCCGCGTCGGCTGAGAGGGATCGCCGCCCCGATCAGCACTGCGATCGCGCTTCTTGAGAACTGGCCGCGAGGGGCGTTCTGGTCGTGAAGGCCGACTCGGGGGGCCAGCCAGTTCGAGATCAGGCTGCTCAACTGTGCCCTCACGCGACTCTGGCCGATCCACTTGACGCGAAACCGGTGAGCGAGGCATCGCGGGCTTCGGCATGGCCGCCTCGCCCGGACGCTTGGGCCGAGGCCGAGGCACTGCCGAGGGTGACTGAACAGCGGCGGGACGACTGGGGGGAGCACTCGCCTCATTGCCGACCGGTGCGGCAGGACTGGTGGCGGCACCGGTTGCTTCAGATGGAGCCGGAGTGGGAGCCACTGCTGGTTTGGGGCGATGCCGCCGAATTTCTAAAATCTGTTGCTTTTTGGCTGGCCGTGGGGTCTCTTTTGCAGTCGGAGCCGTGGGCTTTTGAGGACGACGAGGAGGAGAAGGCTTAGTCGGCTTGTTGAGTAGTTTTCCTGACGTTTGCTTGACCTCGTTCTGAATCTTGAGTGCATCGTCACTCGTGATACTGCTGCTGTGGCTTTTCGCCGAAATCTCTAAGCGCTCACAGATGGCCAGAATATCCTTATTTTCCAATCCGAGTTCCTTCGATAATTCGTATATTCTGACTTTGCCGTTGTTCATCCAAATCTCCCTCGTCGATACCGCTATTCCATAAAACAAACCTGCTTTGCTAGACAAAACTTACATTGACTCGTTGCCGCAAACTGCCGCAACCCTAAAACTCAAGCTATCAAAACTAGGCTTATAGGTCTCAAAGAGCACATAAACGTCAACTCTCTAAGCGAATGTGTGTTTCTTGGCAGAGCACTATGCTACCAAACCCTAATCATACTGTAATCAACCGTTGAGCTAATGTTCCACGGGAATCTCTTAACTATAGGAGCTTTTCACCCAGAGTCGATGATTCCGGCAGGGACTCAGATACAGCGATAGTAGGGCGGGTTAACCGTTGCTGCAGCTGTTGGTAAATCTGCTCGGAAACGGGTGCCTTTAAGGCTCGCCCCAGCCGATTTTTCTTGTGAGCGGCTTTGAGGCAGGCGGCCGTCGGGCAGAGGTAGGCCGATCGCCCCATCCCCTTGTCTAATTGTACTGTGCCGGTAGGGTAGACCCGCACGACTCGCCACAGGGCCGATTTCGGGGCGATCGCGCGGCAGCTCACACAGCGTCGGAGGTTAGGTCGCATAACGTGAACGTGATGGCGGCAACAATCACTCTTCTTCAGGGGCGGCACTGGCGCTAGTCGCCTCCCTCTCGGCAGTCGCCGGAGCGATCGCCTCAGCTGCTGCTTCATCTGCCGCACTGTCTGGAGCGGTCTCCTCCGCCTCCGGCGCGACCTCTGCCTCTGCCTCGGCTGCCAGCGTGGCGGTGGTGGCCACTGCGTCTGCTGGTTCTGCTGCTTCTCCTGCCGCCGCCGCTTCGGCCGCTAAACGGGCTGCTTTCTCCGCTTCGTAGGCCTCGTCTTCCGCTTTCCAGGCCGCGAGCTCGGCGGCCTCGGCGGCTTCCTTCGCTAGACGTGCCTCTTCAGCCGCCTGGCGAATTGCCAACTGCTCGGCAATCTTCTGGTCTTCTTCGGCATAGTCGTATTTAGCCGTATCTTTAATGTCAATTTTCCAGCCGGTGAGCTTGGCGGCTAGGCGAACATTTTGCCCTTCTTTACCAATGGCTAAGCTGAGTTGATCTTCGGGCACGAGCACATGGGCCTGCCGGTCTTCGGGATTCATCAAGCGCACTTCATCCACTCGGGCCGGGCTGAGGGCATTGGCGATGTACGTGGCTGGGTCAAGCGAATAGCGAATGACATAATTTTTTCCCCTCGCAATTCGCTCACGACCGCTTGAATACGCGAGCCCCGAGCGCCAATACAGGCTCCGACGGGGTCGACATCGCGTTCGGCGGTGTCAACGGCAATTTTGGTTCTCGGCCCGACAGAGCGAGAGGGCGGGTTAGCTTCGCGGGCGACGGCCACGATGCGCACAATTTCGTCTTCGATCTCGGGCACTTCGTTGGAAAACAGCTCAACGACTAGGGCTGCGTCGGCGCGCGAAACCAGCAGTTGAGGCCCGCGGTGGGAGCCTTCGGACACTTTCTTGAGTACAACCCGAAACTTGGAGTTAGGGCGGTAATTGTCGTTGGGGAGCTGATCACGCTTCAGCAACTCGGCTTCGACTTCCGGCTGACCAGTGCCGCTGCTAACGGTCATGATGACGGACTGCCGTTCAAACCGCTGCACCGTCGAAGTGAGGACGGTGCCTTCCAGCTCTTGAAATTCTTCTTGAATCAGCTTGCGCTGCTGGTCGCGGAGTTTTTGGGCAAGCACCTGTTTGGTCTGAATCGCCGCCATGCGACCAAAGTCTTTTTGCTCAGGGGTCACGTCGAGCACAACGGTATCGCCGACTTGCGCTTCTGGGGCAACTTCTAACAGTTCGGCTAGTGCTATCTGATGGTCTGCATTTTCATCCTCTTCGGCAATGGTTTTGGAGGCCAACACCCGAAACCCCTGGTCGTCTTCGTACTCGACGTCGAGTTCAACGTCGAAATTATCGAAGTAACCCTCATCAAAATGAATGTCTTCGGCCACGCGTTGAGTGCGACGAAAGCGCTCGTAGCCCTTGAGTAAAGCCTCTCGTAGGGCATTTTCGACGGCATGTTTAGGCAGATTGCGCTCGCGACTGATGCTATCGATTAGGTCTTGTAGGTTGGGCAGGCTGACTAAGGACATGGGCTAACTTACTAACTCCCTCAAAATGGTGGCGATCGCCCCGCTGGCGACCCAATGAAATTGCATAAAAATTTCGATTTATCCGATTTAGATAGACTTATTCAACTGCTTGGTCACTGAGTTGAACGGTTTCTACTAACGTTCTCGGCAACTTGGTGGGTTTCCCCTTACGACTGAGATAGAGGTGATCGTCGTCGCGCTTGAGTAGCTGCCCTAGCCAAGTGTGACGATCTTTGTAACGCTCTGAGAGCTGCACTTCTACCATGAACCCTTTGAAGACGATAAAGTCACGATCGGACAGCAGCTCGGAGGAGACACCAGGGCTAGAGACTTCGAGCACATAAGCATCAGGGATCAGATCGCTTTCATCTAAGACCGCTTCCAAAGCCTGACTCATCTGTTCACAGTCATTGAGGCTGGTGTCTTCTTGCTGGCAGTTACGCACATCAATCCGGAGAACCGGCGGTGAATGGTTAGTCTGAAAGACTGCATCCACCACCTCTAGCCCTAGATGCTTAGCAACGGGCGTCGCTAAGTCTAGGACTTCAGGAATGAGCGGATGAGCCATGTAGCACTCCAATAAAAAAAGTGGGTAACGTGCCCACTTCCTCAGAACATGTAGAATTAGGCACGAGCAAATAGCCCCGCCATCTACTCGGCTAATCATATTAGCGCATATCCGCAGGGCGTTCTAAACTGCATTGGCGCCATGGTTTGCTGGGATGAAACCTACTGGCGGACTTGAGTCATATTATAAAGTTTGTAATTGCCCTCTCTGAGGCGATCGACGTCTTCCACAGAGAGCTGTTTGACGTAATTGATCTTGATTTCTTCTAATAGGGCGACGGTCCACTGTTCGAGTTCGTCCACTGTTTTGTTTTGCTGAACTTCGGTGCGGAGAGCCTCACCGATTTTGGCAATGAGATTTTGGGTGAGCGCACTCCCCTTTTCATCTTCCAAGGCGCCGGTCATCGCCTGATAGAGCGTTTGCGATGTTTGATTGACTACTTGCTGAGCGATTTGATCGGGCAGGTCGCCAATGCCAGGCAGCTGCCGAAACCCTTGATAGCCAGGAGCCTGCTCAAGGGCGCTGACAAGACTGTGCTTGAGCAGGGCGTCGAGTTCGGGTTTGACGACGGGCAAGACCTGATACATCGTGATGGTCGTCAGCTTGCTGGCGATCGCTTCTACCTCATTCACCCCATTAATATCGACGTATTGGCGTTTAGAACCGAGTGCCAACATCCAATCAGCGACGTCGCCATCCCGCACGAGATTTTGAATCTGGTCGACAACGCGCAGCACGACAATCTCGGTGAGTTCCACCGCAAAGTTGGAGATTAAGATGCGGTTGACTCGATTCCGGAGGGGGATCAAGTTCACGAGCTGCGACTGATTGAGCCGAATCGTCACGGGAATCACCCGTAACCAGCGCCAGAAAGGTAGGAAAAAAAACAGGTCATACCACCGCAGCAACAAGGCATCTAGCCAGGTGTAGTTTTTGTAGCGACGGCTGATGTAGAACGTACGCGCGAGCAGCTCAGCGGCAAAAAATAAGACAAACCAGCCATCGAGTTTCCAAAAGTCGTTGCGGGGGCCGCCATCTTCACCGATGCGCCGAAAGTAGTTGGTTTCCAGTAGCGGTTCGATATCGGCGTTAAAAAAGCCGATTTCTTGAGTCCAGCCAGCTTGGGTGAGGTAGTCTTCGCTCCAAAAGGTGGTAAGCGCCTGTTTAGAGGAATCGACCCCGATGCGATCGCGAATATCGTTCTTGATGCGCTCTAAAGTGCCTGACTTGTTGGCAATTTCGAAGGGGTTTTCGTCAACCATGCTGATGCTTTGTTGCTGCAGGTCAGACAGCAAGGTCGCCGCTTGAATGGATTGCAGCCCCGTTTGAGCCACCTGCTCTTCGAGTTTGTCAACAGTTTCGAGATACTTAACCGTGGCGCGCTCCGGCTCGATGCCCTTAAAAACTTCGCCATACCAAATGGTGAACTCGGGAAAAAACTGCAGGTAAACATCACGAAACCGGATATAGCTGGTGTCAAACAGCACCAGCGTCAGGTTGATCAATGCCACGATCGCCACAATACGCTCAAACCAAAGCGCAGTGGTT
>ERZ1740072.1019-NODE-1019-length-10999-cov-4.027686_pt1 | contig 10999 bp, 10 predicted proteins | sample MGYA00581733_ERZ1740072 | MGnify/ENA primary metagenome ERZ1740072 (study PRJEB43018, sample SAMN04849741) | marine metagenome | isolation source: floating plastic debris | place: Pacific Ocean | collected 2008-08-30 | study: EMG produced TPA metagenomics...
GTCCGGCGGACGCTGGAGGCCGAAGGGATCACCGTGCAGACCTTCGAAGGGCGCTCAAACTAGGGGTCACAACCCGTACACAACCTGTGCACCGTTCATGCACCGCGTAGGATGGGCAATCTGCCCATCGCTACACCAGTTCGGCATCCGTCATGATCTCCACCAGGGCCGGGCCGTCGACGGCAAGCGCCTTTTGCAGGGCACTTTCAACCTTGTCCGAGGACACGACCTTTTCCCCGTGCGCGCCGCAGATCTTGGCAAAGGCGGCAAAGGACGGGTTGTGCAGCCCCGTCTCCCACACCGGCCATTCGCCGGATTTCTGCTCTTTGGTGATCTTGCCCAGCTCACCGTTGTGCAGCAGCACGTGGGTGATATCCATGCCGTATTTGACCGCCGTCGTCAGCTCCATCGCGTATTGGCCAAAGCCGCCATCGCCGGAGATGGAAATGACCTTGCGCCCCTTCAGCCACTCGAAATCCTGTGTCGCGGCCCATGCACCCATGGCCGCCGGGAACCCGAACCCGATGGAGCCGAGATAGCCGGACATCAGCACGCGCTGGCCCTTGGTTTCGAAGTAGCGGCCAAAGGAATAGGTGTTGTTGCCCACGTCCACCGCGATGATCGCATCCGCCGGAGCGACGCGTGACAGGGCGTCAAAGATGGCGAAGGCGTGGATGCCCTTGGCTGTTTCCTCTTCCATACGGGAGCGTTTTTCGTTGCGCCAGATCTCCCAGCGGTCGGCCAGTTCGCTGATCTGGTAGGCCGCGTCCGTGGGCCGCGCGACATGCGGCGTAACGGCGTGACAAAACGCGCCGATCTCGGACCAGATGGGCAGGTCGACGGGGTGGAATTTGCCCAGTTGCATCCGTTCGAAATCGACCTGTATGATCGGCTTTGACGGCTCGATCCCGGTGTGATTGGAAAAGGATGTGCCGAGGGTCAGGATCAGGTCCGCCTCGTTCATGAACCATGACGCAATCGGTGTGCCGGATCGGCCCAACACGCCTGCGGCGTTGGGGTGATCGTCGGGCAGCAGGCCCTTGCCCTTGAACGTGGTCAGGACCGGCGCACCGAGGGTTTCGGCCAGCGCCGTGATGGCGTCCATATGATCCCATGCGCCGTGGCCGATGACGAGGATGGGGCGCTTGGCCGTGTTGAGCATGGTTAGCGCGTCCGCCACGTCTTCGTCCGTGGGCTTGATGGCGACACGGCCCATGCGGCCATCCGGCTGCGAGGCCGGCGCGTCGGACGGGTTGGTCTGCATGTCATCCGGGAAGATCAGGTGCGCGACGTCTTGCTGGACCACCGCGTTTTTCATGGCGAGCGACACAAGCTCGGAATGTTTGGAGGTGCTGAGCACTGTCTGGCTGAACTGTGTCACTGCGTCGAAGGCGCTGGCAAGATCGATATCCTGGAACGCGCCCGGGCCGAACACTTGCGTCTGGACCTGACCGGTGAGGGCAAGGACCGGGGCGCGGTCCACCTTGGCGTCCCAGAGGCCGGTCAGCAGGTTGGTGGCGCCGGGGCCTGCGATGGTCAGGCAGGCGGCGGGATGGCCTGTCAGCTTGCCATAGGCCGACGCGGCAAAGGCGGCAGCACCCTCGTGACGGATCCCGACATATTTCAGCTCACCCGCCTCCACACGCATACGAATGGCATCGGCAAGGCCAAGGTTGGAGTGACCCACCATGCCAAAGACGTGGCGCAGACCCCAGTTGACCATGCTTTCGGCCATCTGGTCGGAGACGGTGCGTTCGTGCGGTGGCTCGGGTTCGAGGCCGACGAATATCTCGTCTCCTATGATCCGCACGGGGTAGGTGTCCTGGCCGCTGTCCTCGTGCCCGCCGGGCGGCTTGCCTGTCAGCGGGTCGAAATCCCAGCCGTGCCATGGGCAGCGAATCCAGCATTTGCCGTCCACGCCGCGTTCGATCGACCCCTCGCCCAGCGGCCCGCGCTGGTGCGGGCAGTGGTTGTTCATCGCGGCCCATTGGCCGTCGAAATGCGACAGGCAGATGGAGGTGGTGCGGGCGGTGACAGTCTTGACCCGCCCCTCGGGCAGGTCGGTGGTGTGGCCCACGGAAATCCAGTCGAGTTGGTCAGTCATGCGACGCCTCCAAACGAGATGCCCGCGATCTCGGACATGTCTTTTTTCCAGGTGGTGAGGTCATTTGGCTGAAACTTGACCAGATGGTCGTGACCGCAGGCGCGGGCCATGACCTGCATCAGTTCGGTGCTGGCCTCAAAGAAATTGGCCAGCTGACGGGCGGATTTTTCAACGACAAGGCGGCTGACCAGATGGGGTTTCTGGCTGGCGATGCCCACGGGGCAATTGTTGGTATGGCAGGCACGCATGGCGATGCAGCCGATGGCCTGCATGGCCGCGTTCGACAGCGCGATGGCGTCGGCCCCGAGCGCCAGCGCCTTGATGAAGTCCGCCGGTTTGCGCAGACCGCCGGTGATGACAAGGCTGACATCGCCCCGGTCGAGCCGGTCGAGATGGGCGCGGGCGCGGGCCAGCGCGGGGATCGTGGGCACGGAAATGTTGTCGCGAAATATGATCGGTGCGGCCCCGGTGCCGCCGCCGCGACCGTCGAGGATGATGTAGTCGACACCCACGGCGAGGGCGGCGTCGATATCCTTTTCAATGTGCTGGGCAGAGAGCTTGTAGCCGATGGGAATGCCGCCCGTACGGTCACGTACCTCGTCCGCGAAATCCTTGATCTGGGCCGGGTCGGTCCAGTCGGGAAAGCGGGCGGGCGAGATGGCGTCCTGCCCTTCGTCGAGGCCGCGGACTTCGGCGATCTTGCCGTGGACCTTGGTGCCGGGCAGGTGCCCGCCGGTGCCTGTCTTGGCCCCCTGCCCGCCCTTGAAGTGGAAGGCCTGGCATTTCCGGACCTTGCCCCACGAGAACCCGAACCGGGCGGAGGCGAGTTCGTAGAAGTATTTCGAATTGGCCTCCTGTTCCTCGGGGAGCATGCCACCCTCGCCGGAGCAGATGCCGGTGCCTGCGATCTCTGCACCCCGGGCAAGCGCAAGTTTGGCAGGCTCGCTGAGCGCGCCGTAGGACATGTCCGAGACAAAGAGCGGGATGTCGAGGCGCAGCGGTTTCTGTGCGTTCGGGCCGATCACGACGTCGGTGCCGACGGGATCATCGTCCAGCAGCGGCACCTTGTGCAGCTGCGCGGTGAGCAGCTGGATATCGTCCCAGTCGGGGAGCTGATCGCGAGGCACGCCCATGGCGTCGACCACGCCGTGGTGGCCCGTTTTGCTCAGCCCCTCGCGGGCATAGCGCTGGATCAGGCCGGTATAGGGTTCCTCGGCGGTGCCATGGGAAGTGTCGGCGTAGAGGCCAAGATAGGCGTCACGGTTGAAGGGTTGCGGGTTGGCGTGGCCCCACGCGTTGACCTCGTCGGCATCGACGCAGATGTCGTCGCCGTCGATCCAAGAGGTGAACTTGGGCAGGGCTTCGTTATTGGCGTATTCGCTGACGCCGCTGTCGAGGCGGTAATCCCAGTCGTGCACACCGCAGATGAGGTTGTCGCCACGCACGAAGCCGTCTGACATGAGGGCACCGCGATGCAGACAACGCCCGTAAAACACCGATACGTCATCGTCAAAACGGACGACGACCAGATCGACCTCGCCCACCAAGGCGTAGGCGGGGCTGCGATCCGGCAGGGTTGATCGCTGTGCGACGATTTCTTTTTGCATTCACTTGTCCCAATACTGTCTTGTGATCCGAGACTTGCATAGGAGACCCGTCAAAGCACTTCACAATTTCCGGGCACGGGGGTGCGCGTCAGATGGCGCGGGCGCGCAAGGTGGTGATCGCCGCCTCGAACCGGGAGGGGTCTTGCGCGGCGCGGGCCATGACTTGCGCGCCTTCGACCTGAGCGAGGGCCGCGGCGGCCTCGGCGTGGGGGTCGGTGACGGCGGAGATCGTGGCGTCGGTGAGGGCAAGGCGGAACACCGCCGCGAGCCACGTGCTGACGCCGTGGTGAAACTGGTCGAGCGCGTCGCGGCTGGCCTGCGGCAGGGCGTCTTGGGTGACGCTGAGCGCGGTACACAGGCACAGGCTGCGCCCGCCCTCGTGCGCTTGGCGGTAGAGGTCGATAAAGGCGAGCAGGCGCGCACCAGCGGTGGGGTGGGTCGCCGTGATGGCGTGCAGCCGGTCCGCAAACATTTCGGCGTAGCGGGACATGAGCGCCAGCGACAGGTCGCCCTTGGTCGGGAAGTGGTAGTGAATCGAGGCTTTGCGAATGCCCACCGCTGCTTCAAGATCGGCAAAGCTGAAGCCGTCGAATCCGCGCTGGCGGGCGAGAGCTTCGGCACTGTCGAGGAGTTGTACCTTGGTGTCCATGCGTTTTGCCTACCAAGTGATAGGGGAAAACTCAACAACCTTGGTGGTACTACGCGTTCTGTATTGAACATTCAGCCCTCATTACCTACCTATAAGTAGACAACCAAACCGGAGCGATCTGATGGAACTGAATGCCGACTTTTCCCGACGGGTCATCGTGGCGGACGCGGACAACCCTTGGCGCGCATCGCCATCGGCAGGTGTCGAACGCAAGATGCTGGACCGGATCGGCGACGAAGTGGCGCGGGCCACAACCATCGTCCGCTTTGCCCCTGGCAGCGCATTTGCGCCGCACACCCATGATGGCGGCGAAGAATACATCGTTCTCGACGGGGTGTTTCAGGATGAGCAGGGCGATTTCCCGGTCGGCACCTATGTGCGCAACCCGCCCACCTCGCGGCACACGCCGTCTTCGGAACCCGGGGCGACGATCTTTGTCAAACTGTGGCAATTCGATCCGGACGACCGCGAACAGGTGCGCATCGACATGAACAGCGCCGAACTGGGCCCGGACCCTGCGCGGACGGGTGTATCGCAGACTACGCTGTTCCGCGATGCGCGCGAACATGTGCTGCTGGAGGCATGGCAGGGCGGTATCTCTCATGTCCTCGATGCGCCGGATGGGGCGGAGGTGCTGGTGCTGAGCGGTGACGTAGCATTGGATGACAGCACGTTAGGCCCGCGTGACTGGCTGCGTGTACCGCCCGGCACCACCGCCAGCCTGACCACTGGCGCGACCGGGGCGCGGCTGTGGGTCAAGACGGGACATCTGCGGCAGATGCTGCCGGCTTAGCCGGGGCGAGCGGCGCAGATCGCTGTCGTCCGGGTCAAACGCGGCCTTCATGTCAAACAGCACGCCGCTCGGTGTCAGTGGCGCGCGCAGGGTCTCGGGGCCAAGCGCAATCAGTGCGTTGTGGGCCATGGCGAGGATCGCGGCGTCGCAAGCGTGTGCGACATCCGGCATCTCGGGCTGCATGGCAATGTCGTAGCTCGCGGCGACCGCCGCCGGATCGGCTCCGGCCACGTGCCCGCCCACAAGGCCGGGCGACCACCGGTTGAAATCCCACGTGGTGGCCGAAGCGTGCGGCACGGCGTTGGTGTCGATGTCGAGATGGGAGAAGATGATCGACAGTTCATGAATCGGCGCGATGAACACGTCGCGCTGGGTGTTCTCGATCACCTTGGCCGCGTCGACGACGCGGATGGGCAAGTGCGTGGCGGCGGTGCCGGCCGTTACGCCAACGTGGCGTCCGTCCCATTGCGCAAGGACGGTACACGCGCGACGCTGAGGTCAAAGCCGATGGTCGCGCGCTGCTTGCCGAACTCCACCGCGAGGGGCAGGCCCATATAGCCAAGGCAGATCAAGGGCCAAAGATGGATTTGAATGTACCGACGCAAGCGCGAAACCCCGCCTCGAAGTCGCCATTGCCGGGGTGGTAGACCGATTCAAGGCTGATCACGCCGTCATATCCGTCGGCACGCAGGGCGTCAGCCATCGGTTGGAACAACGGGCCCAGTTGCCCCTTGCCCATCTCGCGCACCTCGAGCGTTGCGCGGGGCGTGTCGACCTGCACATCCTTGATGTGGACATGGCCGAGGTAACCGTCGCGGACCTCGGCATATCCCTCGGGGTAGGCGCGTGCGTGGCACCAGCAGTTGTTACCGGGGTCCCACAGGACCTTGAGCACGTCGCTGGCGTTCAGTTCGTCAATCAGCTTGCGCGCGGTGTAGTTGGAGTTCACCATCGTGCCGTTGCCGGTTTCGACCACGAGTGTGATCCCTTCCGTGCGGGCCAGTTCGACCGCCGGTGCGATCATCGGGGCCATACTGTCCCACGCGCCGTGCGCCACGTTCCACTTTTCAGCGCCGTGACTGCCCCAGAGGATCTGCTCTTTCTTCTGGGTCATGATGCGGACCAGCGGGGCGCCGACGATGTGGGCCATGTCGATGACGCGTTTGAGCGCGTCCATATGCTGCGTGTGCAAGGCGTCGCCGGGGCGGTTGGCCGACGTGGTTCCCGCAAAGATGTGGCGCGACAGGCACGAGACGGGCTTGCCCCGGTCGCGCAGCAGCAAGTCAATGTCCCTGATCTGCTGCGCGCTGTGGTCGCCGACTTCGGTATCGCCGACGAATTGCAGTTCAGCATGGGTCAGGGCAAATTCGTCCATCACATCCACTGCATGGGCGAGGTCGCGGCTGATGCCGTCGGTGATCACGCCCAGCTTCATCGCGTCACCTTGGCCGCGTCGCGGTGCAATTCGGCGCCTATAATCTCCTCGATCACGCGGGTGCAGGCCCAGTTGTCTCCGTTCGGGTACCGTGTGCGCCCCGCGTGAAACAGCTGCATAGCCGACGCAGCCGTATGGAGCGGTACGCCAAGCTCTTCCCCGAGCGCCATGGAGATCGTGAGATCCTTGTGCATGGTGTTGATGTGGCTGCCTGTGCCTTCGAACTGGCGGTCGATGATCTTGTCCAGCGCGTTGTTGACCACGCCACACCCTGCCGACGAGGTCGAAAAGACGTCGAGGATCACCTGCCCGGGCACGCCCGCCTTAGCCGCCAGTGCCGCCGCCTCGAACGTCGCCGAAAACTGCGCGCCGATCAGCGATTGCAGGCAGGCCTTGACCGTCTGGCCGTCGCCCGGCGCGGTGCCGACGCGGTGGATGTTGGCCGACACCGCCTCCATCACCGTGCGGGCCGTGTCCATAGCGGCGTCGCTGCCGGCGGCCATCATCGTAAGTGTGCCCGCCTGTGCGCCGGGGTAACCGCCGGAGACCGGGCTGTCGATCAGGTGCAACCCGCTGCCTTCGAGGGCCGCGCCAATGCTGCGCGCCTCGGCTGGTTTGACCGTCGCGGTGAGCAGGATCACCCCGCCCGGTGCCATCGTCTCGGCCAGTCCGCCGGGGCCATGGATGACCTCCTGCGCCTCTGCCCCCTTCATCACCATGACGAACACGGCGTGGGCGTTGCGCCCCACCTCCGCCACTGATGCGGCTGTGTGCCCGCCCATATCGGCAAAGGCCTGCTGGCGGTGGGCCAGCAAGTCGATGCCCCAGGTTTCAAATCCGTTTGCGATCAGGTTTCTGGCCAGTCCGCTGCCCATATCCCCGATGCCGATCACGCCGACAGGTGTCATGCGCGCCTCCTTTGGCTGTCTCAATGTCAGGATGGGGTTTCACGCCATACGCAGGCGCCGGGCAGGTCCAGAAGACACCCCCTGCCCTATGGCGATGCTTGCAGGCTAGCACGAACCGGCCGCGACGCGAGGGGTTTATTCGAGCGCAATGGTCCCGCCCGAATGCGCCGCGCGCTTGATTGCCTCGACGACGGCCACGGCGCGCAGGCCGTCGGTGGCGCTGACCCGTGGGGCGGCCTTGCCCCGGATGACATCGCCGAAATGCGTCAGTTGAGCGACAAGGGTGTCGACGTTATCCACCGGATACCGCGTGGCAGATATCGGCGCCCACCAGTCCGGTCCGTTCTCCTGCGACCATAGCGCAAGATTGGGCAGCGCGAGCGCGCCATGCGTGCCGCCGATCAGATAGCTGTTTTGGTCCGTCTTGGGATAGGCCGGGTTTTCGCCCGCCGTCAGCTCCCAACTCCACGGAGCGAGGGCCGTGTCGCTCAGGTTGAGCGTGCCAAGCGCGCCATTGGCAAAGCGCAGGGTAGCGGCAACAACCTCTTCGGCCTGCGCCTGCCGTTGTGTGTTGGCCTCGAACGCCTGCACATGCGTGATCGGACCGCAGAGGTACATGAGCACGTCGACATCGTGGATCAGGTTGATGAACAGCGGACCGGCGCCCGCCTCCTGCCGCCAGCTTTGCTCAAAATAGCTGTCCGGCTTGGGCAGCCTGCAAGTGCCGTGCACGGTGGTGATGGCCCCGAGGGCGGCGCTGTCCACGATCTCCTTGGCCTTGGCGACCAGCGGATTGTGGCGGCGGTGGTGCCCGACCAGAACGGGTGTACCCGTGGCGGCGCTGACCTCGGCGATGTGGCGCGCATTGGCTGCGGTTTCGGCGAGCGGCTTTTCGACCAGCACCGGCAGCCCGGCGCGCAACACCTCCTCGGCCAGAGGGCGGTGCGTGTGGTTTGGCGTGGCGAGGATGATACCGTCGCTGGCTGCGATCAGGTCCGGGAGCGCGTCGACACGCGGCAGCGGGTCATCCTGCGGCAGTGCAGGGTCGAGGACGGCAGACAGCTCCAGACCCGGCGTGCGAGCGAGAGCGTCCAGATGGCGACGCCCCACCAGACCTGCCCCGGCCAGCCCGATCCGGATCATGCGTCTGCCCCGACCGCAGACATGATGCCGCGCAGTTCTGCCAGCCCGCGCATGCGCCCGATCAGCGGATAGCCTGGCAGGCTGTCGCGGATGCGGTCGGTCAGCAACTCCTGCCCGTGGTCCGGACGCAGCGGTATGGCATGGTCCGCGCGCCCTTCGCTGCGGCGGCGCGCCTCTTCGCGCATGAGCGCGCGGATGGTCGCGACCATGTCGGTGTCGCCGTCCAGATGCGGCGCCTCGAGAAATCCGGGGCGATCCGGCTCGGGGGACGGCAGGCGTTCGGTGTTGCGCAGATGCGCAAAGTGGATTTTCGGGCCCAGCCGAGTGACAAAGTCCAGCGCGTCAAAGTCACGCGCAACACCCAGCGACCCGGTGCAGAGCGTCGCACCATTTGACATGGATGGCACGGCGTCCAGAACGGTGGCGTAGTCATCCGTTGACGACATCACGCGCGGCAGGCCCAGCAGGGCAAAGGGCGGATCGTCGGGGTGGCAGCACAGACGCATGCCAAGCTGTTCGGCCACCGGCACGATCTCGGCCAGAAAGTCGATGAGGTTCTGGCGCAGCCTGTCTGCGGTGATGCGGTCATAGGTGGCGAGCCGCGCGCGCACATCTTCGAGCGTCCAGCCGTCGTTGGCACCGGGCAGGCCTGCAATCACGGTGCGGGTCAGGCGCGCGACGTCTGCATCCTCCATCTGCGCGTGGATCAAGGCGGCAGCGGCGCTGGTTTCTGCGTTATAGTCGTCAATCGCTGCGGGCCGGGCGAGGATATGCAGGTCAAAGGCCGCGAAGGTTGGCAGGTCGAACAGCATCGCCGTCCCACCATGCGGTTGCGGCGCGTGGGTTTCGGTGCGCGTCCAGTCGAGGATCGGCATGAAGTTGTAGCAGACGGTTGTGATCCCTTCGTGGGCGAGCGCGGCGAGCGTCGCCTTGTAGGCGGCAATGTGCGCCGCACAGTCGGGGCCCTGGGTCTTTATCGCCTCGGACACCGGCACGCTTTCGACAACCTCCCAGCGCAGGCCTGCGGCTTCGATCAAGGCTTGGCGCGTGCGGATCGCATCGGCAGGCCACGCGGTGCCGGGCGGGATATCGTGCAACGCCGTGACGACGCCCGTGGCACCCACCTGCGGCAGGTCCTGCAATGTGGTCGGGTCAGACGGGCCGAACCAGCGCCAACATTCGATCATGGTCGCCATCCTTTGCGCATCGGGTGATCGGGGGGTAAGGGCAGGTCCACCGGTGCACCTGCACGGGCGGAGGCGTAGATCGCGGTCACCAGCGCGATGGATGCGGCCCCATCGTCCAGTGTGACAGCGCGGTTGGCCTCGCCAGCGAGGGCCCAGCGTATTTCGGTCAGGAGGCCCGCGAAACCGGCAGGTCCATGGGTTACGGCGCCGAGTGCTGCATCGACGTCCACTTGCCGCACAGGGTCACGGGCGGCGAAGCTCCATTGCCCTTCGGCTGGAGTGTACGGTGACGTATGTGACGTCGCCGTCAGGTGTTCAAAGACGAAGCGCAGCCGCGTTTCATCCGTTGCGGCCCCCAACGTGATCGAGCTGGTGGCGAGCGCTCCGCCGTCCAGTTCAAAGGTGAGGGCCGCGGTATCGTCCACCTCGATCCGGTTGGCGCGTGTGCCGAGGGATGCCATCACGCGCCGCACCGGCCCGATCCAATGACACATCAAATCATGCGCGTGGATGGCATGGCCCAGGACTGCGCCGCCCTGCTCACCCTCCCACGTGCCGCGCCAGGGCACGCCGTAGTAGTCGGCACCACGGCTCCAGTGCGTCTCAAGCGCGGCGGCGATGGGTTTGCCCGTCAGGCCTGCGTCGCGCAACGCAGCGAGTTGGTCAAAGGCGGGGCCAAAGCGGTACTGGAACACCGGGAACACGCGGCGATTGGCCTTCGCAGCAGCGGCCATGATCCGGTCTACGTCATCCAGCGATGTGGCGAGCGGTTTTTCGCAGATCACATGCTTGCCCGCTGCGAGCGCCTGAAGCGCTACCGGCGCGTGCAGATGTGGCGGCAGGCAGATGTCGACAAGGTCGATGTCATCGGCCATCGAAGCCACGATGTCCGGGGAGGTCGCGATGCCGCGCGCTTCGACCTCGGATCGCCGGACAGCGTCCTGATCGACCACCAGCGCTACGTCGAGGCCCGGCACCGCGCCATAGGCCGTCAGGTGCTGCGCGCCAATGCCGCCGCCAAGGATCGCAACCCGTGTCATGCGCCTTCGGCCCGCGCCTGCGCCTTCAGCGCAAGCTCCATCACCGCAAAGCAGTGGGCCTGCGTCATGGCGGTCTCGGTCCGGTGTGCGATGTCGTGGATCAACCGTTCGAAATAGGGCAGACCGGCCCCGG
>ERZ1740072.1022-NODE-1022-length-10975-cov-3.406319_pt1 | contig 10975 bp, 6 predicted proteins | sample MGYA00581733_ERZ1740072 | MGnify/ENA primary metagenome ERZ1740072 (study PRJEB43018, sample SAMN04849741) | marine metagenome | isolation source: floating plastic debris | place: Pacific Ocean | collected 2008-08-30 | study: EMG produced TPA metagenomics...
CAGACGTTTTCTAGAATCTGATCGCGGGTGAGCTCCTGGCGTGGATGGGCGATCAGGTAGTCCAGGAGGTCAAACTCTTTGGCTGTTAGCTCGATGCCGCGATCGCCACGAAAGACTTCACGGGTTTTACGGTTGAGGGTGAGGGTCTCAAACTGTAGGGCCTCTGCCTCTTGGGGATCGTTACGACGCAGATGGGCCCGCACACGGGCCAGCAGCTCTTCGATGCTAAAGGGTTTAACAACGTAGTCGTCGGCCCCGGCGTCGAGGCCAGCCACACGGTCAGCCACATCGTCTTTGGCAGTGAGGAAGATAATCGGCATCTGGGCACCGGTGCTGCGCAGACGACGGCAGACTTCTACACCGGCAAGGCCAGGCATCATCCAGTCGAGCAAAATTAGGTCTGGCTGATGATCCCGCGCGGCCATTAGCCCGGAAAGTCCATCGTTGGCAACCGCAACGTCATAACCCTCATAGGAAAGCTCCATTTGCACAAACTTGGCAAGTTGGGGCTCGTCTTCAATGACTAAAATTTTGGCTGAGGCATCTGTCATATATGATCGGCTCCGACAATAACCTGGCTATGAAGGCAGACTAACGGTGAATATACTACCTTCACCTGGCTTGGACTGTACCTTAATTTTGCCTCGCATACCCTCTACTAGGGTTTTAACGATGGATAATCCTAAACCGGTTCCGCCGGTCATGCGTGAACGATCTTCATCTACTCGGTAAAACGGTTCAAAGATTTGAGTCAGGTCTGCCATGGGAATACCGCGACCGCGATCGCAAATCTGCATAATGGCCCACTCGCCTTCCTGGCGTAAACGTACGGTCACCACCGTACTGTCATCGGAATATTTAATCGCATTGTCAACCAAGTTAATCAAGACCTGCTTTAAACGATTGCGGTCGGCGCGAGCATCTATGCCAGACGCTTGAACATCGACCTGTACCCGTTCGCTGGAGTAGCGACACATTTCGAGGGTGTCTACAATAAAATCCTTCAGGGAAACACGCTCAACGTTAAATCGAATATGTCCCCCATCGGCGCGAGCCAAGTCCAGCAGATCCTGCAGCATACGAATGGTGCGATCCGCCTCAGCCGCCGCGATTTCTAACCCTTCTCGCTGGGGTTCGCTCAGGGTATTACAGCGGCGCAGCGTACTTTGCAAATAGCCGTGGACCAGCGTCAGAGGAGTGCGTAGCTCATGGGACACATCGCTCACAAAGCGACGCTGCTGGTCCCAGGACGACGATAGGCGACCAAGCATCATATTAAATGCCTGGGCCAAATCCCTGACTTCGGTCGGGGCTCGATCCAACTCCAGATTCGATTAGGCCAGGTTATCAGAGGACACATTGGCAGCCAGCTCATTCATCTTACAAATGGGCTTGATGGACTGACGCACATAAAGGGCAATAACAATGGCAGACAGACAAACAACAAGGATGCTAGCAATGGTCAAATCGCGATTGACGGTAGCAAAACTACGCTGGTTTTGGGTAATGTCATCCAGGACAAATAAAACCCCTAGAACAGTCCCATTCACTTCTAGAGGAGCAATGCAAGCGATCAGCTGGCGATCGTTTAGCCGAATGCTGGTCAGCTGAGTTTCAGTCGGTAGCTGAATGAGTTCGTCAGCAAAGCCATCTTTTTGCCAGGATCCCATTTCCAAGGTGTCAGACTGGGCAATCAGCTTCCCCTCCGGCGAGCGAATCCAAATAGCTGTATCAGCCGTAGAGCGGTAGTTAATGACCTTTTGCAGCGCCTCTTTAGACGGCATGGTTTCATCCATCCAAGCCACGTCCTGACCAAACCGCTCGGCAATTTCGAGGGCATTTTCCTTATGCCCCTGAATCAAAATTTGCTGCATTCTAAAATTGCTCCAGGCGGTCATGCCACCAAAACCAAGGATAGAGGCCAGCACCATGCCAGCGGTGAGGCGAAACTGAATACAGCCTGGATCAAATTTCATTAGTAATAAAGAGCGACAGATGACAGCGCTAGAGCTTATATGGGATGACTTTATCCCGATAAACTGAGATAAACCTGATAAATCCCCCAGACAGCCCTAATAGAAATGGCTGAATATAGCTAGGTTGTAACAGGAACATTGTAATTAGGCAGTGCCCTATGTAGCGAAGACAACTCGCTATTAGCGCCCCCAGCCCTCCCGCTATCGCCACAGACCCTACCCTTGGGCTTGCTCTAACGCGCGGTCTATCAGCTGTCCCTGCCGGTAGTCCCCAGGCATGGGCTGGGCAGCAGCCCCCCCATGGACAAACCATGACATCCGCGCTCCTAAGCCGCTAGATGAAAATTTGACCTGCTAAAAATGTCACCGCCCATAATTTGTTGTCGCTCAACATAGCCCACAACCCCCATAGAACCGGCCCCATAGCATTGCACTTTTGTGCAACTAGCCTGACTGGTTTCGCTGTATCAACCTACCGGTAGCGTAGATGATTAGAAGACTCAAAAATCTTACGTTAGGCAGTATCAACGAAATTAGCTGATAGACCTCAGCCTATTTCGTTGATAACAGCTGATCGTAAGGCGTCTAAATATCATGGATAGCTTCTCTCACTACTGGCAACTAGCAAAGATTACTAGCTCCGGTCGTTATTTTTGTAAGTCTTTACCCCAGGTTGAAACCTGGTTTCTCCACTGTTTTTTAGACGAGCTAAACAATCTGTCAGAACAGCACATTCAAAATACGCTAGTCGAGCGCTGGCAGGCAGGTGATGCAGATTCGGCTATCGCCGGGTTAAGTCTGCGCTGCTTTATTAGCCACTGTATCTACAATACCTGTCGACATCTAGCCCAGCAGTTTGGACAACACTACGGGTTTCACACAACAGATTTATTGCCCTATGTGCTGGATGATAATGGTCGCCTGAGCAATCCGTATCGCCCCTTCAGCCTAGACATTTTAGAGCGGTATCACCCCGGCAAGGCTAAACTCAATACCTGGACGATTCATCTTACAAAGAACCACAGAAGTCTCAATGACTTTCTGTTGGAACAGGGTCTCTATCGCATTAGCAACTGGGCCATTCTCAACGATACGACCGGCTCTCAGTTGGACCATGTTTTTCAAACCTTTAAACAGTTAACTGAAGTAGAACGTCAGGCTGCAAAAACACAACAACCGCAATACCACCAGGTATATCGCCGCGATCGTCGTCTCAGCCTGCAGACGAGACGCCAGGGTGCACGCTGCCAACCCCCGACCCAGGAACAGCTGCAGGAAATTGGCACCCATCAGCCACCGGAGAAAGTATTGGCTCAGCTAGAGGATATGGCCACCAAGCTGCGACACTATCGCATCTATCGACGTAGCGGCCATATGCAAACCTTAGGTAATGTTGTTTTCTTGGATGAGCTTGATAACTTTTCGGTTGAACGCTACGTCAGTACGGAGAGTTCGAGCGATGCTGATGACGACCAGCAGGCTTTTTACCAGCAGTATCAGAGTGGTTTAGAATCCTGTCTGCAGCAGGCCATTCACCAGGCCCTACAGCAGCGGATTGCCAGCTTACAAAAGTGCAGCCGCCTCAAGGCCCAGGCTTATATGGAAGCGATCCGGCTTTTCCATCAGGAGGGAATGTCCATGGGTGCGATCGCAATCCGTCTCACCCAGCAGTTCTCCCCTCATCTCAGCTTTAATAACCAGGTCCAAATTACCCGGCTGCTAAAGCTCAAAGACCTCCGCACCCAGATCCGCCAGCTTACCCTCGACAACACCACCCGCTTTGTCTACAAAGCGGCGGGCCAACATACATCCGCCCAGCGTCTAAGCGAGCTAAAACCCGCCATCGAGACCATTCTCACCCAGACCATCGACCAGATTATCGGTGAAGCCGCCGCCGAAGCCCAAAGCCCCCAAAGACGCCAGCCAGCCAGCCGACTCGCCGTCACTCTTTGTGAGGTGGTCGAAAGCCTGGCAGCCTGAATGTTCTGACAGATCTACAGCCAGTTACCCAGCAATATAAACGGAGCCCAGTAGAATGGATTGCTAAACTCAGACGTATTCAGAATTTTTAACTGAGCCTGCTGCAGCGCCTTGGCTTTACTCAGACCAGAATCTGTCAGCTCTTTGTAAAATTCACTCATCAGGTCCGACGTACTAGAGTCATAGACGGCCCAAAGCGTCGCCAACGTACTACGAGCCCCCGAGCGCGTTGCCACACCCGCCAGGCCCAGCACCGAACGATCGCTACCCTCTGCTGTTTCACAGGCGCTGAGGATCAGCAGTTCCAGCTCTCGTTCACGGCTAAGTTCACTAGTCTGAAGCAGCTGACTCAGCTCATTGACATTCAGCTTGCCCCGCCAGGTCAAAATAAAGGTATCTTCGGGCTTTTCACCAAATTTGCCATGGGTCGCCAAATGCACGATGGGTGCCGAAGATGTAGAAATTCCAGTTTCCAGCGCTTTGTTAGTAACCTGTTCATTGAGCAAAATGTCTCCTTGAACAATGGTGCCAATGTTTGTTAGTTCTGTTTCCACACCCGGCAGCTCTTGAAATTCGCTAAATTCTTCCTGTGCCTCCGAAACACCCGCTAAAAAGGCTTGAATAGAATCCCGAGCAATCGGTTTGGGATCAATCAGCTGAAGACCAGGGGTAAGGGCAACAGCATACTTTTCAACTAAGTAGCTCTGCCCGTCATAAAGGGCCGACATCGAGACATTGCGCAGATTCCCATCTAAAACAAAGACTAGGGTATCCACATTAGTAGGAGCCAAATCAGCTTCAAGGGGCTCAATTAACCACTGATAGAGCTGTTGGGATAAGGGTCTTATGTCTAAGGTTGGTAGCTCTGGAATAAATTCATTGGTGATAGTCTCAGATTCACCCCTTACAAATGTCGGTAATGCCAGTGCTTCTTGAAAACGAATACCCTCAGACCAGGCTTTTACGGTGGCGTTTAGCTCTGTTCTACCGACGGGGCTGCTGTGGTGCACAATCTTATCAGACAGGCTCAGAATAATCTCTAAACGATTGTCTAAAACAATTGGATAAATGACCGCTGTCTTTTCATCAACCACCTGATCTAGCTCAACGCTTTGAATCTCTAAACAAGCCTCTCGGAAAAAGTTATCCAACTCCGCTAGCTGTAACGATTCTAGAACCTGGCGAGCCTCTTTAAGGTTGTCTTCATAGACCGGATCGTCCGCATCGGTCTGCAGCAGCAGGTCAATAAAATTACGATAGACCGGTTCCACCTCTTGCTGAAACTCAAAGGCTGTATCTGCCCCCTTAGCGGCCAAATCATTTCGCTACAGATTAGTTGTACCTACGGCGGCGCGACAGGCTTTAATCGCTTCCTGGCTATCCTGCTCATCGGTATTTTGTAAAATCTGACAGAGCTGTTCTTGCAGCTGATACTCCACATCTGGGAGATTAGCTCCCTGGGCCAGATTCAGGGCATCCAGGGTTTGGGCTTTGGCAATGTCCCACTGCTCAGTTTGGCTGTACAGCTCACCTAACCCACCCAAGGCATAGGTCTGGGCTTTAATGTCACTCAGCGTTTGCGCTGAGCCATAGGCACCGAGTAACAGGGTGGCAATGGTGTCCCCCGGAGGCAGCACCTCCACCAGCGCCAGTAGGGGGTCGGGCTGCTCCACCGGCTGTTCCGCCGGTCCGGGTGGGGTATCAATCGGTGATTCTACGCTACCAACCTCCACGGCCTGGTCAAGCGCCTCGGCGGCTGTTGTCTCTCGCTGGGCCAAGGCCGTATCAACCGCCTGTCGCAAATCCAACAGCGTCTGGGCAAACACCAGATGAATATGAATCGTCTCGCGACTGGGCGGCTGAGCTTGAATCGACTCAGTCAGGGTGGGCAACATTTCTGTTACCAATGCCCAATCTGCTTGCCCAACTAGCAGCTGTAGCTGACTCTCCTGGGCAGCCAGCCCAAGCTCCAGGGACGTCTCAGCTGAGTTAGCTGCCTGAAAGTTTTCTAGCGCCGCGTCTGCGTTACCCTCAGCCTCAGCGAGCACGCCCAAACTGTTATAGATCGAGCTAATGGCACCAGGTAGTTCCAAAGTCTCAGCCAGCGTCAAGGCTTCTGTCAGGGTCTCCTGGGCCTGAGACGTTTGTCCCGTTAGCCTCAGCAGATCGCCATAGGTGACTAGGGCGTCGACTGTGATCTGATCGGCTGGCTTGACGATTAGGGCGGCCTGCACCTGTGACAGGGCGCGCTCGTAGAAGCCTGCCGCCTGCAGCGCCCGGGCCTGACTTACCTGGGCGTGCGCCTGCTCTCGCGGCTGGCCTGCTTGCCCATAGCCATTGGCGGCTTGAGCCCAAACCTCGGCCGCTTTGCTGTTATTACCTTGGGAGAAATACAGCCGACCTTGGATTGACAATACCTGAGCGCGACTGCTCCAGACATCTGTCGGAGCCTCTGCACTCGCAGGAACCAGCGCCAATGCTGCTCCAATGGCGGTTTCAGCATCGGTCCACTGTCCCAGCTGCTGGTGGCTCAGCGAGAGATTTGCTAAGGCCCGGGCGGCCCGCACGGCCTGACCCGCCGCTTGGTACTGGGTGGCGGCCTGTTGGAAGGCCTCTGCGGCAGCTGGGTAGTCGCGCTCAGCATAGGCGGCGCGGCCTTGCTGGTCTGAGCCGTTTTGGGACTGGCTGGTATGAATGGCAGCCACACTCGCAGCGGCTGTCGTTACCAGCGGCGGCATGGCTAGACACAGTAGCGTAGTCGCAAGCGCTAGACAGACTAGCCAGCGAGGGCGGCGAAATAAACGGCGGGGGAAGTGCGATCGCATAGTCTCTCCTCAGTTACAGCACTCAATCTAGATCTACTAAAATGCTCGATAATTCAACGAAAAGTGAATACCGTTTTCCTGTAAAGAATCCCCGTCAGCATCCCCATCAATCAAAGGAATACCCCAGTCAAGGCGAGCGGTTAAATTGTCATCCAGCTGCCACAACAGCCCCACCCCCGCCGATAGCAGCGTATCAGGGTCAGGATCTCGCCCATCCGCGTTCCAACCAAACCCACCTTCAACAAAGGGGGTTAGCTGCAACAACGAACGCCGACTCGGTGAACGATATAGCGGGAAACGCAGCTCCGCCGAGGCCGATACTCCGTTATCCACCAGCAATAAATCCTGCCGATAGCCCCGTATCGTATTCGCTCCCCCCAGCCCAAACTGCTCCAGCGGCAGCAGGGATGCATCGGCCAGCTGGGCATCCCCCTGCAAAATAAACAACGTGTCGGGGGCCAACAGCCTTAACCACTGTCCCTGACCCCGCCAGCTAAAAAACTCGCTGTTGGGACTGCTGCTAGAGGTCGCGCCGAGGATATCTAGCCCAACGCTAAACTGCGACCTGGCGGCCAGCACCTGCCGAGGCTGCTGTTTAACCCATTCTTGAAAAAACCGCAGCGCCGTCACTCGACTGCGGCCATCATCGTCGGCTCCCCGGGTGGGAAACCCCACCTCTTCACCAAAAAAGTCTTCTAAAAATATGCTCCGACTGCCCTGGCGTGAGGCCGTTAGCCCCAACGCAAACTCTTCTGTAGGTGTTTTCTTCAGAGGCTGTCGCCAGGTCACCTCATAAAAAGCAGCGTCCGACTCAATTTCTAAAATCTCAAAGGGATCTTCAACCACATCGCTGCCAGTAAACCCAGCGCTAAATTCCAACGTGCCATCACGGGGGTTCAAAAAAAAGCGATAGCTAGCATCAGCCGATATCAGCCCTTCAGCCCGACCGATCCCAACATTAATCTGTTCGCCATTCCCCAGCAGGTTAGCTTCAGTGTAGGATACCTCTTGCTGAAACGTACCTACGCTGGGGGAACGGGCGTTATCAGCCCGCAAATCAAACCAGTTACTATCGGACTCTTCCACCGTAATTGTCAGCAAACTTGTTCCCTGCTGGGGACCGGCCGACAGTTCGGCTGACACCCGTTGAATCAGCGAGTCCAACTGCAGCAGCTGTAAGCCTTCCAACACGTCATCAATCCTGAGCGGCGCTTTAGTAAAGCGCTCCAACCGACGCCGGACATAGCTGGGGTTGAGCCTACCAGGGCTGACATCCTCAATATCCTCTAAGCCCCCCTCAATGATCTCCACCCTGAGGGTACCGCCCTCGGGCGAAAACTCCTGGGGCGGTAAAATAGCCAATGATGTCACATAGCCCTCATCGGCATAGAGCTGCGTGATTGCCGAACGCACCCGAAAAAGCTCTGTAAATGAAAGTTCTACAGGCAGTTCCGCGTCTAGGGACTGGGTGATCGCCTCGGTTAGCTCCCCAGGGGTAAAGACGCTGCTGCCTTCAAACTCAAATCCTTCAATTATCACCGTTTCAGGAACATCGGGTCCAGGCTCCGGCGCAGCGGGGATCGGTTGAGTTTCCAGCAAGGTTTCTGGCGGAGCAACCGGTTCAAAGATCTCCGGTCGCTCAAACTCTTCTTCCGAGGGTGGTTCAATGGTGGGCGTGAATATATCAACACTGGGCTCTTGGGCAAAAACAGACGTTGCAACCAATACTGTGCTTAGGGGCAGAGCACACAAAAACAATCTGGACAGGTTAGAGGGCATTACAGGTCAATCCGGGAAATACAGGGGCATAGGTATGGTTGGTCAAAGCCGCTAATATCACCTGGCCATCGCTACCGTAGCGCCAGGTTTGGGCTTCAATACCGGCATCGCTAGCCGCTTCAGTACCATCGCTGGCAGCCGCTACCCAGGCATCTGCCTGCACTAAGTCAGCCCCATCATCGACGCCTGCCAAGTCAGCGGGGGCAACATTACCCGTTGCCAGCTGTTCTTCGGGGGTTGCCGACAGCCCTTCACGCCCTGTAAGCGTTAGATTGCCAATATTTTGTGCGGCCCTGAGGTCACCAGCCGCACACCCCTGGGCAATTAACCTAGACGGATCAATCGTTTCCGGCGGCGGTTCCGCCGTTGGCTGAAACGAGGAAAACTCGCTAAATTCACCCAGGACAGCACCATCTATAGCACCCTCAGTGCCATCAAATGTAATATCATTACTACTTGTCTGGGCCTGCTCACGAACAGCTATATTCCTTAAAAAAGGAGGAGCTACGCCAGGCTCTTCAACAAAGAACACAAAACCAGCCTCAGCGCCTTCACCACGTGCATTAGTCGATATATTGTTATCAGCCGACGGCGCCGCAATCACTTCAAAATCCGTAAACAGGGCTACTCCCTTTAATGGATTAGTACTTCCCCGATTGGCTCCAGGCTCTATCGTAGCGGTTGTTTCGACATTACTACCATTGGCTAACGCCAAAAACTGACTGTCTAAGAGAATAAGCCCACCTTCTCCAGAGGTACTCTGGGCAGTGATACCTTCAAGACTTCGATTAGCTGCAATTAGATCTGCTTCAATGCTAATCAGCCCAGGTTCTCCCGTACCCAGATTGTCTACACCAATAGAGGCTTCATTAAGAACACCTACCCGCCGGGCCTCAATCAAAATAACGCCTGGCTGCTGATCGTTGACAGTGGAAGTATTAGGAATGGTATTTGTTGTTTCGCTACCAATTCCTCCTCTAGCTCCCCTTACAATTACATCTGTGTCAACGTCAATAAATATAAAACCAGCACCTCCTTGACCATTATTGGACGTTGTGATGCCAGCAAAACCATCACGGCCATCAATTTCAAGGGAGTTAGCTTCCAATAGGACAAGCCCACCATTTGCTGTTGTGTCGGTCGCACCAGAATTACCAACAGAACTAAAGATGGATGTACCCAAAAATGGATCACTACCGATCAAGGACACTTTTCCAGTGGCTCTAACATAGGTTACACCTGCAGATGTATCAGGAGAAACCACACCGTCTCGAACCGATGTCTGAATCTGAGAAGCATCTGTGAGAGTTAGGTTGCCAGTATCGAAGAAAACGAGTCCACCTTGACCACCTGCCTGCTCGACAGATGCAAAGATAATACTGCCGTCTCTGAGCTGAATATCACCATTTGAATTAGTCTGCAAACCGATAAATCCAGCATTTCCCTGGTCTATGGACAGTGCTTGTAACGTTGAGTTCTCATCTAAGACAATCGCCTCAGTAGCACGCAGAACAATTCCTCCGGCATCGTTGAGTACGTTAAAGCCAAACCCATCATCAAAGAGCAGGGAAGAATTAAAATCAGACGCAATATCAGCTGTTGTGGATATTGTACTATTTGTTAATGAGACAATACCATTGCTGCCGGACGCCAGCGGAGTATCAAAACTAAGACCAATTGCCTGTCGCTCGGGAGTGTTGATGTTAATAGGTACAACCGTAAGGTCTACGGAAGTGGACTGATCACCAAGTCCCAGTAGCTCTACTCTGCCAGTAGGCGCACTTAGGTTAAAGTCAGTTAGAGTGACTCGGCTACCGACTAGGGCTAGAGTTCTCTCAACATCCACATCAATAGTTGTTCCTGCAATTCCAGTAGCTGTAATTTCTCCGCTATTGGCACCAAAATTGAACGCTAATGGAACTGCGTCGGTAAAACTATCGAGCGTTGGCTCGGTTGTGTCGAATAGAGTGCCGTCTGAGAACAGCAAATCGCTGGCTGTAACAGCGAAGAATGAACGTCCAATTTCTAGATCAGCTCCAGGTCCAAAAACCAGACCATTGGAATTTATTAAAAATAGGTTGGCGTCATTTGCTCTTATCAGTCCATCTATTACAGAAGCTCCTGAACCTGTAACCCGAGTAATGATGTTATCAACCTCAGGAGAAAATTTGAGAAAGTTGGCAGTTGTACCCGTTGAAACACCAAACTCTTCAAAACTATGAAATTGGTTTATCAGGTCAGGATCTTCACCAAAAACTGTGTTGCCGATAACATCAAAACCCGTAGCGTTGGGACGCACTGTGGTATCAGTGCTCCCATCAGGTGTAGGAACTTGAGCAAAAACCGGTAGCTGTAGCGCCGCGATCGCAACCCCCACCAGGGTACCTAGCCTACAAAAACTGCCTGACACCATAT
>ERZ1740072.1025-NODE-1025-length-10951-cov-10.210995_pt1 | contig 10951 bp, 5 predicted proteins | sample MGYA00581733_ERZ1740072 | MGnify/ENA primary metagenome ERZ1740072 (study PRJEB43018, sample SAMN04849741) | marine metagenome | isolation source: floating plastic debris | place: Pacific Ocean | collected 2008-08-30 | study: EMG produced TPA metagenomics...
TCTCTTCCGATAACTGCTGCTAATGTCCCTGTTTGTCGCCAATGTTTTGCTGGTGGAGCGTGTACTCCAGCGATGTAAGCAATGACTGGTTTATCAATCATTTCTGATATGTAATTTGCTGCTGCTTCTTCACGTCCACCACCTGGTTGACCAACTAAAACTATGGCTTGAGTATTTTCGTCTTCGTCTAATATCTGTAGCCACTGGATGAATGAGGAACCTACAACTCCATCACTACCTATACTTACGCTCAGCGACTGTCCTAAACCAACTCGGGTTAGTTCCCAAGCAATTTCATAAGTTAAGGTGGTACTCCGGCTAACTATTCCAACTTGTCCGGGTTTGTAAAATTCGCTGGGATGAGTACCTAATAAAATTTTTCCCGGTACGATAATTCCCGGACTATTAGGTCCTACTATTATTGTTTCTTCTGCTTCAGCCCGACGAAATAAATTTACCATGTCTAGTGGAGGTACTCCAGGAGAAATGATAATTATTTGAGATATACCAGAACCCATTGCTTCTAATGCTGCATCTAACACTTGAAAAGGATGTACGCAGATTATTGCGGTATGAATATCCCCAAATTTATTTACTACTTCCTCCACTAAATCAAATACGGGTAAACCATACTGCTTGCTTCCCCCATATCCGGGTTCAACTGCTGCAACTAAATTTGTACCGTATGCTTTCATTTGAGAAATGTGAGTTGCTGAAATAAACTCACTGAAACCCTGGATGATTACTTTACTGTCTGGCGTTAAATTCATAAAAAAGCATAATAATTTGAGAAGAATAGCCTTTGAAGTCAACCAAGAAACTTGATTTCATGATTTCTCTAGATTCGAGATAGCTAATCAGATAAGACTGATGTTTGATTCAGTCTTCAAAAAAGAAACATCTTAGGTTAAGATAAGATTATCAATAAATTAAGTTTTTCTGTTTCGTAGTTAGAAAATAAGAATTATACCTGATTTCAAGTTAAGGGTGTATGTTGCATTTAGCATTTTACAAGTTTGTATTAACGATAGGGCAATATAAAGCTTTTGTATTAGAGTCTATTCTCGCTGCTAAAACCCTTGTATCTTGTCGAATTAGCTTCTTACCTCACTTCATTTAGCTAATAGTTTTCAATTAACCTAATGCATACAGTCAGCAAAGATGCTACTTGCATTAATTACTCAGAATTACAGAAATTTAATTTTAAAAGCATTATCTGATTTAAGTTCTTAATTAATCAATAAAAACTTTTTTTAGTGAGCTTGCCACTAAACAACATGATGATAAAATTAGTTCTCTGCCCGTATAAGAAAGCGAAGAATTATTATACTTAAGAAAATAATACCTTATTAAAAGCGCTGAAATGACAATTCAATAAGGTAAATGATATTACAAAAAATTAATTTTTATGCCTCCTATGTAAAAAATAGAGGATAAATTGATTTCCATAATGCTATGGTCACTTTTTTGCCCTAGTTTTGGTTAACTTTACTGCTTGTTTAACTGCCTCATCTAGACTTTCTAATAGCAATATAGAGCTATCACCAAAATTTTCTAAATCTGATAAAGATTTTTTGGCTATATCTAAATCAGAACCGGCTAATCGAATAACTAATTTAGGAATAGAGTAGCTACCATGACCATTTCTATTCCCATTTGAAGTAAACCCGGTCGAACTATTACTGGGTTGTTCTTGAAGAAAATTCTTAATTACTTCTGCTACTTTCGCTGCTTGAGGAATGCTACCCAAAAAGTTAATTAGTATAACTTGAATACTTTTATCCGCAGTTAAAATTTGTAAAGCTCTTTCCAGACGAGTATAAAAATTTGTTGGAATAGTATCGGTCAGAAATGCGTGTCGTAAATTGAGACATACTCCCGGTTTACCACTATTGTTGACTACTAAGTCCAAAGTAGCCATTACAGAACCAGCACCGTTTCCCAGAATGCCGATTTTACCGTGCATTTCCACCCCATCCCAATTCCCAAAGTTGCCATTTCCCTGTTTTGAGATGTTACGAGCAGCTAGTTTCCGAGCGATGACAGCGATTTCTTGATGACGAAGGATTGCTCTTTCATTGATGCTGATGTTTCCATTTAAAGCCATCAACTGTCCCGAAGAATTTACTCCTAATGGCTTAATTTCCACCAAATCAAGGTCTTTCTCTACAAACAATCGGTACATGTTTTCGATAACCTCGCTTACCGACTGCATCAAAGCACCTTGTAAACCCATTTTTAAAGCCAGTCTTCGAGCGTAAAAGGGAGAGAATTGTTCTTCTACTACAACGTGCTGCATTTTCTCTCCAGCTTCTTCCCAATCGATATCAGCTTCATCACAACCCAATAGTATGGGACGACAAACAGCAGTATCTAAAACAATAGCCAAATACAATTCTTGCTCGATATTGTATTTGGCTTCTGCTAGCAAAACCTCTGGTAATTCTCCATAAATCGGCAAATTAAAAATATTTTGTGCCGTTGCGATCGCATCGATTGTGGTTTCTACAAACCTGACTCCACCAGCTTTTGCGCGTCCTCCTCCATAAATTTGAGATTTCAAAACTATTGGGTAGTTGATTTTTAAACGCTTTAAATCGGTGGGATGGTCAATAGTTTGGGAAGGTAATACGGGAATACCTATTTTTCCAAACCACTCTTTGACTTGATATTCCAATAATTCCATTGACATACACCTTTTGTTGCAACTTTTGAAGGGTTACTGCGGTGCTGTCTAAAACTACAGCATGCACCCTAATAATCAGTCTTTGATTTCAAGCCTTTAAAAGTAAGCTGTTAAAAACCAGTTATTTTTCCAATCTTAATTTTATCCAATAGCGTAGTACTGGTAAATTAAAAACTGTTTTCACTAACTATGACTTTATAGAAAGTAATCCATAGTATCAGTAAAAATGCTTACACTTTTCAAGCCTGTAATTTCCCATATTCGTCGCGATACATCGTTTTTATAAACAATGCAGCATCGTAAATAAACGAAGCATAATTATTATTTATTGAGAATAAAATCTAACTATCTGTCACTCTCTGTTTGAATATTAATGAATTTTTGAAACAATAGATTGCAACAATTCAAATAGTTATAAATTCTAATAGTTCCCACTTTTGAACTAAAAATTATCATATTTATAATAAAAAAATATTTAGTAAGTAATTTAAGCTAGAAAGATAGATAATTACGTATTTACTCGGCAATCAAAATTTATCGAGTTATGCTGTTGTTTAATCATAAATAAGAATTTGCTTGGAACTTTCCTTTTTGTAAAAACTCGTTTGCTGTGTTAAAAAAATGTACGTTCGGATTTTATATTCTAACTAGTTACTTAAAAATTAGTCTTACCAAATTGAAAATATTTTAACCTCTGAAAATATACGGAATAAAACGGGGCTTTATGACAGTAGCTACTGTGCAGGATAATTTACAACTGTTGGCAAAAAATTTGCAGGAACACTTACGTGCAGACGTTCCATCTGGAGAATTCTTTGGAGTTAGGTGTGCTGTAAAAAATAACCAGTTAATGATTTTGGCTCAGCACCCTCAAGGTGTTGCAGTCGATACCGAAAATATTTTTACGGTTCTTAAAGAAGCGCTAAAAATTAATTCCCGCGAGTACCAGCAAGAAAAAATTGAGATTTACTTGCGAGTCGTTGGAGTCAAGCTTCCTTACGCGAAACGCTCCCTAAATTTGGAAAAAGACTATAGGGTACAAAAAGACATAACAGAGGAAGATTTTTCGTTTTCTGACGTTGAAGATGACCCTACCCCCGATTCTTCAGCTTTGACTTATTTACCCATCAGTCAAACAGAAGAGAGTAAAGATAGTTCTAATAGCTTTCTTGCTCGCAATCCTGTTCCATCTGAAGATTCAAAATTAAAATCGCCGGTTTTGAATCTAAAATTAATGGTAATTGCGATAATTGGGGTAATAATTTCAGCCACTTTTGGTGGTGCATACGTTGCAACTCGTCCTTGTTTGATAACCAAATGCAATCAATTAAAAACAGCACAATATTTAAATAATTCTTATGGAGAATTAGTTAGCGAAATAAATTCAGAAGAAGATTTAGCTCGGTTGCAAAGAAAAATTGATTTAGCAAAAACAAATCTGAGCCAAATATCGGGTATATCGCCTTATTCTCAAGAATCGCAACGACTTTCGGTGTCTTTATCTGATAAATCAGCAAAAATTCAACAGGTATCTACAGCTTTCCAAGCAGCACGGATAGCTCAGCAAAAAGGTAAAACACCTGCGAGAAACCTAAGACAATTACAAGATAGACAGCGACTTTGGAGACAAGCAATATCACCTTTAGAATCAATTAGCAGTGATAACGAAATTTATCAATTAGCACAAAAAAAACTGAAAAATTATCGTGCTAATTTGCGAGCAGTCAATGCTCAGTTGCTTAGGGAAGATAGATGGTCAAAAAAAATTACTTCAGCTAAAGCAGTATCTATCGTCGCTGAAAGACGACAAGGAACCGCTAAGACTTTACAAGATTGGCAAAAAGTTGAATCCACTTGGCAAGTTGCGGTAAATGCATTAGAACCAATTCCTGTTAAAAGTTCTGCCTATTCCGACGCACAGAAATTGATATCCGAGTACAAACCTCGATTATTAGCAGCCAGGAATCGCAGAACTAAAGAATTGATGGCCCAGGAAACTTACCAAAAAGCTCTTAATGCAGTTTCTCTAGCCAGACGTTACCAACGAAAAAATCAGTGGCTTGGAGCAGTAGAGCAATGGCAAATTGTCTTAAATTCCGCAAAACAGGTTGCTAATAACAGTCTTTACAGTGTCAAAGCTGAGAAATTGATTGTACCAGCATCCAACTCTCTCGGAAAAGCACGAGAAAAATTAGCGGTTTATAACCGAATGCAAAAAACCCGTTCTGATTTAGAAAGAACTTGTTCATCAGAGATTCGCGTCTGCACTTACATCATAGGTAATGAAGGAATTACAGTCAGAATCAGTCCCGATTACGAGCAAAGTTTGCAAAATAGTTTGTTAGAAGCCAGCACTCAAGGAGATACTAGTATTATTGATGGTGTCAACAATCATTTACAAACCTTACAACAAGCTTTGGAAGCAATCAGTGATAATGCTGATGTTCCGCTGATTGTTTACGATGCTCAAGCCAATATTATTTATGAGCGCAAGATGAATTAGTGGAGGGAAATTGGAATAGTTAGGAGTTAGGAGTTAGGAGTTAGGAGTTAGGAGTTTAATCTTTTTCTCCTCATTTCTCTTCGACTTTCCTATAGGTATAGTGGTTCCAAAAAAGAAACATACGACAGTTTAAGTCATTTTGGAGGGGGTTTGGGGGACGCAACCGTCCCTCAATCGGGGGTTTGGGGGAGAATCCCCCATTCTTGGTTTTTTAATACGGAAATTAATTGGAATGACTATAAAATGTCAGAGAAGCAAATAATTATAATTAATCCCAACGACAACACCTGGTAAATCATTACTTACCAGGTGTTCGTCTGAAAAATTTCAAAATTCACTTTAGTTGCTGCTGCTAACTGCTGGAAATCAACTAATTTGTACTCAACACTGACATATCTTTAATACGCCATTTATTACCCATTTTAATCAGCATATATCGAACTCTTATGTTGTCATTGTAAGACCTTTGCTCGTTTAGTTGACCTCTTTCATAGAACTGAGCTTGTTCAGTTACGGTCGCTTCAATAGCAGCTTGATTATTGTTACCAGGTACCGTATCAACGGATTCAATAATCAGGTTGCTATGGTTAAAGGTTCGATAATTATTCTTTTGTCTAACTTGCTGAGCAATGTTTCGCCATAGAGCCAGAGATGTGCCTGTTAAAATGCTATTCAAGCTTTCAATATTATGATTCTGACCTAAAGCACTTTTTTTGGCTGATAGCCAAGAATTAACTACTCCTTTTGCGTTTACTTTTGTCAAAGTACCGTCATCCAAACTAGTTTCGCTACTGGGCTTGGGAATTTCTATTAGTGGTTGATTTATCTGAATATCTAACGCTTCCCCTTGCAAAGTTGGTTCGGGAGAAAATATATTTTGTATAAATCCTACAGCCGCACCTACTAACAACCATAAAACTAATAAACCCGACAAAGACCCAAAAATTAACCACATCAAACGGGTTCTTCTTTGCAAAGTCGATGGTGTACCGCGTCGTCTAGGAACTCTAGCGCGAGATGCACCTTCGACATCGCGTCCTGAGTGAGAAATTTCGCTTGGTTTGCGTTTTCTGCGTCCGTTGACTTGGGGAGGTGTACCCGCCGTCGTCATTGCTTTTGCAGACCCATTTTGGGTCTGTTTGTTACCTCTAAAACGTTCTGCTGTTGGAAGCGGACCAACTGAACGAGGTGTTTCGTTGATAGGTGTTACGGGATTATCTGCTCTGCTGGGAATATTGGCAGATGTCTTTTGGGAATATCCAGGTGGTGTTTGCCTGTGATTATTAAATTGTCGATAAACGACATTAGAATTGTGATTATTGTGATTATTTGGCTGAGGTTGATGGTTCTGCTGTTTATTAGTTTGATTAACTTGATTTTCTCTTGGTAAAGCTTCTAAATAAGCCTGTACTTGGTCGTCAGCAAAATATTCTTTCAAAGAAGCCTTCTGATTTTTCAAATCCCGAAAATGGGGAAATACTTCGTTTTGCAACCAAGTTTCTGCGTACAAACACAGTCCGGGAAGTAAATCAGGAGAATCTTGAGAATTTTCTCTAATATTGGCTAAAGCTTCGTACTCCTGACTTAGTTCCAAAGCACGAGTCGCTTCTTGGGTTTGTCCTAAGAGTAAAGCACACAAAGATTGCTCTAAATGCACATCTTGACGTTTACCCAAGACAAGCAACATTTGCTTTGCTTGACGCATATGGGCAGGTTGACGTTGGGTAAATCCCCGTGCTATCAAAGCATATACAGCCAAATATGTAGCGACAGCAGAAGGACGCTTGCTTTCTTGTTCAAATAATTTGTGCTGCTCGGAACAAGTTAAATAGTGACGTAACTGCTGAATAAATCGCAGAAAATCATCTACATTTAAACCGGATTCATCTTTACCCGTGCCATCAATTCCACCGCGAGAAACAAGTACTTCTTCTAATAACCGTAGACCCTGTTGTCGTTCAGTGGTTTTTTCTAGTGGTAAAGCTAGCAGTTCTAAAATGCGATAAGGTCGTAGTCGATTCAGGTCTGCCTGTATTTCGGCTTGAACGCTTTGAAATAATCCTTCATTGCATAACAGTTCTAAGCCAGTTTCTAAAGATACAGCTGCATTTTCATAATTAGCTTGCTGCCATTGCTCGCGACCCAATTCCAAACAGGCTAAGGCAACCGTAAGCACAACATCGGGACGCTGGCTGGTTTGTTCCTCGCTCAGTTGTTGTCTTGAAGAATCACCATTATGAGCAGGTACCTTACCATTGTAATTAACTAAGTATGGACGACCCAAGTTTAAAACTTGCTCGTATTCCCCTAACTCTTGCAAAAGCATTAAAGCACCAATTAATTCTTCCTGGGAAATGTCGATACCCAGAGTTTTTGAATCAATATCGGCGCTTGTACCAGGGGTTTGTTGAACCCGAACACCTCCATCACGACCATCTTCGGGAGTGTAAGCGTGTGTCAGATAAACTCGGTCGTATTCCTTACGTTCTTTCGGATCTGATAAAACCACGTATGCTTCTTCTATAAGTTTTTTTCGATATGCGATTGCCCAAGAAGAGTATTCACGTCGCGGCAATCCAACAATGCGATCGCTGTATGCTTGACGCAACTGCTCATCACTTGCAGCCATCGGAATTCCTAAAATTCGGTAATAATCTAGCGGAATTTGCACAGTCTACGTCCCCGCTCAGCCTTCATCAATAAAGTTTTCTTAATAAATTCTTGGGCTTGTAAAACCGTGCCATAATAATAACCCAGTGACTTTACACTACAAGTGTGTATCGCAACAACTTTACTTATACCTCTCCTAAGATAGAGTTAATTGTTCTCAAGGGAGTGTAAATTAAAGCGCTATAGAACCTCCTACAATAGTTAAATGTGCTTAGTTTAACATTAGGATTAATTTCCCGATAATTTAGATATTACCTTTTCGCAACTGCATTGTTAAATACACGCTACATTTAAACGTTGTAGTTGCACAACAATACTTTTGTTCGAGAAAGAACAGACCCACCTTTAGTGAAGGTTTATTCCGTAGTTTCCCTGCGGATAAGGCATTATCCGAAAGTAAAATCCTATCTTCCCAGGAGCAGGCTTACTTATTCGATAATTCCGAATAAAAGCCAGTTTATTGGTCTAAAATTTTGCTCCTAGTATTCACGGAAAATCCAACCCCAATAATTTTTTCCCAAACGAGAAAAAGATATTATCACAATTGTGATTTAAGTACAAATATCTACGGAGATATTCCGTTTGATTAAACAAGCCTTGTAACGGTGTATTCAATTTGTTAATCAAAATGCAGAATATTGATATCCTGAAACGGTACTCTATAGGAGTTGCATAGAGTCTAAGTACTTACAACAGGCAGTATCAATGCTTGTCAAAAATCGCCATTGCGAATAGTAAAAGACTGCTCAACGCCAGAATATAGAGTCAACTTACTAAAATTTCTCTTAAAGTTTTACCACGGAGTTTATACGAAAAATAATGATTCAAGAACGTACTTTACCCGACTTCAACGCTACCACCGCGAAAATAAATAAAGAAGAAGGACTGCGAGTCTACGAAGATATGGTTTTAGGGCGATTTTTTGAGGACAAATGCGCCGAAATGTATTATAGAGGCAAAATGTTCGGTTTTGTCCATCTTTACAACGGTCAAGAAGCAGTTTCTAGCGGTGTAATTCAAGCGATGCGACCGGGTGAAGACTTTGTTTCGAGTACTTATCGCGACCACGTTCATGCTTTGAGTGCGGGAGTTCCAGCCAAAGAAGTAATGGCAGAGTTGTTTGGAAAAGCGACTGGTTGCAGCAAAGGACGTGGTGGTTCGATGCATATGTTTTCCGCAGAACACGGGCTGTTAGGTGGTTATGCATTTGTTGCTGAGGGTATTCCTGTAGCTTCGGGAGCAGCTTTTCAAACCAAGTACCGTCGGGAAGTTCTCGGAGATGAAAATGCCGACCAGGTAACAGCATGCTTTTTTGGTGATGGAGCTTGTAATAACGGTCAATTTTACGAAACATTAAATATGGCAGCTTTATGGAAACTGCCAATTATTTTTGTGGTAGAAAATAACAAGTGGGCAATTGGTATGTCTCACGAACGCGCTACTTCTCAACCAGAGATTTATAAGAAAGCCAGCGTATTCGGTATGCCTGGAGTCGAAGTAGATGGAATGGATGTACTCGCTGTTCGTTCGGCTGCCCAAGAAGCTGTATTGCGTGCCCGTTCTGGGGAAGGTCCAACATTAATCGAAGCACTTACCTATCGTTTCCGCGGTCACTCATTAGCAGACCCAGATGAAATGCGTAGTAAAGAAGAAAAAGAATTTTGGTTTTCTCGCGACCCCATCAAGAAATTTGCAGCTTATTTAGTTGAACAAAATTTAGCTTCCCAAGAAGAACTCAAAGGTATTGAGCGCAAAATTGAAGAAACCATTGATGAAGCTGTAAAATTCGCAGAAAGCAGTCCCGAACCAGATGCAAGCGAATTGCATCGGTTTATTTTTGCTGAAGATGAGTAATTAGGCTAAAGGTTCAAGGTGAGAGGTCAAAGGTTAAAGGTTCGGTGATAGGGTGATGGGGAGGAGTTGAAAAAGTAGTAAGTAGCAAGTAGCAAGTAAATTGCTTTTGTATTCTAATTAATACAGAGTTTGCAAGCAAAAAATATTTGCTACTCAATACTCTCTACTCGCTACTTACTACTCGCTACTTCTAACTCACTCTTCTCTTAACTCTTCATTATTTTTAATCATGTTTTCTATTAACGTTGAACAAAGACAGTACGAGACTTACATCCTGGCTGATGAAAAAGCGAAGTCTGAGTTAGAAGTGCTGCCGAAACGTGGTGGTATTGCGACAAAATGGCGGATTGACGGGAAAGAAGTTTTTTATCTGGATGAAGAACGATTAAAAAATCCAGAAATGAGTATTAGAGGTGGAAATCCGATTTTATTTCCTATTTGTGGAAATTTAGTTGACGATACTTACACTATTAACGATAAAAAATTTACGCTCAAACAACATGGCTTTGGTCGTAATTTACCTTGGGAAGTAGGCGAAGAAGTTACTGTAGATAATGTTTCGCTGAAGCTACATCTTAACAGCAACGAAGAAACTAAAGCGGTTTATCCTTTTGATTTTCAGGTGACTTTCACCTATCAACTGCATGGCAATACTTTAACCATACTTCAAGAATTTAAAAATCAGTCTTCCGAACCAATGCCTTTTTCCGTGGGTTTTCATCCTTACTTCTTAACTCGGGACAAAAATCAGCTAGAGCTTGAGATTCCATCCACTGAGTTTCAAAACAAAGGTAGTAAGGAAATTCACCCGTTTAACGGTAGCTTCGATTTCAGTCAAGATGAAATTGATGTTGCATTTAACAAGCTGAGTGCAAAATCCAGCAGCGTTACAGATAAAAGTCGTAATTTGAAGATAACTCTCGAATACGATGATAATTTCTCAACCTTAGTATTTTGGACTGTCAAAGGTAAAGACTTTTATTGCTTAGAGCCTTGGAGCGCTCCGCGCAATGCGATGAACACCCAGGAACACCTGACAGTATTGAATCCAGGGGCTACTCATTCAGCAATGATTCGTCTCACAGCAAATTTTTTTGATTAACCCCTTTACAAAATCCTAGGTTGTCGTGTTATTATTCATAAGTCGCGGAAAACGCGCTGGGTGGCTAGCTCAATGGTAGAGTACTCGGCTTTTAACCGATTTGTTCTGGGTTCGAGTCCCAGGCTACCCATTTAAA
>ERZ1740072.1028-NODE-1028-length-10941-cov-6.976851_pt1 | contig 10941 bp, 6 predicted proteins | sample MGYA00581733_ERZ1740072 | MGnify/ENA primary metagenome ERZ1740072 (study PRJEB43018, sample SAMN04849741) | marine metagenome | isolation source: floating plastic debris | place: Pacific Ocean | collected 2008-08-30 | study: EMG produced TPA metagenomics...
CATCATCATCATCATCATCATCATCATCATCATCATCATCATCATCATCATTTTCTTATTAACAGGTGCGCAAGATTGCAATGTCACTCTAGCAATTTATTATACAATATAGGGCTGATTCGAAAGGGGACATATGCAATAATTATGTTCACCAAATTCAATTTGCTAAAAATCCACTATGTCATATTTTTGAAAAGATTACTAAAACTATCCACATGGTCAGTTGCAGCCATGATTATGAGTTACATGTATGTATTAACCATCACTATGCAGGACTTCAAATTAGCAGGAAGATAATAACACATATCAATTCAAAACACTTTAGTATGGATTACCGAAGGGTGGCTGCCTTAAGCTAAGGGCATTTTGGTAAAAATATCTGTGTTTTAGGGGGAAGGACTGCGAGATAACAGAAGGATTTCGGACAGCAGAAGCCTACATGAGCCCGGAGCTGAAGCAAGCGCATATCCGGAGGCATTCCAAGGATACAAGTATATATGCTGATAAATCATCAGGAATAGCACATGATATGTACAGGAAATGCGACATATGGTCCATGGGTGTCACATTCTTCCAGATGCTCGCTGGGAATATAAAATTTTGTGATGTAATTTTTTTAATTTTATCTGTTCGCTCCTCTTTGACAAGGCCTAACATTCTTTCAAAATAAGTTAGTCTCCATAAATAACAACCTGTTGTTTCCAACACAGATGGTTTACTTTCTCGTCCATTAAATTTCATTCGTGCAACCTAGTATTTATAAGTAAAAGAAACATAATTTACCTACCTGTTTGCGGTTGTTGCAAAAGTCAATGTCACGCTGCCATGGTGTTCGCCCCATAAATCAAGTTGCTGAAGGCACCTGTTTAGTGTAATGTGCATGAGCATGTTCACGTAGATTCATTGTGTTCATACATGTTCATCAATGCTTCCAGACTTCCTATGATGAAACAGACTACAAGGTCAAAAGTGTGCCGAATGTACAGACAGGTACAAACTCCCTCCTGAGGAAGATGCTGAGCTGGGAACCTCGGTAAATATTATCACCATTGGGCAGGGGGTATCATGCCAACCAGGAGCTACGAACTTTCGGGGGTGATGCCCCTTAAAAGGCTTCATGTTTCACAAACTTGTACATAATATCGCTTGTATATATGCTATTGATTTGGATTTACCCAATTGACTCAAGTCGCATAATTGGCTAAAACAATTAACGTAAGATTTTGATTCCTTGACTAATTTTGCAGTACCAAATCAGGTGACCAAAGTTTTACGTGGAGGGATGGGTTGGATGGGGGTTGGAGGGAATCTCACACTATAAGATGCATAAACATGCAGATAAATACGCAACAAGAGTATGGATGTCATAAATTGGAACTATATAGTGGCTCTTGTTATACACATGTTATCAATCGAGGTTTTGGAGCTCTATATTTAATACAAATTGGCTAGACCACTGGTCACATAATTAATCAATTCAAAGACGATCTCTGTCATAGAAGTTGCAAATCACACAAAGTTATTTGGTGTAAGTAAATAATTGACGGGCATAACCCTACTCGCACTTTGGCAATCATGTAATCTCTGGCATATAATTATTATATATAAGTTGTTTCTGGTATACATTTATGTGGTTTTTAAATTTCAGTTTTGTTGGTGAATGCCAGTGTTTTACTGAACTCAAAGTGAAAATAAATTGCAAAAAGATTTATCATCTTACTTAGGTAATAGTACAAAATATGCAGCGATTCCAGCTCATAATCATCACTGCTATTATGTCACTGTGTAATGAATTCATACGGATCTGCGGTTCCGTAGAGAGTCTGAGAGTTTCTTCATTGACAGCTGCCTACATCTTATTTTTGTTGCTGTTTGTAGTGAAAGGCCGACTGCAACAGAAATAGTAACTACAACCAATGAGGTAACTATCGTAAGCATGCATTGCATATCCAATATAACATCTAGAAATTCACTGGACTGTACTGTAGTCAACTATCACACATCACCTATCACCTAATTACTTGATGAGTAAAAATTTCTCCGGGGTGGATGAATCATATTCGGGGTCATACGATTTATGTGCGCCCATTTTAAGGCTTTTTTGTTATCACAAATTGAGACTACAATGTATGTCTAAATTTGGGGCTTCAATCATCACGATAACACAAACTGAATCTTCAGAGTGAAGAATTCCAATCTTCAAATCTTGAAACTTGAGCGAAGTAGAACTGGTCTTGAGAACTGGCAAAGTATACGTTCTTCAGATAATCAAAGTCTCTAAACTTGCCCTTCAACTGTTCAGCCTCAGGATGGTCTGAAATTTTGCCAAACTTTAGTAGCTTCAGGGCAATACACAGGAGCCCAAAATTGATAATTGGCGCAAAGGATGATATGAGACCATTATATCATCAACAGAGTCAGTGCATAGGGTTTAGCATAACCGATCGTTGTACCATGATATGAAATGCTCGGCAATGAGGATTAATTTGACCGGACATAGTCCTGAGAGATCCTTCCGTCTTGAGATATTAAGCTAAACACACACACACAATAGGTTATGTTCGGAACACGATAAGCCCAAATTTAATCAACATTATACTATGTCACGCAATCTTGATAACTGCAAAACTGAATAGCAGTTCTTTTTATACTATCCTGTGGAGTCAAACTACAACCAATATTATGTGAAGTGGCCAATGTTACATAAAATAAGTATGTAAACACATAGTAACATCTTGGGAGAGAATCTTTCAAACCACATCTATAACTAAATGAATTCGGGCCATTGAAAAATTGATTTTTTATACTTTATTCAATCAAAAGTTTGATATTGGTGTAAATGAAGTTCTCAGTTATTTTGGCATTACGGTGATTTATCGCTTTTTTGGCCTTCAAATATGTTGTAGGACATTCATGTAAGGGCCAATCATTTCCAGGGTTTAATTGTTCCAGCGAATTTGCATTGTGTCATTGAATTATCATTTTTGTTCTAAAATTGTTCATTTTTGATTAATTCTGGCAGCCAAATCCGGAGTCGTAGAACCTCAGGCTGATATAAATGAGTTGATAAATGGGGTCACCATAAAATTAACAATAATAAATTCATTATTTTCAAGTCTATGGTGGTCACTGATATCTTTTTTAGTGACTGACTCAGACTTTTTGAATATCTGTCTTCAAACACTACATATTGCCAAAAATGAGGAAATTTTTGCAGCCACTTTTGGAACATACAGAACCACACACAGCAGTCTATGCCTGATTTTAAATATACATGTGGAAAAAGTGACACACATAGGCTTTTTCATTTTTGCATCTTTGAAGGGAAGATATACTGCTTGCAAAACGCGTGTTTCGCTTCCATTGTTGAATTGAATTGTAAAATAGCGATACGTAACGTCACGTCATGCACAGAGCATAAACGGCCCCTACGTGTGTCAATTTTGGCCTCCAAATCCCCCAAAATATCACAAAACCCTATATGCAGGCAGAAAAGTGTCATTTTACCACCCATACTATATCGGCTATACAATGGTGCAAATTACATAACAATTCTGACAAGCAGTTCTCAAGTTAGCCTGTTAAGTAATAAACCACCGCAACCAATAGTTATTTCATGAAACATGTTTTGCAATTTGACCAATATCTCACACTTAGCTGACCTTGAAACTTAATTGAGCTATATTTATGAAATTTTAAGTGTCTATTGTGCAATATGTTACTAAAAATAGTATCATAAGGTACTAAACGCATCATCATCAATTTCCAAGTACATGTACTTTCGATTTGTCTATCAAATATTGGTTTGAGCCAAGTGATATTTTAGCAACCAATGGGCACATTGTAATCAAACTTGGTATGGCAAGACGTCACATGCTACTCATTGATTTTCTGTAATACCAATTTTTCACTTTAAGTCCTCTAAGTGAATATCAGCGAACAAGGCCAGGCCTGAGGAATTATTCAATATTTTTATTTAAAATGTAATCAAAGACAGCAAGTCAATTATAATTTCTTTAATCAAAGTGTGGTTAACTGTGTCCATATCGATGTTCAATATCAAATTTTTTTACTCTTTCTGTGACATTAGGGCTCTGTACAGTGCTTTATAGTCACAATCACCCAGGTATACCAGATAACCCTGCTAACCTGACCTGACAATATATTTATGTCTTTTGATCAGAAATTTTCAATATTTTGAACATTTTTTTATCTTTAGCTTATGTATAATTTGGAGTGGCCTCAAACTCATGGTGTTCAAAATATTGACAGTAATGATGATCAGGTATGTGGAAATATGGAAGCAGAAATGAGCAGTGACATACAAAGCCTCAGCACAACGAGCGAAATGCATATGGATGTTGAGACAACGTTAGCTTGAGAAGCCAACTGTTTGAGGTACGGGAAATACCTTACCAGGCGCTGTCATATATTATATGACTACTGCATAGCAGTCGGATCATCCGTTTTTCCAATGCAAACTGTGCCAAAACCAATCAATCTCATCATGCAAAGCGAATGCAATGGGCCTGATGTGGAGAGCTATAGCACAGGCTGCCATGGACAGAACTATAGACTTCATAATCGAGGGAAGTTTTTCTTCATTCATTCATGTTATAATATTGTCATGTCGAACATTGATCACATCTGATTAAACTCCCTTATAGTGGATGTCAACAATGGAGGATAAACAAGTTTGACGCTCCTTCTATATACGAACAGCAGTGATCTGCAATGTTATCCCTATCATGAACAAAACCGGCAGGCAGTTTCAAGTGTAAAAAGTTTTCTCGATATGATTGCACCATATATTATTTGAGATGCACAACATTTAGCAAACATCCTTGTTAGCTGCATTCTCATTTCGTTCTCTATGATCCAAATCTTTAATGGCGTCCAAAACTCTGTTTTTTGCATTTGGGTGGGTTTATAAACTGCTCTATTTACATGTATATCATCGTGGTAGTAAGTACCTCTAATTCTATGTTTATGACTTTTACTGTGGGGTTGGAAACAAGCTTCCATGACCATGACATATATAATTTGTATGCCTATTGCAACATGACAGTTATGGTATTGCATATTTTGCTAGTGAACATGTATGTTCCTTGTTCCAAATAACCAATACGTATATACATGTACAAGGATCCACCAACGTTGAATCGATGTTATCTTGAACCTGGAAATTATAGTCTGTCAGGGTTTGAAACATTACAAATTCTCAGTTTAAAAATGGTGCTGTCATCTCAAAAACATTTTGTGCCTATGCATACACTGTGGTTGTGCATCCATCCTGACAACTCTTTGATCGAATATCACAAAGTCAAGTAATCCCAAGTGGTTGAGAACCTTGGTTTGGAAATTGTGCCGAACAGCTCTTTGACATGTACTCCTACATATCCGTTCAAGTAATATCACAAAGCTCCCCTGTTTTGCTAACCTCCTAATAATAATAATAATAATAAACCAATCTGCTGTGATGCAAGCGAAGTTTTGGTTGCTTGATCCAGTCCTGAGCAGTAATTGTACACTGGAGAGTCTGATGGTGTTATAATTTTAACATTGAAATTGGCGAAAGGAGGGTCTTACTGAGCTTTGGGTGTGACTTTGTTTCGAACAGCTTTACTGCATAATTCCTTGAAATGGCAAAAAATTGTGATTGTGTCAAATTTTTAATCAACCTATTTTGAACATCCCAGCTTTCACAGAAAGTACAACACCAGAACCATCTCTGCTAATTTGCAATAATATTCATTTTTTGCTGAAGTAGAAATACATGTTAAAACCACAGAACATCAACTTTTTGCCTCATAATTGAGTCATTCTTTGTTAGAAATCTTATTTATGTAGCTACCCAATCTGCTGGATGCTAAAGTGCACAAACCCTTTTGACCCACTTTGGACTCTCTCTAGTCATATACCATAAGACTTTGAGCACCAAATATCATTAACATACTGATCTGTTGGTGGTGAAGGTCAGTTGTTTGTAAAAGAGTAGGCTATAACTACGTGCAGAATAGAAAGCTCTCATCTTCACAGTAAGTGATTTTCAATCAATGAGCATTCCGCAGGGGAAACAATGTTTATAGTCTTACTTTTTATTTTGTTCATATGTCATTATATTACTTACATCCTACCACCTAATTATTTTTATTTTTAGAATAAAGATTCTCCTATCCAATGATTTCACAATGGGTCGGGAATTATTGTTCATGAATCTAGCAAGATATCAATTAAGACTTGTGATCATGAGAAAAATAAACAATTTTTTTTGATGTGCACTTAATAAATTTTAGTTCAAATTATAACCCTGTTTTATTTTCCTTAAGGGAGGCCAGCGTGACTCTATGGGCCTGTTTAGAGAGATAAAGAATAATTTGCGGACTTTATTATTTCTTTGTACTAAATGATTATTCAACTGATTTTTGTAGTTGTCAGATTGGCGACTGTGGCTATACTTGCATATATACAGAAAGCTTATTCGGAGTGACAGAAATTGGAAGAAACAGTGAGCATCTGGCACTGTAAGTGTATATTATATCTGCCTATGGACCAACTGGTGGTGGGTTTGAATCCCAATCTCTACCAAAAATGGTTATGACTTTGACCGATCACATAGTCGGTTCTGACTTTATCGGCACTCTAAATACATGCACCTGAGGTTTTCTTCATGCAAATCAACATCATGCATGCAGATTAAAGAACCTTATTGTATGGTACAGTTCTGTACATGATGATGCTGTCAGTTATAGTTATAGACTGTCAGTGATTGAAGAGTGGCTGTAACGACTTCTAAACGGACGCCCGCCCGCCTATTTTCCTGAAGAATGAAAATTGGCCAAATTTGAAATTCAAAACTGTAGATCAGAAAACAGCATTATTTTGTTACCTTTTACCCCAGGTAAATGATGCTCGAGACTGATGATTTGAAGACAGCTTAACCGAAATCCAAAGATTCACGCTAAAAATGTATCTTTACGTGCTGGGAGCCCCTCTATAAAAGCTTTCCATGCTTGCAGATCAGTGCAATGCACTGAATTCTACCATTCATGGAATAGAAATATTGCGCAAAACAGCCCGCATCATGTGGAGCTCTAACAAGCTAATGCAAGCTATTGTTTAAGACTATATTAGTTTCAGTTTGTATTAGAGTTTCTACGCAATTGGAAAATATCATTTTTTTCCTGGCTATAATGAAATAATAAACATCATGTAAAACCAGTTTAAATCAGTCTGGAACCAGTCTAAACCAGTTGCAAAGACTAGACAAAAGATAATTGACAGGCAAACAATACCAAACTGTTACTAAAAATAGCATCATGAGAATTTATACTGAGAATTGATCATGTGACAGAGGCATTTTCAATCTCCACGATTTGTGAGTTGGTAATATAACAGAAAAGCTGTATTTCTCTTCCACGAATAGTCCAATTCAGTGGTGCAGTGTATAAGCCATTGTCAAGATTGGTAGACAACAATATTATTTTTGTTACTACATACATTTATAGATAACTAAACCAGATAAATTCGTGGTGGACTTACTAGAGAACAGCTATTGAACTGCAGTCGATCTGTAGCCTATAAAGGCAGAAAACGTCGTAATATTAGAAACAAAACTCGTTGTTGGTGTGAGACTGAACTCAGATTCAAGAATTAGATTTGTATAAATATTTATATTTAAAGCCCTTATTTTCATTGACTAAGGAAAGTTTGGGATATAGCTTCGTTTTTTATTGCCAATCGGCAGTAAGTTGTATATTATTCTTCCTACGCACAAAAATGTTAAAAGTCTTTTCCACTCTTTTTTCATTGACTGTGGTTGTAATTTTGTACTTGACAAATTTGAGAGATGATCGATCATCTACATTTTCAGAAGGAAAGCCTGAAGTGTCTTGAAATACTCTGCAGTCTAGGAACAAAAGCATGCGATGGATAAAATTAACTTTGCATCTTTCTTGCTATCATTTTAGTTCTCAAATCATAATGACCGCACACAATCATCAGGAGGAAGAAATGAGGCACCATATTTGTGAAAATCCAAAATGCAAAGCGGTCATCTGGATTACAAGTAAGCACAGAGTGTGCGTTCGTTGCAAAACACCACTAAACCTGTGAGTATGGAGTGTGAGTATATGTTTATTCATTTATGACATTATTAACATTACTACTTAAGAGCGTTTATTGAAGACTAGACACAGACCCCCTAGAATAAATTGTCACTAGCAAGTACTTTGTCTATAAACGTTATTAGGTGTAGTCAAAGATTCAGAGGCACCTGAAAATTCCAAAAAAATTGTAGCATAAAGAGTTTTCCCCATATGAAAATGGTGACATAATTGCGTTCTTGACCGAGTGCCCAACTCCTAGATTAATCAACGTTTCTGCAACAAAATATTTTCAAACTCTTTGGAAAGATAGCAGGGAATATGCTGTTTTTCATGAACAGAATATCATCTCATTGGGAAGATTATAATGAAGCCGTTTCATTGGTAAGACTGTTCACCCCTTAAGTTCTTTACACAAAATTATTAGCAAATGAAAAAAAGTTACCTGGTATTGACCATGATAGTGACAAGATATACGTCCCCATTGCTTTGGTAGGTCATGACTTTATTATCATATATTGATTATGAGTTTATCATACAGCACGTCATTTATACCATGTAAATATTTGTAAATCAATTACAGCTCCGTGATATCACAAGCGCCTTTGAATCTGTTTGGCAGAGCAGTGGAAGATACGCAAGGTAAGCAATGCTTGCGTTGGTGTTTCGCCCCGAGATAATATTCAGAATGCATAGCTGGTAATTATTATGCCATGAGAGCGAGGGTCTACAATTGCTAGGGATGGGATGATGGGCAGCTGATCTTTTCGGAAACATACCAATTAAATACTGGAGTGGAAGAAGCTCAAAATGATAAATTCAAAGACAAAAAAGAGCAATCTTTTTAAAAAAAAAAGCTGGCGATTACTTTGTTAAAAGTGATTAAAACCTGATTCTAAGTATGATTGAATTTGAAAACAGCTTCCTGTGGTATCATCCCCGGGGCCAACACCTTGTTTTGAACACCAACGAACTTCAGGAAAATAATTACCGGCTGATAGTGATGAATTGTCTATATAAAAAATCGTTGTCCCTCAATGCACTTGTATTCAAAACATTGATATGCTGGATTATTAAAATTGATAATCGGCGTGGAAGTACATGTAGAGTGAAAACACATCCCCATTGATCTTGTTTCCTTGTACTCCTATTGTTTTAGTAAGGAATGAAATGAGACTTGGACCAAGAGAACAAGACAACTATGAACATATAGCTGACTTAGGTCAGGGTGCTTTTGGAGTTGTCACACTGGTAAAGGACAAGCGAATTATGGACAGCCAACCTATGGTGAACTATGCAATGAAGGTAGTATCTTCTGTCAACAGTGCATATTGAGCAGTAAAGCATGCTTATAAGCAAAGTTGCCTTCAAATGATCGTTTGCTATCAACCGTTCAACTCACACTACCTTTGGCGTGCTGAATAAGGCCTTTCCAAATCAATTCATAGGTTTTGATGGACACTTGCATCACTCAGAATAATCATAAGTAGTAATGGTTCAATTTCATTATAATCAACTGTATTCAAACTTAGCATTTCTCAAATTTAAAGAGGGGGTCTGTGAGAGTCGACATAGCTGAGTATTTGGTGAATCTTGTCTTTTTATACCTGGTGACCAATTTTCAACCATATAGGACAACTCCTTGAGGATTAATGGACTTGAGTAAAACCCCTTTCGCTACCAAATCCAAGGTTTATTTGAAGGGATTCTGACCATTTATGTGTGATGTCAAAAGTCTGGTTTTATAATATACCTGATAATAATTTATTACAAAAGAGTCATTGTGGTAAATTCATAAATCCCGTAAGAATTAATCAAAAGGTTATACAGAGTAAGTTTGTTTCATACATTAAGAACATATAATAGGGAGAAATTTATTTTCTGTTTTTGGCAATAGTTGTGCAGCGCTGACTCTTTCATATAAATTACCATTGCATTCACCCCTGGTTTGGGATGTGTGACATCAGGTAGCAGGTTGGAATCCTTATTTCGGCCATCAAGACCAATGACTTATCTTCTCGACAACTAGTAGAGATACAAAGAAGAAAATTAATCACCAGAATGTAAAAAGACACGAGAAATCTAAAAATGAGGCCAGTTAAGCTCTCAGTGACCCCCTCTACACAGGCACTTTAAAAACTCAATGATATATCGATCAAACTATTGAAAAATTGAAAGGCTTGCATTGAGAAGATGCTCACTATTATGAAATTTTACATGAGCATTTTTCTTAAAAGAATTCGGACCATGAGATACGTTTTCCAACGGAGAGTTTGATATAATGGTTTGAATAAAGTGGATAAAGTGAATAAATTGGTTTGGCAATAATCCAATCGATAGTTTCCAATATATCATGCAACACACGCTTCACAAAAATCTTATATATGGCTGACATTCAATCTTGCTGTTTCAATTTGAAGGCTATTTTTGAGTTGTATTGATTTTTGTTAAGTGTTTATTGTGCAATATGTAAAAATGTACTTAATGCACTTACCACATAATCACAGAATTTCCCTAAGTTCTCTACGCCAACCTAAGGTTACTTTGGGCTGAGAGATATATGAGCAACTGCCTGTTGCATGGTATTCAATAATTACTTGGTTGGACAACTTATCACATCCTACCAAATAACTTTCTTCCGTAATAATTTTTTTTGGCCAGAATTCTCTAAGCCTTAAAGGGATAGTAAACTTTCATGAATTACTTTCAAACTAGCTCCAATCACATACCACCCACCATACATGCCACATACAAAATTTCATAACAAACCAACAATCAGATGCCGAGATATAAACTGATCAATTTTTTATAGGTCAGCCAGAGTAGCCAATGATCT
>ERZ1740072.1029-NODE-1029-length-10921-cov-5.254095_pt1 | contig 10921 bp, 11 predicted proteins | sample MGYA00581733_ERZ1740072 | MGnify/ENA primary metagenome ERZ1740072 (study PRJEB43018, sample SAMN04849741) | marine metagenome | isolation source: floating plastic debris | place: Pacific Ocean | collected 2008-08-30 | study: EMG produced TPA metagenomics...
AGGCCAAGGTGCAGGAAAAGCTGGAAAAGCTGAGTGTGGGTGATGGTCTGCGCGCGGTGAAATTTGCCGAAGTGGTTGTGGTGCTGCTGGATGCTGCCATCCCGTTCGAACAACAGGATTTGCGCATCGCCGATCTGGCCGAGCGTGAGGGGCGCGCCGTTGTCGTCGCCAGCAACAAATGGGACGTTGAAGAGGACAAACAGGCCAAGCTGCGCGACCTCAAAGAGAGCTTTGAGCGGTTGCTGCCGCAACTGAAGGGTGCGCCGCTGATCACCGTGTCTGCCAAGACCGGGCGCGGCATGGATCGCCTCCATGCTGCGATCCTGCGCGCCTATGACGTCTGGAACCGCCGGGTGAGCACTGCGCAACTGAACCGCTGGCTGACCGGTATGCTGGAGGCGCATCCGCCCCCCGCGCCACAAGGCAAGCGGATCAAGCTGCGCTACATGACCCAGGCCAAAACACGGCCTCCCGGGTTTGTTGTGATGTGCAGCCATCCCGACAAAGTGCCGGAAAGCTACAATCGCTATCTGGTCAATGGCTTACGGCTGGACTTTGACATGCCCGGCACGCCCATTCGCATCTATATGCGCGGTCAGAATGATGCGAACCCCTATAAAGGGCGCAAAAAAGCACCGCCCAGCAAGCTGCGCAAACATACAGACGGGCGCCGGGGCTAGGCGGAAACCGACACGGTTTCCGGCCGGAAAATGCGTCATTTTCCGCGCGCGGCGCGCAGGGTAGGCGCCAGAAGGAAAGCGGCACCGGCCAGGGCCAAGAGGCCCACTCCGCCAAAGCTGTTTTGCACGGCAACCGCGATCAGGGCCCAGATGGCCGCAATTCCGTAAGTCGGTGCGTGCCCCAACACCCATTGCACGGCCCATGCCAGCACAATTGCGACGCCAACCATGATCCATGCAGCCGTCATTTGTGCCGTCACGCCATAGCCAGCCAGCAGCAACCCAACAGCGACACAGCTGGCCGCGCTCAGCCATCCTGCGTACAGGCCCACCGGCCATGCAGCCGCCCAGGCGTCTTCGCGCGGTGCGCGCCACAGCGCCCAAAGGGCCGTGACCAGCATCACCCAGATCAGCACCGTCGCCCAGACCGGACTGCGCACTGCCACCGGCAACCAGACTGCGCCCACCGCCAAAGACAGGGCGAGGGGCAGGCGCATTGCAGCCCAGTCGGGTGCGTTCCACCGCTTCCAAATTCCAAACCCGGCCCCGACGATCAGCCAAAGGTAGATCACGCCCCAAATAGCAAATGCATAGCCGTCGGGCTGCACCGGCGGATCAATTTGGGGGATCGGAAACTGATCCTCATCAAATCCGCCAAACCCGGGCACCCACAAAGGCGAGGCGGCAAAGGCCACAGCCAACAACAAGACGATCACAGGCATGGTATTCCACCGTTTACAATTCAGAGTAGTTCAGCGACCCTGTGTCTGGGTATTCTCTATTGCTTTCACATGTATTTCAAGGACTTGACCCCAGATGACTCGGATTGCGATCTTTTGCGACGGGACGTGGAATTCACCCGACATCCAAGAACCGACCAGCGTGCACAAACTAAAGCAGGCTCTGGTCAGTGATCCGGCCAGAGGACAAGTGGCCGCCTCTTTTCATGGGAGCGGGACGGATGAACGTTTTGACGGGCCCGTTAATAGGGTCCTGAACAGCTGGGGTGGTGGCGCGTTCGGCTGGGGCCTGGATGCCAAGGTCAAACAGGCCTACCAGTTCATCGCGCAAGCCTATGAACCGGGTGACGAGATCTATCTGTTTGGCTTTTCGCGCGGGGCTTTTACGGCGCGGTCTGTTGCGGGAATGATCCGCAAATGCGGGATCATTGAGGACACAAGCACTGAAGGCATCAACGCGGCCTTTAAACTCTATCGCAAAAAAGGCCAACGAAACACGCCCGATGCGCCCCATATCCGCGAGGCGCGGCGCAAGATGTCACCACGATTTGCCACCTCGGTGAGCGACATGGCGTGGCGCAACGACACGTCGCGACTGGTGGCCATTGCCTACATTGGTGTTTGGGACACTGTGGGCGCGCGGGGCATTCCACCCTCTGTGCTTGGACCTGTCGCCTCGCTTTGGAACCGGCAGTACAAATTCCACGACATGAACCTGTCGAGCCTTGTGCAATCGGCCCGCCACGCGCTCGCGCTGGATGAGCGCCGGGTGTTATACAAACCCGCCAAATGGGACAATCTGGAGGGTGAAAACGGCCTCAACAGCGGTGATACCGGCCCATTGCGGGCGTATCAGCAGATGTGGTTTGTGGGCAATCACAGCATTGTTGGTGGGTCGGGGGCGGAACAGCCATTGTCGATGATTCCCCTGGATTGGGTGGTGCAGGGCGCAGGCCGTCTGACCCTTGAGCCGGGTGCCAAGTTTCCACCGAGCGATCCGGACCCGTTGGTGGATGCCCCCACAATCAAACCCAAACGGTCCTTCTTGCAAAAGTGGCGCCAAGGCCCGTTGGAAGAGTGGGAAACCCATGTCTCTGTGCGTGAAAGATGGAAGGGGCGCAGTGATTATCGCCCCAAGTCTTTGCGCATTTAGATAAGCGTTCCGTCAGTAGCCAGCACGGTTTTGCCACCCAAGTAAGGGGCAAGCGCTGCGGGCAGGTTAACCGACCCATCGGCCTGTTGCCCGTTTTCCAGTACCGCAATCAAACACCGTCCAACGGCGAGGCCGGATCCGTTCAGGGTGTGCACGAATTGAGGCTTGCCGCCATCTGCGGGTTTGAAACGTGCATTCATGCGGCGTGCCTGAAAGTCGCCGGTCGTGGAGACCGAGCTGATCTCGCGGTAAGCATCTTGTCCGGGCAACCATGCCTCAATGTCATAGGTGCGGCGCGCGCCGAACCCCATGTCGCCGGTGCACAGGACAACTGTTCTGTACGGGATTTCAAGCACTTCCAGCAGGCTTTCCGCGCAGCGCAGCATGCGTTTTTGTTCCGCATCGCTTTCGTCGGGGTGCGTGATCGAAACCATTTCGACCTTGTCGAACTGGTGCTGGCGCAGCATGCCGGAGGTGTCGCGCCCCGCGCTGCCTGCCTCGGAACGGAAACAAACCGAATGGCATGTCATGCGGATGGGCAGCGCTTTTGCGTCCAGAACATCGCCGGCAACCGAGTAGGTGAGCGGCACTTCAGACGTGGGAACCAGCCACATTCCATCTTCCGTGCGGTAGCTGTCTTCGCCAAATTTGGGAAGTTTATCAGTGCCATACATCGCCTCGTCCCGGACAAGGACAGGGGTGTAGATTTCGGTCAGCCCGTTCTGATCGACATGGGTGTCCAGCATGAATTGCGCCAACGCACGGTGAATGCGTGCCACGGCCCCTTTGCCGAACACAAAGCGGCTGCCTGAGATTTTGGCGGCGGTTTCAAAGTCCATGGACGGTGCGACACTGGCCAGTTCGAAATGTTCAAGAGGTTTGAAGTTAAAGTTGCGTGGGGTGCCCCAGCGCGTGATCTCGACATTGTCATCCTCGTCCGCACCGTCGGGCACATCGTCCGCAGGCAGGTTGGGGATATAAGCAAGGCGGTCGGTCAGCTGTGCATCGAAAGCTTTCGCTTCGTCTTGCATCGCACTGATTTCCTGCTTCTTTTCCGCGATAAGCGCGCGCAGCCTTTCGAACTCCGCCTCGTCCCCACGCCCCTTGGCCGCGCCGACCTCTTTGCTGGCCTTGTTCTGTTCCGCTTGCGCGGTTTCGGCAGCGAGGATCTTCGCACGACGTGCCTCGTCCAGCGCCAGCAGCTCAGACGACACCGGTGCGTCCCCACGGCGCGCAAGGGCAGCGTCGAACTGGTCGGGGTTTTCGCGGATGGCGCGGATGTCGTGCATGGGTCTCTAACCTTTGGTCAGGGTGAAAATGTCTGGCTCATATGCCCGATTGTTGGGGCGTGGAAAAGGGGCACAATGGCGATACACACCCCGTGCACAGAGTATGCACAGCGTGTGCACCGTTTGTCGCAAAATCCTGCCGGATCGTCGGTTAAGGTTTTCCGAACATTTTGACCGGTTACATGGTGCCTTCAGTGTAATCGGGTCGGGGGCAGTCTCAGGGATCATCCGAGCGATGGATCGCGATGTTTGCGCGGCTCCACGCCCCGATCGTGACCGCAATAGCATCGCCCCCGCTTTGGGACGACACAACGCCCACCAGTTCTGCGCCATCGGGGCCAAATTGCAGCACCGGGCTGCCGGAGTTGCCCGAGATTACGCGGCATCCCAGAATGAAGAGACCAGGCGCGTTGTCGAGCAGGGGGCAGTCCGTACGGCCGGAGAGGCGGTATGGCGCAAGACGGTGATATCCTAACAAGGCGAGGGTGTCCTGCTGCGGACGACCCAGAGGAAGCGGGTCAATGTTCGCAATCGGCGAATCGAGTTTCCACAGACCGATGTCAGCTTCGGGTGCGTGTTGTCCGCTGCGGCGGTAGTCGGGATTCCTGATCTGTTTGACGATCCGGCGGCGGGCGACAACCGTGCTATTGAAAGCCCCGGCCAGGAAAACCGTTTGAGCACTTGGGTCTTCGGGAGAGTTCCCGCCCGAACAGTGTCCCGCCGTCAGCACAAGGTTCGGGGCCACCAGCGCGCCCGAGCAAAACCCGCGGTCAGGATCCTTGGGATCAAAGACGCGCCCGATCGCGGGCCAACGGGCGGCCTCGTCCTCGGGCAGGGGGAGCATAGGGGTGAGGTGGCTTTCACCAGCGGCGGGCAACGCGGCGCATATCAAAAGCAAAAGACGCAAGATCATGGTGCGGACCCTAGCGACCATGATCGCTGAGGTCTATTGCACCCTACGCAGGCGTGATCGAGAGGTGCCTGCTGCCTTCAAAAAGGGTTGGTTGGTCCCCCAATGCGTCATTGCGTGTGCAATACGTCGTTGGGCATGCCTTTCCACCTTGCACCGCACGCGCACCAACAATAGGTAATGCCAAACCTTGCGATGGGCCCCTTGCGCCCCAAGACAAAAAGGACGCGACACACATGGAAGCCTTTGCTCAGTTCGTACCCCTGATCCTTATCTTCGGGATCATGTATTTCCTGCTCATTCGCCCGCAACAAAAGAAGGTAAAGGAGCATGCCGCCATGGTCGGTGCCCTGCGCCGCGGCGATCAGGTGGTGACCCAAGGGGGCCTGATTGGCAAAGTGACCAAGGTCAAGGACGACAACGAGATCGAAGTCGAACTGACTGAAGGCGTCAAAGTGCGTGTGGTGCAGTCCACCATCGCGCAAGTGCTCTCCAAAACCGAGCCTGCCAAGTAATGCTGCAGATCGAGGGTTGGAAACGGGTTCTGATCTGGGCGACGGTCGCCCTTGGTCTGATGTTGGCGCTGCCAAACGGGTTTTACACCCGTGTCGAGGGGCACAATGACGCCGCCCAAGCGATTGAACTGGGGGCGGACACGTCCGAGAACCAGAGCGCGCTGGCACAGTGGCCCACGTGGATGCCGTCCTCTCTTGTGAACCTTGGCCTCGACCTGCGCGGCGGGGCCCATTTGCTGGCCGAAGTGCAGGTTGCGGATGTTTACGCCTCCCGCATGCAGGCCACGTGGCCCGCTGTGCGTGACGCGTTGCGCCCGGAGCGGAGCACGGTTGGAACAATTCGGCTTCAGCAATCCTCTCCGGATGAGTTGCGGGTGCGCATTTCCGAAGCTGACGGGATGCAGCGCGCCCTGCAGGTGGTGCGGGCTTTGGCCGTTCCGGTTCAGACGCTGACCGGTGTCGGGGCCAACGACATCGAAGTGCGCGCCGAAGGCACAAATGTGATCGTCATCACGCTCAGCGATGCCGAAAAGCTGGCCAGTGATGAACGCACAGTCCAGCAGTCGCTTGAGATCGTGCGCCGCCGGATCGATGAGGTGGGCACACGAGAGCCAACAATTCAGCGCCAAGGCGCCCAGCGTATCCTGATTCAGGTGCCCGGCATTGGATCGGCTGCCGAGTTGAAAGAGATCATCGGGACCACGGCGCAGTTGACTTTTAATCCAGTGGTCACACGCACGGCCGATCCGGATCAGTCGCCCGGCATCGGCAACAAACTGGTGCCTTCGCTGGACGAACCGGGCCAGTTTTATGTGATCGAGAGCGCGCCGGTTGTGACGGGCGAGGATCTCGTGGATGCGCAGCCTGCCTTTGATCAGAACGGCAACCCGGCGGTGAATTTCAGGTTCAACACGTCCGGTGCGCGATCCTTTGGGGATTATACGGCGGACAACATCGCGTCGCCCTTTGCCATTGTGCTGGATGACGAGGTGGTCAGCGCCCCGGGGATCCAGAGCCATATTCCCGGCGGGTCCGGCATCATCACCGGCAATTTCAATGGTGAGGAATCCACCAATCTGGCCGGGCTGCTGCGGGCAGGGGCCTTGCCTGCGGAACTGACCTTTCTTGAAGAACGCACCATCGGGCCGGAACTGGGGCAGGACAGCATTGATGCGGGCAAGATTGCGACCATGGTCGCCTTTGCCGCCGTACTGGTGTTCATGTTCCTCAGTTACGGGCTGTTCGGGATTTTCGCCAACATTGCGTTGATCGTGAATATCGGGCTGATCTTTGGTCTGCTGTCCTTGATCGGGGCGACGCTGACATTGCCGGGGATTGCCGGGATTGTGTTGACCGTGGGTATGGCGGTGGATGCCAACGTGCTGATCTTTGAACGTATCCGCGAAGAGTTAAAGTCAGCGAGGGGCCCTGCGCGGGCCATCGAGTTGGGCTATGAAAAGGCGCTGTCGGCCATTCTGGATGCCAACATCACCACGTTCATCACGGCCGTGATCTTGTTTGCCATGGGATCCGGCCCGGTGCGCGGGTTTGCGATCACCTTGGGGCTGGGGATCATGACATCGGTGTTTACGGCGATATTTGTCACCCGCCTTTTGCTGGTCATGTGGTTTGAACGCCGCCGACCCAAAACAATTGAGGTCTGAGCGATGCGTTTGAAACTGATCAAACAGGGTACCAGCTTTGACTTCTTTTCCCGCTGGAAGCTATGGCTGGGGATTTCGGCGCTGATGGTTGTCATCGGATTTGTATCCTTTGCCATCCAGGGTCTGAACTTCGGGATTGATTTCCGGGGTGGGACGACGATTCGGACGGAAAGCACGCAGCCCGTAGACATTGGCGTTTACCGTGACGCGATGACTCCACTGGAGCTTGGCGATATCTCGATCACCGAGGTGTTCGATCCCACCTTTGACGATGATCAGAACGTCGCCATGGTCCGCATTCAGGCGCAGGACGGCCAAGAGGCGGTGACGCCCGAGACCATCTTTGCCGTTGAGGCGGCATTGCAGGGGGCAGTCCCGGACATCAAGTTCGTGTCGGTCGAATCCGTTGGGCCGAAAGTGTCAGGCGAGTTGATCCAGACGGCGGCTCTAGCCGTGGTTTTGGCCATTGCAGCAGTTTTGATCTACATCTGGTTGCGGTTTGAATGGCAGTTTGCGCTCGGTGCTGTTGCAGCCCTTGTGCATGACGTGATCCTGACCATTGGCGTGTTTTCCGAACTGCAGATCAAGTTCGATCTGGCCATCATTGCGGCGTTGCTGACCATCGTCGGTTACTCGCTCAACGACACGGTGGTTGTGTTTGACCGGGTGCGGGAGAACCTGCGCAAGTACAAGAAACGCCCACTGAACGAAGTGCTCAACATCTCGATCAACGAGACGCTGAGCCGGACGTTGATGACATCTGTGACCACACTGCTGGCGCTGATTTCGCTTTATGTGCTGGGCGGCGACGTGATCCGCGGGTTTGTGTTTGCGATGATCTGGGGCGTGATCGTGGGGACGTACAGTTCCGTCTTTGTCGCGTCGACCATCCTGTTGTGGCTGGGCGTCAAGCGCAACTGGGACAAGCCGGATGCCAATGCCGGCAACCAATACGCCAATGTAGATGCCTGACCTGATCGCTTCGGCCCTGGACTTGCCGGGGCTGTGGTGGTTGCTGGGTGCGATTGTGATGGCGGGGCTCGTGCGCGGGTTCACCGGGTTTGGCTCGGCCATGATCATCATGCCGGTGGCCAGTTCGGTGCTAGGACCTTTTGCAGCACTTGCGTTTCTCACTGTTGTGGAATTCTGGGGGCCTTTGCCCAATCTGCGCGCGGCGTGGCGAACGGGCGACGCGCGCGAGGTGGCGTTGTTGTTGGGGGGCGCTGCGCTGACTTTGCCGTTGGGCCTGTGGGCGCTGTCGCAGCTTGAACCTGCCGTCTTTGGCTGGGCCGTTTCCGTCGTTGTGCTGGTGCTGCTTGTGCTGGTGATGAGCGGCTGGCGCTATTCCGGGCGTCTCAGCCGTCCAAGCGTTGTAGGTGTTGGCGGGGGAGTCCTCGGCGGTCTTGTCGGTGTGCCGGGGCCACCTGTGATCATGCTCTATATGGCCAGCGCCTTGCCCATCGCCGCGATCCGCGCCAACTTTCTGTTGTACCTTCTGGGCATTGATGTGCTGATGATCGCGGTCTTTGTCGTGACCGATCTGCTTGATCCGTTGGCGGTGACGGTGGGGCTGATCTGTGTCCCGGTGTACATGTGCGCCAACGTCGTGGGCGCATGGCTGTTTGACCCATCAGCAGAGCGACTTTTTCGCAGTCTGGCCTATATCGTGATTGCACTGTCCGCTATTGTCGGATTGCCTGTCTGGAGTTGAGCGATATGCGACTGAATGAGATCACCTATACCGATGCCAAACCTGTCGAAGGCTACGGCCCCGGCTTTTTTCGCATTGGCGGTGAGGTGATCCATGGGCCTGTGCTGACCGGGCCTGTGGGCACAGGGCCTTGGGGCGGGTTGGATGCGTCTGAGGCCCTTTTGGACCTGACCGGCGCAGTTGATGTGCTGTTTCTGGGCACAGGTGCGGAGATTGCCCATATCCCCGCCACCTTGCGCGAGACGTTGGAGGCGGCGGGGATCGGGGTCGAGGTGATGTCCTCGCCTTCGGCGGCGCGCACCTACAATGTGCTCTTGAGTGAAGGGCGGCGCGTCGCTTTGGCGATGCTGCCTGTGTGAGACGGGCGAATTTTTGAAAATTCGCCTTGGGGGGCCAGCCCCCGGCGCGTGCCGTGCATCCTCCCGAAGTTTATTTGGCAAGATGAAGTTTGAATGGGGGCTTTTGCGCCTCGGTTCAATCCGTTAGCGATGTTGCAATGGAACTGACAGTCACTGATCTGGCCGTGGGCCGTGGCGGCGTGCCTGTACTGGCGGGCGTGTCCTTTGCCCTCGGGGCAGGGCAGGCGCGGGTGCTGCGCGGGCCCAACGGATCGGGCAAGACCACGCTGCTGCGCACGGTTGCGGGATTGCAGCCTCCCATGGCCGGAGTGCTGAAGGGAGCGGAGGACCGCGTTGCCTACGCCGCCCATACGGATGGGTTGAAAGCCGCGCTGTCCGTGGCGGAGAATTTGCGCTTTTGGGGGGCGGTGTTTGGGCAGCGCGACATTGACCCGGCCCTGCAAGCCTTTGATCTCGTGGCCCTTGCAGACCGGCGGGCCGCCTCCCTGTCGGCGGGGCAAAAGCGTCGTTTGGGTCTGGCCCGGATGGTGGTCACGCGGCGGCCTGTCTGGGTGCTGGATGAGCCGACTGTGTCGCTGGATGCGGCTTCGGTCCAGTTGTTTGCAGATGCGGTGCGCGCGCATCTGAACGCGGGTGGGTCGGCCCTGATTGCCACCCATATCAATCTGGGCCTTGATGCGGAGGTACTGGATGTGACCCCGTTTCGCGCCGCCGCCGACACGATGGCCCATGCCGATGAGGCGTTTCTGTGAGGGCGCTGTTTGTCCGCGATCTGACACTGGCCTTGCGCGCCGGGGGCGGTTTTGGCCTTGGGCTGGCGTTTTTCCTGATCGTCGTGGTTTTGGTGCCGTTTTCAGTTGGCCCAGCCCCAGACCTTCTGGCGCGGAGTGCGCCGGGGGTGTTGTGGCTGGGGGCGCTTTTGGCGTGCCTGTTGTCACTGGACCGGCTGCTGGCCGTGGATTTTGAAGACGGCGCACTGGATTTGCTGGCCACATCGCCCTTGCCGCTGGAAGGCGTCGTGGCCGTCAAGGCGGCGGCCCATTGGGTGACGACGGGCCTGCCGCTGGTGCTGGCGGCCCCTGTGCTGGGCGTGTTGCTCAACCTTGCGCCCGAAGGCTACGGCGTGCTGGTGGTGAGCCTTGCGCTTGGCACACCGGCGCTGTCGATGATCGGGGCCTTTGGCGCGGCCCTGACGGTGGGGATCAAGCGGGGCGGGTTGCTCATGTCCCTGCTGGTTCTGCCGCTTTATGTGCCAACGCTGATTTTTGGGGCCGAAGCGGCGCGGCGGGCCGCACAGGGGTTGGATGCAACCACCCCATTGCTCTTCGTCGCCGGGATCACAGCAGGCGTGCTGGCCTTGATGCCATTTGCCGCGGGCGCGGTGCTGCGCGTGAACCTCAGATAACGCGCATTTTGATTGAGATGGTTGCGACGAGGACTTAGGTAAGGGTCATGTCACTTTGGGAATATGCCAATCCGGTCAAGTTCTTGGCCTTGAGCGAACGGGTTATGCCGTGGCTGTGGTGGTCGTCTGGGATTTGCCTTGTTGTGGGGCTGGTCTGGGGCTTCTTCTTTACGCCGGATGACTTTCGTCAAGGCTCGACCGTCAAGATCATCTACCTGCATGTGCCATCGGCCCTGATGGCGATCAATGCGTGGTTCATGATGCTGGTCGCTTCGCTGATCTGGATTGTGCGGCGTCACCATGTGTCAGCCCTTGCAGCGCGGGCGGCGGCCCCTGTGGGCGTTGTGATGACGCTGATTGCCCTGTTCACTGGCGCCATTTGGGGTCAGCCGATGTGGGGGACGTGGTGGGCCTGGGATCCGCGCCTGACCTCGTTCCTTATCCTGTTCCTGTTCTACCTTGGCTACATCGCCCTGTGGGAGGCGATTGAGGACC
>ERZ1740072.1030-NODE-1030-length-10918-cov-6.521955_pt1 | contig 10918 bp, 4 predicted proteins | sample MGYA00581733_ERZ1740072 | MGnify/ENA primary metagenome ERZ1740072 (study PRJEB43018, sample SAMN04849741) | marine metagenome | isolation source: floating plastic debris | place: Pacific Ocean | collected 2008-08-30 | study: EMG produced TPA metagenomics...
ATCAGATGTATTGCTTCACGTGCAAAGAGCCACGCAAGCCGCTGTGGGGCATGGTTGATTATATCCCCATAACCGAATCCAGAGGGCGGCTAACTGGCATTTGTGAGGTGTGTGAAGGGGCGTTGAACAGGTTCGCTGCCAACGGCGACTTGGGTAAGTTTGATCAGATTTACAACATAACGATCAAGGATAGGTCTTGAGCCTATACGAACCCCTCGAACCAAACTGAAACCCACACTCAAGGCGGTCCTGTCGATCAGCTTGAAATGCAGGGCCATAGGTTCACGGTTTCAACGGCAAACAGAGACTGGTTCGAATTCGTCCAACAGCACCGTCTGTAGAGTTAGAGGACCAATCAGTCAGATACGCAACCGTCTGCCTTGCTTCAAAGAGCGATTCGATCACTATATGACGAGTGCCAATCCGTATTTGGCCGACAGCGCAGTTTAGAATCCCTTTTGGGCGGTGAGAGGCTAAACCAATTGGCTCAATGGTTTTCCAGTTGGATCGGATGGGTGCGTGTGGTCGCTACACTAGGTCTTTGTTTGGGTCTAGTTGTACGAGTTGGGGATCCATTGCTGCTGTCATCTTTGAGAAACGCAGCGTTTGACCTGTACCACCAATCCAAGCCACGGAACCTAACACAAATGCCTGTGGCAATCCTTGATATCGATGATGCCAGCATCGAAGAGCTTGGTCAGTGGCCTTGGCCCCGTACAAGAATTGCTGAAATGGTCACGCTTGCCATGCAGGACGGAGCAGTCGTCGTCGGTTTTGACATCGTTTTTTCCGAACCCGATAGGCTGTCGCCGCCCCAAATAGTGCGAGATAATCCCGACCTGCCACCGGATCTTGCCAAAGGGTTCGGATTGCTGCCGGATAACGATCAGCTTTTGGCGCAAGCTTTTTCGCGGGCGCGCGTCATCGTGGGGCAGGCAACCGTTCGCAGTGCGGTAGGAAGTCGGCCAGTCAAACGTGAGATCGAGGATTTTACGCCTGCTCTTATCGGTTCAGACCCAAAACCATATTTATTGCGCTTTCCCGATATCCTTCCAAACCTTGCTATTCTGGAGAACGCTGCAGCTGGACGTGGCATGTTTTCGACGAGGCCTGATCCCGATGGAGTATACCGGCGGGTTCCTTTGGCTATGCTGGTGCAAGACAAGATAAGGCTTGGCCTGTCGCCGGAAATGTTGCGCGTGGCGACAGGTGGCGGCACCTACGCGATCCGAACAAACGAAGCTGGAATTGAAGGGATGGTGCTGGCGCAGCAGTTCATTCCCACTGCCCGCGACGGCACCGTATGGCCCTATCTCACAAGAGCGTCGAGAACTCGATATGTTCCTGTCGCTGATCTATTGAACGGTAACATGCCGACTGGCCGTCTTGCGGGGCACCTTGTTCTCGTCGGAACATCTGCCATAGGACTAGAGGAATTCCGCGCAACACCTCTGGGCGTGCCTATGGCCGGCGTAGAGATCCATGCGCAGGTTCTTGAAAACATTCTTGCCAAGACGCTGCTAAGCCGCCCCAACTTCACTCTGGCGGTCGAACTCGTAGTAACTTTCGCGCTTTGCCTGCTGGTAATCTTTTTTGCGCCGCGCCTGCGCGCGGCCGCACTTGTTTCCTCTTCCATTGTTTTGCTGGGAGGTTACTCTGCAATCTCGTACCTGCTATTTTACGAATATCGTGTGCTCTTGGACCCAACATTCCCAGTAATAGCGACACTTCTTGCTGTTATGTTGATTTCTACGGTCAATTATCTGCGCGAAGAACGACAACGCCGCGAAATCCGAAACGCTTTTGGACAGTACGTCTCGCCGGTTCTCGTCGACCAACTCAGCCGCAACCAGTCCAAGCTTACTCTTGGCGGCGAATTGCGCGATCTGAGCTTGCTCTTTAGTGATGTTCGCGGCTTCACTGCAATTGCCGAGGATTACCGCGATGACCCACAAGCATTGACGCAATTGATGAACGAATTCCTCACTATTCTGTCAAAAGCCATAATGGATCAGGGTGGTACGATCGACAAATTTATGGGAGATGCAGTTATGGCCTTCTGGAACGCTCCACTGGATACGCCCGATCATACAACTGCGGCCTGCCGTGCGAGCTTGCGGATGATATCGGATGTGGAAAGCTTCAACGCGGCCCGCGCTTTGTCTGCGCAGACTAGACCTGCAGAACGCAAGCTTCAGGACGGCTACTTGGTGCGACGTCCCGCAAACCTAGAAACGGTGCATGAGATTAAGGTGGGAATCGGGATCAACAGCGGGCCTTGCATTGTCGGCAACATGGGAAGCAGCATGCGTTTTGATTACACTGCCTTGGGTGACCCGGTGAACGTGGCTTCGCGGCTCGAGGGACAATCGCGCTTTTATGGGGCACCCATAATCCTTGGCAAAAAATCTGCACGAGCTGTAATGTCAAAATTAGCTCTGATGGAACTGGACGTGATACGCGTTGTAGGAAAAGAAATACCAGAGAGAATTTACGCACTTTTGGGCGACGAAATCATGCGAGGGCATCCACGCTTTGCAAGCGCTTTTGAAAGAAATGCCCAGATGCATGTTGATTATCATGCACAAGACTGGAACGCTGTTGATGCAGCTCTGCCTGCGCTTCGCGATGATTTCGATGCTCTTGAGGTGGATCTGCAAGACTATCTCGATATTTACCGGACGCGGGTTTTGGATCTACGGTTAACGCCACCTGCACCTGACTGGAATGGCGTATTTGCATCTACCCAGAAGTAAACAGCGCCATACCGGGGCCAACTACTTTAGCACTTTGATCAAAACGAGTGACCGCCAAACGACTTTTTCTAACTATTTTTCAAAGGCACGACGATTAAGCATCCAATTGATTTATCAACCAATGGTTGTATTTAGTATGCATTGTCTAAGATTTTGTTGCACATAAGCATTTTGATAGTGCTATTAATTGCCCTAATTTCCATTGGCGAACAGGATTTGTGCATTGAAGAATGACTTTTTGCAACCGCGCGCTTTGGGTTGTATTTGGCTTGCCGTTGTATCGACTTTTTCTAGCGTTCCTTCGGCCAATGCTACCACGATTGGCGAAGCGGTCACACAGGCATTTGCGAATAGCAATGCGCGTCAGGTCGCAATCGAAACGATCGAAGCACAGAATAGGCAAGTGGCTATCTCCCAAGGAGATCGGCGTGCAACTATCGATCTGTTCGCCGAACTTGCAATGGAACAAACTAACGATGGCACCGTTGTTGGACCACGGGATGAGAACACCCAAGTTGCGCGTCAGGCCGCCATTGCGTTGACCTTTCCGATCCTGGATGGAAACCGCACGTTAAACCAAGTTTTCCGAGACGCAAATGTGCTCGATGCGGAAATAATACGGCTTTCTGACGCTGCTGAGACCATTTCACTGAACGCTGTTCGAGCCTATATCGATGTTTTCCGTCGTCGGCAGATCGTGAATATCTCAGAAGAGAACATTACGACGCATGTCACCATTGCCACGCAAGTAGGGCAACTCGTAGAAGCGGGCCGTCTATCGGAGCCGGATCGTTTCCAGGCAAACGACAAACTTCTCGCTGCGAGGCTCGCCCATTCGGGTGCAAAGGCATCGCTCAATGATGCAATCTCTAATTACCAACTTGTCGTTGGTATGGCACCGCGTGGGAGTTTCTCTATTCCTACTGTATCGGGCATTCCGAGGTCGGCAGATGCAATCGAGGCGAGCGCCGTGCAGAACAGTTATTTGTTGCGAATTGCTCAAAAGGACATTGATGCATTTGAGTATCAAGAGATCATTTCAACTGCAGACTGGAAGCCGCGGTTAGACGTCTTTTTGCGAGGTGGTGTCGAAACTGACATAGATGGTGCAGAAGGAACTGAGACAACGCTATCTACCGGCTTGCAGCTTAACTGGACCTTCTACAAAGGTGGTACGCGAAAAGAAACAATTGCGCGGATACGCGACCTTAAAATGCGTGCCTACTACCAAAAGAAACAGGTTGAAGATGAGGTGCGAGATCTTGCTCGAACCACGTGGAATTCTTACGTAGCAGCAATTGAACGAAGGCAGCTTTTGGAATCCACCGAGACAAACAATGAACAGATTGTTGCAGCTTTCAGGCAAGAGGTTCTCGCCGCAAAGCGGCCACTGCTTGAAGTATTGGATGCGGAACGTTCGCTCTTTAATATCAAAGTGCAGCGTGCAAATGCGCAGGCAGCCGTCGCGTTCCAGCAGTATCGGATGCTGGCAACCCAAAGCAAGTTGGCTCGACACTTCGGACTTTCGCCGTTTGGAAGCAATCTGACAGCGGATTTCGAAAACCGGGTTAAGGCAAACCCACGAGGTGATTTCGATATTACTGCTACTCCGCTGGAATAGCGGATGTCAGCGACTGCCTCAGCCAATTTGGACTCAAGCTTTGACCCCGGTTTAATGCCGACTGTAGCATATCTTGCAGCAGCACATGCGCGACCATTTTCCCGCGAAGCAGTTATGGCAAGGCTTCCGGCTGGCATTGCTGGCTCTGACACAGAGGCCGTGGCCCGTATGTTGGACGCAGTTGGCCTTAAGGCACAGCCGCTGAAACGAAACCTCATGCAGATAGACACCGGCAGCTTGCCAGTGATTTTGTTTCGAGATGGCTCGCCACTTGTTCTCATTAGCTTGGATAAGGGTGCACAAAAAGCGGAGATACTAGATCCAATCTCAAACACCATCACCCAATCTAATTTTGATACACTAAATGCATCGTTGCAGCCCCAAGTCGTACTGGTTGCCCCAAAAGAAGCCGTGTCAGTGTCCAGACTTAGCCCTACGGCGCGCAAAATTGACTTAGACAGGGAACACTGGCTCTGGTCCGAATTGAGGAGGCACAAGGCCGCATGGGCCCAGGTTGCCCTCGCCGCACTCGGCGTCAATCTGGCCGGATTGGCGCTGCCCATATTTGTTATGAACACGTTCGACCGTGTTATTCCAAATCTTGCCTTTGTGACATTAGCGACATTGACGGTCGGTGTTTGCCTGGCTCTTGCTCTGGATATGATCTTGCGACTCTTGCGCAGCGCAATCATCCAGCGTCTTTCACGGAGTACCGATCTCGCCGTTTCATCGAAGCTCTTTTCCATCGCTTTGCGGCAAAGGTTGCTCGCACGTGAAGGCGGAGCCGCAGGTGCTATTGCCAATCTGCGCGATTTCGAAACCTTGCGCGATTTCTTTACGTCTTCGACGCTTGTTTCTGTGATTGATCTCATCTTCGTCGGGCTATTTCTGTTTGTGCTTGCGTTGATAGTTGGGCCTTTGGTTTGGATACCTTGCGTTGCCATCCCAATCATGCTGCTTTTGGCCGTCTTAGCCCAAATCCCTATTTCCCGCGCCGCGAGACAAACGCAGCAGATGAATCTCAAACGCAATGTCGTTTTGATCGAAACCCTCGCAGGGCTCGAAACAATCAAGAGCATTGGGGCCGAACCGGTTGTCCAACGCGAATGGGAAAACTCTGTTGCAGCCTCGTCACGCGTGGCAGCGCAAACGCGGAATTGGTCCAATTTCACGGGCTCCGCTACGGTGTTGGTACAACAGCTTGTCAGTGCTGGCATAATTTGCTGGGGGGTGTTCCTGGTTTCGGACGGGGTCGTGAGCCTCGGCGCACTCGTAGCTGCAAATATTCTCGCTGGGCGGATTCTATCGCCTCTTGCAGGCATAACCCAAACAATCTTCCGGGCAAATTTCGCGTTGTGGTCATTAAAATCGATCAATGCTTTCGTGAAAACTGAAATGGAACAGCACAGTACACTGAGAAGTGGCTTAAGAGTTGTTCACGGTCGCGTGCGGTTTGAGGGTGTAAACTTCAGTTATCTAGAGGCACAGGTTGCAGCTCTTCAAAACATTTCAGTGGAATTCGAACCAGGCCAAACCACAGCGCTTTTGTGTAGTACCGGCTCGGGCAAGTCTACTCTCGTCAGGCTTTTCATTGGCTCCTTCGTCGCTGAATCTGGAACCATCCTGATCGTCGGCTATGAGATCGGCCAGTATGAACCCGCCGAGGTCCGTCGTGGAATTGGGTATTTGCCTCAAGACCCGGTTCTATTCACTGGAACCATCCGCGAAAACCTCAGCATGGGAACACCTGACGCGAACGATGACGACATAAGCCGCGCTTTGTATCACGCGGGTATCGACAGCTTTGTCGGCCAGTTACCAGAGGGTTTGAATTTCTTCATTGGCGAGAAGGGTGAGCGACTCTCCGGGGGGCAGCGCCAAGCCCTGTCGCTGGCTCGCTTGATATTGCGTCGCCCGAAATTCTTGTTTCTGGATGAACCCACGAATGCGATGGACCACGAGACTGAAAAACTCGTGATTGATAGGTTGAAGGAACTCGCTTCAGAGGGCGTTGGCATGGTGCTTTCGACGCATCGAATGTCTCTTGCGGCGATCGCGGAACGTTTCGTCGTTCTGGAAAAGGGACAAGTAGTGATGAATGGTCCCCGTGAGGTTATTATGGAACGGCTGGTCTCTGCTATACCGCCTAACGCCCGGATATCGCGCTGATGTTCATATTAGGTCGGAAGGACGAAGAGTTTATTAATCGACCTGGTGGCCGTGATCGCGACGGAGGGTTGTGGATTTTGCTACTTGGCGTGATCGTTCTGATGGCAAGCTTTGTGATCTGGGCTTCAGTCTTTGAACTAGAGGAGGTCACCCGCGCATCGGGCCGCATCGTTCCAAGCACGCAGGTGCAGTCCGTTCAGGCACCCGAAGGCGGTATTGTCTCGGAGATAGCCGTCCTCGAAGGCGATATCGTGGAGCCCGGTCAGGTTCTTTTTCAGATCGACGATACCGGCGTGCAATCAAGCCTTGGCGAGCTCAGACAGCGGTTTCAGGCACTATCGGCAGAACTGCTGCGGTTGCGGGCTGAAGCGATGAGTGCAACCGAACTGGTGTTCCCCGGAGAACACGACCTAAACCCCCGTGTTGTGGCTGCCGAGCAGGCAGTCTTTACGACGCGGCGCAAACAGCTTGGGTTGGAGCTGGACGTGCTGCGCGATCGTTTGGCTCAACGCACGGCCGAAGCACAAGAATTGACAGCGCAGAAAGCTCGGTTGCTTGCCGTGGTTGAACCCCTGCGCCGTGAAGTCGAGATTTCAGAAGACCTTTATGCCCAAGGAACGCTGTCAGAGATCGAAGTCTTGCGCCTCCGCAGCAAACTAGCAGAAACCGAAGGTGACATCGTAGTGCTGGCCGCCTCGCGGGTGCGCGCGGAGGCTGGGGTCACCGAAATCGAAACGCAACGGGCCGCTGCTCGCTCTGCCTATGAATTGGCCGCGCAGGAGAGAATCTCTGTTGTTCTAGGAGACTTGTCAGTCGTCGAGGAGAGCCTCATTGCAGCTCGCGACCGGGTCTCGCGGACCGCCCTTCGCGCCCCGGTGCGCGGCATCATCAATCGCGTGAACGTTACCAATGTAGGTGGCGTAGTACAGGCAGGAACGATCGTGGCTGAGATCGTGCCACTCGATGACAGCTTACTGGTCGAAGCTCAGGTCAGCCCGCGTGACGTCGCATTCGTGCGGGTTGGCGCGCCAGCTTCGGTGAAGATCACGGCGTATGATTTCCTGCGTTACGGTGATCTCTCCGCAAGGGTGGAGCGGATCGGTGCTGATGCCTTGCAAACAGATGATGGCGGTAGCTTTTTTCAGGTAATGCTGCGAACTGACAAGACGGCTCTTGAGGACGAAAACGGCGCTCAATTGTCCATCTCCGCTGGTATGATCGCCAGTGTGGATATCCAAAGCGGACAAAAAACAGTTCTTCAATACCTTATTCAGCCAATTCTAAGGGCCCAGCACGAAGCCCTACGAGAGCGATAGGATTTAGATCGCCTTCGGAAACGATTGCGAAATTCTGAGCAGCGTTGCAATTCTATAAATGGCGCCGGGTGCACCCTGCGGTTGAAAAAGAACAGATTTGAAGTTTTCGAATTTGACTCAAGCGCAAATAAGACGGTTATATTTCTTTAATTGTATTATTGGTTTGTCGCTCGTTTGCACAGTTTGCGAATGAACTTGGGGATTTATGATGCTGGGACTGAACGCTGCTGCTGGCGACGGTACTCAAATTTGGGTCAGCAATGGCAAAGTGCACATTGCCGACCCTACTATGGTTTTTCGGGCTGAATATTCGAAAGTTTCGCAAGATTTGATCATTTTGGGTCCCAATGGCTCTGAAATCGTAGTTCCCGATTACTTCTCTTTCGCCTACCCGCCCGACATTGTCTCTTCCAATGGAGCAGTCCTCCGAGGCGAACATGTCGTCCGCTTAGCCGGTGCCGCGAATGACCTTCGCTTGGCGCAGGCCGGAGGTGACGTTGTAGTTGGTGACGAGCTTTCTCTAGCGGATGCTATCGGTCAGGTTGAAAGCTTCACTGGCGTGGTACAGGTGACACGCGCCGATGGTAGTATTGTAACGCTCGGCGAAGGGGATCTGCTTTTCGAAAACGACGTGCTTGAGACCGCACCGAATAGCTCAGTTTCAGTTACATTTGTGGATGGTACGATTTTTTCGCTCTCCGCGGAATCCCGAATGATCCTGGATGAGTTGATTTACGATCCTGACGGATCGGACAACTCGGCGGTGCTGACACTAATTCAGGGAGCGTTTGTTTTCATAACAGGCCAAGTCGCACCAACGGGCGGCATGGATGTTCAGACTCCCGCCGGTGTAATTGGGATTCGCGGGACCACCGTCGAATGTACTATCCTAAGCAATAACGGCGTCTCTGAAGTCCTTGTTTCGCTCTTGCTGGATCGCGATGGCAGCATCGGGCAAGTCGAACTCAGCGACTTGAACGGAGACGTGGTTGCTGTTCTTGTGGATACCGAAACGTCTTGGGTACTGTCTCCAGTTGTGGGCGAAACCCGAGAGATTCCACGCGCTGAAGCGGATCAACTTAGTGATCAACAGCTGCGCGATCAGGCGTATGCCGATTTTGATTCAGCAACAGCCCGCGTTGCGGCGGGCGGGACCTTTGTCAGTCAGGATCGGGTGAACGGCGGGGGGGATCCGGATGCGGCACCCGGGCAGGATCCCGACGCGCCTGCAGCAGATGACGCCGTGCCCGATTCTGATGGCGCGCCGACAGCACCAGATGGCCAGAACGGAGCAGCCACTCCGCAAGAGGCCGCGCCAGAGCAAGACGCCGGTGGAGTGCCGGCAGTTCCAGACGAGCAGAACGGCGATGCCGTGCCGCAAGATGCGGAGCCTACGGATCAAGCACCGGTGGACGAAGGTGCGCCCGTGCCTGAGGGGCAGGAAGGGAACGGAGACCCAGTAGATGTGCCGCCGGATCAAAGCGAGGGACAGTTGCCGCAACAGCAGCTAGCGCCGACCGAAGGGTTGCTGCCCGGATCAGAAACGATCGATACGGTGCCGCAGGGCACCGATGATCCTGCACCAAATTCAGATCCTACGGTTCCATCCCAAGACGTACCAGAACCTAATCTGCAACCTGCGCCTGACATAGATACGATCGAAGAGGGCGCACTCCAGACCACCCCTGAGACTGAGCAGGCGGCATTATCGCCGGGGGCTGAGGTTGGACCACCTCTCGCATTGTCTTTGCCGGGAAACCAAACCCAGACACAAGGGCTGGATGCGCCAGGCGTCACTTCTACAGAAACCTCAGATTCAGCAGGTTCTCCAGAACCCACATCAGTGGCGCGGGGTGTGCAGACAGTCATTCTTGATGACGCCGGAGTGATTCAGCCGTCGGTCGCGGCCCGCGACAATTTGAATGCACTGAATAATGCAACCGGGTTAGATTCTGTGATTCTCGATCAGTCGGGTGTTATCGAAACAGTCCCGGCGCCGCGTACCGCTACAGTTGATCTTGCGCAGCCTTCCGAGATTCAGACATTCGAAGTGCCTGACGCACAACCCGCGGCGTTCGCGTTTGGCGTATCGCCCAACTTTGATTTGGCCATTGATTTGAACGGTAGGGTGTCTGATGGGTTAGGAACAGCCGACTCTCCCAGTTTTTTCGGCGCGCCTAGGCTTGGAAGTGACCCGGGACTAGGCAGGGTCACCTTGTTGAATACAACGTCCTCAGCAGCGACTTCATTTGACAGCGCACCTGTGGAGACATCGAATTCGTCTTTGGCGACATCTGAGCCCGCACTACAAACGGGAGCAAGGGAAGTTAACGATGGATCTGCAAGTCAAGTGCAACCTGTTCAGGTCATGGCGGCCATGGACCCGATTCCGTTGGCCAATGTTGGCGAGAGCTACACGGTTGCTGAGGATGGTGTCCTTGAGGCTGTTGCGGGTGTTGACGGTGTTCTTGAGAACGACAGCGATCCTGAGGGCGATGCGATCACGGCTGTGTTGCAGGATGACGTAAGCAACGGAGTGCTTGTTCTGAACGCGGATGGATCGTTCAGCTACACGCCGAATACCGATTACGCGGGACCGGACAGCTTTACCTATGTGGTGCGCGACGCGTTGGGTGCTGAGAGTGCGGCGGTGACGGTTGCGCTGACGGTGAGCGCGGTGAACGACGCGCCGGAGGCGGTTGCGGATGGCGGTGCGGGGTTTGCCACTTCGGAGGACACGGCCTTCACCACGGCCTCAGTGTTGTTGAATGATACGGATGCTGATCTTGACGGTTTGAGTGTGGCGAGCTTTGACGCGATCTCGGCGGCGGGGGGCGTGGTTGCGTCGAACGGTGACGGCACTTTTGAGTATACGCCGCCAGCGGGGTTCAACGGGACTGACAGCTTTGGCTACACGGTGAGCGACGGGCAGGGCGGTGTCTCGGTGCCAGGGCTTGTGACGCTGACGGTTGGTGCGGTGAATGATGCGCCTGATGCTTTGGGCGAGAGCTACACGGTTGCTGAGGATGGTGTCCTTGAGGCTGTTGCGGGTGTTG
>ERZ1740072.1031-NODE-1031-length-10913-cov-4.043194_pt1 | contig 10913 bp, 8 predicted proteins | sample MGYA00581733_ERZ1740072 | MGnify/ENA primary metagenome ERZ1740072 (study PRJEB43018, sample SAMN04849741) | marine metagenome | isolation source: floating plastic debris | place: Pacific Ocean | collected 2008-08-30 | study: EMG produced TPA metagenomics...
CATTTAACCCCCTTGCGGCAGGGATTTCATGCATGTCGTCGTCGTCTCGGATTTCATTTGCGAGGTTCGCAGCAATAGTTTGCTGCTCAACAAACTGCTCCAACCCTTCGGTTGTGCGCATATCGGCCACGTATCTCTGTGCAGCGTCTTCACGCTCGCGCGTTGCAGCACCCCTGCGAAATGACACGCGTTCAACAACCAGATGCGCGCGCGCTGCGTCTCGCCGGGCTTCATAACTGCCGAGCGCAACACTCTGAAAAAAGCGCCCAACATCCGCAATGTCACCTTTGGTTGCAAAGCGATTACGCACGTAGCCGTCCGCTTTTGAAGCGCAGATGTTGTGGTGTTCCTGCGCGCGGCTTTCGGCAACGACGCGCTGTTGCTCAACATCGATCGCAGAGCTCAACTGCTGCCGCGATAACCCTTGCCGTGCTTCCTTTATGCGCAACAGAACCAGCAATCTGCTGTCCGGCCCGGTCAGATGACGTTTCATTTCAGGGCCTCCTGCATCTGGGCCCGCATCATTTTGAATAGCATGCCAATCCCGAATTCCTGTTGCAGGAACTTCCGGATATTTGGCATTGCAGCAATGGCCGCATCAGCTTCTGGGTCACCGCCAGTCTTGTATTCACCGATCTGCAGCAACAGTTCGACTTCGGCATATTTCGAAAGATGTTGCCGCATTTTGTGAGCGTCGCGCTGATGGTTCGTACTGACCACGGTCGACATGATCCGCGACAGGCTTTCCAGAACGTCGATCGCAGGGAAATGGCCCGCTTCGGCAAGTTTCTGGCTCAGAACGATATGCCCGTCGGTCAAGCTGCGGACTTCTTCCGCAATTGGGTCACCTTGGCCGTCGCTTTCGGTTAGGACCGTATAGATCGCGGTGATATCCCCTTTTTCTGCGCGCCCGGACCGTTCAATGATCGCTGGAAGGGCGGGATAGACAGACGCTGGATAGCCGCGACGCGTGGGCGCCTCTCCGGCAGAAAGCCCTATTTCCCGCAAGGCGCGGGCGGTACGGGTCAGGCTGTCGATCATGAGCAGAACTGATTTGCCCTGATCCCGAAAGTATTCAGCAACAGAAGTCGCTGTTTGCGCGCAGATCGCCCGCTCGACCGGTGCGCGATCCGATGTGGCGGCAACAATGACAACATTCCGGCAGACTTCTTCGGTCAGGTCGCGTTCAATAAACTCGCGTACTTCGCGGCCGCGCTCTCCTACAAGGCCGATAATGACGATGTCGGCTTCGGTATGTCGCGCAATCTCGGCCAAGAGCCTTGATTTGCCTGTTCCAGGCGCGCCGAAAATTGCCATTCGTTGACCGCGACCAAGGGTCAAAGATCCATCAATCACCCGTAGACCCGTCGACAGGATGTCTTCGATCAAAGGGCGTTCCATCGCGCTGGGCGCATTCGCCTTGATGGTCCTTAGTTCCGTGGAGCCGCGTAGCGGACCAAGGCCGTCAATCGGCTCTCCGAATGCATCAACGACGCGTCCCAGCATGCCGTCGGTTACCGCAACGCTTAGCGGTGTTTTGCTCGGCCTGACAATGGCACCCACTTGCAGGCCGGTCGTCGCAGAAAAAGGTGTCAAAATGACCTCGGGGCCCACGATGCCGGCGACCTCTGCGATCAAGGGTGGCATGCCAGGGCGGTCAATATGGCAGATATCGCTGATCCTGACGCCACTCAGCCCTGCACGCAAAGTGGGGCCCGCAATGCCCGTCAACCGTCCAAGCCGGGTGCGGACGGGCATGGCGCTAACCTGCTCGGCCAGCTGCGTCAGTCTTTGGGTCATCGCATTCATTGCGTCGGGGTCCCGTGCTGTTCATCCAACGCCTTTTCGATGTTATCGAGGGTCGCGTTCAATGAGCGGGAAAGGCCAAGCTTGATGAGGCCGGCGGCTCCTTCGAGCACCAACTCCCCCTCGGGAACGTTTGCATCGGGCATGATTGTTTGGACCGCAGCGAATGCGTTTGGCCAACGTTCGGCGATGGTAAGGAGGCGCGCGTGATCACTGCTTGGCACGCGCAGTGTCAGCATGTGATCCGCCTGCATTTCTGACACGCCCTGTGCGACCATCTTGGCCATCAGCGTGTCGTCATCCAGTTGCCCGATTATTTTTGAAATACATTTTTCAACCAAGGTGGACAGCCATGGTGTCAGCGTTTCGAATTCGCTGCGAATGCGGCTTGCCTCAGACAACAAATTGGCGATGGCTTTTGCCGATGATGCCAGAGTCTGGCTGTCGATGAACTCCCGAAGTTCGTTGTCGGTCATGCCTTGAATGCGTGCGTTCAACGCAGCCTGCCGCCGGTCAAGATCTGCAGTGATCTGTTCGGCGGTCGCACGGGCATCAGCGATGATCCGGTCCGCACTGCGTCGCGCAGTTTCGGTCACATTTGTCGACGCTTGAAACTCGGAAAACGTCATACGGCTGGCGCGGAATTTTGCACGGTCGGGCTTCATTGAATTAGTGCCTCTTGCGCGGATGTGTCTTGCAGGAAACGTGTGACGAGGTTCGCACGTTCTGTTGGCGCATTGATTGCCTTCTCAACCTTTGGAAACAGAAGTTTGAGCCGATCTTTCAAAGGTGCTTCGAATTGGTCGAACCAAGCCATAAGTGAAGCCCCGAAGGCTGGCAGCGACGCCAAGTCACCGACAACTGACGTTGGCGTTTGGAGACGGTAGGCGAGTGCAAGATCAAGCTCTGACACGCTGGTCAGGCCATAGGTCTGGCGGATTTGCGCGTTTGGCAGAACGGGTGCTAGCACTGGTGCCTGCCATAAAAGCCCAATCAGATGCAGCAGCCGATCACGCGGAAACCCAAGCAGCACCTTCAACGCAATCCCGGATTGATTTGTTGGCAGAACAGCGACACCGTCATGACCATTGCACCGTTTCAGCATTACTTTTGCAATCCGATCAGACAGTCGTTCATTGCCAAGCATCGATTGTGCGAGGGAATGTGCGGGAAAGTCATCAGTCCACAGCGTCAACCAGGCTGGATCAACCATCAGCTTTGCGGCGCCTTGATATGGCGCAACCGCGATCATGACGCGTCCTTCGATTGGGTTTGGCGCCGTAAAAGCAGATACTGAATCGCGCAGAAGCTTGCAATGCCGAAAAGCAGAATGATCTGACGCAGCAATGTGGATCCTGATCCCAAAAGCGGAAAGATACCCGCTGCGTTCACATCCGGGCCGCTTGGCGGTGCAGTAAGATCGATCTGTGGGCCGCCTGCCGGAAACAGAGCGATCGCAACATCATCGTAGTCGAGGTTCGGCACGGAGTGGGCGACGATCGACTTAATTGCGCTGACCTGTTGGGACAGATCCTTACCCGGAGCATATTCGATTGTTACCGAGGCTGTCGCTGGCGGTGGTGTGCGGTCATATCGACCTTGTGGGGGCGACGTAATCAGAACACGTGCGGACCGTATATTCTCAAGATCTGTCAGCGTATGCGACAGTTCTTGATTGAGTGCGTGTACATATCTCGCATGCTGTTCGAACGGTGTGGAAATGATACCTTCGGCGCTGAAAACGTCTCCGAAAGACATGAATTTCTCGCGCGGTAGGTTCGACTCTTTCAGCAGTGTCACTGCCGCTGGGATGTCAACGGTCTCGACCGAGATTTCATATATCCCCTTCTTGTCCCGAACCCGTGTTGCCTCGATCCCTTGTGAAGCAAGGACCGCAACCATTTCGTTTGCATCCTCTTCGGGAAGGCCAGAGTACAGAACTTCTTTGCAGCCGCCGAGTGTGATGGCGCAGAGCATGAAGATGCTCACAATGCGGGTTGTAGAAAAGTTATTGAGCATGAATACAGCCCCCTCAAGATCATCGGTGTTTGGCCGGATATTGGGGGGATGTTTCCCGTGCGTCACTCAGTCTGCATACGCAACGATCCGACGCTTACGTAGCCACCTGAGTATGTCAAAGTGTGAATCTGCGTATTGGGAACGCATACGTATTTGGTCACCGGTAATGCTTCACCACGCAAGTATCATCGGTCTCCAGACGACATGCCGCCAGATACATTTTACGCGTGTTTTCCAACATGCCAGTCGGTGACACCGTCTCTCGGGTCGGGGGTTAAACAGAACTCCCGGCATAAGATGACAGATAACTTATACTGGGACTTTCATAAAGTTTTCCAAATTCCAAAATTGTGAATTTATGCTTTTGAAGTGTTCATTGCGCAGATTGGCCGCGGTGAGATCGGAGGCTGACGGAAACGCGATGTATGGATTGGTGAATAATGGGATTCGCAATTTCATTGTGAATGCCCACGGTGAAGAGGTATGGCTTAGAATTTGCGAAAAAGCTCAGGCGCGCGAAGAGGAATTTGAAAACCTCACTGCTTACGATGATGGTGTGACATATGCACTGGTCGGTGCTGTCAGCGAGGTGCTCGCGCTCTCGACAGCGGATGTACTTAAAGTTTTTGGCCAGTTTTGGGTCGGGTTCTCAAAATCTACCGCTATTGGCAGACTTATTGAACTGCGCGGCGAAACGCTGATGGAGCGGATACGCGGCCTGGACGAAATGCATGAACAGATAAAGCTGACGATGCCGCATCTGGACCCCCCTTCATTTGAGTTTGAAGAGATGCCAGACGGAAATCATCGTCTGCGATATATTTCATCACGCGATGGCCTGGCACCAATGGTTGCCGGACTATTGCATGGCATGGCCGAGGAATGTGGCGTGAAGATTGAAGTGCAATTGATTGAAAGTCGTGCCGACGGTGCAGTACATGACGGTTTCAACCTTCGCATCTTGAGTGACGTTGCAACCGCAGCCTGACGCGATGGAACAAGAGCGTGAACCCTCTGATAAGCCTGTTGTCGCGTTTGCGCCGTATGATCTAGGGCAGATTCTGCCCTTTTTCCTTATGATAAATGACAGCGGCATCGTGACAAACGCAGGCCGCGCCATTCTCAAGCTATTTGGTGATGAGAAAATTATTGGCCGCTCAGTTTTCGAAATTCTCAGTGTAAAAAAGCCAAGGCGTTTTGATCCAACGAATGGCTTCCGAGATGTGTTGGGCCAGCGGCTCAGACTGGAACTGCATGGCTTGGGGGCGCTGGCTACCTCTGACATCTTTGGAATGGCTTTTCCTGCCGCTAACCACGATACCGCCGGAATTGTCATCGCCGCAACACCGGGTGTCAACGTCGGATCATTCGTCGAGACTCATGGCCTGAGAGTTTCAGATTTCGGTCCTGCAGATGGAAGCGCAGACCTGCTGCCCTTGCTTGCGATGCAATCCGACATGCTAGAGGACAGTAAGAAGCAATCAAAGCGGCTTAGAGAAGCACGCGATGCCGCCGAAAGACTCGCAAATCATGATGCATTGACAGGTCTTCCTAATCGGCGCGCTTTCATGAAAAAGCTTTCGGTCGCGCTGGCCATACAATCCGTGGCCGTGGTTCACATCGATTTGGATCGTTTCAAGGAGATCAACGATTCTTACGGGCATGCGGCAGGCGATGCGGCGCTTAAGCATGCGGCGGAAGCAATGACAGACATACTTGGCGGCTTGGCTTATTGCGCGCGCCTTGGTGGTGACGAATTTGTCGCGATGATCGAAGCGCCCGAGGCTGATATTGTTTTGCATCAGTTGTCAGAGGCTTTAATTGCGCGGCTTTCAGATCCTTTCATGCACGAAAGCGAACTGCTTTCGGTGGGTGTAAGTATTGGAATGGCGCGCGCAGGGCCCGCCAGTGGGCTAACGGCGGATGACATATTGCATCAGGCTGATCTTGCGCTTTATTCGGTTAAGCGGTCTGGACGTGGCCACATTCAGATGTGTACGCCTGCGCTGCTGAACGAACAGTTGGCATTTCAGTCTTTGATCTCTGAGATGCGGCGTGGTTTGGCGGAACAAGAATTCAAAGCGTATCTCCAACACCAGGTCGAGGCGCGTACAGGACGCGTTTTGGGTTTCGAGGCGCTTGCACGCTGGAATCATCCCGATCGCGGCGTCATAACCCCACCGCATTTTCTGCAAGAGGCAGAGCGTGCAGGCTTAATGCAGGAGATAGACAAACAAATCCGATCATCAGCCTTGGATGCTTTACGCATGAGACAGATCGACCACCCCGATACCAAAGATAAGTTTGAATGTAACAATCAAGGATCTCATGGATCCTTGTTTTCGGGAAACGCTTATTTGGGACTTGCAGAGTAAAAGCCTTCGGCCTGAACGAGTTCAGTTGGAGATCGTTGAAGCGGTTTTGTTTGATCAGAATACCGACAGCATTACCGCCGCATGCAAATCATTCGTCAATGAAGGCTTTGCTTTGGCGTTGGACGACTTTGGCACCGGGCATGCGTCGGTTCTTAGTCTGATGAATTTGCCGGTGAGCGTGGCCAAAGTCGATCGCGCTTTTACCAATGGTTTAACTGCTGATAGTCGGACAGCGGCGATGGCAAAGGCTTTGGTCGGTATTGCGCAGACGCTTGGGCTAGATGTTTTGGCTGAGGGCGTTAACGACCCCGAAGATGTAGATGCTTTGCGACAAATGGGGTGTGAAGCGTTCCAAAGCTTCCTTTTTGGCCGACCCATGGCCATTGCGGATGCATTGGCTTGGTTGGCTGCGCGTCCGCCTGTGCCAATGTCGGTTCTCAAAGACGCCAGTGGCTGAGTTTCCTTTATGCATATACGCAGCGGACAATTGGTCATGTTGTGACAACCGAACGACCAGCAGCTACTTATACAATAATTGTCGGCAAGGCGATCAATAGAATTCGCTAAACCCAGAGCATCATGATGATGGCTAGCATTCCTAAGTGGCGCTGTAGGCTTGCGTAATAATTATGCAAAATCACCTCCATCGCACACACATTGTGCGATTTTTGGGGGGCATGCTGTGATCTGCTTAATTCTCTGGCCAAATATGTTTGAGTCGCGTCAGGTGCTGTTGCTCGCTGATCGGCGTGCCGCGCGAAGGGTAATCCTGGCAGATCTCTCCCCTCACGCGACTACAACATCACTGTTGCGGGTCCTGCCTTATGTGGTCGGCTTTGTGTTGAAAAGGGGTGCTTGCGTCTCTTTCGTGACCCGCAGCGACAATGGGGACGATATGTCTATGACGATTAAAACTTCTGCTCTTGCTTTTACCGCCCTGCTGGGCACCACGGCCATGGCTGCCGCCGAATGCGCTGATCCGATCAAGGTAGGTGTGCTGCATTCGCTGTCGGGCACGATGGCTATTTCCGAAACGACGCTCAAAGACACGATGGAGCTATTGATCGAGAACCAGAACGCCGCTGGTGGGCTGCTGGATTGCGAGATTGAAGCTGTTGTCGTTGACCCTGCCTCTGACTGGCCGCTCTTTGCGGAAAAGGCGCGCGAATTGCTGACTGTGAACGAGGTCGATGTTATTTTCGGCAGTTGGACATCCGTGAGCAGGAAATCCGCGCTGCCTGTTCTGGAAGAGTTGAACGGACTAATGTTCTACCCGGTGCAGTACGAAGGCGAAGAAAGCTCTAAGAACGTGTTTTATACCGGCGCGGCGCCGAACCAGCAGGCGATCCCTGCAACGGATTACTTCCTAGAAGAATTGGGCGTCGAAAAATTCGCACTTTTGGGTACTGACTATGTCTACCCACGCACAACCAACAACATCCTCGAGGCTTATCTGCAGGACAATGGCATTCCTGCCGAGGATATCTTTGTGAATTACACGCCCTTTGGTCATTCTGATTGGGCCACGATTGTCGCGGACGTCGTTGCCTTGGGCGCCGATGGCAAGCAGGTTGGTGTGATTTCCACGATCAATGGTGACGCAAATATCGGCTTCTACAAGGAGCTTGCAGCCGCAGGTATCTCTGCCGATGACATTCCGGTTGTTGCATTCTCGGTGGGCGCCGAAGAAATGTCCGGTCTCGATACATCTGATCTTGTTGGGCATCTTGCTGCCTGGAATTATTTCCAGTCTGCTGAATCAGAGGCCAATGATGAGTGGGTCGCCGCCTGGAAGGCGAAGATGGGCGAAGAGCGTGTCACGAATGACCCGATGGAGGCCCATTACATCGGCTTCAACATGTGGGTGAACGCAGTGACCGAGGCTGGCACCACCGATGTCGATGCCGTTCGTGAAGCCATGTATGGTCAGGAATTCCCGAACCTGACAGGCGGTACAGCCGTAATGCTGCCAAATCACCACTTGGCCAAGCCGGTCCTGATCGGCGAAATCACGGCCGATGGTCAGTTCGACATCATCAGCCAGACCGAGGAAGTGCCTGGCGATGCCTGGACTGACTACCTGCCTGAATCTGCAGTTCTGAAGTCTGATTGGAAAGACCTTGGCTGCGGGATGTACAACACCGAGACCGAGACCTGCATCCAGCTGACCTCGAACTACTAATCTGAAACGGGCACGGGGCGTGTCGCGTCCCGTGCCAACCAAGTCCGACAGAACGGCAAAGACATCCCTCATGTTTCAACGGATTTTTCTGGCCTTTGCGCTGTGGCTTATGCTGCCTGTATCCCTGCAGGCCCAAAGTCTCCAAGACATCCTGCAAACCCATCAGGCAGAGGTTCTTAAGCCCGGGCGCCGGTCGGTGGGGGTGGTCCTGGATGATCTTGTGGCAAGCGGCCTGCCGCAGGTTGTTCCATTCCTTGAAGCCTGGCGTGACCGTGAAGTCGTACAGCGCGACAGCGATGGTCTATTTTTTAGGGTGATTGCCGAAGGCGACCCCGTTACTTTGGGTGATCTTGATACGGGCGCCGAATTGGAATCGTCTGAGGATGGACTGACGGAGTCCCGCCCAAATGGAGGCGTGCGTCGCGCGATTGGCGATGCGCTGGTACAATTCCAGCTTTCTGCTCCCGACATCGCAAAACGTCAGTCTGCGGTTGCAGCGATTGCCCGCAGTATGGATGCAAGCCAATTGGCACCGTTGGCCGCTTCCATCGAAAGTGAACCTGATGCCACGCTGAAAGCCGTGAAAACACGGCTGGTCGGTATGTTGGGCGCGCTTTTTGCAGAGACAACCGATCAACGTGTCGCGGCGATTAACGCCCTGTCCTCTGATTTGTCGGTTGATGTACGCGCTGTACTAAACCGTATCCTTGCCACGGAAGAGGCCGTTGCTGCCGAACTTCCCGACGAAGCCAATATCGCCCAGGTTCTCGTCGTTGGTCAGGATTTGACCCATGCCGAAGCCTATGATCGCCTTGTCGCCGCCGACCTTGCCGCACCGCTGGTCACAAACAACAGTATCCGAGAGGCTCTGATCGCAAATATACAAGGCGGCGATGTCGGTGGGGTGCCCATTCATGCGCTGGATACAGATGCAGCCCGCGCACTCGCCTATGACGCCTTGGCGACGGGCGGGTTGGCCCCTGAACGTGTCAAACCGCAAGAGCAAATCGACGCAGTTGCGGCGCACGTTTTCTACATCTCCTATAACGAACCGGACACCGCCGTTACGGACGCTGCCCGAACCGCACTCGCTGGTATCGAAACCCGGGTGGGGCTAAGCCAAGCCGCTGATCTGGGCCTTGATGCGCTGTCTCTCGCCTCGATCTACTTCCTTGCAGCCATCGGTCTGGCCATCACATTCGGCGTCATGGGCGTGATCAACATGGCCCATGGCGAATTTATCATGATGGGGGCTTATACTGGCTTTGTCGTGCAGCAATTCGTGCCCGACTACACCCTGTCGATCATCATCGCACTACCCTTGGCCTTCGCCATCACCTTTGGTGCTGGCGTCGCGATGGAGCGACTGGTGATCCGCCATCTTTACCATCGCCCGCTTGAAACCCTACTTGCCACATTCGGCATTTCCATCGCCCTGCAGCAATTGGCCAAGAACATCTTTGGTACACAAGCTCGCCCGCTGACCTCGCCTGAATGGCTGGACGGTGCGTTGGTCATCAACGATGTCATCGCTATCAGCTATATTCGCATCGCGATCTTCGTCATGGCGCTGGCGTTTCTGGCCTTGATCCTTTTTGTTCTCAAACGCACCCGGCTGGGGCTTGAGGTGCGGGCAGTGACCCAAAACCCCGGCATGGCGGCTTCCATGGGGATCAACCCTGACCGGATCAACATGCTGACCTTTGGTCTTGGCTCCGGCATCGCGGGTATCGCAGGTGTCGCCATCGGGCTTTATGCGAAGGTCACCTCTGAAATGGGTGCGGACTATATTGTGCAAAGCTTCATGACGGTGGTTGTGGGTGGTGTCGGCAATGTCTGGGGTACACTGGCGGGCGCATCCCTGATCGGCTTCCTGCAAAAAGGGATTGAGTGGCTGAACCCCTCCAACACGCTTGCCGCGCAAACCTACATGATCCTCTTTATCATCCTCTTCATCCAGTTCCGACCGAAGGGCATCGTTGCCCTCAAAGGTCGCGCGGCAGCGGATTAAGCCCATGCAACGATCATTCCTCGCCCAAAACCCGTCTGTTATGTGGTTCATCGCAGTCCTCGCGGTCTTCACAATTGCGGTGTCCGTGATGTCCGAAGCAACGGGTATCGGCCTCATCTCAACATCGTTTGTCAAAACACTGGGCAAGACGCTGTGCCTTTGTTTGGTTGCCATCGCAATGGATGTGGTCTGGGGCTATTGCGGGATCCTTTCGCTTGGGCACTTCGCGTTTTTCGGAATCGGCGGTTACGCGATCGGCATGTGGCTGATGTATGCGCGCACGGAAATCATCGTGCTCGACAGCCTTGCCACACAAGCGATCCCACCAACACCGCAGGAAATCTCTGACGCTATCGGCAACCAGATTTTCGGCGTTGTGGGCAGCTCCGAATTCCCGGCGATCTGGGCGTTCGCGGATAGCCTGTTTTTGCAACTTTTGATGGTGATCCTCGTACCGGGTTTGCTGGCACTGGTCTTTGGCTGGCTCGCCTTCCGCAGCCGGGTGACGGGCGTCTACCTG
>ERZ1740072.1032-NODE-1032-length-10911-cov-17.287214_pt1 | contig 10911 bp, 13 predicted proteins | sample MGYA00581733_ERZ1740072 | MGnify/ENA primary metagenome ERZ1740072 (study PRJEB43018, sample SAMN04849741) | marine metagenome | isolation source: floating plastic debris | place: Pacific Ocean | collected 2008-08-30 | study: EMG produced TPA metagenomics...
GCATCCTTCAACAACAGCCGTTCCTTGCACTTCTTCTTGGGCGCTTGGCCGGTGGTTTGCATTTGGTTCACTGCACTGGGCATCAGCACCATGGCGTTCAACTTGAACGGTTTCAACTTTAACCAATCAATTTTGGATTCCCAGGGTCGTGTAGTTAGTACTTGGGCTGACGTGATTAACCGCGCCAACCTAGGTATGGAAGTAATGCATGAGCGTAACGCTCACAACTTCCCTCTCGACCTAGCTTCCGGTGCTGAAACTCCTGTTGCGCTGAGCGCTCCTGCAATCAACGGCTAAGGGTTTTAGTTACGGCTAAGTTGTAAGGCTTAGTTTGATGATAAAAGGGGCTCCTTTTTGGAGGGGCCCCTTTTTCATTGGCAACAGTTCTACATTTAAGGGAACTGGTTGTCTTGCTTTGTAAGAATATTTGGGTGGGTACCTAGCTCTACCCCGTAGCTCGATTGCAGAAGTTGCAGTAACTTATGTTTTTAGAATTTTGTCGCAGCGCGAAAAATTCTAAACCACCTCACCGACCACCCAAACAGCCTATCAGGGATATCGTTAATATTTTTCCGTAGGTCCTAGGGCGGCGGAACGCCCTAGCCATAGGGGTGTGGGGAACTCGGAGGAGCCCCACGCAGCCGGTTTCGCAGTTATGCAGCATCCCCAACGCAGCGCATCCATGAGGGAGTGTACTCACAGGACTGTCTGCTTTGGACTAATTTGAACTAAATATCTTCTGGGAGAGACTCCCAGGTTGGGTCAACCGTAGACTCCTCCCACAAAATCAATCCTCAATTCTTTCTAACTGCCAGAACTTTTCTTGATCGGACTCGCCACTGACACAGGAAACTGTCCAGTTGCGCCAGGTCCAATCATCACCGCGTTTAGCCAGTTCAGCCGCAGACACTCCAGTTAACACGACTAGCTCGGACGTGGTAATTAAATAGCCTTGCTGAGCTAGCTCATCGGCCGTTTTTAGCAATGTGAGCATATTGCTAACGCGGTTAATGCGGGTGTCGGACATATCGCTGAGGGTGGTGTCGATTTTGGGTAAGGGAATTTCTGTTTGCTGAGGAGATTTTGTCTCTGGATTCGTTTTGGGTGAAGCGTTAGCCCCAGGCTTTGCCGTGACAGAGGCTGACGCACTGTCACTGGATTGTTTTAGGCTAATGGGGCGCTTGTGGGAAAATGAGCGGGCAATTTCGTCACAGCGTTCGTTGCCCACATTACCTGCATGACCTTTGACGTATTTCCAATCGATGTCAACGCTTTGATCGGTTTTGAGGCTTTGGGTCAGATCATCTAGGGTTAGCCATAGGTCTTTGTTGAGGACGGCTTTTCCAGCGGCTGTTTTCCAGCCTTTACGCTTCCAGCCACGCATCCACTGAGTGATGCCCTGGATGAGGTACTTGCTGTCGGTGTTGAGTTCGATGGCCGTGTCGTAATCATGCTGCTTGAGGAATTCTAGGGCTGCGATCGCAGCTTGCATTTCCATCCGATTATTCGTCGTCCCCGCCGCATGGCCCCCCAACTCCTGAATTTGACCATTGGCAAAATAAATCACCGTCCCCCACCCCCCCGGACCGGGATTTCCCGAACAAGCACCATCGGTATATATCGCCTTAATGGCAGGCAAATCGGTCATAGAGTTTAGCCATAAAAACAAAAAGCCCTACGCATCATAGCGACGATTTGGGGAATTACTCAGACCCACAGCACAAAAATTCTACATAGAGAAATATCCCCCAGGGATCAGACACCTTACGCACCTGATCCTTGGGGGTTCCGACTTGGTCCCTAATCATACTCATAAGTAAAACTTTGCACTCAGCACTCTAAAGATATGGGATAAGAATTAAAGGGCAGCCGTCGCCCAGGGAATAGGTACTGAGGACTAAGGACAATGAAAAAGTTAATGCGGGGTCTGCGTCAGTTTCAGGATACCTACGTTCCTGAGCATAAGAAGCTGATGGCCTCCCTAGCCAAAGGGCAAAGTCCAAACGCCCTATTCATTACCTGTTCTGATTCACGGGTGCAGCCAGAACTCATCACTCAAGCTGAGCTTGGCGAACTATTTGTCATTCGCAATGCAGGCAACATCGTGCCGCCATTTGGGGCCACCAACGGTGGGGAAGGGGCCACCATTGAATACGCCCTGAAATCCTTAAACGTCGACCACATTATTGTTTGCGGACATTCTAGCTGTGGTGCCATGAAGGGCCTACTGCAAATCGGCAACCTCGAAGCCAAAATGCCCCTAGTCTACAACTGGCTCATCCACACAGAGGCAACCCGCCAGCTAGTCGAAGATAATTACGGCGACTTAGAGAAAGCCGACAAGTTGGACATGCTAGTGGGCGAAAATGTCCTCACACAGATTGAGAACCTGCGTACCTATCCTGCCGTTCGCTCAATGCTTCATAGAGGTGATTTATCGCTTCACGGCTGGATTTATAACATCAATGACGGCAGCATTCTGGCCTATGACTCTGAGCGCCATGCCTTTGTCCCTCCCTTTACTGACCCCAATAAAACTTTCAGCAACGGCCATGGCCATGGCCTCTCTCAAATGCCGGGAGAGCATCGCCTAGCCAGAAACCAGTCCCAGAGAATATTTAAGGGCTCTTACTAGGCTGACCCCAATTCTTAAATGGGTTTCTAACCAGGCTGGCATTGTAATACCGAGGGTCACCCGTCACTTCTTCCCCAATCCAACCAGGCAGTTCAACCACTTGCTCGGCATGGGCCAGCTCGACTTCTGCCACGATCAGACCCTGGTTTTCTCCTAAAAAGTCATCTACCTCCCAAACCACGTTACCCAGAGGAATGTGATAGCGATATTTCTCAATCAGGGGCGTCTGACATAGCTCGCTTAACATCGCTTGGGCATCTGCTAGAGGGATCTCATATTCAAACTCAGAACGGCTAATACCTATCGCTGGCCCCTTTAAGGTGAGATAACCCTGGTCACCAATAATGCGCACCCGCACCGTTTGTTTGCCTTGGGTGGGAATGTAGCCCTGGCAGTAGTAGCGCCCCGCCGCGAGGGAACGCCAAGCATCGCTTTGGACTAGGAATTTACGCTCGATTTCTTGAGCCATGGGAAATGGTTATTTTCTCAAAAACAAGAATGCGTCGACTTCTCTGGGGGTAGGCTGACCGGCAATCGCCCCCGCCCGTGTCGTCGTCAGGGCGGCAACGGCGCTAGCATAGCGCACCATCCCGTGGGCACAGTCGGCATCTAATAAGCAGCTGCGTCCCAGGGTACATAGCTGATGTAGAAACCCGGCGACGAAGGCATCCCCAGCACCGGTTGTATCTTCAACATCGACATCAAACCCAGGCACATGGCCACTGTGACCGCCCAGGTAGTAGCGACATCCAGCGGCCCCAGCAGTCACCATAACGCCTTCTAAGTAGGGGCGCTGGGCTGCGATCGCAACCGGGTCAGTGGTATCCAACAGCCACTGCGCTTCCGTATCCGATAGCTTTAAGAACGACGCATGCTTTAGCAAATCGTTAACTGGGCCTATGGCCTGGGCCGGATTTTCCCAAAACATTGGTCGCCAGTTAACATCTAACACCACCCGACCATTTTGCTGCTGAATCCACTCCACCGCCTGCAGCATCGACTCTCGGGTTTCGGGATAGGCCAGCCCCAGGGTGCCAAGCACCAAATATTTTGCCCCAGTAAATAGGCGAGGATCGATGCGATCGCAAATTAAATGGGCATCCGCAAACCCCGCCGGATCGGGCAGCGAAAATCCAGCAAACGATCGCTCTCCCGTTTCATCCGTTAGCACATAGACTTCACGCGTAGGGGCCGTGGGATGACGCTGTAGCCCGCGCGCGCCCACCGTCAGATCGCTCAGCAAGCGGTCCAGAGCTTGGCCCCAAGCATCAACTCCAACCGCCCCAATAAACTCTGACGATGTCCCCAGCTTTGCCAGCCCACAGGCCACATTGGCGGGCGCGCCCCCCGGCAGCGACATTTTCTTATCCTGGTCCCCTACCCAAAAGCTATCAACTAGAATTTCCCCCAGACACACCACTGGATTCACCGGATTATTCATTCCCACCTCCGGACCATCGCCCCAGCACAGCATTACAGCTCATCAACAAGCTCTCAGCCGAAAGTATAGGGTACTAAAGGAATTCAGAATAGCCTGGGTATCTAGACAACGGGCAAAATGCCCTCGGCACTAGTACAACCGGCTCAGAACATAGCTCGACAACGCTTCCAATGCTCGCTTGGGTTCTGACTGAGGTAGTCCTGCCAAATTTTCGACCGCCCGCTCCACATGCTGTGCTGCTAGCTCTCGCGACCGCTCAATACCACGGCTAGATTTTACCAACGCCATCGCTTCGTCAAAGTCTCCGTCCTGGGCAAACTCCCGTTCAATCAAGGTTTCTAGATAGGGAGTTTCTTCCATGGCATAAAGTACCGGAGCCGTGAGGTTGCCACTCAGCAGATCAGACCCCGCAGGCTTACCCAGAACCTCTTCAGACCCAGTAAAGTCTAAAATGTCATCCACAATCTGGAACGCCAGCCCCAGACTCCGACCATACTGATAGAACGATTCGGCCATGGCATCAGAGGTCTGACTGAGCACACCCACCGACTTACAGCTATTGGCAATCAGCGACGCTGTCTTGTAGTAGCTCTTCATCAGGTAGGCGTCGATAGACAACGTCGTGTCAAAGCGATTTAATCCCTGCTGGATCTCACCCTCCGCCAGATCCATAATGACGCGGGAGAGCAGCTTAACCACGGTCAGATTATCTAGATTAGCCAGATGCCAGGATGACTGAGCAAACAGAAAATCCCCAGCCAGAACCGCCACGCGATTGGTAAAACTACTGTGGACTGTCGGCACCCCGCGCCGTAGCGAAGACTCATCCACTACATCATCGTGGACCAGGCTAGCGGTATGGATCATCTCAGTAATTTCAGCCAGGCGAAAATGTCTAGCGGGTATTTCGGACTCCATCACCGTAGCCCGTGCCAGCAGTAGCACAATCGCAGGTCGAATACGCTTCCCGCCAGCGCCAAAGAGATGCTCTGCCGCAGCATAGAGAATGGGATGCCGAGCACCGACCAGCTGCTTCAGATTATCCGTCAGCAGCCTCAGATCTGCTTCGACGGGGGCAAACAGCGATGTTGTTGAAGTCATGGGAGAAAATGCTCAGACAGCTAGATTACGAAATTTTAAGCAATCCATATTCATTCTAAGCTAACGGCTCAGTTGGTGTCGTAAATCAATTTAGATTTTGTGGAAGACCCCATGAATCGTGGGTTTACGGCCCCCACAGCATTGCACCCCACAAAAAGAACGATCTGGCTAGCATTGATTAGATATTTTTATTTCATTTTTTTAATCAGGTCTATGTAAATAACAAATGCTTATGTTAATCTAGTGATAGGAATTGGAAAATTTCATAAACAAAGTTGATGACTGGTGCTTAGTAGTTTTGTTCTAGCGTCATCAAAGGCTGCTAGAGCCACTAGGTTTATTCGCCAGCGTGTTGCCATTGCCTCGGGTAGACAATACCCATGGCAAGAAGATTCACTGACGTGAGGCAATTATTTGACTGCCCCTATGACTGGGTCAGCAGGGTGATGTTTCGCACAGGCAATTGGTCACAGCCTTTATTGGTGCATGTACCCACGAAAGTGCGTATGGAGTGACGAGCGATACTGCAACACGTATGACGCTGGGTAATTCTGGTATTAAGGCTTCTTTAATTTCTGAGCATCCTAATTAATTTGAGCCAGCCACGCGCTGCTATTTCCTGCTGCCTGCTTTTGGCATGCAGATCGTCCTTGTTGCTCCTCTCACCCCGGCTACGTCAATGACTCACTCCTTCACCCCTTTGCTGATATTGCTGCTCGCGCTTAGTTATCTACTCATGGTTTATTTTGTTTTCGCCGTTATTCAACGCGTTGTAAACAGTCGGGAGCAAATGCTGAAATGAATAGGTGATGGGCTCTACAGAAAATGGTTCTTTTTGGCCATAGGTTTCTTGCCACCCCGCGGCGATACGCCAGCACATCACTTTTTCGTTTATGGCCATCTATTTCAATTATTCAATTAAAGGCTGAGCTGCGATCGCAACTCAGCCTTTTGTTTTTTTAGACGCTACGGATACCATTAGCTCCCATACCTACCTTCTGTAACTAGTTAAATCCGCTACAACAGTTTGCCTAGAACCTAGGTAAATAGACTCATCCGGACAAATAGTCGCTGTGTTGGATTTTCTCTTCTTACTATTTATTACAGGTTGGTCCCGTTAGAAAAATATGTATTCCCGAAAACAACTTAGGACGATAGGATAAAACCTTCTACAGTAGGCATCGAGCAACTTGAGTTCAGCCCCTGACGTTTCTACTTCCAATTCTTCTGATAGCGGTAGGCTACCCACGCAATTTCCGGCCAGCGTTATCCGGTTAGACAATGGGTTAACCGTCATTCACCAAGAGATTGCAACAACGCCTGTGGTGGTGGTAGACGTTTGGATTAAGGCCGGGGCACGCTACGAGCCCGATGGCTGGACAGGGATGGCCCATTTTTTAGAACACATGGTGTTCAAAGGGACTGAGCAGATTTTGCCCGGCATGTTTGATGCGGCCATTGAAAGTCGGGGTGGCCTAACCAATGCGGCAACCAGCCATGATTATGCCCACTTTTATATGACCGTGGCGGCCGATGATTTGCCCCATGCACTCCCCTATCTGGCAGATCTACTTCTGCATGCAGCGATCCCAGCCGATGAGTTTGTCAGAGAACGGCAGGTGGTCGTTGAAGAGATTCATCAATCCTGGGATGACCCAGACTGGATAGGCTTTCAGACGCTGTCAGAAATGATCTATGGCAATCATCCCTACGGACGTTCGGTGCTGGGCACCCCCGAAATTTTGCAAGAACGGTCGCCCGAAGAAATGCGTCAGTTTCATCGAGCCCACTACCAGCCAGACGACATGCGGGTAGTCATTACGGGTGGCGTCCCCCTAGATCGGGTATTGGAGTTGGTCCAGACTCAGTTTCGTGCCTTTGCCCATAAAGAGCCTTGTCCTGCGGCTGCCCCCGTTGCTCCACCTCAATTGCTCACCCAGGCAAAACAACAGACCTTAGCGTTGCCTCGCCTAGAGCACGGACGGTTAGTCATGGCCTGGTTAGGACCTGGCATTGGAGATTTGAAACAAGCCAGCGGTCTGGATATTTTAGCGACGGTCTTGGCCGAAGGGCGCATGTCGCGCTTGGTGCGAGAGCTGCAAGAAGAACGCCAGTGGGTGGATGAAATCGCGAGCAGTTTTTCGGTGCAGCAGGACTGTAGTTTATTTGTCCTATCGTCCTGGTTAGCGCCTAGTTATATAGAGGATGTGGAAAAGGTGATTTGCGATCGCATCGCCTCCCTAGCTACCATACCTATTACAACGGTAGAGTTAGAGCGAGCCCAGCGGGTGTTGTGCAATGATTATGCCTTTTCAATGGAAACCCCAGGTCAGCTTGCCGGACTGTACGGGTACTATGGCACCCTGGCCACCCCTGAGCTTTCCCTGGCTTACCCGGGCTACGTAGACAGTTACACAACTGCGCAACTCATGCCCCTCGCCCAAGAGTACCTATCCCCTCACCGTTGCGGCAGCCTAGCCCTAACCCCGGCCTAACCCAGCCAGCCCACCGTTCCTGACACCTCTCACTACACACTCTCAACCACAACACCTGTGACTGTATCCACTGCCCCGAAGCAAAACGCCATTACGACCCATCTGGGCAACGGCCTCAAAGTTATCGCCATCGAGAATCCAGTCGCTGACATCGTTTCAGCACGCGTGTTTTTACCCGTTGGTCAGGGCCATGAAACACCCAAAAATGCAGGTATTTTCAGCTTTCTTACCTCACTCCTCACCAGGGGCACCACCCACCGCAGCTCGTTAGATATTGCCGAAGCCGTGGAGTACGTTGGCGCTAGCCTAGGAGCTGACAGCGCCTCGGACTACAGTCTGGTGAGCGTCAAAACCGTCTCCGCCGACTTTGAGAAAATTTTCACCCTCGCGACCGAAATTCTGCGAGAGCCAAGCTTTCCCGAAAATGAGATTGAACTTGAACGCAAGCTCACTATTCAAGGGTTGCGGTCAATGCAAGAACAACCCTTTAGTGTGGCCTACAAATATTTTCGCGAGGGCATGTACGGCGAACATCCCTACGGTTTTTCCAGCATGGGCACCGAAGAAACCTTAAGAGCAATGCAGCGCGATGATCTTTTAGACGCCCATCGCCAGCACTTCCGCCCCGACAATATGGTGGTGATCATCGTTGGTCGCATTGATCCCGAGCGGGCCGTAGCCCTAGTGGACAATTTGCTAGGCGACTGGGCTGCCCCCGACTGTCCCGCTCCAAAAGCACGGCTACCCCAGGTAGAGTCCCATGCCTATCGCATCGTCACTCCCCAAGAAACCAACCAAGCCTTTGTCATTCTTGGCTATCTAGCAGCGTCAGTAAAACATCCAGACTTTGCAGCCCTCAAGCTGCTCAGCACCCATCTAGGCAATGGTCTATCCAGCCGCTTATTCGTTGAGCTACGAGAGAAACAGGGGCTTGCCTACGATGTTTCAGCCTTTTATCCCACACGCTTAGGCCCATCTCAGTTTGTCTCCTATATCGGGACTGCACCAGAAAATACATCGGTCGCCGTAGATGGTCTGCAAAGTGAGTTACGACGTCTATGCGACGTCCCACTCACGGCCAATGAGCTACAGGTAGCTAAAAATAAAATGCTCGGGCAGTATGCATTGGGTAAGCAAACCAATGGTCAGATTGCACAGCTGCTAGGTTGGTACGAAATTCTAGGCCTAGGCACTGAGTTTGACACCACATTTCAGACAGATGTAGCCGCCGTCACCATCGACAAAGCCCAAGAAGCAGCTCAGCGATGCTTTGTAGACTCCTACATTTCGATCTTGGGACCGGCAACAGCTGTAGAACCCCTAAGGTAGACTCATTCCGCTTGGGTTCTAGATGAGTAGGCTAGAGAATACTATAGCCACGATTACTCATGCCGGCCCTATTTCCTGACATGAATTCTGTCATTGAACGGCCTGTATATTGGGCCTCGTTTCATAGTCGGTTAATTGTGGCCTGAACAAATAGTGCATCTGTCAGGTTAGGTAGGGCAATGGATATCCCTGAAAGCCTTAGACTGCAAAAGCTAAGCTGACACGCAATCGACGTTAGCTTAGCCTCTCATGTGGAGATATGCATCCGTCCATTGCGCACCATTGAAGGTCGCCTCAGCCAGCGGTACTTTGTTGGGCGTTGCTGATCCTCGGTATGATTTTATCTGCGAGATACTGTCCTATGGCATATCTCACGCTCGGTTCATCCTCTAAATCAGCAACGGTCTTTGTCGAGATAAAAGAGAGACTTTTACTCAGATTTATGATCGCGGAATTTGTTTCCTCTTCAAGCATCACGAAGACTCTCTTCAGAAACAAACAATACTCCATTATCACAAGTCATGGCTTCAAACAGGCTGTTGCCACAACCAAACCCCTTCCTCAGTTCACCCAGTATTAACTGGAACTCCGTATATACAACACTGACCATCACAGTACGCAATAATCAAGAAAGACTAAAGCACTCTACCTATTAGCCCTGCCCATATCCATGACCCAACCAGCCCACCCTCAAACCCACTTCTGGACCTGGCAAGGCTTTCCCATTCGCTATCAAACCGCTGGCACTCAAGGTCCACCGCTCCTCCTCATTCACGGTTTCGGAGCCCATAGCGACCACTGGCGAAAGAACCTACCCGACCTCGGCCAAACCCACCGCGTCTATGCCATTGACCTCATTGGCTATGGTCAGTCCGCAAAACCGGCCCCTGGCAGCCCCATCAACTACACCTTCGAAACCTGGGGCCAACAAATCATCGACTTCTGCCAAGAGATCATCGGCAAACCCACCTTCCTCGTCGGAAACTCTATTGGCTGCATCGTCGCTATGCAAGCCGCGGCGATAGCTCCCCACCAAGTCCGTGGCCTCGTCATTCTCGATTGCTCACTGCGTCTACTGCACGATCGCAAACGCGCCACCCTCCCCTGGTATCGCAGTGCGCCCACACCCCTGATCCAGGCAATCTTAAACTACAAGCCCATTGGTCAATTCTTCTTCTCTCGACTAGCCAAGCCCAAAACCCTCAAAAATATTCTGCGCCAAGCCTACGGTCGCAAAGAGGAAGTCACCGACGAACTGATCGAACTCCTCCTCGCCCCTGCCCGAGACCCCGCAGCCGTAGATGTATTTGTTGCTTTTATCAGCTATTCCCAAGGTCCCTTAGCCGAAGATTTATTACCTCAGCTCACGTGTCCGGTGCTGATGCTGTGGGGCGAAGACGACCCATGGGAACCGATTGCACTAGGTCGGGAACTCAGTGAATATAATGTCGTCGAACAATTCATACCACTCCCAGGAGTGGGCCATTGCCCCCAGGATGAAGCACCCGAACTGGTAAATCCATTGATTACCGAATGGGTGCAAAAGAAGGCGGCAGCTAGTTTAGTCTAGCTAGACTCAGCTGATCTGCTTTCCCGTTGCATAGCCATCGACGGATACATATCTCCAAAGGAGACACTCACGTCGATGGCAAGTCAGGTTAGCTGTGGCTGTTTAAGGCCTTCAGCGATATTTATGATCTTAATTAATCTGACAGATGCAATAAAAGAGATGAACGCCCATCCGCTTTCATCTTCCAGCCTAAAAATCAGCGTCTCCGATCCTCAATAAGGTTTTATCTGGGTGCACTGCGTTCAGATAGCGCCTTCTTTAGATCGGCAGCGTCAAAAAAAGTACCCTGGAAACACGAATGTGTCTCACAGGGTAGGGGCAACAGTTAAACGCTTGTGCT
>ERZ1740072.1034-NODE-1034-length-10911-cov-4.875461_pt1 | contig 10911 bp, 9 predicted proteins | sample MGYA00581733_ERZ1740072 | MGnify/ENA primary metagenome ERZ1740072 (study PRJEB43018, sample SAMN04849741) | marine metagenome | isolation source: floating plastic debris | place: Pacific Ocean | collected 2008-08-30 | study: EMG produced TPA metagenomics...
GTTTTTCCATCTGGTTAATGAAGTCGAGCACGACCAAAGATTTTCGCAAGCGGCTTAATCGTTTGCCAACTGGAGAACGGTGATATGCCGCTCAACAGTGCTTAGGGGCGAACGGTTTTCCAACACAGGCATCATCTAAAATAATGACCGTCGCTCAATTCCATCATTATGGCAGTTAAGAAAGCGATATGAATTTTATGAGGCAGCCTACGGATATTGAGATATCAAAGTTCTTACCGCAATGGTCATGGATTGTTCCAGAAACCTCAACACCACTTTATCTTTCAGCATTTGGCGATTGGGTGTTTGGCAACTCGGATGGTTCTTTGTCGGTATTATCCTTGCTAGAAGGCACGTATGAAAGAGTCGCCAACAATTGTAACGAGTTTAATGAATATAATAAATCGCCAGAATGGTGTGATGAAATATTCATTGCTAGCTGGTATCCAATAGCAATAGAGAATGGAATTATTCCTAACCAAGACGAGTGCATTGGCTGGAAGATGCATCCGGTTATTGGCGGCAAATTTGAAGTCGAAAATTTGCGAGTTTTTTCTATGGAAGTTTATCAATCTCTTATGTCTCAACTATACTTTAAAGTAGCTGGAACTGGAAATGCACTCCCATAATAGGTGCGGCCAGCTGAACCTCACTAAGGTCTAGGTCGCTGATGCGGAGCGTTAGCGACCTGTATATCTAAATAGTTCGAAAAGCCTCGGGAGTCATGCCCGTAACCTGCCGAAACTATTTGTTTGAATAACTGTGATGCTGAAATCACAGTCCAAAGCAATCTCTACAATGGGTTCTTGCTTTGCTTCAACAATGGCTTAGCTCTCCCTACAGAATTAGAAAATGCTATCCAGCGGATCTGACGTTGAATATACAGTTAGGCGACATGCACGAATTCAGTGAGAAATTGAAGGGATTATCTGTACAAGATGTTCTACTTGAGTTTAGAAAAGCGCTGATATCTCTTTACCCCTCGTTAGTAGTCCTAGATATTCTTGAGGACGATACTCAACCTTATGATGACTTCGATAAGATAGCGGAGATTCTTTGGGATGTTATGGTTATAGGCTCGTTGGCATGGCAGGACGGGCTGAAAGAGAAGCCAAAATTGCCGACGTACGGGTTTGCCGAAATTGGCGATGCTGAACAGTATATTTTCGTTGATTCAGCCCTGGCTACAGGTAGATTTATTCAATTTGTCGGTGACCGATATCTGGGAGAAGAGCTGTTCAACGCGGTGGAAATAGCTGTCGGTGGAGATAATTTCCACAGAGTGAAGCTCGATGAAACCATACAGTTTTGTATTCGTAATGTCGTCTAACAAGGCAATGAAGTGGACGCTTGATTGCCTTGTTAGACGACTATGCTAACCGGCTCGAAAGGCCTTGGGAGTCATGCCTGTCACCTGCCGAAACTGCTTACTTAAATGACTGTGACTGCTGAAACCACAGTCCCAAAGAAATTTCCAAAATGGGTTTTTCGCTTTGCTTCAATAATTGCTTGGCTCGCTCTACCCGTTGTTGCAATAGATATTGGTAGGGCGAAATGCCCATAGACTGCTTGAATAAATGGCTGAAACGAAATTGACTCACATCGAGTAATTGTGTCACCAGAAGCTAACGCCTCGGTACCGAGCCTATGTGAATTAGGTCAAAGCCACGAAGCCGGTCTACCATCGCCAGTCCCTCAAGGATGTGGCCGAATTTTATCAATTCATCAGCGATCAGCCACCCACTTAGCTTTGGCCTGATTTCTACCTTGGTCAAGCCAGAGCCCACGAGGAGGGGTTTGTAACTTTGCCGTGACCGCCTTACCCTGAAGACAATTGAGCGGTCACCTTCAAGATGGGCAAAAAACAACGCAAAAAAGCTGGGCAGTTCGGGCATTTGCCGCCTCAGCACAAATTTTTCTTAAACCCTCACGCAGATGCCCGTTTCACTTGTTGCCCCAAGTGTGATGCCAAAACCAAGCTGCGCAAGAAGCCCCTATTGATTTTGATTCACCCGGCCCAGCCGGTGAGTTTGAACAAAACCTGCCGCTATTGCCCCAGTTGTGACCTGCTGATTCTCCATCAAAACGAACTGGAACCGCTGCTAGAGCGCATGTGCCAGCAATACTATCCCCAGCTAATCGGCAATGATTACTTGGTAGTCGGCACAGTGGAACGCAAAGATTGGAAGGAAGGCTGCCAAAACATCACGTCTTTGGATGACTTATTCAAAACGGTTCACGATTTTAAGCAGCATCTAGAGTTTGAACCGGCTCGCTATGTGTGGGTCCAGGAGGATTGAGCCTAGCCGCATGGAGAAGTCAGGACTTGCGGCATTGAGTGTTTGGGCGTTGGCATCTTTATGACCCTAGAGCTGGATCATGTGTTTATCTTGGTGGAGCCAGAGGCCCCGGTGGCCGATTTGCTGCTGGCCCACGGTTTCAAGGAAGGCACCGGTAATCGACACCCGGGGCAGGGCACAGCCAACCGGCGCTTTTACTTTGCCAATGGCATGCTGGAGTTTTTGTGGGTACATGATGCGGCAGAGGCCATGAATGGCCCCGGACGAGAATTGCGCTTTGCCGATCGCACCCAATCCTCCACCGCGTCGCCGTTTGGGGTGATTTTGCTCAGCCCAGACGCCAACAATCTAGAGATGCCCTTCCCCGGCTGGACTTACCAACCCGACTATTTTGCGCCGCCCAACGCCTTTCATGTGGGAGCCAACTCCAGTGATTTGGCCCAACCGCTCTGCTTCTGTGCGCCCTTTATCAAGCCGCGAGCCGCCAGATCTAAATCTGCAGACACGAATGCTCAAGTCATGACTCAGGTGCGTATTCATACACCCGCCCGCGATCGCTCAGGGGTTCTCAAAGTCGTCAATCAAGTGGACCGACTTGTCGTTGAGTCGGGGCACGAGCATCTGATGGAAATTACTTTAGACGGCAATGAATTGGACTGTCGTGTAGACTTTCGCCCAGACCTGCCACTGATCATTCACGGATTGTCGTAACTGCGGTGTCTGTGATTAAAACTGGCTAGATTGAACCCTGGAGGTCGGTCGCTAGCTCATCGCAATCGCAAGGGCTCGGGAGATTGACTCTGGAGTCGGGTTTCACAGAGCGTCAGAAGTGCCTCAGTATAGGGGCGGCGAGCGGCAATGCGAGTGCTGATGTGGATATGGCGCACCAACGTGAGCACCGTGTAAAGCTCAATTGTCCACCGGAGCCGATCGGCTTGCTCCCCGGCTCTGGTCTCAATAAACGCGTCTCGAAGGGCGGCTTCTTGTGCAACCATCGCTGCCGGATCCGCTAACTGCCGCAGGCTCTGTTCGGTGATGTGGGCGATGAAGTTGCCAATGTCGAGGGCCGGATCGCCCTGGCAGCAGAGGTCGAGATCCACCAGCCAGAGGCGATCGCCCTCTACCAGTACCTGATCAGCGTAAAAGTCGCGGTGGATCAGGGTAGGCGGCAGCGGCGCGGCGAGTAAACCGGCCGGTCGGCTCTGCGTCAGGAGGTCGCAGGTCTTGAGGATGTGAGTGAGACGCGCCTGCCATTGGGGATGCTGCTGGGCGACCAGCGGCAGCCGTTCGTGGAGGATGCGCAGTTCGTCGGCGAGGGTGTGGGTTTTGGCTGTGGAAATCGGGATTTGGTGCAGCTTATCGGCCAGGGCCGCGATGCGGCAGGCCAGGGGCCCGCCCGCCGGGGTCGGTAGCAGCTGAGTAGCGGGCACGCCAGGCACCTTGCGCTGGAGCCACATGTGCCAGTGGGGAATCACGCCCAGCGGTTCTGGGATGGAGTAGCCATCTGGGCTATCGGCGGCAAAGCCCTGGTGCCACAGCGCTTGCTGGAGCTGGTAACTGGTCAAGTCGAGGCCTTTAACGCGCAGTTTGCCCAGCAGGACGAGGGGACCAGTGGCGGTGTCAAGATGGTACTCAATTAGAGCGCGGCGACCCGGCTTATAACGCACTAAGGTCGCCTTGGTGACCTGGCGCAAGGTGGGGAGCACGGTCTGAATTTGAGTGTAGGCCTGCGGCAAATCGAGCGCGGCGGCTAAAAGTTGAGACGTCATTGGGGTCATAAATCTCACTGGGGTTAAGCGATCGGAGCCACCTCATCCCGGAGGGCTGATTGCATCCGATAGAGGGTGGCGTAGGCGCCATGGCGGCCCATGAGTTCAGCGTGGGTGCCTTGCTCTAGCACCTGTCCCTGCTCTAGATACAGGATCTGATCAGCAGGGGTGGCCAAATGCAGGTCATGGGTAATCAGAAAGGTGGTGCGGTTTTGGCTGAGCTGCCGCAACGCCTCGGCGACTGCCTGTTCATTGGCGTTATCGAGGCCGGTAGTGGGCTCATCTAAGAGCAAAATCGGCGTTTGGCGAAGGGCAGCACGGGCGATCGCGATGCGCTGCCGCTGCCCTCCCGATAGGGTCGCCCCGCGTTCGCCGACCACCGTGTCATACCCTTGCGGCAAAGCGGTGATGAACCCGTGGGCATTGGCCAATCGGGCGGCCGCCTCAATCTCGGTATTGCTAGCTCCGGCGACGCCGTAGGCGATGTTTTCTCGCAGGGTGGCGGCAAACAGCAGGCTGTCTTGCAACACCACGCTGATTTGGGGGCGCAGACTGTCTAGGGTGTAGTCGCGGATGTCATGACCATCGATCAGCACCCGGCCAGCGGTCGGGTCATAAAGGCGCATCATCAGGCTCATCAGGGTAGACTTGCCGCTGCCGGAGGGACCAACCACTGCGATCTGCTGTCCAGGCTGCGCCGAGAGGGTAATGCCCTGCAGCACCGCCTGGTGGGGCTCATAGGCAAAGTGCAAGTTTTCTAATTGCACAGCCCCACGGAAGATTGGGGCGGGGCGAGCCTGGGGGCGATCGCAGACCTCTGGTTGTTGCTCCAACACATTGAGGATGCGCTCTCCAGAAGCGGCGGCTTTGGCCAAGCGTCCGGTGTATTTGGCAAAGTTTTGCACGGGCTTAAAGGCATTCTTCAAGTAGGTTAAAAACACCAGCACATCGCCGGGTGAGAGGGCATCTTGAATCACCAGTCGTGCCCCGTACCACAACACCAACGCCGTGCCCAAAGCAATGATGACGTCGACGGTGCGTTCCAGGTGAACGGCTAAGCGTTTGGTCTCCACACTTTTCTCTAGGCTCTGATGATTTTGCTGGGCAAAGACGTGGGCAAAGGCCTTTTCTAAAGACAGCGCTTGCACCAGCTTGATCGCCGCCAGCGATTCTGCGGCGGTCGCCGCCACGGCACCTTCCTGTTGCCGCTGCTGTAATGAGACCCAGCGAATCCGATTGCTGAGGCGGGTGGCGACCAGCCAAAATAGCGGAAACGTCACGAGGGAAAGGAGGGTCAGCTTCAGATCGATCCAAGCCATGACGACTACCATCCCGGCCAAGGTCAAGAGACTGACCAGCAACGGTAAGGCCGCCGTCAGCAAAATCTCTTGCAAGCGACTGGCATCGCTGCTGACTCGCACGATCAGGTCACCACTGCGGGCCTGACTGTGGTACCGCAGAGACAACCTTTGCAGATGCTGATACAGCCGGTTGCGCACCTGGGTCATGACCCGGCTGCCCACGATCGCCAGGCTGACCGTGCTCCAATAGGCGGTGATCGCCCGCAGGCCCGCCATGGCCACGACACTGATCGCCGCCGCTGTCAGCAGCATGACCGGATCTAGGGTGGCCAGCCCCGACAGCCCATGGGGGTCACCACTCCGGGCGGGAATCAACACTTCATCGAAGATAATCTTCAGCGGCCAGGGCTCTAGCACCCGCAAGCCCACATCGGCCAGGAGGGCGATGCCGGAGATCATCAGCAGGGGCCACTGGGGGCAGAGGCAGGGCCAAAAAGTCCCCATAACCCGCCACCATCCCGGCACAGTCGGCGGTAGAGAGGGTAATCGGTTCATCGTTAGCAGTCTCAGTGGAGTATGGGGAGACCCGGTGCGGTGGATGATAACGGCTGCGGCGACCGTTCGTGGCGTTGAGCGATCGCTAGCACGCGTGCCGCCACGGCATCCCAGGTATGGTGGGCTAAAACGTGTCGTCGCGCGGCTTGCCCGAGCTGCTGTTGCAGTTGAGGTGATTCCCACAATCGCTCCAGCGCCGTCGCCAAGGCAGGCTCATCGCCCGGCGGGCAGAGCAATCCGGTGTCCCCATCAGCGATCAAATCAAGTAGTTGCCCCCGACCGCTCACGACCACCGGCAGCCCAGCCGCCATATACTCCACAACCTTGAGCGGCGAAAAATAGAAGTCAGTACTGGCGGGGTAGGGCGCCACGGCCACATCCATCGCCGCTAGCAGATCCGGAATTTGCTCCGGCGAGACGGCTCCGGTCAGGGTGGTCACGGCTTGCAGCCCCCGCCGCTGCAGATCAGCGACCAGGTCTGCTCGCTGGGGGCCATCCCCCACGATCAGCAACCGGGCCTGGGGTACCCGGTTATAGAGTTGGGCAAAGGCGGCGACTAAATGGGCCAGCCCATGCCAGGGTTTGAGAGAGCCGACAAAGCCCACGGTGAAGGTCTGGGCAGCTTGGGCGATGGCCGGCTGCAGGGTAGCCGGAAAGCGATGATGATTGACGCCGTTAGGAATGACATGGACCTTGTCGGCGACCCCCCAGAGCGATAAGGCGAACTTGACTTCTTGGGACACAGCAATGAGACCACTGGCGGCCTGAAAGGCCCAGGTGGCCACCTGCTCAGCTTGCTCTCGGTGCACGAGTTGCCGATGCTGGGCCTGTTCTTCGATGAGGGGAGCATTCACTTCTAGTAGACCGGGAATGCCCTGGTGCTGAGCCCACTCCATCGCGCTGTAGCTCCAGAGAGAATAGCGTTCGTAGACTAGATCAAAGGGGCCGCTGAGCTTGAGGGTGGCCCGCAAGTTGGGATTGCTCGCGAGGGCTAGCTCTTCTCGCAGCGCCGGTTCGCCCTTCGTGATGGGCGGCAGCGCATGCACCGTCAGATCTGCCAGATCCGCCGGGGGAGACCCGCCTAGACGCACGGCAAACAAGTCGACGGTGGCACCGTGATGCCGCAAGGCCCGAATGACCTCCTGCACATGGATCGAACAGCCTTTTTGCCCAAACACGGGGATGCCCGGATCGGCACAGACATAAGCAATGCGCATGGATTACACCTCCTGGAGTTGGGGCACTACTGCGGGGCGCGATTGGAAACAAGACCGCAAGACCGCTGTATTGCGCACAATGTCAAACTCGGTTTCGATCAGCGATCGCGCCTGGGTAGCCAGGGTTTCTCTCAGCTCGGGCTGGCTCAGTAGTCGCTCCAGCGCTGTGGCTAAGCCCTGAACATCCTGTTGCGCCACCTGTAACCCAGTGACACCATCGCGGATGATTTCGGGAATGCCCGTGACGTCAGTGGCGACGCAGGGGGTCCCCAGAGCCATGGCTTCTAGCAGGGTGGTGGGCAGGCCATCACGATTGCCGTCCTGGCCAATCACATAGGGGGCCGCAAAGACCGCAGCCTGCTGCATCAGGTCAAAGACTTCTCCTTGGGGGCGCGGGCCGACAATCTCCACCCAGTCATCTAAATTTAGGGCCGTGATCTGCGATCGCAAAGCCGCCTCCAGCGGCCCGGTGCCCACAATTTGACAGGTAAACTCACAGTGCCACTGCTGCAGCTGCGCACAGGCCTCAATCAACACCGATAGCCCCTTTTTCTCAACCAAGCGACACACCGACACAATGCGCGGGCACCGCCGGATGGGTGACTGATAGTGCAGCTCCTGCAGATTCATGCCGTTATAGATGCGCTGCATTGTGCGCGTATCGGCTCCAAACTGCTGCTGTAGGTAAGCCACGTTGTAGTCGCTGACCGTGATCACCGTTGCCGCATCCCGCAGCTTGCGCCGCAAATCGGCGGGCTCCACACTCTCATGAAAAATGTCTTTAGCGTGGGCGGTAAAGCTGTAAGGCATATCCGTGAAGTGCGCCGCCAAGCGAGCGACATTGGTCGCTACAGTGCCAAAGTGAGCGTGCAGATGGGTAATGCCATGCTGCCGAATCGCTTGAGCCAGCCAGGCCGCCTGATACACTACGCTGGCCCGCTCGCCGACGGCATAGTCCAGCTTTGACCAAATGTCGGGAATGACCTTAGCGGCCTCCTGCAGCTCAGCCCAAAAATAGCTGGCAGCAGTCGGCCTGAGGCTCGTGAGTGAAGGATTAACCCGCCCTGCAGTCGGCTTTTTCACATAAGTGACCGGTGCCCTCACCTGGGCAATTTTGTCCTGGAAGTGAGTGTCTGCCGGAGGACGCAAAGCAAAGATATGGACGTTCAGCCCGGCCGCTTCATGGGCCAAGATTTCATTCACGATGAAGGTTTCGGAATAGCGAGGATAGCGTTTGACGACGTAAGCAATGGTGGGAGAAGTCATGGGCAGCAAGGTAGCAGGGGACAAGAGGGCGGGATCGCTGGGCCGGGGGCAGGCAGCAACCGGCCGATGGGTTCACGCTGCAGGGCGGTCTTCAATAACTGTTTCAACTCCACCAGCAGGTTGTCTAAGCCGCTGAGATTCACTGCGAGCTGAGTCGCATCAAGCGCGACAGACTGGCGCAGCCAAGTACTCACGGTCTCAGCGCTGAGCTGGGCGGGGTGCAAGATGTCTACCAAGCCCAGCTGCTGTAGCCGTTCGGCCCGAATCCACTGTTCTTGTCGAGGTGTGACGCGGGGCACAATCAGCGCCGGTTTCTGGAAGGAGAGAATTTCGCAGGTGGTGTTGTAACCGCCCATGGCCACGACCCGGCTAGCCTGTTTGATCAGCAGGGTCGGTTCCTCGAAGTAATCTAAAATTCGCAGTTGGGGATTGGTCGCTGCCCAACTGTGGAGTTGCTGTTGAATTTCGGGCGGCATGAACGGACCGGTCAACAATACCCCAGTCATTTCTGTCGGAAAGGTCGCTTGGGCAAAGGCGGTCGCCAGCGCCACCCCGTCTTGCCCCCCCCACACGAGCCACAACACCAGAGTATCATGGGGCAGGTGCAGGGACTCGAGGCAGGAGTGAGCCGTCGCTCGGGTATGGGGCAACCGAGAGCGCTGATCTAAATAGCCTAAGGGGTGCATCTTGGCGACGATGTCAGCCGGCAGGCCATATTCGGCGCGAATGTCGTAAATAGCTGGATCGCCATAGATCCAAATAGCATCGTAGTAGCGGCGAATGGCGGCTGCGCTATCGGCCCGCTGCCAGTCACGCTGCACGGCGGCTGGGGTATCCAGCACGTCCCGCAACCCTAAAACACAGTGAATATGGGGCTGCGCTTTGACGTACTCTAAGGTCGCATCAAGTTCGCGCACTGCCCCACGAGGCACGTTGTCGACAATTAGCACGTCGGGCTGAAAGCTTTTGACGGCAGTGCAGATGAGTTGCGATCGCAACTCAATCATTTCTTGCAAAACCAAGCTCAATCGCCGAGACCGATACTGCCCATCGGCCCGTTTATAGAGGGCGGGCAGCGTTAAGTAATCGACGCCGTCCGGCATGGGGCTGTCGCTGGCATCTCGCATACCGCTGATCATCAAAATATCGGCATTAATATCGGATGATCCTAAAGCTTGGGCAATCAGCAGATTACGTCGTTTATGACCCAGTCCCATCGTGTCGTGGGAATACAGCACAATCCGCAAACGTCGTTCTTCAGAAACCACACCGGGGAATAACCGGGGCGATTGAGATATCGGCCTCAACCCATAGGATTTAACCGCCGCTAATGGGCGGGGGGGCAGCGTCGGCAGCTGTTGGTGAGTTCGATTAAGTGAAAACAAGACCGTTGCTCCATCACAGCTCAATAAGTGGATGGATTGACAGCAACCCTGATGGCAACACTTTCCGGTTCAGGACTGTCAACCGATGCCGACCTTAACTATTCGTTAATACTGAGCAGATCTGCTTTTTCATTAAGGGGGAAAGACAGTCAGTCTCTGCATCACTAAGTTAAGAACGGGTTAATTACTAAGGTGCCAAGCCTCCTTAAAGGCTCAGTGAAAGCCGAGTGAGAAAGTTCTTATATGATGGTTTCTCTGGCTTAATCGCCCCCGGTGACAGGGTGAACTGGATTCATAACCATCACTTAATCACCGCGATCGCCCGCTGACGACTGACCGTAACTCTTTGCCTTTCATCCGACCCTCGCGAATCCCTCAAAGCTAGAAAAATCGGCGCTTTCAACCTTTATCTGCCGGGGCTAAATCTCATTGCCTGCCACCCCTGTCCCGATGATGGTGACTCAGTTACCCACCCCTAATCGGAGACAGCCTTAAAGTCACATAATTCATGCTTAACTTTTTATTAACTTAAGGATGGCAATCGAGTTCTCCTCTCAAGGTGGGTATGAGTGTAGGCATGCCCTTTGGAGTCAGGAAGAAAGCTTTTGCCAGCAAAGCATCGGCTCAGACACTAGTAAAGACAGTTATTACGCTTGCCGATTGAACAGTCATATCCGCTACTGAGAGCAATCCTGCCGCTGATTTTGGCGTTAGATATCGTCAGGACGTATGTAAGTAGGTAGGCACAAGCATCTTGCAGACGGGTTTCGACTCCGCTCAACCCTCAACGTTTGACTTGGCAAGCAATATAGCTGATTGAGCGGAGTCGAAATCAGCGACCGGTTTAACACTTAATTTGACCCAGCTACTTAATGGCATCCGATTTTGTCTCCCTCGCCATCCATTCCGAAAAAACTGGATGCAACTTCCCGCAGAATTAGGAAATAGCAGAAAACCAGGCAGAAGTCCTAAGATTTTTAGCCGTAGCTACATTTAGCGAGGGTGATATGACCTTCAGTCGAATTTTGACCAACCTCTGCTCTGACAATCTCGCCGAAAGCCGAGATTTTTATGTCTCGCTGCTGGGATTTGAGGTGAACTATGACAGCGATTGGTAT
>ERZ1740072.1035-NODE-1035-length-10911-cov-3.952745_pt1 | contig 10911 bp, 10 predicted proteins | sample MGYA00581733_ERZ1740072 | MGnify/ENA primary metagenome ERZ1740072 (study PRJEB43018, sample SAMN04849741) | marine metagenome | isolation source: floating plastic debris | place: Pacific Ocean | collected 2008-08-30 | study: EMG produced TPA metagenomics...
AGATCCTATTACGTTTTGGAAATGTCTGGTTGAAGGACGGGCAATACCGAACGGATTAATCGTCCAAAATTCGCCGCCAGCTCAAGCTCGAACCAGCCTGGGACCAGCGGAGTAAATGGGCGGTCTGTCCAGCCGCCAGCCACGGTAGACCCACCGCCTGTCTCGGCCTATCTGTCGCCAGCTGAATCGCCTCATCAGCACTCCATAGCCCCCACTGCAACTATAATATGACGCCATCCAGTAGGGGGCGAGTGGTGCCGCAAAGCGTCCCATCGGGCAGCCGGGCCGTACCATCTGTCACCTCAATTTCACGGCAGTCCCAAGGGTAGACGCCATCGGGCAACCCTAAGGGGGCGAGGGCATCACTCACCAGAAACATCCCAGAATCAGAATGGCCACGGTTAATTCGCAACAGCAAGTCCAGCATGGTTGGACACACGTGCTGACCATCAGCAATCATCCCGGCAAAGACATCGGCATGGGTGAGGGCGGCCCCAAGCAAACCAGGCTCCCGATGGTGCAATGTCGGCATCGCATTAAAGGCATGGGTCACCATTGAGGCTCCTTGAACAAACGCCTTTTTGGCCACAGCAGCGGTGGCTAGGGAATGTCCCAGGCTAACGGTGATTTTGTGCGATCGCAGCCAGGGAATCACAGCATCTGCTGTCTCCATTTCTGGAGCTAGGGTGACGATCGTAACAGCCTCCACATAGGGACCCAGCAGGGCCTGCAGCCGCTCTAACGACAGCGGCTGCAGGTACGCTTGAGGATGGGCTCCGCGCTTGGCTGGATTGATAAAAGGTCCCTCCAGGTGAGCCCCCAGCACGGTGGCTTGGTGAGGACGGTGGCCCGCAGCTCGATAGGTCTGAATCACATCTAAACTGCGCTGAATTTTCTCAGGGTGGGCCGTGACCAAGGTCGGGGTAAACGCATCGATCCCCTGGTCCCACAGAAAACTAGCGACCTTTTGCAGCTCTGAGGGATGGCTGAGACCCAAAAAGGCCAAGCCTAAGGCCCCGTTAATTTGTAAATCCACCCCCCCTAGGGAAACCCAGTCTCCTTCTAGGTCGATGGCTTGCACGGCATTGGCCGCCACCTTTGCCATGGGTAATAGCGATCGCAGCTGATTATGAATCACCTCTAGACAGTACAGCCCCGATAAATGAGGCAGTCGCCCATTGAGCAAAATTGACATCGGTCCCTTGCACCCAAACTTTGTACAAATCATCCCATAGGAACCCGGTAGGCTAAAAGCATTCCCCTGGCGACGCTAGGGATGCCGTTTCACTGTTTAACCCTATGACTTCTCCCCTTGTCGGCATCATCATGGGCAGCGATTCTGACCTGCCAACCATGCAAGCAGCCATCATCGTTTGTGAAGACTTTGGCATTCCCCATGAGGTCGCTATTGTGTCGGCTCACCGCACCCCCGAACGGATGGTGGACTATGCTCAAACCGCCGTTGATCGAGGTCTCAAGGTGATTATTGCTGGGGCCGGCGGAGCCGCCCATCTCCCTGGCATGGTCGCTGCCCTCACCCCACTCCCCGTCCTCGGAGTACCTGTCAAAAGCCGTAGTCTGCAGGGGCTTGACTCACTTTATTCCATCGTACAAATGCCAGGGGGTATCCCTGTGGCGACGGTCGCCATTGGCAATGCTAAAAATGCCGGATTGCTGGCGGCTCAAATACTGGCCACAGCCGACAATCAACTTCTAGAGAAAATGTACGCCTATCGCCAGACCCTCAAGGAGAGCGTACTGCAAAAACAAGACCGGCTAGATGAGCTAGGCCCCCATCCTTATCTAAAGACAATGTTCCCATCAACGAAGGATGATGTAATCAGCTGATGGCAACGTTTTTAGGACTTAAAGAATATTAATTTTTGCAAAAAAGCAAAAATAATCAGGCCTCAAACACCTAATATTCCATTCACACCGACTAAGTGTATTTTCTGATACAGAATGACTGGGCTGAAATTGGTGGAATCTATCTAAGTAAATATGCACAATGCACCTGCAAAGGCATGGCTATGATTTAGCCGTGTGTGATCTGACTTTTTTGCTACTGCCGTTGATAGCTCCTAATCCCAATTTTGAGTTTTCCCACGGTTTGGCAAAGTCATATCACGGTCCCAGACCCGTTGCCGGTCATTGAGTATCTTGAACTGTCAAGGTCCCCTCACCCAAGGGCTTTGCTGTCGAGGGCTATCCCTTTGAGAGTGAGCTTTAGTTGATTGGATTGTGTTGTAGGAACGTCTGTTGAGATGTCTAGTTTAAATTTCAGCCGCAAGGCAAAACGGCGTAAATCGTCTGTCTGGGATACTTACGCGCCCCCATTTGATGAAATGGCCAAGCGCTTTTTTGGCAGAAGCTTTTCGTGGGCTTGGTTAGCTTGTATACCGTTGGCACTGCTCATCGTTGCCGCCTGGAGTACAGCCGCCCATGCCCAGGATGAGGCCCTCACCCCTGAGGATGTGCAATTTGTCTTAGACAACATCTGGGTGCTGGTTGCAGCCGTCCTGGTAATTTTCATGAACGCTGGTTTCGGCATGTTAGAAACCGGCTTCTGTCGCCAGAAGAACGCTGTTAACATCCTGTCCAAGAATCTGATCGTCTTCGCCCTGGCCACCCTATCCTTCTGGGCTATTGGCTTTGGGTTCATGTTTAACGAAGCCAATCCGGTCATTGGCTTAGGCAATTTCTTTTTGTCTGGATTAACGGCTGAGGACCCCTATGCTGGCAACCTGACAGCACCTGTGTTCTTCCTGTTCCAGGCAGCCTTTGCAGGCACGGCTGCAACCATTGTGTCTGGAGCAGTCGCCGAAAGAATTAAGTTCACTGACTTTGTGATCTTCAGCATTTTGCTAACGGGGATTTCGTATCCGATCACCGGTCACTGGGTCTGGTCTGGCAACGGCTGGCTGGGCGGCGTCGGCTTTTCTGACTTTGCCGGTTCTACCGTTGTGCACTCCGTCGGTGGTTGGGCCGCCCTAGTGGGTGCCGCTATCCTTGGGCCTCGCATTGGCAAGTATCAGGACGGGCAGATCAATGCCATTCCTGGCCACAACATGAGTATTGCAACCCTGGGCTGTCTGATTCTTTGGATTGGCTGGTTTGGATTCAACCCCGGTTCTGAGTTAGCGGCTAGCTCAGCAGTACCCTATATTGCTGTGACCACAAACCTATCAGCTGCGGCTGGTGGTGTTGCTGCCACATTGACTGCCTGGATACTCAATGGTAAGCCCGATCTGTCTATGATCATCAACGGCATTCTGGCGGGCCTAGTGGGCATTACCGCTGGCTGTGCCGGTGCTGGTTTCTTTGGTGCTGTGATTATCGGTCTGGTTTCTGGCGTCATCGTGGTCTTCTCCGTTAGCTTCTTTGACAGCATCAAGATTGATGACCCCGTGGGTGCAATCTCCGTACACCTTGTCTGTGGTATGTGGGGTACCTTGGCCGTTGGCTTATTTGATACTGAGCTTGGCCTGTTCTACGGTGGCGGTATCGGTCAGCTCATCAGCCAGATTATTGGTATCGTTGCCATTGGTCTGTTTACGGTTGTCTTTAGCGCTGTGGCGTGGACAATCCTGAAGTCAGCATTTGGCATGCGTGTATCGGCTGAAGAAGAACTCAAGGGTTTGGATATTGGCGAGCACGGTATGGAAGCCTACAGTGGTTTTCTGAAGGACGCCAGCGACATGGGCGGTGTTGCATAACCAGCGGCTATTGTTTCAAGTTCCCTAGAACTCTGAGAAAATATCTGCTTTGAAGATGGGCGGTTTCCTTGTGGGAAGCCGCCCATCTTTGGGTTCGTTCTTCCGTAAGTCTTTTCCCCTAAGCTTAGTTACAATTACTCCGCAGCCTGGAGCGACCCTGATAAGGTTGGAGCAGCTGGGCAGATGGGCTACCGTCAATCACATCGTAGGATGAATGGGCAATTCGGCTTCGGTTTTAGACGAGTTGATTGGGGTCTTACCGACACTAAGGCCTCAAATGTATTTCAAAACATCGCTGACGGCCCTCTCCCATGCGATGGAGGATCAGGTATTGGCAGGGGACGATCGGCCCTTAATGATTGCCAGCTTTCAACAGGAACGATTTTATCGTCAAGAGGCCCATCGCTATCTGCGTCTAGCTGAGATTACGTCGCAAGTGTACGTGCTGGCAGCAGCTGACACTAAGTTTGTGGATGCCGCTGGTGATGCTAGCCATGAAACAGTTGCCTTTGAGACGGACGATGCCCTGATAGATGAATGGCATCTAGTGGTTTTGGGGCAGCAGTACACGGCCTGTTTGATCTGCCGCGAGCACCGTCAGGCCGCTCTACCGTCTAAAACTCTAAACAGTGGGCCCGCCCTAGAGCAGAGTCGCCGATTTGAAGGTATTTGGACCTTAGACCGGCGCGTGTGTGAGCAGGCAGCTCATATTTTGCTCCGGCGCATTGCTGAGTATCGTCCGGATTTAACTGACAAGATCGCCCAGGCGCAAGCCAATTTTTTGCCAGCTGAAGCGCTGCAGGGAACTGTAAGTGGGGCCGATGTCGCCCAGTCCTCTCCATTTGCTCAGCGGCTGGTGACCTATGTGCAGGCCAGTCAATATAAGCTACTCAAAGCCTATAAGACCATGGCCGCTCAAGAAAATAGAGAGCGGCTGATCAACTCAATTACCGCCGCTATTCGCCAGTCGCTAAATCCGACTGAGGTGTTTGCGATCGCAACCCATGAGCTGGGCCAGGGAATCTCCACCTGTCGCTGTATTCTCTACCGCAGCAGTAATGCCGCCAGCATCAAAATCCACCATGAGTTTCGAAAAGCCAACGTCACCCCCCTCAAAGGTGAAACTTGGCCGCTGCTAGAAAACCCATTATTTCAAACCGTAACCCGCCACCGAGAATCCCTCACCTACCTGCATACCGAAACGAATGGGGGTCAGTCCAGCCAGACTATCGATGACATCGCCCGTATCCAACCCCTATTTGAGCATTGGAACATTAGCGGCTGTTTACTGGTACCGCTGATTTATCAGGAACGTTTACTCGGCATGATCGAGCTGCACCAGTGTAAGCCGACTCCCCAACCCTGGCATACCAATGACATTCGTCTGGTAGAAGCCGTAGCGGCCCAGCTCAGCGTCGCCGTCATCCAAGCCGAAGCCTATGCCAATCTAGAAGCCCTTAATCAGCAGTTAGAGGCCCTCGACCGGACTCGCAGCAATCTAATTGCCATTACCGGCCATGAATTACGAACGCCCCTGTCAACGATTCGAGTTTGTCTGGAAAGTCTATTTACTGAGCCAGACATGCCCGCAGATATGCGCCAGGTTATGTTGCAAACCGCCATGGAAGACTCTGAACGGATGCAGCGACTGGTGCAGGATTTTCTTACCCTATCGCGTTTGGAAAGCGGCCGCATTGAATGGAACTTAGAATCCTTATCCCTGGGAGAATGTGTCGATCTAGCCCTCAGCAGTCGTCGGTCTGCTGCTAATTCCCCCACTATCAACGTTGACCTACCTGGCACATTGCCCCTCATTCGAGGGGATGGCGAATGGATTGTAGAAGTCCTCACCAAGCTGCTAGACAATGCCTATAAATTTACACCTCCAAGCGGCACCATCTCCATCCAGGCAAACGTTAAAGACCGCTCTTTAGTGGAAGTCTCTGTCAAAGACAATGGGCGTGGTATCGAACCAGAACGTCTAGAAACGGTTTTTGAGCGCTTTTATCAAGAAGAGGGAGCCCTCCGCCGCTCGGTGGGTGGCACCGGCCTGGGGTTAGCGATTTGCCGTCAAATTATCGAGGCCCAAAACGGCAAAATTTGGGCTGTGTCTGAGGGCAAAGATCGGGGCACCCAAATCTATTTCACGTTGCCCATCGCCGCTCAGCAATCAACCCAGACATCCCCCAAACGTTCAGGCATTAGAGCGTCGCGGGCAAAAAAGATCTCCGTCTAGGGCTAGAGCAAACCTGAGGCGACACAGGACCATGACCTAGTCAGGAAAATTGGGCAGCGGTTGGCCAAAGGTTAGGGGGGCAGGTATCTCTATTTGCACAATCGTACGATCAGCAGCAGGTTGTTGGATAGTTTGGAGTGACTGGCTTGGCGTTTCTTCAGCCACCGCCTGGGGTTCCAACCCAACCGGAGCCAGAGCAGTCTCTGTGGGTATCCCAGGGATAGGAATCTCTGCTGTGGGCACAGTCACAGCAATTGGATTTACATCCGTCGGCGTTGATGCTGTAGCCTCAGCTTCCTCGGGCTCAGCTTCTTCGGGCTCAGTTACGTCTGTGACGGTAGCAGATGTCCCACCCGGCACAATGACTTCCTCTGTCACCGCCGCAGTTACTACAGCCTCTGTTTCTGCATCTGACGATGGGGGCAACTCGAGCGGCTCAACAGCGACAGACTCCTCAACAGACTCCTCAGATAACACGGGCACATCGACCTCGATAGCTGGCAAATTAGCCTGCTCCCCCTCAGGCTCTGCAGTCGGCGTTGACACTGCAGCTGAAGTTTCTTCAAGCTCTGGTACCACCATCGGTGGCAGCGCCGCTGGCTCTGTCGCAGCTACGGGAGCGGTTTCAGGCGAGGCTTCTAGGGGGGGCACACTAACTACATCAAGCGAGTCTTCTAGGGGGGGCACACTAACCACACTGCTAGAAGCATCTGCATCGTAGGGATCGATGGGTAGGGCCGATGAGACTGTATCTGGCCCAGGAATTTCTAAATTTGCCGCTGACAGACTGACATTAGAATCGGGGCTACCGATAGATTCTGTTGTTGCGGCGCTAGCTACCGTATTCTCCGTAATCAGGGGGCGAAACCGCCAATGCCGTTGGCCATCGGCATCGTCAAACTGAATATCGGCCTGCTCCGGTGCTAACACGATTTCTGGAGCTAGCTCAATGACAACCCTGACCTGCTCTGGGGTGTACTGCGATACTCGAATAGTTTGTACCGCCCCGCCGTAAACCTGCTCCGGTTCAACGCTGCCAATGTCTGCCTCAGGGATATCTAGCACTAACCGCGGGGGCTCCGACAGCAGAAAAAATTCAGGAAACACATCGTCTGACAAAGAAAACGTCAGCTCACTTGTCGTCGTGTCAAAGGACCAGTTACGGAGTTCGCCTGCCAGCGCCGGTGATACAGCTAACGTCAGGGCGACAATGCTACCTCCCACGACTTGATGAAAACGATGTTTGAACCCCATAGAACTAATCTGCCAAACGTCGAAGAAGTACGGTTAGGGATAAAGCATACGGCAATCTGTCAAGTATGATCCATATTTTTGATAAAAATTCCTTACCCTTGGTAGATTCGTCAGTCATCATGGGAGCAGCTAAGAAAGCTGTTAATTAATTCCCTATGGGAGCACCGGAGAAAATTCATACCTATGGAAATGCATGAGCTGCTGACACTAATTTTGCTTTTGAGTCCTGGTTTATTGCTATCTGCCCTGGTCATGTCTGCCATGGCCTTTGGGGGCTAAGATAGGTTTGAAATTAGAATTACGGAGGTAAGTCTGATGGTAATGGTTGAGTCCACCATGCTGGCGTTGGGCACCCAGGCTCCAGCTTTTTCCTTGAAGGACGTGGTATCTGGTGACACCGTTACCTTGGACACCTTCGCCGATAGCAAAGCGCTGCTGGGCATGTTTGGGTGCGTTCACTGCCCGTTTGTCAAACATGTGGAGTCGGAGCTGGCAAAAATCGGACAGGACTATGGTGGGCAGAGTCTGGGAATTGTGGCCATTAGCTCCAACAGCGTTGAAACCCATCCCCAGGACTCCCCCGAGTATATGAAGGTGCAGGCAGAAACCCAGGGATTTAACTTTCCCTATTGCTACGACCCGACCCAAGCCGTAGCCAAAGCCTATACCGCTGCCTGTACGCCAGATTTTTTCTTATTTGATGCGTCCTTTAAGCTTGCCTACCGGGGCCAGCTTGATGACAGTCGACCTAGCAACGGCAAACCACTCACAGGAAAAGACCTGCGCGCCGCCCTAGATGATGTTTTAGCGGGGCAAACCCTATCGGATCAACAGATGCCCAGTGTAGGGTGCAACATAAAATGGGCTCCAGGCCATGCTCCTGCCTACTTTGGGGCCTAGGGCTAACAGTCAACGATGAAAAAGATGCGATCGCAGCTCCTGGGATTCGAGGGTCTGTAGCTTCAGGTAAAGCTCTTTTTCGACCTCACTGACGTTGGTGGGCACGGTCACGGTAATCTCCACAATTTGGTCGCCTCGCTCTTCTGGCGTTCGACCATAGCCTTTGCCAGCCAGACGTAGCTTTTGGCCAGACTGAATCCCCGCCGGAATGGTCATTTGCACAGGACCATCTAGGGAGGGAATGCTGACTGAACCACCCAGTACAGCTTCGCTAGGGGTAATCGGCACATGGCAAAAAACATCGCGCCCCTGCACATCTAGAAACCGATGGGGCTCGACGATAATGTTGAGATAGAGGTCGCCGCCATTAATGCCCTGACCCCGCAGACGAATGCGCTGCCCCGTCACCATCCCAGACGGCATATCAACGTCTAGGGCTCGACCATCTTCAAGCCTGACCCGTTCCGTCCCACCCTGAAGCGCTCGCTCTAGGGGCACCTGCAGGGACGCTTCCGCATCGCGGCGTTTGCCCTGGTCAGCAGGCACTGGTTTTTGGGCGGGTCGAGGCGTAGCATTGGCAGGCTCTTGACGGTTGAGTAACTGATCTACAAAACAATCAAAGTCCTCTAGGTCGCGATAGTCAGCTTCAGATTTTTGCTTGAGCCAATAACGTCGATAGTCGTCGTACTGAGCCTTACGAGCTTTATCCGAAAGGATTTCATAGGCTTCACTGAGGGATTTAAAGCGCTCTTCAGACTCTTTATCGCCAGGATTTAAATCGGGATGACATTGGCGTGCGAGTCGGCGATACGCCTGCTTGATGATTTGAGAATCGGCACTCTGAGCAATACCGAGAATCTCATAGTAGTCTCGAAAATTTTGCATAGTGGAATCTGGAGCGCCTACCAGTTTTCGTCCTGATCGCCCCAGTCATCGTCATAGCGCCGTGAGTCTTTGCGGCTATAGTCAGGGGCCTGACGGGACTGGCCAGAATATCCCTGGGATGGTGGATTTGTCGGCCCGCTCGGTTTGTCAGCCCAAGGATCGTCTTCCATCGGAGTACCAGGGTTCCAGCTGCCTACCCCAGCCCCTGAGGGTGGCTGGTTGGAGCTGTTTCGATCATACGTCGGACGGGAATTAGTGACTTGGTCGGCAGGACCGCCCTGCTCAGACCGGGGGTAGGGCGGCTGAACAGAGTCGCGAGGTGACCGGCTGCCGTAAGGGTCGTTAGCGGGTTGGTCCGACTGCCAGCGATCCCCTCAATACAGGGCAGGCGACTGTGCAGCTGAGTTGCCTAGATCTGGATTGTTGCGGGCATATTCCCAGCCTCGATCGCGGGGCGCATCCTCGCGACCTGGGGCACCATCGTAATAGGAGCCCTGACCGTTACGGGCGTCTGGACGGCCATAGCGCTCGCGAGGCTGAGTTCCATAGCTGTCTGAGCTGCTTTGGCCGTAGTTTTCACGGTCGTAGCGGTCCTGATTATATTGGTCTGGATTGTAGCCCCGATCGCTCCGATCATAGGAGCGCTGCCCATAGCCCTCACGCCCATAGCTGTCTCTGCTGTCTGCACCATAGTCAGGGCTCTCAGAATTACGACTGCCGTAGCCCTGGTTGTCATAACTGCGGCTATCATAGCGGCGATCGTCATACCCCTGGCTGCCGCCCCCCCCTGGGCGGGACGTGGGCCGATTCCAACTGTCATCCCAATCATCCCAGCCGCTGCGATTGTCTCGCCGACCGGCAGACCAGCTGGGGCTATCCCACTGGCTTTGGCCGTTCCAGTCATAGTCACGACGGTAGTAATCGTCGTCGTCGTCAAATGCTTTTTTGATGGTGTCGCCGATTTGGCTAAAAATGTTGCCGTCGTCGTTGTCAGCGTCGTACAGGTAGGCTTCGCGATTGAGCTCATACAGTTCATCCTGCAGCTCGGATTGAACCATGTCGATCATGCGCTCGTCCTCACGCTTGAGGGCATCGCGCAGGTCTTGAATTAGGTTGTCAATGCGGCGTTTGCGATCGCGGGCAAACTGCAGCCCAAAGTCAATGGAAACGCTGCGCATTGACCGCTCGGCCTGGAATGTTAGCGTCTCAGCTCGGTTGCGCTTCTCGATCCGCTCCCGCTGGCCCCGGTCTACATCCGCATACTCTTCGGCTTCGCGCAGCATCTGCAGGACGTCATCTTCAGAAAGATTTGAGGCTTCTTGCACCGTAATGCTCTGTTCGCGACCGGTGGTTTTATCCATGGCCGACACCTGCAAGATGCCGTTGGCGTCAATATCAAACGATACCTGGACCTGGGGAATACCGCGCGGCGCTGGCGGTATTCCCATCAGCTTGAACCGCCCTAGGGACTTATTATCTAGACCCATTTCCCGCTCGCCCTGGAGCACGTGCACTTCAACAACGGTTTGATTATTTTCCGAGGTGGAAAACACATCGGAGCGCCGCACCGGAATCGTCGTATTGCGGGGAATCACCTTTTTCATCACACCGCCGATGGTCTCCAGCCCCAGCGAAAGGGGTGTGACATCCAGCAGCATTATGTCCTTGACCTCTTCAGTGAGAATCCCAGCCTGGATCGCCGCTCCCACGGCGACCGCCTCATCGGGGTTGACATTCTGGGTGGGCTCTTTACTGAGCATGGAACGGACCAGCTGCTGTACCATGGGCATCCGACTAGAGCCCCCCACCAGCACCACCTCATCGATTTGGGATGGCGACAGACGAGCGTCGTTCATGGCCTGCTGTAGAGGGGCGCGCAGACGGCTAATCAGATCCGCGCAGAGGGTTTCAAAGTGAGAT
>ERZ1740072.1036-NODE-1036-length-10894-cov-5.855337_pt1 | contig 10894 bp, 9 predicted proteins | sample MGYA00581733_ERZ1740072 | MGnify/ENA primary metagenome ERZ1740072 (study PRJEB43018, sample SAMN04849741) | marine metagenome | isolation source: floating plastic debris | place: Pacific Ocean | collected 2008-08-30 | study: EMG produced TPA metagenomics...
TGGCGATAGCCGTCCATCTGCGCCTCGGTATTGGCCAGCCGAATGCCGCCATCCCCATGATTGTACTGCACCGGATAATCCGGATCGTCACGCAGCTCCTGATAGAGTTTGATGGAATGGCTTTTCAGTCCCACCATCGTCTGGTTCATCCCGAAATTCGTGACCTGAGCCGCCGAGTGCCACGTGGTGCCACTGGTCAACTCATCCCGCTCGACCAGCACCACGTCTGTCCAACCTTCCTGGGTCAGGTGATACAGGGTCGAACAACCGGCGATGCCACCGCCAATGACAACGGCACGTGTTTGGGTCTTCATAGGGCATCCTCCGGGCTGACTTGGATTGCGGTATCAAGAATATCTGACCTGACCCGGTCAATCGGGCTTTGCTATCTTTGCCGTTCTGAAAACATTGATTCGCAAACACTGAAATAAAGATGCAGGGCTTGTGCGGTGTAGTCGCCTTGGGTCCCATGTCGCCATGTCTGATACCCGCCCCAAACGCGCCGGTCGCAAGGCGCGCACGGCGGCCCGCGCCGCAGGGCCACCGTTAAATCCAGCCCCACCGGGGCAAAGGGGCGGGACATACAAACCTCTGAACAACCAGGAAATTCAAGACATCTACGACACCGCTCTGCGCCTTCTGTCCGATCTTGGCATGGGCGAAGTGCCTGACCGACTGCGCCAAAGTCTTGAGGCCGCAGGTGCGACGTCAACTGCAACCGGACGGGTCATACTCCCGCGCAGCCTTGTCGAAGATGCCATCGCGACCGCCCCCAAAACCTTTCCCCTGCACGCACGCGATCCCGCGCGCGGCATCGAGGTCGGCGGCGATGCAGTCCACTTCGGGACCGGCGGGGCAGCCGTGCAAACGCTCGATCGCCAAACCCGGCAATACCGCGCCTCAACCCTCGCCGATCTGCACGATTTCACGCGGCTGCAGGACAGCCTCACCAATGTCAGCTGGTTCACGCGCTGCTGTATCGCAACCGATCTGGCAGATGAATGGACGCTGGACGTCAACACCGCCTATGCACTTCTGAGGAATACAACGAAACCCGTCGCAACCGCCTTTACACTCGCGGAGCACGTCGCCCCCATCGTCGCCATGTTTGACATGGCGGCCGGTGGCGACGGCGCGTTTGCGCACCGCCCCTTCGTCAAGGCGCATATAAGCCCGGTGATTTCACCCATGCGGTTCGGCGCGGATGCGGTCGACACGACTTACGCCTGCCTCGAACACAACATCCCTGTCTCCTGCATCACCGCTGCCCAGGCCGGGGCCACCGCCCCCGCAACCCTTGCCGGGTTCCTTGCGCAATCGCTCGCCGAAACACTGGCCAGCCTCGTCATGGTCCACGCGATCAAACCCGGGCATCCAATGGTCTTTTCCAACTGGCCCTTGGTCATCGACCTGCGAACAGGTGCCTTTTCAGGCGGCGGCGGCGAAATCGCAGTGATGAATGCAGCGTCCGCCCAGATCATCAACTGGCTCGGGCTCGTGTCCGGCGTGGCAGCCTCTATGACCGACGCCAAGGCACTGGATGCACAATACGGCGCGGAAAAGGGGCTAACCTCACTCGCCGCAGCGCTCGCAGGGGGCAACCTGATCTATGAAAGCTCCGGCATGACCTCGGCCCTTCTGGGCGCCAGTTTCGAGGGCTTCGTGCTCGATGACGAAATGCACGGTCACACCTATCGCATCCTGCGCGGGATCGAGGTGAGCGAGGGTACGCTGGACTATAATGGCATCTGCACGGCGGTTCTCGGCGAAGGTCATTTTCTTGGAGGCGCTGCGACCATCGCCGCGATGGAGCGAGACTACGTCTACCCCCAGCTCGCTGACCGCGACACGCCGCGCGCATGGGAAGAAGGCGGCGCGTTGACCGCATGGGACCGCGCGAGCATGCGCGTGGACGAAATTCTGGGGGCAGCCCCGGCCACATATCTCGACGCTGCAACCGACGCTATCATCCGCGGAGCGTTTGACATAAAGCTTCCCTGAGCGTCACACGCACCGAACCGACTCAGAGCCTACGAACAGCGTCCACGAGCTGGAAAAATCCAGACATAAGCCTGCAAGCGCCAAGTGCATCCTGTCCGCCTTAATTTGATGTTTCAATTGGATCCGGCTGGTCGAGATCACGGATGAGGCGCGCATTCACCGCAGCCCTAATTGCGTGCGATCCCCAACAGAATGTCGGCCACGGTCTCTTTTGCCGGGCTGACTTCCATCAATTGATGCGGGCCTTCGACGGTGATCAAATCCCATCCGCGTTTTTCGACGCGAGCGGGAGCCTCGACAGTGCGCATGTATTGAAAGAAAGGGTTGCTGTCGTTAGCCACAAGGATTGTGCCCGGGAAGTTCGGCGTGCCATCTGGCAGCGCCAACCGATCAGTGTAAGTCTTGAAAGGGTGCGGTCTCATGGTGGGCAATGCTTCGCGCAGTCCGTCTTTCGGAATAAGCCATCCATCTCCGTCTTTCTCGACCATCGCATAGACTTCGTCTCTTGTGGCGGCGTCGAAAAAGCTGGTCATCAGGCTTTCGCCGTCGTCAGCAGGGACAGTATCCAGATACACCAGATGTTTGATCCGGTCTGGCTGGTGCGCAGCGGCCCCGGTGATTACCGTTCCTCCATAGCTGTGCCCGACAAGGATGACGTTCTCAAGATCACGCCAGCTGAGCGCGTTTGCGACATCATGCACATGCGTCGAAAGACCTGTTTCCTTTGAAAGAAGGTGTTCTTTCTCCCCAAGACCCGTGAGGGTCAGCTCGACCACCTCAAAGCCCTCATCCCGGAGCATCACGCTCAGAGGTTCATACTGACCCGCCCATTGGAACGTCCCATGAACCATAACAAAAACGGGCTTGTTCATGGATCCCTCCTCGGATGCGCTCTGAGCGACAGCGTGGTTGCCCAAAAACAGCGAAGCGGCACATGCGAAAACTACTGTCGCAACGGCGTTTCTGAAGGTGCGCATAACGTCTTCCTTATCCGAATTTGTGTTCGTTTTCAGTCACACTGCTTGCCAACTGCGCTGCGGGTCAAGCTGTTTGATCTTTTGCAACGCGAGCCGATCCAACTGTCTGGATTGGCCTCAGAGCGGCGCATCGCCACGGATCGCGCAAAGGAGATGTTTCCGGCGTCCACCCTGAATGCCCGCAACCATAGTCGAGGCCCCTGCCCAAGCGCGCACTCTCCCCGCCTTCGCATCCGATTTGACATCCCACAGTCTTCGTCATTGAATTCTGCCATGACCGTCAAAGACACCACCGCAATGATCGCAGGCATGACCCCCGTTTTGGCGGAAGGTCGTAGGGTCTATTGCTGCGAAACGGACCGGAGCCGGGCAGCAGGTCTGGGAGCGGACGCCTTCGCAATGATGCAGGAGGACGAAGGTGTCACGTTAATCCTCCCCGAGGAGGTCGCAACAGCGCAGGGCTACGACACGGCCCTCGTCATGCAATTGATCACCTTGAATGTGTTTTCCGATCTGGAAGGTGTCGGGTTGACCGCGGCTGTGGCGGGCGCGCTCACAGAGGTCGGCATATCCTGCAACGTTGTCGCGGCATATCACCACGACCACGTCTTGGTGCCGCAGGCAGACGCCGAACGCGCTATGGATGCGCTAAGAGCGGCCCAGGCGAAAGCCGCCCGACTATAAACGGACGTTTGTCCCGCTCCTGTAGCCCATTGAATTGAGGAGCCCAACTGCGCGTCGCTCGCGGCATCTGCTATGCAGAACCTAAACAGACAACTCTCTGATGGGGCTGTGGTGGCGTGGGGGAGACTTGAACTCCCGACCTCTCGATTATGAGTCGAGCGCTCTAACCAGCTGAGCTACCGCGCCATGGAGGCGTCACCTATGCCAGCCCCCGCGACTCGTCAAGACCGAAAACCCGAGGTTTAGCCGCCGCGAACAGTCTCAATCATCAACGTCACATTTTCAGGGTCCGCGTCCGGCGTGATCCCGTGGCCGAGGTTGAAGATATGCGGGCCATTTGAAAGGGCTTTGACGATCGCGCGGGTCTCGTCCACCAACGCCTGTCCGCCAGTGACCATGTGGGACGACGCGAGGTTGCCCTGCACACAGCCATCCACCTGAACCTTTTGGGCGGCCCACGCCGCAGACACCGAATTGTCCAGCGCGACACAGTCGACGCCCGTCTTGCCATGGAACCCGACATAGCCGTCTCCGGCCTCGCGCGGGAAGCCGATGACCGGAATACCCGGATGGCGCGCCTTGATGGCGGCAGTGATCTCGGCACAGGGGGCGACGGCGTATTTCTCAAACGCTGCGCCTTTCAACGACCCCGCCCAGCTGTCAAATATCTTGACCACCTCGGCGCCCGCCTCGATCTGGGCGGACAGGTATTCTATGGTCGCCGCAGTAATACGGGCCAACAGCGCCTCAAACAGCGCCACGTTTCCCTGCATCAATGCATGTGCTGGCCCCTGATCCGGAGTCCCCTGCCCCGCAATCATATAGGTCGCCACAGTCCATGGCGCTCCGGCGAACCCGATGAGTGTCGTCTCTTCAGGCAGCTCACGGCGCAGGATACGTACAGTCTCGTAAATCGGGTTCAACGTCTCGTGGATCGCCTCGACCGGCTTCAACACGTCGAAATCAGACTGCGCATTGATCGTCGACAGGCGCGGCCCCTCTCCGGTGACAAACCACAAATCCGCACCCAGTGCCTGCGGGACCAACAAGATATCTGCAAACAGAATTGCCGCGTCAAACCCATAGCGGCGGATCGGCTGCAATGTGACTTCTGCCGCGAGTTCGGGATTATAACACAGCGATAGAAAATCCCCTGCCTGCGCGCGGGTCGCCTTGTACTCAGGCAGATACCGCCCAGCCTGACGCATCATCCAGATGGGCGGAGTGGGCAGAGTCTCACCTGCAAGGGCCCTCAGTATCGTCTTGGTTTGAACCGCATCTTTCATCGCGCACTGCCTTTGACTCGTCGTTTCCAGTTGTCAACATAAGTTGACACATCTAAAAGATAAACCCATGACAGTGCGACTTCCAAATTCAACCGCTCCGCTGAAAATCGGCACGCGCGGCTCACCTCTGGCGATGGCCCAGGCGTATGAAACCCGCCGACGATTGGCCGCCGCGTTCGATCTGCCGTTCGAGGCGTTCGAGATCATCGTGATCAAGGTGATGGGCGATGATCGTTCCATGGTCGCAGCCGACAAACCGCTTAAGGAAATCGGAAACAAGGGCCTCTTTACCCGCGAAATCGAAGAAGACCTGCTTGCCGGTAAAATCGATATCGCCGTGCATTCGATGAAAGACATGCCGACGGTGCAACCGGACGGTCTGATCCTTGATACGTACCTCCCGCGCGAGGACGTGCGTGATGCATTTGTCTCGCACAGCGCCAAGCACATCGCCGACCTCGCCGCAGGCGCCACTGTCGGCACATCGTCGTTGCGCCGCCGCGCGCAACTGCTCAACAAACGGCCTGACCTCAATGTCGTGGAGTTTCGCGGCAACGTGCAGACCCGGCTAAAGAAGCTGGAAGACGGAGTAGCTGCCTGCACGTTTTTGGCCTGTGCTGGCCTCAACCGGCTCGACATGAGGGACGTACCTGCGACACCGGTCGAAACCACCGACATGTTACCCGCGATTGCGCAAGGGGCGATCGGCATCGAACGGCGCACGGATGACAGCAACACCGCAGACTTGTTGGCGGCCATCCATCACGAGGAAACGGGCCAACGGCTGGCTGCAGAACGGCAGTTCCTGTTCACGCTTGATGGATCCTGCGAAACACCAATTGCCGGGCTTGCCGTTTTGAACGGAACATCGCTGACCCTGACAGGCGAAGTCCTGCGCCCGGACGGCTCGGAAGCTCTTGGCGAAACGGTGTCCGGACTCATATCAGACGGCCCGGACTTGGGCACAGCCCTTGCCACATCTCTTCTGAAACAGGCAGGCCCCGCCTTCTTCGACTGGCACTGAGTTTTCTGCTAAAATAAGCCTCCCTTGGCGCGGTAGGTTCAATCCCGGTAACCCGACCGTTCACAAGACGCGGCGTTTTCCTTGACGCACCCCCGCACCGATGCCCACCTTTGTGTCGGAGGACAAAAGCATGACCCCCGGCAAAACCTATCTCGACCCGGATGAGATACGCCCGCTGGCGGCGCGCTCCGACGCTGCGGGCATGCTGCTTATCCTGCACTGCTGGGGCGTTATAGCAGGCGCCATTGCGCTCTTTGCGCTCTGGCCCAACCCACTCACCGCGCTGCTGGCCATCCTGCTGATCGGGTCACGCCAGTTGGGCCTCGCCATTCTGATGCACGAGGCCGCCCACAATGCGATGTTCAAAACGCGCAGCCTCAACGAATTTGTTGGAACGTGGCTATGTGGTTGGCCAATCATGGCAGACCTCGCCGCTTACCGGCACTACCATCTGACCCATCACCGCTTTACCCAGACCGACAGGGACCCCGATATGGTGCTGAGCCAGAATTTTCCGACCACACGGGCTTCGCTCAAGCGCAAGTTCATTCGCGACCTGACGGGGCAAACCGGGGTCAAACAGTTGGTAGGCCAGATTGTGATGTTCACCCGTCTGGCCGGAGATGATGAGGCAATCGAAGCGGCCAAGGGCGACGCGGCGCAAGCCTTCAAATCCAACACCATCTACACAGCCTTTCCTGTCTTCTTCGGTATCGCGCTGCTGATCAGCCTGATCGGAGAATGGTGGTGGGGTATCGCCTTTTGGATTGTCCCGTACCTCACGTGGTTTCAGTTCGTACTCCGGGTGCGCAACATTGCCGAACACGGTGCGACCGAAATGTCAGAAGACCCCTTTAACAATGTCAGGACCACACTCGCCGGACCGCTCGCGAAGACCTTTGTTGCGCCCTATTGGGTGAACTATCACCTCGAGCACCACATGATCATGCACGTGCCCTGCTGGCGCTTGCCACGCATGCATGACCTGCTCGTCCAGAAAGGGTTGGGCGACAGGATGAACATCGCGCCAAACTACCGATCCGCGATGGCAGAGGCCGGGTGGCGCTGACCTCGACATGTTTGCACCCGTGCTCCACCTGAAGTTTTTCTAACAGAAACTGTCACTCACCCGTATGTTCACTGCACTTTTCAAATTTTAGAGGAGTTATTCTGGTGAACGATTATTTTGACCTGGGACGCTACTCGCGTGCCGTTAGCACCAAATCCGATGCGCAAATCTGGTTTGACCGGGGCCTCAATTGGCTTTTCGCCTACAACCACGAAGAAGCGATTGAATGCTTTGATCGGGCCCTCGCCATCGACCCTGATTGCGCGCTGGCGCATTGGGGCATCGCCTATGCCATCGGCCCCAATTACAACAAACCGTGGGAGGTGTTTTCCCCCGAAGAAAAAGCGCCCGCACTCGCGCGTGCCCACGCCGCACTAACCGCCGGCCTCGCCCTCGAAAGCGCAACTGCCGCAGAACAAGCACTGATCAAAGCGCTGGCTCTGCGCTACCCCGATGATCCCGGCATCGACGACTATCAACCCTTCAACGACGGGTTCGCGGCAGCGATGAAGCCCGTCTACACTGCCCATCCCGACGACCTCGACGTGACGTTTGTCTATGCCGAAGCGTTGATGAACCGCACGCCCTGGCAGCTATGGGATTTCAAAAAAGGGGTCCCCAACCCCGACGCCTCTACCCCAGAGGCGATGGCCGTTCTGGAACACGCCTTTGAAACCATCCCAGCGGCGTGGGAGCATCCGGGCTTGCTTCACATGTACATCCACCTGATGGAAATGTCGCCACACCCCGAACGTGCCCTGCGCCATGGGGACAAGCTGACAGGCCTCGTGCCGGATGCCGGTCACCTTGTGCATATGGCGACTCATATCGACGTGCTATGCGGTGACTACCACAACGTGCTGTCGCGCAATATGGCAGCCGCAGAGGTGGACGACACCTTCAAGTCTTATGCGGGTGCCGCAAATTTCTATGCGCTCTATCGCATCCACAACCTGCACTTCGCACTCTATGGGGCGATGTTTCTGGCGCAAAAAGGTGCTGCACTCGAAGCCGCCACTCGGTTGCAGGATGAGGTCCCGGACGACGTGGTACGTGTCTACCCGGACCTCTTTGAAACCTTTGTCGCGGCACTGCCCCATGTCTACATCCGGTTCGGCATGTGGGCAGAGGCGCTTGAACTCGACCTGCCCGAGGACAAGGAACTTTACACCACCACCAACGCGCTGATCCTGTATGCCCGCGCGATTGCATTCGCCAATCTCGGTCGCCACGACGAGGCGCAAGGGGCCAAAGCTGCATTTGACGCAGCCTATGCCGTCGTGCCCGAAGACCGCATGCTGTTCCAGAACTCGGCGCGTGATGTTCTGGCGGTGGCCGAACAGATGATGCTGGGCGAACTGGCGTTCAAGTCAGGGCAACGCGACACCGGGCTCGACCATCTGCGCAAGGCCGTCGATCTGGACGACAACCTGATGTACGAAGAACCTTGGTCATGGCCCCAACCAACACGCCACGCGCTTGGGGCATTGCTCATGGATTCCGGTGCATATGAAGAAGCCGAGGCCGTCTACCGCGCGGATCTGGGCCTCGATGGCAAGCTACCGCGCCCCAGCCAGAACCCACGCAACGTCTGGGCGTTGCACGGGCTGCATGAATGCCTGCAGCGACGCGGTGAGACGGCGGAAACCCCGCACATCAAGGCGCTGTTGGATCAGGCGATTGCACGGGCAGACATCCCGATCCGTGCCAGTTGCCTGTGCCGGGCTGCAGCCGCCTAAACCCAAAAGCTTGCTGCTAGACCCACTTGGCCAGTGGCGGCAGGCTCATCAACACCGCATTGGCGTCATGGCCTGTTTCCAGCCCGAACTTGGTGCCCCGGTCGTAGACAAGGTTGTACTCGGCATAGAGCCCGCGATGGACCAGCTGCGCGTCTTTGTCCGCATCATCCCACGGCTGAACCCGTCGCTTTTCCACCAAGGGCAGATAGGCCGGCAAAAACGCGCGCCCGATATCCTGGGTCAGCCCAAAATCCGCCTCCCAATCCCCGGTACAGTGGTCATCCATAAAAATGCCGCCAACACCGCGTGCGCGACCACGATGAGGGACATAGAAATACTCATCCGCCCATGCCTTGAGCTTGGGGTACAAATCCGTGCCATGCGGGTCGAGATGGACACGCTGCTGCTCGTGAAAATGGCCCGTATCTTCTTCGTATTCGATGCATGGGTTCAAATCTGAACCACCCCCGAACCACCACGCGTGCGGGGTCCAGAACATGCGCGTGTTCATGTGCACTGCAGGGGCGTGCGGGTTCTGCATATGCGCCACAAGACTGATCCCAGACGCCCAAAAGCGCGGATCGTCTTTCATACCTGGAATGCCCTTGCGCGCGGCCATCGCGTTCTGCGCACGCTCACCCAAAGTGCCATAAACAGTCGAGATATTGACGCCGACTTTTTCAAATACGCGTCCCCCCCGCATCACACTCATCAGCCCGCCGCCCGCATCCGATCCGTCATCAGAGGTGCGCTTGGTTTCGCTGACCTCAAACGCGCCCGGCGCCGCATCCGACATCGGTCCGGCGTCATGGCTGGCCTCCAACCCTTCAAAGGCAGTAACGATATCGTCGCGCAATTGGCGGAACCATGCAGAGGCGCGGGTTTTCTGGGTGTCGAACTGTTCTGTCATGGGCATTGTCCTGTGAAGTTGACAGTTTTCTAGCCCAAGGCCCGCCCAGTGGCCAAGGGCAAAAGCACACTACTGCGCCGGGGCCTCAACGGCATCCAGCAAACTGCGCCCGCCATCCACCGTCATGACATCGCCAGTGACAAAGCCCGACCCGTCCGACGCAAGGAACTGCACGGCATCCACCAATTCGTTGGGGCTGGCGATCCGATGCAAAGGCGTGTGGTTCTCAATCTCGTCGCGCCAGTCCGGGTTGCTACCGATTGAGGATTTGAGCGAGGCCGACATGACCGACCCAAAGGCCACGGCGTTCACACGGATGCCGGACGGGGCCAGTGCCAGGGCCATCGACCGGGTCATCTGTTCAAGACCGGCAGACGCGATCGAATACCCCAACAACTCCGGTCGGGTCTGGTGCGCGGCAATTGAGCTGAGGTTGATGATCGAGCCACGGCCCGCATCACCCTCACGCCCTTCGTTCTGCTTGATCATGCGGCGCGCGACTTGCTGGGTCAGCCGTAGCGCGGTCATAACATTTTGCTGAAACAAATCGTCAACGGAATTGTCTTCGGGATTGAGCGCATCGGTTTCCATGACCTGCCGCGAGGCATTCACAAGAATGTCGATTTCATCAAAGGCATCGATGGTCGCCGAAATCAGGTTGGCGATGGTCAGCCGTTGCCGCAAATCGCCGGCGAAATAGCGAATGCTGGCATCGTCCGCCACATCCCCCAACTCATCCACAAGTCGTTTTTCATCCATGTCGGCGCACATCACGTTTGCACCGCGGTCGGCAAAATGCCGGGCAATGGCCAGTCCGATGCCGTTGGCGGCCCCGGTCACAATCGCGGTCTTGCCGCTGATGGAAAATGACATCGCTATCCCCGTTTGCGTTTGGGCCGTTCGGCCCGCACCAGTTTGAACCGCGCATCGCCGTCCAAATCAACCACTTTGGTAAAGGCGTTTGTCAGCGCCTCTTCGTAAGGCAGGTGGCGATTGGCCACCATCCACAGCGCCCCGTGCGGATTCAGAATGCGCGCGGCGGCTGCGATAAAGGCACGGCCCAACGACGGATCAGCCACGCGACCTGCATGAAAGGGCGGGTTCATCACTACGGCATCGACCAGTTCGGGCGGTGTCCATGTGGTGGCGTCCGCCCAGTGAAACTGCGCGCGCGGGTCCGTCACGTTGTGACGTGCACATTGCA
>ERZ1740072.1038-NODE-1038-length-10876-cov-3.706127_pt1 | contig 10876 bp, 8 predicted proteins | sample MGYA00581733_ERZ1740072 | MGnify/ENA primary metagenome ERZ1740072 (study PRJEB43018, sample SAMN04849741) | marine metagenome | isolation source: floating plastic debris | place: Pacific Ocean | collected 2008-08-30 | study: EMG produced TPA metagenomics...
GCGTCGTCCGCCATCTCTGGGACAGCGAATCGGTTGGTGGCGAGACCGCATTATTCTGGGAGGCCGTTCGGCCTACTACATGATGGCCATCGGTATTCCTGCGGTGATTGCGTTGCTGTTTCGACAGATTGGCAAACCCACAAAGCGATCATTAGCTCACCCTCGCTCTCGATCTGTGGATACCGAAGCTCACTCTTCCATCACTTATCTCACGTATCAACCGTTTTCCAAACCACAAAACAAGCCATAAATCTGATGAATCTTTTGCTTTGGAGTCTGAGTATTGTTCTGCTTCTGTTACTGGCAGGACTAGCCGCCTACTTGCTAACGGCCCGAAAGTATCAATCTGCCTCTTCAGTCGCTCAGTCCTATGATGACTGGACCCAGGACGGCATTCTGGAGTTTTACTGGGGAGAACATATCCATCTGGGTCACTATGGATCTCCTCCCCGACGCAAAAATTTCATTAAAGCCAAACATGATTTTGTTCATGAAATGGTTCGCTGGGGAGACTTAGAGAGTCTCCCTCCAGGAACAACAGTGCTAGATGTGGGCTGTGGCATCGGCGGCAACAGCCGCATCTTGGCCCGCGACTATGGCTTTGCTGTGACCGGTATTACCATCAGCCCCCAACAGGTGAAGCGAGCGCAGACATTGACTCCCCCAACTATCAATGCGCAATTTAAGGTCGATGATGCCTTAAATCTCTCTTTCCCAGATGCTAGTTTTGATGTTGTCTGGTCCATCGAAGCGGGACCACATATGCCCGACAAGGCTCGCTATGCCCAGGAGATGCTGCGCGTCCTCAAACCGGGCGGCATTCTGGTGGTGGCCGACTGGAACCAGCGGGACGACCGACGTAACCCTCTCAACTGGTGGGAGCGTCCGGTGATGCGACAACTGCTCGATCAATGGTCTCACCCGGCGTTTTCCAGTATCGAAGGCTTTGCGGAACAGTTGGAAGCAACGGGGCTCGCCGGTCGGGTAACTACCGCTGATTGGACCCAAGAGACCTTACCCGCTTGGCTAGATTCCATCTGGCAGGGCATTATCCGTCCAGACGGATTACTCAAATTTGGCGTTATTGGGTTTATCAAGTCCCTGAGAGAAGTGCCCACTTTCTTGCTAATGCGGCTGGCCTTTGGGGCAGGATTGTGTCGCTTTGGTATGTTCCGGGCAGAGCGAGTGGCCTCCTCGCGAGACGCAACGTCTGAGCAGAACAGAGATAACCTGGTGCGTTCATGAGCGTATCTCACTATGACCTTATCATCATTGGCGGTGGCATTCCCGGACTGACCCTAGCCTGCGTGCTCAGGGGAGCGGGGCTGCGCATTGCAGTGGTCGAGGCTCAGGCTGCAGCTCACGTCAGCCATCATCCCCGTGCCTATGCGCTCTCGCCGCTGTCTGCCAAAATTTTCAACGCCATTGGGATTTGGGAACAGATTGCCCCAGCGATTACTCATTTCCCCCAAGTTGTGCTGTCAGACGCCGATTATCCTCACCGGGTCATATTCACACCGGCGGATATCGGAGAATCTGCTGTGTACTACTGTGCCGAACATCGGGTCTTGCAAACGGTGCTGCAACGTCACGCCGCTACCGATGCTCACATTACCTGTTACTACGGAACGCGAATGCAGACCGTCACCTATGGCGCTCAACGGGCCGAGGTGAGCGTGACAACGGGACAAGGGCAACAGACTCTGACGGCGTCCTTAGTGGTCGCTGCCGATGGAATTAACTCCCGTGTGCGACAGCAGGCGGGCATTCAAACCGATGGTTGGAACTATTGGCAGTCATGTGTTACCGCCTTTGTTTCCCCGGCACAATCTCACCAGAACATTGCCTATGAGCGGTTCTGGTCCAGCGGCCCCTTTGCCATCTTGCCCTTACCCGATAATCGCTGTCAGATTGTCTGGGTAGCGCCTCATCAGGAGGCAGAAGAGATCGCGGCCCTCCCTCCAGATCAGTTTATGGCGGCCATGCAGAAACGCTACGGCGACCACTCTGGATCGGTAACTTTGTTGAGCAAGCCGCTGGTATTCCCGGCTCGTCTAAAGCATAGCCGCCGCTACTGCCAACCCCGGTTGGTGCTCTTAGGAGATGCGGCCCACCACTGCCATCCTGTCGGTGGACAAGGGTTAAACCTGGGCATTCGGGACGCGGCCATGCTCACACAGGTTTTATTAACCGCCAAGCAACAGCAACAGGATTTGGGCAATATCAGAGTCTTGCAGCGTTATGGTCATCGCCGTCGCATTGAGAACTGGGTGATGTTGTTATTTACCGATATCCTTAACCGCACCTTTTCTAACCATTGGCAACCCATCATGGTGTTGCGGCGGTGGATGCTGCGGCTGATGAGCGGCTGGTCGCCCCTACGCCGATTGATGCTGCGCTTGATGGCGGGCTTGTGGGGAACTCAGGTATCTAACCCCCTGAATAGTCTAGTGACTAAAGTAGTCATGACGTCACAAAGTTCTCCTCAGCCAGGCACACGGATGAAGTCTCCTGAATCCAGAGGAGGAAATACAGTATGACGGCTCAACCCCAAGCGGATTGGCAAGACTCCTTTGTTGCAACTAACCTCTTGCCCCTGGGTTACAACGCTTGGAGTGGTTTCCTGGCGGGGGAGCCAGGGGCGGTGGTGTGTAGTCTTAATTCACCACAGTTGGGGATTACCGGAGAAAACTTTCCGGTGCACTATGTTCCGCGCTCTCGCCTTGCTCCTTTTCTCAACGCCTGGTTAGCCATTCCCGACACGGTGATTCTGACCCATCACCACATCACCAGCCACATCTTGCAAGCGGTTGATGGCTATAACCCAGAGAAGGATGTGATTTTGCTGCTGGAGTCCGGCGACCGCGCCTCGTTCCTTTACCTGCGGAACTTGCCGATCGCGCCGCCCCGCGCCTACGAAATTGTCTGCAAGGGCTGGGAGGAGTTTCATCTTGATTCCACCACCATTGCAGACATGCAGCTACTTCAAGTCGATTTGACGCCACCCCATCGGAGGACCGGATGACCCCAACGACGTTATTTGTTTGCTCACTCTGTCGGTTTTCGGCTCAGGAACGCAGTCGAGATGGCATGGCCGGTGGACAATATTTGATCGATCAGCTTCAGCAAGCTCTGGCTGCGCGGGCTTTACAAGCAACTGTCCACCTGGAGCCAGTGCGCTGTATGGCCGGGTGTAAACAGCCCTGTAATGTCTCGCTAACGGCACCCGGTAAGCTCACCTTTATCCTCAGTGACGTGAGTCCCGACAACGGGGCCGCAACGGTCGCTGAGTTTTGCCAGCAGTATACCGAGAGTGTTAATGGGCGCGTGCCCTATGGCGAGCGTGCCCCTGAAATTCGACAGGCAACCGCTTTTGTGTTGCCGCCCCTGCCTACCGATTCTACCTCCCAGTCATAGGAGATTTTCCATGCACAAAATTCCCGTTACAGTCATCACTGGCTTTCTCGGCTCTGGCAAAACGACCCTGGTGCGGCACCTGCTGCAAAACAATCAAGGGCGTCGCATTGCGGTATTGGTGAATGAATTTGGCGAAGTCGGTATCGATGGCGACATCCTCAAATCCTGCCAGGTTTGCGATGACGACGACACAGCCAATAGCATCGTCAGCACTAATATTCTGTATCTGGCCATCGGCTGTCTCTGTTGCACCGTGCAAGAAGAGTTTCTGCCCACCATGCAAGAACTGCTACAGCGGCGCGAAGACATCGACTGCATTGTGATAGAAACGTCGGGACTGGCGCTACCCAAGCCGTTAGTGCAGGCCTTTCGCTGGCCCGAAATCCGGACCGGGGCTACGGTAGATGGTGTTGTTACCGTAGTGGATGGTGATGCCTTGGCTAAGGGGCACATTGTTGGCGACCTGGAAGCTTTAGAAGCCCAGCGACAGGCCGATGACAGTTTGGATCATGAAACCCCGATTGAAGAATTGTTCGAAGATCAGTTAGCCTGTGCCGACATGGTACTGCTGACCAAAACTGATCTGATGGAGATTCAGGAGCGAGAACGTGTGCAAACCTGGCTGCAGTCTCAAGCCCCCACGGGCATTAAAATTGTGCCCTGCCATCAGGGCGAAATCCAGTCCGAGGTGCTACTGGGCTTCAACGCGGCTGTTGAAGACAATCTCGACAGCCGCCACAGCCATCATGACCATGAAGAAGAGCACGAACATGATGACGACATCAATTCCATCTGCATTGAGCTGGAGCAGTCCTTTGACCCCAAAGGTTTAGTGCAGCGGTTACAAGCCCTGGTCCAAGAACAGGATATCTATCGCATCAAAGGCTTTGTGGTCGTGCCCAACAAGGCCATGCGCCTGGTGTTGCAGGGGGTTGGTCAGCGGTTTGATACCTTTTATGATCGCCCTTGGCATACCATCGAACCCCGCCGCACTTGTTTGGTGTTTATCGGCCATAACCTGGATCAGACCCACATTCGACAGCAGATTACAATCAAAGAAGAGTCAGCCGAGCGAGTCTTTTCGAGTGGTGGTTGACCAAGCTTTTGCTAAGACCTAGTATCGACTCAACCTATCTGCGGTTCGCTATATGAATCCATCAACAACACTAGAAACTCCCTGGCAGTGGGGCAGCCGCTCACTGTATGACAGTCGGCTGTGGTACTACGGCTTGCTAGCAGCCGGCAGTGTTAGCAATGTTCTTTATTACTGCACAGTGCCGCTGGTGGGCATTGGTGTGCTGGCAGGGACGACCCTGCCCCGCCAGCGAGCGTTGCGGGTGCTGCTAATGATGTGGGGTGTAAATCAGTTTCTGGGATTCACTGTACGGGGCTATCCCTACACGGTGAGTACGTTTGCTTGGGGTGGAGTGATGTTGCTGGGGGCTATCGTTGCGGTACTGCTGGCCTCTATGCATTCGGCGTTCTCTCACAATCAGACCCGACATGGGCTGTGGTTAACCGCGTCCTTACTGCTCGGATTTGTCTTATATGAGTTGATGATCTGGCTGGGGGGCTTTGCCCTAGGCGGTGTCCACGGGCTTACCTTGTCGGTGTTGGGAGAAATCTTCCTGGGCAATGCTCTCTGGGGGACTGGACTTGCAGCTGTTCATTGGGGCTTGGTGCGGCGCTGGCTGCGATTAAAGGAGGCACCATCAGATTGATGCCCTGATCCACACCATCGCCTGCGATAGATACCGCCGATCCACAAATTGGGGTTTGCGATAACGCTGTTCATGCTGGGATATACCGCTCCGCCCCTTGCTCAGGTTGTTCGATCATTGTCGACCCTCTTTTCTCGTCAACACCCTGACTCTATTCAAGGATGTTCACGGTAGTTACGAGCTGACTCCATAAATGCATTGAGATAATCGACTTCGAGATCGGTTCGGCGGACACCCAGGAAGATTTGCTTTTGGACGCCGTTGGGACCCAGTTGCACGGCACGCACAGGATATTTTTCAGAGAATTCCTCGACCAGCCAGCGTGGCAGAGCCGCCACTCCGCGTCCACAGGCGACCATTTGAAACATCATGTCCGTGCTCTCGACCACTTTCTGTTTTCTGACCGTCCTGCCCGCCGGAGTGAGGAAGCGGGTATAGATATCCAGGCGATCTCGGGAAACCGGATAGGTGAAAAGCACTTCCTCGCCAAGCTGCCGGGGGATGACGTGAGCCTTCTCTCTAAGCGGATGATCCGAAGAGACCACCAGAACCTGCTCGTAGTCAAAGACGGGCTCAAAGTGTAGTGATTTTTTTCGCAGCGGATCGGGTGTCACCAGCAGGTCAATCTCATGGGCGAAGAGTGCACCGATGCCGCCGAATTGAAACTCCTGTTTGACCTCAAAATCCACCGACGGCCACGCGCGCAAGTAGGGGCCAGTGATTTTCTGCAGCCACTGGTAGCAGGGATGGCACTCCATACCAATTCGTAATGTTCCCCGCTCACCACGGGCGAACTGTTCTAATCGTTCCTCTGCGTGGACAAACTGGGGAATCAGGCGGTTAGCCGTGGCCAGCAAATGGGTTCCCGCCTGGGTGGGGCGAAGGCTGCGTCCTTCCCGATGCCAAAGCTTCACCCCTATCTGATCTTCCAGCTTGCGCATGCTGTGGCTCAGCGCCGATTGCGTCAGGTGTAGTGCATCCGCTGCTGCGGTCATAGTCCCTTGCTGGTCAACCGCACGAATGATCTCAAGATGGATGCGTTCGAGAAATGTCATTGGCTTTTCGATGAATGCTGCTCATCATTCCATGAGTAAATACCATTTTTATTCATCGGTCAACACCGGTATCATCAATTCCATGTCAATCAGCAACAAGAGCGCCATCAAAGCACATTCGCTGGGATACCCGCGCATCGGAGCCAAGTTCTATGAGTAAAGACCAGAAGAGCACCATCAAAACACATTCGCTGGGATACCCGCGCATCGGGGCCAAGCGTGAATTGAAAAAGGCTACGGAAGCCTACTGGAAAGGCGAGCTGTCTCTTGCCGAGCTGCTCGCTACGGGAAAGACCTTGCGCGAAACCAACTGGAAGAAACAACAGGCCGCCGGAGTCGATCTTATCCCCGTCAACGACTTCTCCTTTTACGACCAAGTGCTCGACATGAGCTGCCTGCTTGGCAATGTGCCGCCGCGCTTCCAGTGGCAAGGTGGGCAGACAGACATCAACACTGCTTTTACCATCGCTCGTGGTACGCAGGGCGGCGCTTCTTTGGTTGAGGATGAGAAGGACTGCCAGACGGGGAAGGTTTCCACCTTCGCCAGCGAGATGACAAAGTGGTTCGACACGAATTACCACTTCATCGTGCCTGAATTTCGGGCGGACACAATGTTTTCCCTTAGCAGCACCAAAGTCTTCGATGAGTTCGCAGAAGCCAAGGCGCTGGGGATTAACGCGAAGCCAGTGCTTGTCGGCCCCGTGACTTACCTGTCTCTAGGCAAGGTACAGAATTCTAAAAACCCAGGCTTTGATCCGTTGACCCTCCTCGACAACCTTGTCTCCGTCTATGAAGAGATCATCGCCAAGCTTGTGGACGCAGGAGCGGAATGGATACAGCTCGATGAGCCGATTGTTTCCACCGACCTTAGCGATGGGCAGCGCAACGCTTTGAAAGCGGCCTATGATCGCTTCTCCAAGACCAAAGGCTCGGCGAAGCTGTTTGTCACCACATATTTTGGTGGTGTGAGAGATAATCTTGACGACTACCTCGCGTTGCCAGTTGATGCCTTGCACTTTGATTTCGTGCGGGGTTCGGAGGATATCGATACTGTTCTGGCCACTTTCCCGAAGAACAAAATTCTCTCCGCAGGAATCGTCGAAGGTCGCAATATCTGGAAGAGTGATTATGATGCCTCGCTAAACGTTTTGAAGAAGGCCAAGGCCGCTGTCGGCGCGGATCGTCTGTGGGTTGCACCGAGCTGCTCACTCCTACATTCGCCCGTTACCCTGCAAAACGAACGAAAGTTTGATGAAGATCTGAAAAGCTGGCTAGCCTTTGCTGATGAGAAACTCACGGAAGCAACCGAACTCCAGCAGCTTCTTGATGAAGCCGGAAGTGCAGAGATCCTTGAAGCCAACCGTGCCGCCGCTGCTTCCCGCAAGTCCAGCGATCTTATCCACAATGACGCCGTGAAAAAGCGCCTTGCGGGGGTGAAACCCGGCGATTTCGACCGTGCCTCGACCTTCGCCGAACGCCAACCCAAGCAGCGGGCCAAACTCCGTTTGCCGGAATTCCCGACCACGACCATTGGCTCATTCCCGCAGACCAAGGAAGTGCGCCAGGCACGCGCCCAGTGGAAAAAGGGGACGCTAAGCGATGCGGACTATGACCAGTTCCTCAAGGAAGAAACCGCCAAGTGTGTTGCGTTTCAGGACGAGATCGGGATCGACATGCCGGTTCACGGCGAGTTCGAGCGCAACGACATGGTGGAATACTTTGGCGAAAATCTCGAAGGCTTTGCCTTCACCAGTACCGGCTGGGTGCAGAGCTTTGGCACTCGCTACGTGAAGCCGCCGATCATTTTTGGCGATGTCAGCCGACCCAAGCCCATGACCGTCTACTGGTCCAAGTATGCTCAATCGCTAACCGAGCGACCGATGAAGGGCATGCTCACTGGTCCGGTTACGATCCTCCAGTGGAGCTTCGTGCGCAACGACCAGCCCCGCTCCGTCACCACGCATCAGATTGCCCTGGCTATTCGCGATGAAGTGGTGGACCTCGAAGCCGCCGGAATCGCCGCCATCCAGATCGATGAACCGGCCTTCCGCGAAGGTTTGCCGCTGCGCCGGAGCGAGTGGAACCACTATCTCGACTGGGCGGTGAAGGCCTTTCACCTCAGTGCCTGTGGCGTGAAGGATGACACCCAGATCCACACCCACATGTGTTACTCCGAGTTCAACGACATCATCGACTCCATCGCCGCCATGGACGCCGACGTCATTACTGTTGAGACCTCGCGCTCAAATATGGAGCTACTCGATGCTTTCGTGGACTTCAAGTATCCAAATGAAATCGGCCCAGGTGTTTATGACATCCACTCGCCACGGGTGCCCCCCACTGATGAGATGAGTAACCTCATGTCAAAAGCGGAAGCCGTGCTCCCGCGTAAGAATCTTTGGGTTAACCCAGATTGTGGCCTCAAGACCCGTCAATGGTCGGAGGTGAAGCCTTCGCTCATCAACATGGTCGAGACCGCATCAAGACTGCGCGCTACGGCCTGCAACTAGTTGTTGAATCAGCCGTTGGATAAATGGCTCTTTGTTGTTGCGCAAAGAGATAGATTTTACGTATATCTTACCGATCTCAATCATTAATTTTGGGCCCTAAAAACTAATGATTGGGTCTCCCCGGCAAAGCCGGGGAGACTTGAAAGGGTTTGACTGTGTGGACCAGCGGGGGCATTTAAACCAAGAATTACGGTTTCACTTGAAACTCTTTAAAGACAAGGCTTTCGAAACTCGCTATTTTCTTGACACTTTGCTGATTCAGCAACTATCCTTACGGCTTTAGAGAATTCTACGATCCTTGCCGAACCAAAAATCAAAGGTTTCAAACCATAACCAGTGAGTGATTTAATCCAATTCATGTCCAGATATTCAAAACCGAAACTTTCTGCACGAATGCCCTCGCTGATCCACTATTGAGTAGTAATCCATTCCCAACACTGCCTTGGGGGCCATAGCTCTCGCGTTTCTCTAGAATGGCTCCATAGTCCAAATAGGTGGTGTCCCCTACATTTAACACCATCGATTGGCGACTGAAGAGTTTGGTTGTCATCTGACAATGAGGGTGGATGATCTTCTCAAAATGAGTTTTTGAATTTGCGAAAGCGCATAAGCCCGTTTCAGGTCTTTTGCGCTTTCAAACACACTCGATAGACCTTGGCCAAATTTTCACTCAGCGCTTGACCGATGCTCAATGCGCGACGGTTCAAACGACTATCCCTTAACGCACAGGTCCCAAAATTTTGCTCATAACGCTCGGTACTCATCGATGGCTCCCTGGGTATCGGTGCGCTTACTTTAACGGATGTTGAGGCTATGGGCTAGAAGCAACATCTGTCAAGGGTTTCAACACTTAGTCAGAAAAGTCAGGATTAAATACATTGCCGATAGTATTGGCTATGCTGATGTCGGTTAATTCACTCGACAATTTTGCAAATTCAACGGTGTTGTCCCGCAGGTTTGGCGGAATCGCTTCAAGTCGTAACAACCGTAACAAAATACTCTCGTAAACAACAAAGAGACCTAAAAAGTCCTAGTTCTTCAAAAGATAGTCCAATGTAATCTCATAGTCAGGTTGGTATAAATTAAGCTAACGAACACCGTAGATCAACTGAATCTACGCTCAGATTTGTTTGGCCAGAAGAGTTTTTCCCTGAACATCTTCCATCATTTGTTAATTGCTAACCGCGTTAATTAATAGACTCAGCCAATACTAGTAAAGTGAGTATTCCTATGGTTGTAACCGCTACACAATCTCATCAAAAGCAAGTTAATCTAAATTATGATCGCAACAACATTCTGAGTCTTGAAGCAGCGTGTCTGGTTTGTGGTGGTAGTCACCTGAGCCAAGCTCACTGGGAATTTATGCAAAGCATGCCCCAGGATCCTGTTGATATGGTAGATGACCTGATGAAGATGGGTCTCTATAAGGACCAGCAGCTAAAAGCCGCTGATAAGGTCAATGCTCACGAGCTTCGTCGAACTCTTCTGTTAAAGGCGGCTGGTAAGGGCGACCCACAGCGTGAAAAGTTAGTTCTCGCCCTCGCCCAACAGGCTGGCGGCATTGAAAACGCCTTTGCAGCCGCCTTTGGCCCCAAAGCCGGATTGTTTTTCTCTGACACGATTCGCAACAGCCGGTTTACCCGTCGGGAATTCCTTAGAAATGCTGCCATCGGTGCGGCGCTAGTCACCCTCACTAACTGTGGTACCAACTCGCAACCAGCGGCTGTGGAGAACAATGCGGCCCCAGTGGATACGTCTAACCTAGAGAAAACAGATCTGAAGATTGGCTTTATTCCCATCACCTGCGCCACTCCTATTATTATGTCGGAACCGTTGGGATTTTATTCCAAATACGGGTTCAATGCGGAAGTGGTGAAAATGCCTAGCTGGGGTGCGGTACGTGATTCCGCTATTGCTGGAGAACTGGACGCCTACCATATGTTGGCTCCTATGCCCATTGCCATGACCCTGGGCCTAGGCTCCTCCGCCTTTGGAGTGAAATTAGCCAGCATCGAGAATATCAACGGTCAGGCCATCACCGTAGCGTCCCGTTACCAGGGACAGGTCAATGGTCCCGCCGATTTTAAAGGATTCACCATTGGGGTGCCATTTCCCTATTCCATGCACAATCTGATGTTGCGCTACTATCTGGCAACAGGCGGTATTGATCCCG
>ERZ1740072.1040-NODE-1040-length-10863-cov-4.010640_pt1 | contig 10863 bp, 5 predicted proteins | sample MGYA00581733_ERZ1740072 | MGnify/ENA primary metagenome ERZ1740072 (study PRJEB43018, sample SAMN04849741) | marine metagenome | isolation source: floating plastic debris | place: Pacific Ocean | collected 2008-08-30 | study: EMG produced TPA metagenomics...
GATTGAACAAATGGAGGGGCTTTGGGCGACCTGGCTTCGACCGAAGATTCTGAAATTTGAAGACGAACGGCGCGAGGCGGCGCCGAAGCGCCTGGTATTATTCGCGAAAATCGCTGTGGGCCTGATCCTTGGCTTGTACTTTCTCGCCTGGCTTCGCGGTGATCTGGGCTCGGCGCGGCAAGCGTTCAAACATGCCACTCTGCTGATCACGATGAATGGTGCGATCTTTTTGTGGCTGTTCTACATTTCCGCACCGCCGCGGCGTCTCGCTCTGAAGCGCCTCGTCGGGCAAGCGGCCGCCGATGCCTGGGGGCTGTCTTATGAACCCGTGGCGGAGATGCCGAGAGATGCCTATGGACGCACTGTCCTGAATGTCATGCAGCGGGCAAAGTTTCTTCCAGATAATGGAACTGTACCCAGCGAGGACGTGATTTACGGGCGGCGCTATGGCGTGGGGTTCACGCTCACCGAAGCGAGTATTATCGTCGGGCGCGGGCGTCATCGCAGGCTAATCTTTCAAGGGATTCTGGTCCGGATCAATTGGCGCGCATTGCATGAAACACCTGTCCTGTTTGCGCCCAGTGTTTCCCTGGAACGATTTGGGCTGGCGTCCGAGACCGACTGGCAACGGATCGCCACAGTCAGCGAGCCGCTCGATCAGACCATCAGCTTCTATGCCCAGGACCAGGTCCTCGGTCGCGCGGCGATCCCGCCCGACCGGCTGGAAGGGTTGGCCAAGCTGGCCGAAGAGCACGGACTGAAATCGCCGCGCGGCGTCATCATGGACGGATCGCTATATCTGGCGCTCGAGACAGGCAACCGGTTCGAGGTCGGACGGATCTGGAAAACCCTGGATGACCCAAATTATTTTGCCCGGATGCTCGATGACATGATGTTTGTCTGCAAGCTGATCGAGGCCGTCGCCGTGCCACCTTCACGCCTTGAGGCGTCAGATTCGACTAAAAGGTGACTTGACGGAACCCCCTGTCCGCCTGCATTTGTTCGCAACTGCACAAAAATGCAAAACCCCGAACAAGCTTTAGGAGGGCTTACCATGTCGAACACTGATCCAGTCGTGATTGTTGGAATGGCGCGCACACCGATGGGCGGATTGCTCGGCGACTTGCAGGCCCTGTCCGCGAATGAGCTCGGTGCGATTGCGGTCAAGGCCGCGGTCGAGGAAGCAGGTTTGGGCGCAGAAGACGCTGACGAGATTATCATGGGCAATTGTCTGCCTGCAGGTCAGGGCCAGGCTCCGGCTCGCCAGGCCGGGTTCAAGGCTGGCAGGGATAAAGGCCTGGAAGCGACCACCATTAACAAGATGTGTGGCTCGGGCCTGCAGGCGGCGGTCATGGGGCGTCAGTCTATTGCTTCGGGCGATGCCAATATTGTCATTGTTGGCGGTATGGAAAGCATGACCAATGCGCCGCATCTGATGGATGTGCGCAAAGGCCACAAATATGGCGACATGGGCGCCAAGGACCATATGGCACTGGACGGGCTAACCGATGCTTATGCGGGCGGACCCATGGGCGCCTTCGCTGACATGATCGCCGAGAAGTATCAGTTCACGCGTGAGCAACAGGATGCCTATGCGCTGGAAACGCTGAAACGGGCGCAAGATGCCACTGAGGGCGGCAAGTTTAAACGCGAGATTGCTCCTGTGACGATCAAGACCCGCAAAGGGGAAACGACTGTTGAGGTCGATGAGTTGCCACGGACCGCACGCCCGGACAAGATCCCGTCCCTGCGCCCGGCCTTTAACAAGGATGGCACCGTGACAGCAGCAAACGCGTCGGCGATTTCCGACGGCGCTGCGGCGCTCGTACTGATGAAAGAGTCAGAAGCCCAGTCACGCGGTCTGACGCCGATCGCCAAGATTGTCTCTTCTTCAAGTCACGCGCATGAACCGGAAAACTTCACGACGGCGCCGGTTCCGGCGATGGAAAAAGCCCTTTCCAAGGCGGGCTGGTCCAAGGATGATGTTGGTCTTTGGGAAATCAATGAGGCTTTCGCCGTCGTCCCGATGATTGCGATGAAGGAACTCGGCCTCAGCCACGACAAGGTCAACGTCAATGGCGGCGCCTGTGCCATGGGTCACCCGATTGGCGCCTCCGGCGCGCGGATCCTGATCACGCTGCTCGCCGCGATGGAAGACCGGGATGTAAAGAAAGGCGTTGCCTCGCTCTGCATTGGTGGCGGTGAAGGCATCGCCATGTGTGTCGAACGCGCATAGCCGCTCAAGTCTATACAGTGCCCGGCGGGGTGCCGCCTCGGTGAATCTCTACTCGTCTGGTCGCTCAGCCAATGCGTCGTTGAGCGCCGTGCGGGCGATTTCATTGGCGGCTGTCTGGACGCGATCATTAAAAATGTTGGAATTGACGATGATCACCCGATCCAGGTCTGGTGCGATAACGATGATCGAGAACCACATCGTGTTTGATCCGCTATGCCGATAGATGCGGCCAAACCGGTCGTGATCAATTACCCCCCAGCCCATCGCATATATGCTTTCCTCATCGGGATAAGGCGTGAAGAGATGCGCCCGCAAATGCTCTGGTACGAGCGCGCTGTCAGGGCGCAGGAATTCGAGCGCGAGGATCGCGTGCCCCTGGAGCGTAGCATGCAGCGTTCCTGCAGGTCCGAGAATGGCTGGATTGTCGGCTGTCTTGCCGCGGCCAACGGGAGTTGGAAAGGCGCCGAGGATCGATCTATGACCCACGAGACCTTGCGGCGGCGGACCGTAGCCGAAGGCGGTCCGGGCGTCTGGCTCGGGAAGTTGATCAAATAGCAGACTCTGCATCGCTTCTTCCCACGAATTAGGCAGGTCCTCGTGGTCCGCTAATATCCGCTCAATCGCGGCCCCGGCGATAATATAATTCAAATTATTATAGTCATATTCCCCGGGAGACTTGCTGGGCGGGGCGGATAAAGTGGTGTGAGCGATATCGCGCCTCTGCTCGGTCACTGGACGATCATCATTGCGGCGTGCATTTAGCCAGAAGCCCCCCATTTGCCGCATCCCTGTACGGTGCGCGAAAAGGTCTTCGATGGTGATATTGTGCCAGACGGGATCCATGGTCTCGGCGATTTCAGGAAAAAGGTCAGGCAGCGTCGCGCCCCAACTGGCATTACCCCGCTCTACCAATTGTCCATAGAGCAGGGCGGTTAGCGCTTTGGTGTTGGACCCGAGATGCCATCTGTCTGAGATTTGAACCGGGTTGGCGTCGTCATTCGCCCGGAACCCATCGACCGCGAGGTCGAGAATGCCGTCCTGCGATGAGGCGATCACTGCGCCAAGCGCGACTAAATCATGCTCTGCGCGTACGGCGGCGACCTGGGCAAGCAAGCCGTCTTTGGTTTCGACCGATACGGCTGGAGCGGGCGTCGTGTCCGTCTCCGCGCCTGGGGTTGAAACGGAATTTGGAGCGCAGGCAGTGAGAACCAAGAGCGCGGCAACGCTCGAGGATATTGCGGCCTTAGCCCGCTGGAACATAATCACTGACCAGGCCAAGTGGGACCGCGGTAGTCCGCTTGGCGACATTGATGATAATTCGCGACTGAACGTCCGACACCAGGGCGGAGCCAAGCAGCTTGTCCCTCAGGAACTTGTCATAGGCGTACATGTCGGTGGTCGTGACCCGGATGATATAATCGACCGCGCCGGTCACGGTCATACACTCCATGACTTCCGGCCATTTGCCGACCAGCGCTTCAAACGCTTCGAGGTTTTCCTTGCTCGGCAACGCCAGCTTGACATTGGCCACGACCTCAAACCCGAGCCCGAGAGATTGCCGATCCAATAGCGTGACGCGGCCCTGGATGATGCCAGCTTCTTCCATCCGTTTGATGCGGCGCCAGCAGGGCGAAGATGACAATCCGACGCGTTCGGCAATGTCAGCGACAGACAGCGACGCGTCGTTTTGAATCAAATCAAGAATCTTGGCATCAATGGTGTCTAATGGTTCTGACAAACTTTCCCCCGAAAAGTGTTATTTCTGGCAATTTGTTGCTTGAAATAGCCCGATTAGAGCAAACAAGGCAAGCTTTTTCGGCATTTTGTTGGGATATATGACCTAAACGCAACACTGGAGACGTGCGCTTTGGAACATCGTGAAGTTACGCTGAACGACAAATACGATCTTGTCGAGGGCAAAGCGTATATGACGGGCATTCAGGCCCTGGTCCGCCTGCCGCTTGATCAGAAGCGGCTCGATTTGCAGGCGGGGCACAACACGGCAGGTTTCATCTCCGGCTATCGCGGCTCACCGCTTGGGGGCTATGACCAGCAATTGCGGGCGGCTCAGAACTGGCTTGATGCGCATGATATCAAGTTCTGGGAAGGCCTGAACGAGGACCTGGGCGCGACGGCCGTCTGGGGCAGTCAGCAGCTCGGTCTGTTTGCTGGCGCGCAGCGCGATGGCCTGTTTGGCATTTGGTATGGCAAGGCGCCCGGCGTCGACCGCACTGGCGATGTGTTCAAGCATGCACACGCCGCTGGCACGTCTGCCCTGGGTGGTGTTCTGGCCGTGCTCGGCGATGACCATATGTGCAAATCCTCGACCCTGCCATCGCAGTCAGAATTCGCGATGCAGGATGCTGAGATTCCGGTGCTTAGCCCGGCCTCGATTCAGGACGTGCTCGACTATGGTCTGCATGGCTGGGCGATGAGCCGGTTCAGTGGCGGCTGGAGTGCGATGATCGCGCTCGCCGATACGATGGATAGCGGCGCTGTGGTCGATGTTTCGCTGGATCGGATGAATTTCGTTCGTCCCGACTTTGAGTTTCCTGAGGATGGCGTGCACATGCGCCGGTCCGATCCGCCGCTGGAAAAAGAACGCCGATTGCGCGACTATAAATTGCCAGCGGCCCAGGCCTGGGTGCGCGCCAATTCGCTCGACCGCGTGATCCTGCCCAGCGCCAAGCCACGCGTCGGTTTGATCGTCTCCGGACAGGCGGCCCGGGATGTATTCGAAGCGCTGGCCGCGCTTGGATTATCGCCGGATGAGGCGGCGAAGCTAGGCGTCTCCATCTATAAGGTTGCCATGCCCTGGCCGCTTGAGCAGGAGGGCATACGAGCCTTCTGTGCCGGACTGGAGCGCGTCCTTGTGATTGAGCACAAGCGCCCGCTGATCGAGGATCCGTTGCCAGAAAAGAAACGTCCGCTCCTGGAAGGCAAGCGCACTGTCGACGGGCTTCCGCTTCTGTCACAGACCGGCTCTATCCCGGTGCCCGAAATCGCCGCAGCGCTGCGCGGCGTGCTTCCGAAAGGCTGGGATACGCAAAAGGCAGATGCGTATTTTGCCCGTGTCGGGCGGGCTGGCGACGCAGCCCGAACGAATGCCACACCAACCGTTCGCACACCGCATTATTGCTCCGGCTGTCCGCACAATACGTCGACCGTGGTGCCGGAAGGATCGCGGGCGCTGGCCGGGATTGGCTGTCATTATATGGCGAATTTCATGCCGGACCGGAACACCGACATGACCAGCCAAATGGGCGGCGAAGGCATTGCCTGGGTCGGTCAGCATTTTGCCACGGACGAAGATCATATGTTCGTCAATCTGGGCGATGGCACCTATTCGCATTCCGGGTCGCTGGCGATCCGCGCGGCGGTGACGTCGGGCGCCAATATCACATACAAGATCCTTTACAATGATGCCGTTGCGATGACCGGCGGACAGACGGTTGAATCCGGTCAGACGCCGCAACAGATCGCCCAGCAGGTCAAAGGTGAGGGCGTTAAGACCATTGTCATCGTAACTGAAGATCCCGTGCGCTATGCGGCCGTGAAGGGTCTGCCACGCCGGGTGCGAATCTATGACCGGGCCGATCTCGACAAGGTGCAAAAGCAATTGCGCGAAACGCCCGGCGTTTCGGTCCTGATCTATGATCAGATTTGTGCCACCGAGAAACGCCGCCGGTCGAAGCGCGGCTTGCGGGCGCCAGACCGCACGCGCGTCCTGATCAATACCGAGGTCTGTGAAGGCTGCGGCGATTGCTCGATCAAGTCGAACTGTCTGTCCGTTGAACCAGTAGAAACGGAACTCGGCCGCAAGCGACGGGTCAACCAGTCGACCTGCAATACTGACCTGTCTTGTGTGAACGGCTTCTGTCCGAGTTTCATCACCGTCACAGATGGTGAGTTCACAGCTGCCGATGAGCCGCGCCCGGACATTGATGCGACCAACTTGCCCCTGCCTGACACGCCCAGCCTGGAACGGGGCTGGAATGTCCTATTCACCGGCGTTGGCGGTACGGGCGTGACGACCGTCGCGGCGATCCTGGCCATGGGCGCGCATGTCGATGGCCATGCGGCCTCTAGCCTGGACATGACCGGCCTGGCGCAAAAGGGCGGTCCGGTGCTGAGTCATCTGCGCTTTGCCCGAACACCGGAAATGATTTCCACCGGCCGTGTGCCGCCGGCCAGCACGAATTGCATGATTGCCTGTGACCTGGTGGTTGCGGCGGGCGGCGATGCGCTGAATCTGATGGATGCCGAGCGGACTTCGGCCTATGCCAATAGTGATGTCACGCCGACCAGCGAGTTCATTCGCGATCGTTCAAAGAAGTTTGAAAGCGACTTGTTGTCCGCGCGGGTCAAACGGCAAGCCTCTGACTTTGCGACCTTCGACGCTGAAGCGCTGGCCATTCTGTATTTCAATGAAGCGATTTATACCAATATGATCATGGCTGGTTATGCCTGGCAAAAAGGTCAGGTGCCGGTCTCGCTGCGCGGCATCTATCGCGCCATCAAGCTGAATGGCGTCAAAGCGGATGACAACATGGCGGCCTTCGATCTTGGTCGGATTGCGGCCTATGATCCAGAGCGTCTGGAAACCGCAAAAGATCCGCGCGGGCACATTCAGCCCAAGACACTGCAGGAGTTAATCGCGGATCGCGTCACCCGCTTAAAAGGATATCAGAACGGGGCCTATGCCGATCGCTATCATGCCCTGATGGAGCGGGTCATCGCGGCAGAGACCGAAATTGGAACGGGCGAGCGGCTGTCAGAGGCGGTGGCGCGTTATGCCTATAAGGTCATGGCCTATAAGGACGAGTATGAAGTTGCGCGGCTGTGGACTGACGGCAGGTTCGATGCCTATTTGGCGAAGAAGTTCAAAGGCGGAAAGATTGCCTATCACCTGGCACCGCCGCTGAATTCCAAGAAGGATGAGAATGGTCATCTGAAGAAGAAATCGTTCGGCCCCTGGATGAAGACCGGGTTCAAGATCCTCAGACGATTCAAATGGTTGCGTGGCACGCGGTTTGATCCGTTTGGCTGGACGGCAGAGCGGAAACTGGAACGCAAGATTCGCGATCAATATATCGACAATATCGACCGTTTGCTGACCGGACTGACCGTGAAAAATCTCGATCTGGCGGTCGCGATCGCGGAGATTCCGGACGGCATTCGTGGCTATGGTCATATCAAAGAAAACGCGATTGCCCTCTCCGCCGAGAAGGAGTCCGAGCTGTGGCAGCATTGGCCGCATGGGACCTTGCCAAAATCGACAACGACCCTGATCGCGGCGGCCTGAGCGAATCGAAAACACCCCCTGACCAGTCAGGGGGTGTTTGATATTTTGCGTATGGGCCTATTTCGAGATGCGTAGATCCGAGATCGAAATCGCAATCTGCTTATAGGCGTCGGTCAGTTCAGCACCCGTTTCCGGTTCGAAATAATAGTCTGTTCCAGACGCGCAATATGACAGGACTTCCTTACCGGCTGTCGGCGCATTCAGGGCAACCGAGTAGACCTTGATATCCCTGGCTTTCATATTGTCACAAAGGGCGCGGGCCTGGGTTGCCGAGTTGCCTTGTTCCGGGAAGACCTCGGTATTGAAGGCACCATCCGTCATCAGGATCACGACCTTGGCAGAGTCCGGTTCGGAATAATCAAGCGGCGCCGCTGTGCCGTCAAAGACCTGGTTCCAGTCTTCCGAGACCAGATACCACGTCCAGGCCACACCGAGATGTCCAGCGGTATAGCCACCCGCATTCAACAGGGTGATATAGGTTTCGAGCGTGGTCTTGTTATTGGTCAATTCGACAGGCTCGGCGCTGCGGCACTCATCTCCGTCGTATCGGCCATTATCTACACGATTTGGATGTCCGACCTTCCAGTCGCCGCCATCATCCTGGTCGGGGTCTTCGACGAACCAGGCTTGCTGGTGCGCCAGGTAAGCGCCTTCGGCCGGAGCGCCGTCGGTGAATTTTTCATCGCCGTCCCGCTCCCAGACGCAGGTTGAGGTGAGCGTATAGGTCTTGGTTTCGGTTTCCGTGACTTCCTCAATGGCTTCGACGAGCTCGAATTCAATCTTTTCATTGAACAATTCGTCGCCGCCGCCATTCGCGCCATCATAGATGATGAACCGCATCCGGTACTCACCGTAATCCCAGTCTTCGCCATCATAATTCCCGCCATTGTCCGAATAGAGCGCATACGGTTCGGCATTTTCGGTATGCTCATGTTCGGCTTCCCCGCGTACGCGCAGGAACACGCTATCATGATCATGATAAAAATCGCTGCCGGTCGGGATCGTCACTGCGACCGTGATATTGTCCATATGCTCCGGATCGACGGCCAGGACCGCGTTGTCTCCAAAATAGGTGATCAAATCATTGCTGCTGGCATCGTAAAGACCGATCTTGATATCATCGAACTCATTGCCTGTGTCTGACTCATCCGATCCTTCAACCGTGACCACCAGATCATGCGTATAGGTGCGGGTCGGTGTCACGCCCGCGACTTCCTCGAAGAAGTCACCTGCGTTGACCATGGCATTGTAGGACACCATTGCCAGGCGCGTATTGTCCAGCAATTCCTGTGACGCCCCATCCGGAAGCAGGACGTCTACGGCCTCTTCTGCCGCCGATTTCAGGTTCGTCAGACGACTTGCACTATTCATTGACCCCGAAATGTCGAACATGAAGGCGACATCAATTTTGTCGATTCCGTACTCCGAGCCAGAGGCAACGTTGAACGTGACCTGGTCGCGACCGATCACTTTGATAAGATATGTGTCCTGTTTGCAGGTAATATTGGCGTCAATCTCTTCCTCATTCTGGGTCACGACGACCACGGCCGGATCACAGATCAGGCCGCCAAGGCCGTCAATCTGAGCATCCATGAAGTCCTGGACCGACTGTTTCACAGCGTCATCTGTCGCTCCGGTCTGCTTCACGCGCGCAGCCGCGAGTACGGCTGAGTCCAGCACGACCTGAACTTTCCCCTTGCGCTTGACGGTCTGTTGAAAGTCAATCGCGAAACCGGCCACGGTCAATATGGGGACAATACACAGGGCGAATATCATCAATACATTGCCCCGGCTGTCATTTTTCAGCTTTGCAAACATGCTCATTTTCGAAAGGCGCGTGCGCGCTCTAACGTCCCTATTTTTTGGACGTTTTAGCGAACCGTGTTTTAGGCCGCGTTAGCTTTTGCGTGCGGATTCGATTTGAGACATTGAGACAATTTTTACTCTAGTTCTGGTTGTTGGAGTGCGGTCACTCCGACAATCGCAGATCAGAGAGTTGCACGGCGATTTCCTTATAGGCCGCTTTCAATTCGTCACGATTGCTTGCGTTGAAGTAAGTGGTCGGGCTGGTGGCACAGTCTTGCAAGACGCGCTGACCGGCGGTGGGGGCCCGGAACGCTACGGCGTAGACGATTATGGACTTGTTCTTCATGCCATTACAGAGCGCGCGCGCCTGGGTTTGAGAATCGCCCTGATCCCGGTGCCCGACGGCGTTGAAGGCGCCATCCGTCATCAAGACGACGGCCTTTGTGATGTCGGGATCGGTAAATGCGGCGGGCTCGGCCGCGCCATCGAACACAGAGGCCCAGCGATCGGAAATCAGATACCATGTCCACCCCACGCCCAGATGACCCGCGGTACCGCCGCCGGCGCTCAGGGTTGAAACATAGGTGTCGAGCGCGGTGCGATTGTTCGTCAGTTCCACAGGCGCGGCGTTCGGGCAGCGGGTACCGATTGTTTGTCGCTCACCATTTTCGTTAAACCCAACTTCCCATACGCCGTTCGGTGAGTCGGCGTTGAGTTGACGAAACCAGGCACTATTGGACGAATGATAGCTGCCGGCCGCGGGTGGTGCATCGGTTAATCTTTCGTCGCCGTCTCGTTCCCAGACGCAGGTAGAGTTGATGGTGTGACTTTCATCGCTCTCGCGAACGTCGCCCTCTTTGAACAATTCAAACTCAATGGTCTTATCTAGAATTTTAGCGCCGGTGAGCCCATTTCCGTCAAAGCCGCGCAGCTTCAGTTCGAACTGCCCGGTCGACCATTGTTCACCGTTCAGACTGGACATTCCGCTGTCGCCATAAAGGGTGAATGGCTCAACACTCTCGGTTGCATTTTTATGTTCAGTCCCGCTCAGTCGAAACTCAAAACTCTCAAACTCATCGAACCGGTAATAACTGCTTCGGGGTTCGACAACGATGGTCATATTGTTCAATTGTTCTGGTTCGACTTTGATCAGTGCGCCGTTTCCGAACTCGGCGATGCGAGCACCGGAACCCGCAGCGTAAAGATATACGTCAATCGCCGCATAACTCGTCAGCCCATCACTGATATCCCTGTCGTCAATTTCAACGGAGACAGTGTCGGAATAAGATCGCGTGGGGCTTAGGCCCGTCACCTGCTCAAAGTACGGTCCGGCATTTAATGAGTTGCCATAGGACGCCATTGCGATGCGCGTGTGTTCGGTCACGTCAGCCGAAGCGCTGCTCGGAAGCAAAATATCCAGGGCATCGGTGGTGGCAGATTTTAAATCGACCAGGCGATTATTATTGTTCATGGACGTAGAAAGATCAAACATGAACGCGATGTCGATCGCAGTCAA
>ERZ1740072.1041-NODE-1041-length-10862-cov-6.483946_pt1 | contig 10862 bp, 9 predicted proteins | sample MGYA00581733_ERZ1740072 | MGnify/ENA primary metagenome ERZ1740072 (study PRJEB43018, sample SAMN04849741) | marine metagenome | isolation source: floating plastic debris | place: Pacific Ocean | collected 2008-08-30 | study: EMG produced TPA metagenomics...
AATCTTAATTTTTATCGAACACAGTATGCCATTATGCAGCAGGTCGTACAGCATGAGCACACTTACTACTTGAGTAGCTGTGAGTGGAGATGACACTAACTCGTCCCTCACTATGGGACATTCTCCCGACGATAATACTCAGCCAACAACGGCTGTCTCTACTCTATCCTAAACTCTCCCTCTATTCACGAATTTGTGGCTTTCCGAACAAAGAGGAAAAATTCCAAATCTCGCCAGCCGAGCACAAACGTGCGGCTGGTCTCGTCTCAAGTCAGTAGATAAATCGCTGAACCTGATTTGTTTATCCTGTGATAGATTTGTGCTGAGCAATTCCAGAGAAATGTTTATGGCTTAAATTCCTCACAAAATGTAGAACCCATAGAGATTACTGTGTACAACAATTGAACATCATACCCATACACCAGTGCTTACGAAAGTAATAATCCTCTTTTATGTGCCTACAGCTATATATGTTATGATTAAGAATTGCTAATTAAAGCAAAGTGTAATGTAGCAATTTAAGATTACTGCTGCCTGTGATTTGTTCGATGAGATAAACAGATATGTGTGTATATATATGTAATGTAATCATACTGGCAGTGGAAGACAACTCATAAAATAGTGTCCAGGCTTGATACCATGCAGCGCTAAGATTTCTCTAATTTATTGAACCTTTGCCGATGATTACTACATATATTTATGTTTTTATTTAACAACATGAAATATGTAATAAAATATAATGCAATAACACATACATGTACACAACTGAACACTCCCACTTTTATTTCATCGTAGCAGGAATAGAGAACTTAATATAATATAATAGAACAGAGACTTTGTAATATTACCTTCTACATGAAGTGTACATTCGCTGATCGCCTCCCCATACTGATTCCTGGCCATTACTTTATATATACCAGTGTCATTCTGCGTAACCTTCTCTATAACTATACTACATCTGTCACCTGCTCATCACAACAACACATCATCAGTAAACAACATGCAACACCACACTGAATATTCTCTATTTGTACATTGAGACCAGGTACCCCCTTACCAAAGGTTCATCACAGACTGTCAATCTAGGGGGAGATAAAAATCAATTTAGTAAGCACTCTATGCCATTAAAGTTTTTGAAGTTATGGCACAAAGAAGAGACTTGGAGTGAAAAAAAAAGAAATAAAATTTGCAAATCGTACCACAACACTCAAATATACAAATATTCTGTACAACCAAAATGCACATTCGACCTAAGAGTTACCTTCAAAGAGGAGTTGTACACCACTTGATTCTTTAATGGGCTGACTGTTATGAAACCAGATGATCTACAAATAAAAGAAACATTAACATTAACAACCTGAGAATGAGTAATTTTAGAGATTTTGAAGAATTCATTAGAGGTATAATTAGAGACTTTGTACATCCTATTGACATTTAGCCAGCAGCCTACGCATAGACATCTTAAATGTCCATCTGATTTCAACAACCAGAATTAATTAGTTAAGCATGATAGATAAGTGGCAACACATATTTTCTCCATTCGATATGGCTCCTAAAACTGTACTGGGCATGGGGTCACCTTATAAAATCGAAATAGTAAACCTTTACATAATACAGCAGAGGAACAGGCTAAATCAGTCAATAGCGGCTAGAGTTAGACAACAATTAATTTTAGCCACTCGAAAATCTTTCAATGATTAACACAAACTCATACTCTAATGTTTTTGTAGTTATTTTCTTTACAGCCAACCAATACAGCATAACACCAGACCAAATTTGCTGCCATTGCAAGTGATGTTAAGACAATAATAAAAATGTCCTACGCCAATGAAAGCCATCTAAGAGTTTTTCTCTCAGTAAGACTTCAACTTAAAATGTAGGGAAATTATGAATGAATGTCATAGGAATTTTTTTCTAAAAAATATGAGAATTTTAGCTACTATATAATAAATTTAAGCAATTGCAAATAAAAAATTGATAAATTTGGTGTTTGTTTTTGTTTAAATTTTCTAGTGTGGCACAGACCTCAGGTTCAGGTCGTCCCATGATGACACAGTCCATTCTAACTTTAGATCCTTCCATACTTTCTCTAGATTTGAGTGGTTGTGTGATGTTTGGAGGAGAACTAGCAAAGTCATCATCAGTGGGAGGCGCTTCTCGTACAGTAAGCTTACATGAGGCACGAGTCTCACCCATACAGTTAGTGATTATAACAGTGAATGTACCAGAGTCCTCAGGGAACGCCAGACTTATCTCTAATGTTGTAGATGTAGCTGTGTTTCGAATCTGCAACCCAAATTCAATCTCATTAAAAAACCTCATCTTATTACATTAAGTGAATTTTACTGTTTATCGCAGTCTTATTGATATTTTCCAATGTTTGTACTTTGTAAACTGCGTGCTGCGTTGTACTTACATTGAAGTCAGTAGATGGATTAATCATGGCACCTTCTCGATACCATTGTATGGACGGAGAAGGAGATGCCTCATACTGGCACGTCATCTCAACAGGTCTGTCTGATTCTACTGTCATATCCTGTAGAGGGGCCAATAATCTGGGGGCTGTACCAGCTATAAAATACAAAGATCATAAATCGTCATTATTTAATGTTTTTTTAAATTACGTATACAAGCACATTAGTATTGGTAAATGAATATCTTCAGAAGTCATGCAATCAAATCAGATAGCCAGCACATACATGTACCACACAGATTACATCTATTGTTGATAGAAAGACAAACCAGACAAGATTGGAGTTATTCCAGGCAATCTCACTACCACAAACTCGGTCAATCTGCAGCAAACTAAACTACGTAATAAAATATAGCATTGAACCTGGAGTCTTTCCTGATCCCAGTATTTAGTGCCTCAAGTCATCATTCTCAACCTCAATCACAATCACATATCACATTCGCACATCACACTGACACATCATGGTAGGATATAAGTCTGTTAGTATCAGAAAATATACACAAACTGTGACGTCTATTCTAAGAAAAGGACAACCTTCAGACCCATTCAAAATTAAAGGTGTTAGCAGAGAAATTGTTTATCACAAACAAACCCATGCAATAAACTGAATGAACTGAACATTTAGAGGATGCTTACGTATCACGTTAACTCTGGCGGTGGAACTAGCTTCTCCCGCAGAATTGACAGCAAGACATGTATATCGGCCCGTATGCTCCGAGTTTGAGCTTTTGGTTCTCAGTGTGCATGTGCCGTTAATTTTAGTTATCACATAATCAGGAGAATTGTCAATATTTTCATTTTCTTTATACCATGACACTGTAGGAGTGGGGCTGCCAGTCACTCTGGCCTCAAGAGCAAACGGGCCACCCTCAAACACATCGCACGACTTGAGGGTTCTTACAAAGTCAGGCTCTACCAACTTAAATCTTGTCTCTAAAATGACAGAAACAAACCACGCAAAATCACTGTTTGTCTGTCTTCAGGCGTGACTTGAGGTAAGGTTTTAGGCGGCCATTTTCATCCAAACCAACATAAATCGGGAGAAGTGGTATGGGTTTTTATATGTGTGCACCGGACTCCACCAATAGTATTCTCAAATAAATACAAATGTTGCTGTGCTGCTACCATTTTCAGATCACCCACCACTTCCAAGAGAATCTTGACCCGCAGAATCACCAAAACAAATGGAAACTGTGTAAGGGTAGACAGACGGGAGGGAAAGTTTCAATGTCTCATATTTAAACATGTACACAAGACAGTATAGAGAGAGAATGGTAAAAGCTAAGCACTGTTTTGTCATCAGCGTGACTCCACACTCATTCTAACACATCCATTCATATACAGCATCTCATCAGTCAATCTTAACTTATTAAAATAGCAACCGTCTATCAACTTTATGCAGATGACAGTTAGACTGTAGTAACAAAACCAGACGCTGGCATCTGATATCATCAATACAAAATCCGCCACAATATGACTTTATTACTGTGGTACAGAATACCAAATCTGGTGAATTGATTGAACTGAAGCAAGCACCCATGACATGCCGGAGTGGCTAGCATGTTTCATTTAACTAACCGTCATTTACATTTTATTATGTATAACTATGTATACACTTTCTTCTAAACACTAGGGATATGCGAGTAGTACTACCTTTGACAACGAGTCTAGCTGATGATGTCACAGCTCCGTGTTGATTGGCTGCCTGTACAGTGTAGACAGCTGTGTCCTCAGAGAATGTCTCCTCTATAGTCAGCGAGGCAGAACTATTCTCGAATCTCTGTTCATAATCTGGAGATGTTATAGGTATGCCATCTTTGAACCAGGTAATCTGTATCGGGGCAGAGCCATCTATCTGACACTGGAAGCTATACCTGTAAGCAAGTAGAGTTATACATGAGTAAAACATACTCTCTTCTTCTCAATCAAGTAACATTCATAAATTTGAACCCTAAGAAACATCAAGGCATCAAAATAGCTGCAAAAACTAGAGTTCATTCGCTCACCTGTCACCCTCATTAATCTCAGCACCCTGGAGTTCGCTCAGTAACCTGGGAGGTTGACCAGGTCCAGCAGGTGCTTGTTGTACAGGTGTAGCTGGCTTAGGCATAGTTTTAGGAGGACTCTTCTGCTGAGGCTGCTGTCCAGGCATCACACCAGGTGGGAAAACAGCCACAGCTCCAGGCATTGGAGCCTTAGCCGGCTGCTGTTTGAACTGTGGCTGTATCTGTGCTTCCTCGATAGGGCCCTGCTGTTGTACCTGGAAGAACTGCTGCTGTTGTTGAGACACAAACTGCTGTTGGAGTGGTTCAGGCTGTAGTTGTGACAGAGGAGCGGCCTGCTGAGGTATGGCAGGCTGGAAAGCTTGAAGCTGTTCGCTCTGAGGCATAGCTTCTTGCTTTACAGGCTGCTCTTGTTTGGGTGGAGATTTAGGCTTAGGAGCTGTAGGTGGAGGTTGAGGCGTGGTATCTGTTGTATCCATCGGCTCTTGCTTTATAGAGTGAGACAGTGAGGACAAATCATGCTCAGCTCTATCTATAAACATCTGTAGATCAGCTACCTTATCAGATATAGGCTGTACTTTCTGTGGTCCGTCTGCACCTGAATATCACATAAAAATGTCTGTAAATCTGCCGATTCCCTACCTACAGCCACAGCCATAATATATTATGATCTGTGATATTAATCAAAGTGTTACCATACAAACGATAGTAATGACTCCACAGATCAGTAAAATAAAATGCATCGAAAGTAGGCATTAGGGAGGTATGGATAGAGGTTTACCTGAACGTGAATGTCTGAATGTGACGTCATGTTCACACTTAGGAGGCAAACCTCAAAAGCTCACTTTTCAGTTTTTTTTTACAAATGCCTGATCATCAAAACGTATGACGACATGTTACACAGAATCTGTTGAAGTTTTGCGTTCAAAACTAACATCCACGATGGAATCTAAATATACTTATTCAAAAGAAACTCAACATCCATATTATGTAATTTGCAACAATCTTTGTAAAAATAAACATATTTTAATAGTTTTCCTATAATTCTCACCATAAAGCTGCACAGAGAGAGTAACCATGTTATTAACTCTCTCTTTCTGTATGGGCATCTCAGCCTGTTTGAAGTTAGCCAGTTTTATCTGAAGCTCTGATATCTGGTTGGGGTCTCTATTAGATAAAGCCTGAGCATTGGTGTTGTTTAGCAGGATTGTAGCTTCATTCATCCATTTCTCACTCTGTATGTAAAAAAGTACCAGATTGGATTAGTTCATAATGTTCTGAGAGTGGCTAATATAAGACTGTTACATGATTTCTTGGAAAGTTCACATAAACTTCATACACCATATCGTTCAAGACCTCCACAAAGTCAAATTGTTATTGGTGGAGCCGTGATAGAACTACCACCTACAAGTCAACACATAGTTCAAACCTGTTCTATCAATCTACTCAGAAACCTACTCCAAGGTCAGCTAATGTGCCAAAGCTATCCCTCTTCTCACTTTGCTATTGAATATAGAATGATCTTTCCATGTTGTAGCAACATTGTATGGGAGTTATTCATCTATACCCATTGTGGGCACAACTCCTAAGAAATTCCTACCCTTTGAAGTAGGGGGTTTACCATTTGTAGTAAAAAACTTTCTAGGTATCTCCTGATGACCCCCTACGACTCCAAAAGCTACTGACGTTTGAAGTGGGTGTTTTGGACCAACCCGTCCTAAGTGTTGGAAAAGACTTGAGTATGGTGCAGGCTTTTTGATTACGAGTATATTGAGTCTATCGAGTAATTCTGCTTTTAACGCTGAGTACATCTAATTCCTGCAGCGAAACAAAACATTCATGAAGTGGGGTTAGAAGTTATTGAAAGTCTACATTACCTCATCATACATATCGTAGAACTGGATGGAAAGTTCTAGGAATTTGATGAAGTCATTGACACTTTGCTCTATAGTACTATACTCATTAGTGATCTCATCGAAGAGAGCCTGGTGTTCAGGAGCCGGTACTGGCTGAGCTATCAACTCTGTCTGTATATTCTACAATGCAATATCATTGAATTATCCTGCCAATGGCTTGAACACAATACTGCTGCTACATTTAAAGTATGATGTTATGGAAAGATGCTCAATAAATAAACGATCGCAAGCAGGGTTCTCCATCCGTTACCATGCTATTTATGGATACTAAGGCATGTTCCATGTTACAGTAAAAGCAAACGCGCTTCTGTTACAGAATCACATGAAAGTTTGGCACATGTTTAAAGCTGTGGTACAATGATTACAGAGCTGTTACATTACATTAGGTACCTTGAGGCTGTCTCTGAGTGATGAAGCGGTGTTCAGATTCATTTTCAGACCAGAAAGGTTAGCAGCCATGTTAACTTTCATCTGGAACAGCTGCTGATTCACACCGGATAGATCTCTCTTCAGCTATTAGAAAAAAGCAGCTTATAATTAGAGGGCGGCACATATACATTCTGATCAATATACTTCTTATTGCCAAAATCCACAAAGTGCAAATAACTTAGTAAGAAATATAAGCGCCAACAATGCACTATTATTGAACACCAGAAAAAAATATTCCCCCACTTCCATTTTGACCAGAAGCAAAGACAAGTTATATAGAATAACCTTTTTTTGTCCTTTCTTGTCGTTTTAAGCCGCGGAGTATATAGAAAAACCTTTATCTAAATATTAACATACGGTCTACTTAAAATCAAACCTTTTCTAGCTCAGGAGCAGGTTGTCGGGTTGAGTCAGGACCATCAACCACTTTCTCCAGCTGGTGCTGCTTGGCAGCCCAAGATTGCTCAAATGCTTCCAGTCTCTTATGGGCTTGAAGCAGCAGTCTCTCAATATGCTCAGTGTAAATCTGTGTAAAAACATGGGAATAGTCTTCAGTGCTGCCATAGCAGACCAACATACAACAACATGTTTACAACATATGACATTCTGTGCACACACTCTAAAAATCTGTCCTTAAATTGTGAGACAATAAATGGAAAGGATTGGCGATTGGTATGGTCTCATCATCAAAGTGAGTTAAACTGTAAAAGCGCAAGACAGTACGTGTAAGATTAGAATTACCAGCATTCTGAGGACTTTGATTATGAGCTGTAAGGTAATATAATAAGTTAGTCATTACAAAGCAGCATGACAGCAGAGTTCATAGTGAGACTTCTTAATGCACTTTTTAAGATGTCTCACATGTATACAGTCTCCGTAGAAGTGGAGGGCTACGATGTATTATTTATACAATGTCAGATTAGGAACATCAGCAGGAGTAGCAGCAGGAGTAGCAGTAGTTATATTTACCTGGTCAGTATTCTGCTGTCTGACTCTGATAACAATCTCCTCTCCGGCAGCAGCTACAGCATCTATAAGATGTAGAACACGCTGTCTCTCTGACATGTGCTCCTGTATTACCGACGGTGTGAGTCTATCACATGTCGGTATCTCTGTAGACTTATACTGTGTCTCAAACTCCTCCAGTGTCTTCTCAAGCTGTCATTACAAAACATGTTATCATGAGTTCTTTGCATATGATATCTCAAATCAACGGCCAAGAAAAAAATGCTGTAATTCATGCAAGCGTCAAAGTGAACTGCTTATAATGGATACATATTTTTTTATGCTGCAGGAGGATAGAGAGAGGAAAATAATCAGTGTCTGCCAGCGTTATGATTATCTTGTTGGTCAATCAAAAAAACTGCTAAGAGTTGCAGACACACGACATGAACATTAATATATGACAGGAGTGGATTAGTAGTGGAACTGAGTATTGTTAGATCAATAGAATTGAAAGGACAAATCTGAAAGAGCAATCAGGAACAATGACTTTCATAAGTACAAAAACATATTTTACCTTCAGTATCTCGGAGTTAAACTACAGGTAGGAAGTAAATGACCAGTGTCAGAAATGAAGCTACACTACTCATACAAAGCATATCATACAGCAGCCACATGTTTACAACCATACTGTCTGAGTTGTGTCTTAAGCATCACATAGTTGAGCTCTGATCTACATTTACTACGAAAGATTGGCCTGTATACTAAATCTAATATCTATTATTATGTACCACAGAAGGATGACAAGCCCTTGCATTGTGGGTAGAAGTTTGGTAACAACAGGTTTTGCACTAAAGGGTGAAAGGTGAAAAGATTTGGCTTTAGGTATGCAAGGTCCAACAAAAATATACACTTAATTCAAGAATGATAGAATTGTACCTCTTGTAGGTCCTGGTAGAATTTGATTGACATGGTGAGCAGTGTCTTGTATTCAGTAATCCTGGCCTGGAATCTCTGACTGACTTTGATGATGTCGTTGACGATAAGATCAGCTTCACCGGATGTATTACCCTTCAGTGACAGCTGCTCAGCTCTCTCAATTTGTGTCTTCAGTTTCTCCTCCACCTCCTACAATAATAATAATCATCATCATCAGCTATCAGAACTAGTAAACCACAGCGCAGAATGATAATACAGTATCTAGCACATTGTGCTCATATTAATCTGCCATGTTATATCATAGACAGTGTTTTGTCTATGTGTTATATCCACAAGGTCTCACATTCCATACTTTGACCGATTTCTGTTAAATATAAAACAGGAAGACAACTAAGAATGTGTTACCTGGCAGATGTTTTGATTTGATTCAAATCTTTCATTTAGTGACTGACAGCCTTCTACAGTTGAGCCAAGATCACCAGCCAGCATTGGTTCAAAGAAATTAGCCTCAACTTGCTTAACCCACAATATTATCTACAATCAAAAACATTTATGGTAATATTTACAGTAGAGCACATTTACCTTTGAGATGTTCTCAAATTTAGCCAGGTTTTCAGTGTAGTGGGTCGATCGATCAAGGCTCTCACCTAGCTCACCCGCAATCAAGGGGAAAAACTCATGTTCAGTCTTCAGAACCCAGTCTATGACCTAGTAACAGGGAAAAGTGATGATCAATGTTAGATTGAATGACATTAAATAGTTCTGGAATAATGATTCTGCTAAAAACATCGTGTCATCGTTTTAACATTTACAGCCCGAGTAACATAAATAGCATTATCACGATTTTACCCAACTCACCTTTCGGGTTTCCTCTACAAATTCATTCCATTCTGATTTGAATCCCTTGTTTTGTTCGACGATTTGTGACCAGCTTGTAAACAGATCACTTAGGGATTGTCTTCTTTGCCTGATCTGAGCTAATATCCTCTTAATAGTCTGCATCACTTCAACTGTTCTCAGACTCTCATCTTCATGTGCCTGTAACAGTCAAATAAATATTTATCATTCGTTATATTATTTCATAAATGACTGCATCATGTTCTCATACAAACTATACAGTGGATTTGATGTGCTGACCACTTTGGAGGTACAGCCGGAGTTATGTGTCCTTCTATTCAGTCCACATAATAAAAAAAGGCTGGTGAAAAATATTTCATCAGAGTTATAATCCCTTACTTTCCACCACCAGTTGAGTAGACATACCTGACTGAGTAGAGTGTTCATCTCTGTAGCGTTATCTTCTACTTTCTGTGCCGTACTGTCAGCACTTGTCATCTTACTATTCACTTCTGTCACCAGTGAGTCTGTCACCTGATTGGCTGCTGTCTTCAAAAGCTCCTCTAGATCGTCTGTCACTACAGTCCACTGTAATATCACCAAACAGTCGACAAGTAAGCTCCCATACATAGTACAAATAGCACGCTATTAATTTTATTTCCCTCAAATGAGAAGTGCAGGCAATCAGGAAAGGGAAGCTTAACAAACAGTCCTTACAACATTGCGCCGATTCAGATATTTATATATACACCTAGCTTCATCTAATACCATTTGGAGTCTTAGCACCTGGACTTAAATACAATGTATATAATGTAATACAGTTGATTCGCTGTCAATATTACTTACACTATATACAGTTTTATGGAAGGTAACATAGGATCTGGATATTTTAGTCCTAGTCTCGATTATTCCGAGTATATTGTTCCATTTCTTGGAGAGTTCTTGTGCTGCTTGACTGACTTGAGGGGCAGCAGAATCAGACTCTGAGCTCATCTTAGCAGCTGTCTGTTGCAGATTACCTACTCGACTCTCCTTCTCCTAGAAAATAATCATTCACTTAGACCCAGACAAAGAAAATAATACCATAATATTATGAGCCTTGCACATCAATCTCAAAAACCAAAGTTATCATTAAATCAATGACATGTGTACCATAGTACCTTCATGGCAGAAAGTCTAACATACATTACCTTCATATCCTCAGCTAGTTGTTCAAAAGTGCTCTGGAAATCTCTAGCTGATCGAAGGTCTGTACCCAGAGAGCCGTGATCTCTAATGGCCGTCTCAGCAATCTGACTAAGCCACGAGTTCATCTGAAATAAT
>ERZ1740072.1043-NODE-1043-length-10849-cov-7.109876_pt1 | contig 10849 bp, 9 predicted proteins | sample MGYA00581733_ERZ1740072 | MGnify/ENA primary metagenome ERZ1740072 (study PRJEB43018, sample SAMN04849741) | marine metagenome | isolation source: floating plastic debris | place: Pacific Ocean | collected 2008-08-30 | study: EMG produced TPA metagenomics...
TGGTCTCAATAATATTTTCAATGGTACAAAATTGAGTTCTCATGCACTCGCAATGTTGCAGTTGGTTGTGTGTTGAAAGTACGATGGAAAGATGGAGGCAGGATAAACAAAGCGGAAACCTCGGAATTTGAATGCCACCATGGATTTAATGTTGGCTGCTTTCCAAACCGCTGTCAACCTACAACAAACTCCATCCCATCGTAGCCGCTGTTGTGCGGCCAGAGGCATGCATAATCAGCATAATATATTGGACTAAGGGAAGGGAGTGAAATCCCTTATTGGAACAGCAAACTGTATTTATGTCTAGCCAATGGAACGCCATACAGGCTAGCCTCCTCCCTAAGGCTAATCAATAGATTAAAAAGACTATTTATACCAAAACAATAAAAAATGTTTTAGCCAATGTTCTGCTGCTCGGACAAAAAATCCCATTCGTGTTATTATTAAAAGCGGCAATGGCATTAATGTTGTGGAATATCAGAACAAGGCTATTATTGATGTGTTTTAAGGGAGTGGAATATTCTGTCTAGACTGTTCAACAGCCAAATCAGGCTAGACACTTGGCTATATCAATGCTCCAGATCATAGAGCGATATAACTCCGAACCAATAAGTTGTGGAAAATATTTACTCCTGTCGCCATCAAAGATCTTTAGTCTCACATGACATTTTATTCTCGCCATGAATGTTCCAGCGCACAGTGTGCCTAGTAGAGAGTTAAAACAAGTCTTGCAAAACTATCAGCTATTTGCGATGAATGCACTGGGAGGACCTGCTCATTGGAATGCTGAGATGGCCAAACTGGCAGCCACTGCCGGAGTTCGCTTTACTGAAACCTACAAAGCTGCCTTGGAGAGCCTTCAATCTGGTAAGGATATCCCTAGGTCATTACCCTACGATTTCAAGCTACCTCCGCGACTTCCAATTCAACAGAAACCTATTTTGATGCCAGCAGACTCTCAGAGCGAACAGGGAGAAACTGTCTTAGAAGGCGAATCTATAGCCTGTTTTGAGATCGGTGGTGAAAAGCGACTGTGTCTACCTCAACTTTTGAAAACAGTTCTTTCTAGGTTCAGCCTTGATGTCATAAATCAAGCATGTGATGACTTGTACATTTACTGCTCAAGATGTAACCCTGAGCAGTTGGAAGTTTTCAAACGAAGCGGTAACCTGCCGATAACAGCATCCACTTGCGGACTAATTACCATGACGGATGCAGAGCGACTCTGCAATGCTTTGCTCCATGGCTCAACAGAATCATTGAAGACGGAGGGCCACAATTGTGAGAAACGAAGAATTAATGAATCCTGTATCCCAGTGTACCATGAATGCTTCGGTGAAGGTTATGGCTACCTGAAGTCAGATCTGTACAACTCATCTAAATCTGAATGCATTGAATGCTCTGAGTGTGAGAAGCTCTTTTCCCCCGTCCGCTTCGTCGGACATTCACATAAAAACCAGGAAAACAGAATATGCCACTGGGGCTTCGACAGAAATAATTGGAGATGCTATATAATGTGTGACAGCGATAAAATCCATGATGATGCTGAACGGAATAGACTGAATGCTGCTTTTGAGAACATAATAAATAGGTTTAACCCAGTGGATTCCTCAACTGCTAGAAAACGAAAGGTATGTAATTTAACCTAATTTCAACGTATTACTGCTGCGGCTTACATTACGCACCAGTTCCATGATGAAATTTGAGGAGTTAAAACCCCTTTGGCTGTATAACCTCAAACTGGGCCATGTGTATAACCACAAACAGTCACAAAAGTGGCAGTGTGGCCATAGCCATATGTCATATCAAATACCAGAGTATTCACATTTAGCGGAGGGCATGCTGAACGAAGCTTCCCTATGTTGTAACGATACTGCTAATGTAATGTTATGGTGTTTAGTCTTGCTGGCGTGCCTGTTAATTCTGTGACGGCTAGCCTTTAGGGTCTTGATTAAGAATAGGAACAATAATTTCAATCATGATGAAGTGGGGTTTTATGACGTCTAGTTACATAATAATACCCTATTGCAGGATTGAGCATTATTTAATGCATTGATCAAATTCCTATTAATAGGTGTGTCTAAGAATGGCATTTGGAAAAGCAATCTACTCTGTGAACTGACCCATAACTCTCCTCTGCATTTTGACACAATGATCTCAAAGGGTACCATTTTACAACTCATCAAAATCTTGCTATGAACTTTACAGCTGGGACTGAAGATGAGATTACCAAATAATTATAGGTTCTTTGTGAGTGAATTAACTACAATATACAAACCGTATGACATCATCAACAATAGTGTAGTAGAACTACTTATCATGGAATCGTAGATGTCTGGGTCATGGTATGCCTGGCCCACTATAATCAATTGCCAATTAAAAGCCCAGGGGCAACAGGAAGGTGATCTTGTTTGATGTAATCTATCATGGAATTGCAACAATCTGTACTTCACAAAATATCAGCATACTCATCACATAAACAAACTTGTGGTTCCATTTACATTCGGGAGAAACTAGGTTTGTAACTGCCCTGCTTTTGTATGGGAGATGGAGAACTAATGACCACAACCATTCAATTAATAGTCACGAAACAGCCTTTGAGACTGAAAATAATATTGTTGATATATTATGCAAATTGTTGGTGTTAAAGCGGCAATGTCCGAAAGACCACAGAGGTTAGGGCAGTTATCAACTTTGTCTGTTATTTTATTTGTCCTAACCCTGTCTAGACAGGTATTGTCTGCCTTAGTTTATTACTATCAGCAGACAAAGCTATAAAAAAAACCAGTACACGATGATTTCCCAGACAATAATTAATCCTATGAAATGTCAAGCATCATTACTGCTAGCTGCACAAGTTATCTGACCTGGTTAATTAACCTTGAATGTCTGCACTGCTGTACAGCCTTCTATGCTCATCAGGGCAAGTAGCAGACATCCCAGCGGTCAAATTGTGTGAGATCACTTGGATTGGAATAAAATTGTTGATGGTGCCAGCATCCCATACCAGATTGCAATGTCTATATACATCTTGTTAGTCTGCAGTGTAGGATTTTCCTGCTTTTTGATGCACAGACAGGCGCGGTTTGTTTGCTTTCAATTTCAGATGCAAAAAAGCGTGTATTTGTCCTTTTTTGCCTCACTTCGACATTGATTATATGACCATGGCCTAGTTTATATCATAAATACTCTGTGAAAACCATCATGTACATGTATATGCAATGCCTTTAATCCTCAATTAAAAGTAGGGTGTGACAAAATGCATGTCCATATGAATTTGCTGGCTGTCACTAACATGTTCATGGGTCTCAGAGTGGAGAACAAAAATGAGTAGGAAGCAGACACTCCTGCCGTCAGCACTAGGACGAGTCTGCTGACCAACTTTTGACTCGTAGAAAAAAGGGTTTGAATTATTTGGCTGTTGCTGCTGCCGCGCAGTAAAAAAATTTTGTAATAGTGTTATTAAGTGCATGTTTGATTGATCGCAGCAGTCTAGTTCGAAGGCGATTAGATTAAGCAATGTTTTACTTGTGCGGAACTAGTCAGCCAACTGTTTGCCTTCTATTAACCACACACATGTTTTAGTCAATCTAGCTGCAACTTTGGATCATTATTTCTTACATTATGAGCAAACATAATAAAGATGTGTTTTGTACTTGAGGTCAAACGACTAGTTATCGACTATGAACCCGGACAGTTGAGTACAACCAGCAAAACAACAGCCGTTTGCAATTGTCTTGCCGCATACTTGAACTTTTATGAGCTCATTGAACATTTATTATTTTATGGTCATATAAGAATAAAGGTTCATGGATAAAAAAATATGTTGCAGGTGGGAGGGCTGTTTTATCGATAGGAAACCATATACATTTATACTAACAACATGTATATAATAGTTATTATATGCCTATGGATGGAACTAATGTTTATAAATTTACAAGATCTATTGCTAAAGGTTTAGGTAACTGGGCGTTGGTTGGTTGTGTGGTAAAAGTACTTAGGAACAAAGCCATTTGAATTTACAAATAACTCTTATTGGCCCAGTAGACATCCTCACCATAAAACCTTTCAGTAGAGAAAATCATCCCTGGAGATCTAGGCAGGCTGCTAGCGCCTCATACCATGCAACTATGTTTGGCTAATCCATCATATTGTCTGCATTTTATGCGAAAGTAGGATGCCTTCAAGGTCATCCGTGGTGAGAAACATTCCTAAAATAATGATGACCAAAAACATAACATAACATAACAACCTATATATTGGCAAATAGATATTTTGCAGCATTTCGTTACTGTGCTAGTCTTTATAAACATTGGCATGCTATTGCTGTATACCTGTTCAGCTTTTATTTGCTAACTATCTCAGTGTTTTGGTTATGTATGCATTCCTGTTTGTAGATAAATTCTGAGGATGGTGAAGCAGAGGACTTGGCAAAGAGCAGACGATACAGCGAGGGTCAGCTTCAATCAAGCCCTCATCTGCAGACCCGCTGGCTTTCATCCCCACCTCTCACATTCTCTGGACCAAGGGCAGCAGGTGAATGGCCTGCGGTTACCACAAGCATGGCAAGCTTTCTACGAGACACTGCTGCTGCACAGTCAATGATCAAATCGAGGTAAATCACTTAGGTTTGGCTTTCAACTAGATCCATTGTTTTATGGATTCCTGCTACAAAGTGGAAAGCACCTCATTTAAATTATTAACCCACGAGACTCCGGCATCAATTCATCCATCTCTTATGTCCTACATTGTAAACAAAAAACTGGTAGACCTCTACTGCAGGTCGCTACTCCATACAATCTCCCAATCTAGCATGACACAAACGTGCTATTGATTTTCGGTTTCATCAACTGGAAATGAGTATCGACTGCATCAAAGAGCACATAACCAAATTGCATTGATGCTGTAAACAAAAATATGTGATAATTTAGATAATGTTATCTATCAGTGATTGCTTCAGGTCTTATCAGTATGGTAACCCTCTCCGAGGTGGAAACGCCAAACTTGGTGGCATACGTTGCAGACCTACCAATAATGTGTGACTGTGAAATTCGCACACTGTAGCTGAATTGAACTCCTGTTGATACTATGGCCAATGAAGTCAATATTGTACTGTGCATTATAGCGCAACATTGATTGATTGGTTCTCTGACCGGGCACCCTGGAAATGTCACAAACAGCACGCGGAAAGTTTTAATGGTTATTTTCTTAAAAAGAACAATCACAGCGCTCAAAACAAGTGTTTTTAGCTTGCGGACATGTGCACTTGACTGATCCTGACAGCTCATTTGTTCTACTTCTCTCATCTGAGAGCCACGCTAGCCTGCAGCTGTGGCAAGTTGAACAAAACACTTGGGGTAGATTTACGCTGTTCAAACATTACACTGTGGCTGATGGCTAGACATTTCAAGTACCAGCACTGTGTCAACATTCTATCTTTGACTTGAGTGGTCATAAGCAAACAAAACTGGCTGAGCCAGCTATAGAATCATAATAAAGGAAACAATTCTATGCTAGCAACAACCTATACCTATGATCCTGGAATCGATATGTCACAAACGTGTCTGTGATTGGCCAATAGCTAGTGGTCAAGTTAACTCAGTCAGATGGAAACTGCATGCATGCTTACAGTTGACCCTATAAGGACACAATATTCACCACTGGTTGGTGAAAGTATTGATTTTGTACCATCATCATCATCAAGATGTAAATCCAAACTGTGCTTTATCACAGCATGCTTCCATATGCTTGATGAATATATAGAACCCTGCAGAAAGAAATTCACCTCAAAAGTTCTCTTTGCTCAAGCCTATAAGGGCCAACAAAGACTAAAGAAGATATTCATTCTGATAATGGAACCGAAGGCGACACCATAAATTTTCGCTTTGCTCATGCCTATATTAGGGCCATCTACGTCTAAAGATGATATTCATTCTGTTCATGGAACTCATAGCGACACGAAAACACATAACTGCTGTTGAACGTTGAGAAAAATTACGTTTCTAGCATTTTACGCTGGTACCAGTAAGGTCAACTCGAGATTAAATCGTTGTACAACAGGGAATAGGAAAAGAGCATGCAACCTACTGAATACATTCAAAGATGTAGGTCAAGCAAGTTTTGTAACTGACAGTACTTTCACATAATTTGACAGCTTTGTTAAATAGATTAGAGATGCCAAAATAATGCCCTTCACTCCAAGGACGACTTGAACATGTCTTGCAGCTCAAAGCCAATTTGCAAGAAGAATTTCTGAGAGCTAAAGTCCACTTCTTATCTCCACTGTTTGGAAAGAGATGCATGTTTGGGACATCCCAAAAATGAGATGGACCCTCGAAAGACCATATAGATTAGCTTTAGGTTTACCCTTGACGAGACATTTATTTAAAGCCAGTCTGATATCTCATGAATTTGCATGCGGTCTGCAAGCCAGCGATAAAGTTCCCCACAGATGTAATATAAGCCATGCATGTCTACATTAATTAATTTTGCCAGTTGTATGATTGTTTTCCTTCATTTGCGTGTTATTTTTGCAGTCTACCAGTACCAGCACAGAGAAGTTGTCCACCAACTTTGGAGAACCCTGGCTCCGTAGTTGCATCAACAGAATTCAATAGGTAAGAAAAATATCCATTGATGACTCAATGAGCCACTACTAATGACCATAATAATTATCATTCATTCTTGAGGGGTGGTCAAACGGTCAAGTTTTGTCATATCTTTATAGGAATTAGACAGCCTGGAACAGATCTTCAATCTGAAGGAACTCAGTTTCCTGGCATGCTTTCAATATTCATTGCAGTGCATCTGCATGATGTCATGGCTAATGAGGCGATAAAAGTCGATGGTCAGCAGGTCACTACGGTGATTATTTTACCATTAGACGATACAGTGGTCAGCGACAAATTCATGACTTTTATCTGAGCAAACTCAAGTTGTCTACATGGCTTGGCTGCAGATCTAACATTCCACATCGCAATGACCATTTTAGTATCTCATTTTAATTCCCACAATCGATCAGCACCATTAAGGTGTTTCTTTTTACCCATACATTTAGCTCAAGCACCCGCCCGCCCGAGAGCTTGTATACCAGTACTGAACTAATTGGCATTTCTTAGACAGACGAGTAGCCAAACTGTCTGGAAATCGATGAGAGTTTTCCCACTCAAGCAACAAGCATGAGAAACTTTGTCTATGTTGGAGAGCATCATTAACTAGGTTGATCGGTCTCTTTAAAAAAAGTTTTACTTTCAAGTGGCTCAATATATCAAAATCTTGTTAACTTATTTCATCTCAAATACTCTCTCTGACAGCACTTGGTAATTGAATTGAAGCATATCCCATGTTTCTGTTATACAGGTATGAGAAGAATTTTGTGCCAAATATAGCTCTGCAGCAGGGTAACGGCGGAGTTGATACACAGCATGATAGCGATAGCATGAGCGAGCCTGCTGTAGCAGATAACACTACTGCAGCAGCAACTGTCTCAGCAAGCGCTGCCAATATCAAACAAGAAGAGACTGATCACAATCAGAATTCTCCATGTGAGAGGAACATGAACAGTGCCAGTCCGTCTCGACACAGTGACAACAGTGCTGCAGCTACACCGCCACTTATAAAGACTGAGGATCGAAAATCAGGTTAGCATAACATTCAGGGCTGCAGTACCTTAGACGAGAATTCCCGCTGTTTTCACTTATATAACTGGGAGGAGACTAGTAATTGGAAATAGGCCAAAGTAGTAGGCTAGGCACTCGGTAAATTGATTAAATATTAAGCTGACAGCAATGCCAAAGGCCTGCCTGGCCGTCTTGTAGGTCTTACAAACGATTGATTGAAGCCCCCGAGTGTGCGGCACATTGAAATTTGAGCTGTAATCTTCAGTCCATTACACAATGGCTAGTCTCTTAGCCCGAACCTGAGTACTAATGTAAGCCTTGGGATAATTGTTGTTCTAGACTACTCAAGATAGCCATTGATTACATGGCAACTACGCTGGAACATACAGTGTTATTATAGGCTGATATCAACGTAGTATTATGTTATATCAAGCTGTCTCTATTATTATTTTTAAATAAGAGGATAGTGGGACTATGACCAGCAAGTTTACTATGATTGTATCTTGTTATTTGTAGCAGCCGCTGCTACTGACGTCTACATGAACGTGCTTGAGAGTCTGGCAAATATGGAGAGACAGTATTTACGAGTGCTTGACATGTCTATGGCCAGTCACGATGAGAGAGAAGCCATGGAACAGAAATATGTCTCTTACAGTGATTCAATAAGGCGTCAGGTAGCCAACCTGCTCTGTGTCACCGATCACTGAGCGCCATCCAATCACTAAATGGTTAGCATCCCCTCTTTACTTTTATATCTCAGCATAACATAAAAGGCAACCATTAGGTTTGGAGCGGAACAAAGTTTATTGAGTAACATGATAAAGCATGCTCAAACATCCCAGCTGTCATAAGTGTTAATTATATTATCCCTCAGAAAAAAAAGTGGAGCACAGTGTAGTCACTGATGTTTCTTGTTATGAAATTAGTGCCTTAGGTAGTACCGTTGGTAAGCTCATCAAAGTAGGACACATTCAAACTCAAGTATGCGTGATGCAGCTGTGGGGCACTCACAAGCGCAGACAACTATACAGTATCTGATCTGTACTGGCTAACACTTAGTAGTAATACATCCTTCATGTTATGCAATAATTTGGAAGCACCCTGGCACCAATTGCAATCTAAGCCCTGTCAATCAATGTACCTGAACAGTAGTAAAGTAAGGAGATTTGATGGAACGGTAATTTTTGAGTAAATTTAGTTACCAGTTTTTTCTCACCCCGCCCATTGTCTAGCAACGAGTCTTTGTCTATTGGTGATTGATGTACCAATACGTTTCGAGCCAAATGAGTGGCCACATTTCCATATCTCCTAGTTTCCGGCCATCTTTCAAACTCGAGTTTTCTGCTTGATGAAATTATACAACTTTGTTTAGGTGTGTGGCACCTCATTAGGTAAGCTTAGAGACACCATGATATTGGTTTTTGGCTCCAATGCGCTTCCCCTAGACATCAGATATTGCAATGCTGCTGGTACAATCAGCTTTGCTGCTCCAATTAAAATGAACTTGTTTTGGGTCAATAATTCGTTGATTCGGGTTAGGGTATGGTACAATGACTATCGGTTAATGTTGCTGACTCATTTCAAATGTTCATTGTAAGAGTATCTTGTGTTGTATCAACCAGGATCCCAGTGAAACTATACCCATGACAGTTGTTAGGTAACTGCATGCGTACGAGATGATCTTCCTAAATAGATAATTGTTGTTTGTTTTAGATCAGTGGAAATGGGCCGTCAGTCTAAGGAGCCCAGACTGTTTGCCTCAGTATGGCGATGTACTAGTAAACTCATACTAGCTGTATAGTATACTATGGTCACGTAACCATCCAATCAGCAGTCAACAGAAATGAGCTGCATTCTCCGTGCGACTGTGGCTTGATGGCGAATCCTCATCAAATTTCTTCCTTCTTTTTATTCCCTGTTCTGCCCTACAGAGTACAATTTTTCAATATTTACAGAATTACTGTGCATTTATTTGCTCGAAAAAGATATAACTCAGGAATACTTTTATTGTTATGGTGTAGTTTCTTAAAAGTTTTGGCTACCTCTCATTGTTGGTAATGTGCTGGCAGTCATGAAACTGATTCCATGTTTTTAATTTAACCTACAGTATGAAATTATCGGTGTGCTGACGTATTGTACAGTAACAGCTTGAGAAAGCTAGCCTGAATACTTGATTTGGTTCAAGTTGTGAGGCAAGACAGTCAAGCTTATCACTACATGACAATTGACGAAAATATACCTCTTTGACTTTTCTCGACGTAAATTGAGAAGTTGTTTTTTTTCAAGATGTGTACTTGTGTATCTTTTTCTCATAACAATGTCGTTACCTAGCATCATAGATGTATTATGGTCATCACCTAACAAGCCATTATCTATCTCCATACCATCAGTCATAAACTGCACCCAGCAGTTGTATAAACCTTATATCTCAGGAATTTGTCAATGTTAATTTGAGAAATTTGATTTTATTTAAATAATTATAAATAATTCCCATTTTTAAAATTCAAGTGTAATATTTTTGCGCAGGGTGGGGAGGGGTTAGCGTTAGTTGCTGGAATTAGTCAGCATGATGGGCAGTCATTTTATTAGCTCAGAAAATCGAGTTCCCTCAAATAGTGTTTTTGTTCAGTTTATGTTTTTATTGTAGTGTTTGTCAAAGTTTCTTTACTACTGTTAGAGCTCTTTTTTTATCCCTATATAACCATTTGCCAAAATATGTTGGGAATCTAGCATAAGCGGTTGGTGAAATGTGATCCCTCTCACGCTGTTTGAGGGTTTCATGGTTATGTCTTTGATGCTATTGTATTTTACGGGTATATCTAATCGCATGTTTGTCTTTGTCATGTTACCAGTGTCTTTTTACTCATCAGCCGAGCGGGGAAGTTACTCCTGTTCAGTGACAAGTTATCTCCCCTTTAACAACAGGAGTAGACAACTTGAAGCTGTTCTCTGTTTTTCACCATTATAGTTATTATAGTAACTAATATAATGTATGATATTTTCCATTATTGAGAGCAAGAAGTTAGAATATTGGTAGATGTACCAGTATGTTTCTTCACAGATGTCAATGTTTATTTCTGATAATAAAATTTGTTAAAATCTTACAAATTGGCGCCTGTAATTTGAACCATCGGTTAATTCCTAGGTGGAAGTCTTGTTTTGTAAGGTGGATTTTTCGCCAAGTTTAATAGCAGATGCTTGAGACAATGTTATCACAACTAAGTAACTGT
>ERZ1740072.1044-NODE-1044-length-10847-cov-6.937083_pt1 | contig 10847 bp, 13 predicted proteins | sample MGYA00581733_ERZ1740072 | MGnify/ENA primary metagenome ERZ1740072 (study PRJEB43018, sample SAMN04849741) | marine metagenome | isolation source: floating plastic debris | place: Pacific Ocean | collected 2008-08-30 | study: EMG produced TPA metagenomics...
CCTGTTATCTTTATCACACCTTTGCTCGCGTCTTAGTTGTTCAGGGTTGTAACATCGGTTGCCAGTAAAGGTGTGATAAGGATAACAGGTGTAGTCGGATGGTGATCATGTAGGGTTTCATATTGTTGCCCTTCTATTTGGGGAAGGGGGTAAGGGGTAGTGTATATTTTTCACTTGCAAACTAGGTGTTGTGGTATACAGGTTGGTTGATGGTTGGGAGTTCTAACCCCTCAGTACCTTATGTTAGCATTGATTATATTATGTCTGCTAGACCTGGAAGCACAAGTGGATGGATACATACTGAAAGCCGGTTTCAGTTGCAATCTAACCTTTTTTAATGAAAACTCCCTGGCTAACCCAAATTTGAGGTCATGAAAGTGAGAGTTGTCCCTACTTGAGAAAGGGACTGACCATTGATGTCATATTTCCCCGAGTAGGAAATCAATGGGATTAACAAATTCGTTTTGATTTTCTAAAAAAAAGAGATGTTTTAGGCCTGGCCTCAGGTCCGATTCAAAGTGTTCATGCCGCTTTTTCATCTGAATTTCTGTGGATTTTACCGTAATGATGTTGTGGTAAAACTTAGCAGCAATATTTATCAGAGAAATTGCCCTCAATCTAATGTGTGATTACTCGTTTTTTGAGTAAGATGATGGTACCGGTTGGAATGATCAGAATGCCTGTATGTCCGAACAAGATTTGGCCAGCAAAATGGGTAAGTTTTGCAGACTTGTACAGCACAATTAATTTGTGCAGACTATTTCTCAGTTTCTCTGCTTCTGAGAGCGTGTGTATTTGGTCGATGTGTTATGCTCCTGCATCTGAGAGCCTGTGTATCTGGTCAATGTGTTTTGCTCCCAGAAATACTTGATCTGAATGCAGAGCAGTGCCACTGTTGAATCCTTGTAGTTGTCTTCTTCCAATGTCAAGAGAGGACAACTTTCTATTTGAGGCAATTTGGATGTTAACAGTAGATTTGGCATCACAGAAGATTGTGCGAGCTGCTGCAATGATATGTCTAACGGGGGCAGAACCCGTTTGGTTGGATTACAAGCTAACAACCAGGTTAGAACCAGGCGGTCATTGCACTGAATGTTTCATTATCGTGGCGCTCATAGCAGAGTTGTTTTTTGGAGAAATATTGTTTTATCTGTTTATCGATGTTTACTGCACTGAAAAGTGTTCGAATGAGTCAAAAGAGGTTTGTTATCATCCTTGTGTTTATTATGTATTCATTATTTGTGTTGGAATGAGTATTTCTCATTGAATGAGCAGCTTGGTATATTATTAACATGTTGCAGGCGTCACTAGTTATATATCCCGTAGCATATAATTATTTTTTGTCCAGTTGAAACTTGGTACAATCATCATTCTACATATCGTCTGTTAACTCAAAGCACATACATACTCTCGATTCCATGCAATGTCTGGATTATTTATATACAACTTTTGAAGCTGTCAGTTGATATTGTATGCTGACTCGCAACACTGAGAGCTAAAGGATTACTGGGTATTATATCTCCCTGATACTCTGCATCATAGTCTGTCTTTTATCAATATCGGCAATAATCTTTTAATTTCCTATAGTGACGATGTGTTGGCATCGGAGAAGCCATTGGATCCATATACTTACAGTTAATGTAGTTCTGCTACTCTACAGTAACTCTGTGATCTCTCAGGATATATGCCCGTGTACTGATGCTGTATGTATAGGTACAAGCTGTTCTTGTTACTCTGAACTCTCAGGTCAGTGTTAACATTTTTATGGAGCCATCTCACCAAATGATCTTGAATGTATGTAATGTAATGCCTTTTATTATTGGCACTACGAAATCTCACCCTATAAAATAATTATACATATCGAGCTGATTGAAACAAAACTATGAACGAAAAACTACTTCATCTACATACATGTATGTTTATCACGTCTTTTTGCAGTTACTTCCTCAAACAAAGGCACATCATTTGTATTTATGTTTATGGAGAATGGAGCACCAGACATTTATAATCTGGAGGTGGTAGTATCCTCAGCCAGTGATGTAACTACAGAAATAACCCTACATACACCTGTCGGTGATTCAGGCTTTGTATCTCGACATACACTCCAACCTGGCGAGGTAGACATGGTTGTTGTGCGAGCAATATTTATTCTGAATAGTTTTATGGAAACCTTTAAAAGTTATTGTTTTTTAATGCAACTGTTTGGGCATTCTTGGTATAAGCAGTAATGGCAGTTTCATTCTCATAATTGACCGTACCTTTAATCAAGAAGGATTGGTGGTTCAAGTTTACATATTCCTATCAACTTACTGTTTCTGGGCTGTAAATCATGACCTATGTTTTGTTTCAGGTGGTTCGGTTGCCTATATCACACACTATGGTACATGTAGGCAGTAACATCAGGGATAAGGCGGTATTACTTACTTCCTCTCATTATGTAACTGTTTACGCTCTGAATCGTAAGGGCTTCTCATCAGACGGGTTTCTGGTTTTACCAGAAATAGTACTAGGTGAGTTGAACTTGAATAAAGCCGTACAAATGGATACGAACATTACATCACAAAATACTATTCCGGGGTGTCTCATGCAGGCTTTGCTTTGCTCAGGTTATGTGAGTGCCAAAACAAAAGGCAAGATGTTGTTCTACATCGTGTGAAACCAAAGACATTTGTGAAACCATCCCTGATAGGACTATCCCGTACATGTGCTATGTCCTGGTACAGCGATGAACTGAATATTTTGGTTTTTGAATCGTACGAAGGCTAACACAAAGACTGAATTTACATTTACCAAATTGAAAAAAAATAAAGTCAAATCTTTTCTGCAGCATATTGGGATGTACAAAATCTTAGGCCTACTACGGTCATTTTTTTTGGTTGCTGTCTAATAAAATAACAATACTCTTTAACACAGATTTGGAGTATTACGTGGTGAGCTTCTATGAGCCTAAATATTGGCAGCAGTTTGGTATGGTATCCACACAGGACAGCACATTAGTCCAGGTGACTATACCCCGCCCTGAGGGAACGCCTGCTATCCCCTGTAATATCAGATGGAAGGAACATACATATCTCTTTGGAGACACCATCAAGATAGAGATGGATGCTTATCAAACAGCCCAGATACAGGGAAATAATGGTATGATGTTATATATATTTATAGGTCTTCTATACGCCAACCTGGTTTTATGTTTTCCCTCGTATACCTGTTCTAGCAGCAATAGTTTCACCGCACCTTCTATATTGTCATTGTACTACTCAGCTCCACATTGCACAATTTCACTGGAATAAATAGAATACCTTGTCTTTCCATGGCATAATTTGGAGCGATAATGCAACTTTTTCATGTTTAGGAAATCCGAATACTGGATATTGGGAAAGTGCAGAGAAGTACGATCTGTCAGGCATCCACATCAAGAGCAACAAGCCTATAGCAGTATTCTCCGGGAATTATCGTACATCTATACCCAGTGGTAAAGCTAGCAGAGACCACATTGTTGAGCAGCTAGTACCAACATCGTCCTGGGGTCAACACTATGTCATGTTACTGATAGACGAAAGGGAGAGAGAATGGGAGAACTACTATTCTATAACTGCTCTCTATCATAACTCTGTTGTACAGTTCAGAAATGGCACGAACACTTCACTTAATGCAGGTTAGGTCCAGTCCAGGCCACGATTATCATAGGTTGTTATCAGATTGCTATCGTGGATGGAAACATTGAAATGCTATTGTTGTTTTAGTAATTCCACTCAGTTAAATTATAGAGTGATGTTTGCACATTTTCGATCCCGCTGTGCCCGCTATGTCTGAATATAGATATTAAATTCTTGATCATAGGAAATCACATGATAATTCGCTACCCGTTGCCTTTGATTATATGGCTTGCGCTGTCTGCATTTTATTAAGGTGTAAAACGACCAAACATCAAAAAATATGTTGCTTTCAGGGGAGACCATACACAGCTCTTTTACTGAAAGTCAGCAGTTGAAATCCAGCCATCCCATTCAGGTGGCTCAGTATACACCCAGCAGCCCCGTCGCTAACAGGAGAGGCAATGAGAGTGATCCTAGCATGATTATCCTACCATCTGTCAGTAATTGGCACTCTGAGTATATATTTGCCACACCATCGGCTGAGAGTGAGGAGAAATTTACGGATCATGCTTACATTGCTATAGAGAAAGGTGCACAGAATGAGCTCACATTGAACGAACAATCTGTCTCAGATGTAACCTGGCATGACCTCCCTGGTGACATTGACATGGTAAAGTGATATCACTGATTTCCCATCTTTATTTGTTTGTCAGCTTTACTTGTCTAGCCCAGTCTGTCTTTGTTCCCACTCTTAGTGGTCTTCTTAGGAAATACGTTTGATTTTGGAGAGCGTGTACATGTATACGACTTCGCCCATTGCAAAACATCTCACAAGAGAAACAGATGTTGTTCAGTTCAAACATCTTTGAAAGTCAAACTGCTAATTATGATCTCAAAATTTGCTACCATTTCAACATGGTTCCATGCACAGATTTAGTTTGGAATCCGATCTCCCCTGTATTAAAGCCGTGCTCAAAGAGATATGAAATAATAGTGAGATTCCTGACTAAAGATTTATGTAAATTGCCTTGTCGCAAAATTTATCCAAGTTAGCTTTGTAGTCTGCTGTTTTGTACATGTACCAAAATTTGAGTGGTTACTCAACTTTTCAGTGGTTACTCAATAGTTATATCTGGTTCAAAATCCATCCCCTCCCTTTATAATTAGCAACTTTTCTCACAGAACTTTATCGGTGATCAGCTCTCATACTAATCGATTACAAGAGCCACTTGACATGGGAATTATTTTGTCAGGTTTGGGGTGTGATGGTGCTGCCTCACGGAGAGTTCACCATCAGACAGCTGGACAATGTTACATTCATGTGTGTACTGTTCGGTTATGAGGACAGGGAGAGCTATGGGTTCAGCGCTGGAGGAGTTTATGCTAGGACTGGATTTCAGCTGGTGAGTTTCAATTCAACAAAATATCCCATCAGAACTCATAGCTTAACCTTTTAATCGTAGAATAGCATATTACACACATATACTGAATTTGTAATACGCGCGTTGTGAATACTAGCTCGGAACAATATGCGTTCTAGAACATGTCGGTTTCCTAATGAGAAAACCTCTTAGTATGATAAGAGTGCAGATATAAGCTAGGATTTCCCTCATTTACACCTTCGCCCTAAAGCAAGGCAATCCTAAATATTATGTCGACTTAAACCTGTTACATGGTTATTATCTTCTTATGGTGTAAATATGTACTCGTACTATACCTGTACCATCGTTATGATAAGATCTACTTAAATCAGGTCCACACAATATTTGATACCCACCCAGTCATGGCTGGTACATGTGGGTATGTAATTATTTCAGAATCACATCTATGATAGTATCTCCAAAGTATGTGAAGTGAGATCATGATTATTGTTCTTTCTATGAAGTTGTGTTTTTTCTCTTTTGTCATCTATATTGCAGCAAGCAATACCTGTTTTTTCAACCCACAGACCATTCACAATCTCATTGAATGTTGTACCTTTATTTGCCTCCTGCTTTCCCATCTACAACAAACTTTGTTTATAGATTTTTAGTAATAATGTTAATTGCTGTACGCTTTCACCTGCATGTATATCAGTAAAAATTTCCGTCTAATCTGCTCCAACAATGATATCAAACCTTATTCCTAGGGTAAAACATCAACAAACATGCAAAAATATACTGTGTGCTCTATTGCTTGTTTTACTCAGATGAGACCATCTATGGACTACATGTACCCTGCTATCGCATATGGGCCCGAGAGTGGTGGAACATACATGTCATTTCATGGCAACCATCTTGCTGGAATAAATAGCATAATGATGACCCAATCAAACGACAATGACACGGAGACACAGCACTGCACAGTTCTTGTAGACAAGAGGTACCTTATTTTCTCTTTTTATAATGTAAATTTAAATTTTTAGCAGTTGTTTTAAAACTGAAATCTGAAAACAAATGTATGCAATGGGTTTGTTTCATTGCCAATAGGTCTGCACTCATCGGACATCAATTTGTATTTGTCAATCTTATAGTATTTTCATCGAAGGTTTACTGAGGCTACATCAATGAAATGCCTTGATCTAGCTGGAGGCCGGCTGTATACTATTTTTATGTTTTATACCTTGTTTCTAGAGGAGGTACCATTTTATTGGCTTATGAGAGAGGAAGCACCATTATATTGGGTAAATTTGGGAGAGAGGTTGATTTATTTTTATTTATGTCCTAAACTATGTTGGCTGTTGGCTGGAGTTTCATTTTATGGTCCATTCTATGCGTAGAGGGCTGGTCACCTAGATCAAATTATTTTGTTAGTATTGCCTAAATAGCAAGGCTTTGAATATTACTATAATGACTTTCAGCTGCTTTATTTGCTACCATAGAAGAGGTATCCATGCTGTAAAAACGGATATCAAAGCATTGCTAAAATAGCTTGAATATGTACGATATCACATGTTTATCCCTTCAATTGCCTCACTATTATCTGCAGGTAGACTAGACTCTCCTCTACCATAATATATAGATTATCACAATACCTTTTTTATCCGATCGTCAATTAATTTGCATCTAAAATGCATGCATGTACTTATGCATCTATATCAAAATGCTGTTATTTCATATACTTTACCAATTATGTGCATATTGAAATTCTTCTATTTGCAGTAATCACACTGTGCTTTCGTGTATGACCGCCCCCTCACATCATATGGGAGTATTCAACGTATCGCTGGAACAGCTCTTCGTATCGGATGTAAATGATTCATATACGTGTAGCCTCATATACCAAACTGCCGAACAGTTTGAGTATAAGAAAGATCCTGTGGTTCTAAGCCTAGAACCTAATCCTCCAAAAACTATCAAAGAGTGAGTACTTTTGGAAATTAACGCTTCCCCCATTACTAACAGCAGGGCTGCATGACGATTTCACTCTCCCTATTTAGACTAACAAGGATTCTGTTGAATTCCTCAACATTGGGTGTATGTACATGTATAAGACTCAGGCTTGGTGTGCTGTTGTTTCTCTTTCTACAAGCATTTATTTTCACCGAACAATAAGCAGTCATGACTCGTTCAATGTTGTGTCTCTGCGATGTTAGAAATCACATATTGTGTTTAATTTGTACAGAGAGAACATTTGCCTTCTCGGAATTTCCAGTGACACCTTAAATTTGAGTGCATTGCCATCAGGTGTCTGCTAATTAAATGTTATCATAGCCACATGTCTTTGCTTGACAGGGGTGGAATACAGGTGGATATCATAGGGAAGTATATGGACTCTGTCAAGCACCCGCTCTTCATAGTCAATGAATATGACGCTAATACCAATGTCACTTCAGTATTCACAGACGTCTCAAAGGTCAGTATACTCCTAGTGTAAGATTGTCACTGTAATGAAATCTGTCAATAATTTTCTTATCGAAGTTATAATTAGAGGTTGGCAGGTTTTTTCTGTCACAACATCAAAATTTATACCTCAATGGTAACTATCACTATGTGTCAAGTATTCTGCTCGGGTTCCCTATCGATTCAAAACAAAAAATGTTAAAGAGCCATTGATGTCCCCGTCAACCACTTATTTACATTCCACATCACCCACTCCTGGGTTGACTGAGCGGAAATATTGAATTGGTCATGGACGTCACAGACTAATTGATGTCTGAAGTGTCGCTCCCCAAGTGTGCTACCATGGGAAATGGGCGTCGGCAGAGTATGCTCTGCTTGTGCGCTGTTGTACTTTATTACATGAATATTCCCATATTCTTTGCGTTGTACCTGGAAACACTGAACAGTCTTGTCATCTTATAAACAAAGAAAGAAATATATTCCGAGGACTGTTTTGAATTTTGATTTGTGATTTTCTCTTTGTTTCGGCGTTCTGTGGCTATACTGTATTTATCTTTTTAGCCCAGCTGCATTGACTAGATTTATAATAACCGATTGTATTTGATTCTAATTTGCAGCCATGTGAATTAATGAGCGATGAACTGATTCGGTGTTATACCCCTCCTATACCAGTCAGTACATCTGGTGTTGTGAAGCGTTCTGTGGAGGATACGGCCCAAGATGCTGATTACTTTAACTCTCTGTCTCGAGAGTATTATCTCGGATTGTTACTCGATGGTTTGGACACATATCAGGATTTGAGGAATGTTATAGGTCCAGATGCTAAGCTGATGGTAGCTAGGGATGCTATGCTAGACCCATTTGATGATGATCCACTCATATATGACGTGACAAAAAGGTCCACACTTTTGATTGAGGTATTTATCACAGCTTGATTGTTTTTCATGCTGTATTTCCCCTCCTTCCACTTCATTTTGAACCAGCCACTGAGTTTCTGAGGTTGCTGGAAGTATTCATGTGGTTGCTTATCTTGCTAGGGTTTCGCATTCATTCCACCAGCACTCCGTAATTTTCACCCATGGCACATTGTTTGTCTCTGCTCAGATGATGATGGTTATTAGCTTCATTATTTAATTTGAGGGCCCAGATGTTTGGGGCTTTTAACTAATGTGTAAATGTGCATATTTTGAAATCTTTAGGGCAGAAGACTGAACTCAGGGGCGACAATTAAAGATTTCAGTGTGCACATCGGTCATACAGAGTGTATAGTTACTGAGCTAGGCTATAATTATCTGGTATGTGAACCTCCTTATGAACAGCCCGAGAATCGAGTCGACTCTAACAGTGATACTGTACCAGTTGATGTGAGTAACAATTGAGCAGTATACATGTATCACTCATTAATTACATTACAAGGCGTGCTGGTGTAATTGCTGTATCAGGTTTTATTGCTGCCATGTATGTTAGCTCTATAAATGTACATGTATAAAAATATGATTGGAATGTCGGTGCTAACTTTTTTTGGCTGTTTCATTCTTGTTTTATTCTGATAGAATTTTTTACCATACATCTCTTATATACCCTACTTTCAGAATGGATCGCAACCTGTTTATTGTCTCATTATTGTATGGATGATATGCAAAATTGACTACCCACAAACAGAGTACTGACAACTCCCCTACTACAGTTTTTATTTCATTGTGATTTTGTAGGTGACAATAGGCTTCAGAAGTGGTATAAGATTAGGTAACATGATATGGGCCAAGGAAAAGGAGAATACCCAGGTGTGGGTGATCACAGTGATAGCTATAGTAGCTTTTCTGAGTGTTTGTGTGGTTATCACAATAATAGTGTCACTGAGGTGTCGACAAGGACCAGGAAGTAAGCAATATATATACCTTCACACAAAAAACAGGCATTTCTTATTGATTTTTATGTTTCCATGAAACTCATTTTTGTGTGATTTGAATCACTGAGCTGTATTTTCTTGTCTTGTGTAATAATCAGAAAAACGTGGAAGCTGCTCAATTATCATGTATCTGGTAGTGAGTGAGTGAAGCCCCATGAGTCTGGTAGTGCGATAACGATATCACTTCTATTTTATACTAATTTGAGGATTTCATGTACATGTATTTCAGAAACCCGATCCAAAAACGATATGTTGAAAAAGATTAGGTCAGACCTGAGGAGTCGTGTCATGCCGTTTCTCATTCCAAAGAATCTGCTTGACAGAGGAAGTCAAATAGGTCAAGGTCATTTTGGTGTAGTGTACAAAGGTACGCTGTTCAATGGTCGCACAAATAGGTACAGCTCTGTCGCCATAAAAGGATTTGGAGGTGAGTCTGAATGAAAGCAGAAAAGTCTTGTCTTTATGGTCATTGCTTTTAGTTCATCAGAGTTTTTTGTCAAAAACATGATGACCTGTAATGCCCCTTGTATTCTCCGTTTGCACTTCCCCAATTTCATTGTACATGTGTTTTTACACCGCCTGGTTGTAGCAAACTCGTACACAGTGAGAGACGTGGAGGGATTCCTATCAGAGGCTGTTAAGCTGCAGGGTATGGAGCACGCTAACCTGCTCACTGTACTGGGTGTAGTTATCGAGGATAACAAACCTTACATGGTACTACCCCTCATGGATCATGGAGATATGAAAAGTTTTCTCGCTCAACCTGAACAGGTTTGTTGCGCAGTGAGAGTATTTCTTGCAGCCGTCACTCCAGTCCATGATTAGCCAGCTGTTTATGTGTCTTTTTTGTGTTTGCGCCTTCCCTAACAATAAAAAATTTTAGCATGGGATTCAAAAAAGAGGCATTTCCATCCAAAGTATGCGCCGTTTTGTACTTACACAGGCAAATGTACATGTTTGTCTATATACAACACTATTCAACTTCATTTATTATCTGATAAAGTAATTTTGTTTCATTTAGAAACTCACTGTTGGTGATCTGGTGTTCTTTGGCTTCCAAGTCTGTGTAGGAATGGCATTCTTAGAGCAAAACAAGGTGATTCATGCTGATCTTGCTGCCAGAAATTGCATGTAAGTTTTATACTCCTCAATGATCAAATTATTGAATTAATCATAGTATGATGTCAGAAATAAGTACATTGTTTGATAAGTTGTCTGTATTAGTACTGTACATACATCATTATTTATAAATGCTGGGTGCTAATATATCCTTTTTGTAGGATTGACAAGAACTTTATAGTGAAGGTTGCAGATTTTGGACTGTCAAAGATATTATCAAACACTGAAGACTACTACACAGTGAATAAAAACTCACAACCTCTACCTGTTAAATGGCTAGCTCTGGAATGTCTGACTCAAGGCAAACTGTCATCTAAATCTGATGTGGTCAGTATTTTTGTTTGGTTGTAGGAGACAGCATATTATTCAAGTCCCCTTCTTAATGTGAATATCACCGTTGTG
>ERZ1740072.1045-NODE-1045-length-10843-cov-8.518076_pt1 | contig 10843 bp, 11 predicted proteins | sample MGYA00581733_ERZ1740072 | MGnify/ENA primary metagenome ERZ1740072 (study PRJEB43018, sample SAMN04849741) | marine metagenome | isolation source: floating plastic debris | place: Pacific Ocean | collected 2008-08-30 | study: EMG produced TPA metagenomics...
CCACAACAACAACTACAACACAACAACCTACAACAACAACTACCACAGAACAACCTACAACAAACACAACAAACTTCACATCAACCGCGACAGTGAGCAAAGAAGCAAATATAACAGGGGCAACTAACTCTTCTTCAACCTCTCTGCCGCCGTTAAATGAGACATCTTCAACCTTCACAATACCCACAGATTCACCAGCCACTGTAACCGATAGTATTCCTGGTAGACCTGATGATGGCGATTCTAACTCTGACTCTAACCCTCCTGATAAAATCAGTGAATTTCAGTGCTTGTACTGCCTTCCTGGTGAATGTGAAAATGAAAACACAACTTACACGAAGAACTGTACGCATGGCTGCTACTCTAGAAGTCAGAGGCTGGTCAATGGATCAAGCAAATCAATTGAGGTAAGAAAAACATGGTTTTTAAAGAATCTACCACAGTGCATTCAAAGCTTGAACATACAGACAAGACATTTTAATTCCGATACAATTGTTACCCTGTAGTGTATGTCATAAATTAATATGATATACAATTCATGCTTTTAGATTATCAAAGGGTGTGCTGAGGATGTATTTGCATCACCAGATGAGTTGGAGTGTTCAGACATAACGTTGGAAGGCTCATGTAGATATTACAGGCTCAATGATATAGAGGTTAGTAGAAGTACTCAAATTTTCTATTTTACATGTTAGACCTGTGATTTTAACAAGACTGTAACAAGTTCATTATTCTTGATTATGAACCCCTTGTTAAATGGCTTGCCCCGCTGTGGAGCCCGAGTCTTTTTTTACAATACCACACTTTGCAAACATTTTTATTGCAAAAACAATGAAACCAATCAACCTTGATAAGTAAGCCAAACTAGAATTGTTCTGTATCCAATTGAAGAAGTAATTGAAATTAGCCTCGAGGCGCCTCTTGGGATAGGATTTGAACTTTACTTTGACTTCCTGAATTACAGGTGGAATATTGCGTCCGATGCTGCACAAAGTCATCCTGCAACAAATGGATGAAGCATCTGTATCATTCTCCAAGTAGGAGCAACAGCTTAAACTGCTCAATGACTTCGCTAGTTACCTGCATCAGTGTTTTCTTGTTTCTTCGGAAGATATCTCTGCATGGGGTCATTTGATTGCTAACTGATTTACTTCGTGTCGCTAGTAAATGACTGGAACTTGTGTTGCTGTTGGCTTACTGCCAGGTGCATCGAGCAGATAACCCTTGTTTCTGAATCTGCATAGGGATTTTCTCACAATATAGAAATCTCCATATCATTTGGCCCCATGAATCTAGTTGCCCTTCGGACTACATACTTGAAGTCTGTGCATTTATGAAACCTTTAGTATGGTTAGGAAAAGTTTTGCACCCTTTAGATTATTACTATTGTACAATTTGATATAGAACTTACAATCAACATATTACGTTTTCAGTATTGACCCTCTTGCTCAATTCTATAGTTTTACATCGCTTGGTAATAATAACTTGTAATTGTTGATGTTTACGAATTGAGGTGGAAAAAATGCATATCGAGGATGCTCATAAACCATTCAGTATCTGTAACTTCATGCTCATTTTTGTGCTCTATTGTTTTGTGCAATTTTTATACTTTTTTTTAATGTTGTTATTCCATATAACTATGGCTTCCGTATTTCAGCACATAACATTGAGATATATATATGTTTTGTAATAATTTGAGTATTATATACATATATTCAAAGGAATATGGGTATATGTATAAAAGTACAATGTAAATATTTATGAAATGAGTGCTATATAAAATTGAAAGCATTTCGACAAATAAGGTTGACTATGGAAGAATGAATTTGTCACGCTGCAGTAGACACATCACTAACTTTCTACCTGTAATCACATTACCATGACGTTTAATAGTAATGGTAATAATCTCAAAATTGAACAGCTTGATATGCATACCGATTAGGCCTACTTGTTAAAACAATTGTGGATATCAACAATAGCCAATGATATCAACAATCTGCTGAAAATCTCTAAGTGAACGTTTATTCTGGCTAAAATGTTGCTCTTTGACTGAAACACGTAGTGTACTATTTACATAGAAAAAAGGTATAATACTTTCTATAAAATAAGGCGCGAGGCCATTGAAAAACTATGCAAAAAAAACAACACAAGCGTATGCTAAATTAAAATCTCATTGGTCCTAATGACTGGTTGCATAAAATAAAACAAGACCCAATGGCCATAGTGTGCTGGGTTTGTCAATAAATATTGAAATCGCTCCATAGCATTATTGTAGTAATAAACTCAGTTGTTGCTACTGTTTTTACGTGATCTGTGAACTGAATGTGTGGTTCGACTCCTTCTACGCTTCCTCTCACTGGCCTGATGCTGCATCAATAGCAGCTCCACGTCATATGGTAGGAATGATATAACCTGTAATACAGTGGTACAGTTAGTTAACTAGTAGTAATAATTTTGTCTTTGAAACAACTTATGCCTGTGGACATTGTTTTTCTCATAGGGTGAATTACTGAAGTCATTATCGAGCGTCCAGATGTTGAATTGTATTACTGTTGCATTCAACTTCATATCTCTAGATTTGCCTTAATCATTGGAGTAGGTAGACGAGAGTATCTTTAACCAGGGAGTTGACTGCCTGATTTTATTGATTTTATCTATGAATTGTCTGCCCCTTTATCATGAGAGGATAATCACCAAGGTTAGTTTCAGCGTGGTACTGACATCATGGTGACATAAAAGACGAAACAGAGCTATATAATTGGCAAAAACATAAATACTTAAGCTTTGTACCAAGAAATCAGCAAACCTGTGAACTGATTTGGCCGTAAGAATGTATATCAGTAAAATATACAGCCAGCACCCCCTGTTAGTAGTGAGCTAGCAGTTCTAATAAATCTAAACAGAAATTGACAAATAAAACAAAACCCAGCAAACATGAACCTAGCACTATAGTGCGTCGGACTTTTTAGTGGTCAAAGTAATGAGAGTTCTTGTTAGAAGATCAGGGAGATTGACATGCATACACAAACTATGTCATCTGAAATCTGGACATGCAATGGAAGTGTAAAACACAAGCGATACTACTTAAAGTGGGATAGAAAACGGCAGACAATCAAACAATCACAGGGGTACAAGCAAGCGCCTCCCTCACTTTTTTTGGCTATAACAGAGTGCTGTCACAAATCTGTGGTCTCAGCAGCATTAGTGATTATCTCCACATTGATAGTAGATGATTTGGATGACCTGCGTGATGAGAGATTCTGTGTTGAGGACACTCTGGTGCCTGACGGAGAGCCGACAGGGCTGCCTGATGACTCAGATTGAATAGGGGAAAGTGAGGGAGCGTTGTGGGGTGATACCTGCTCAGTGTTCCGAGTGAAGTTACACGGTATAAATGAGAATACCTGGACACACAGAGATGAGTTAACAGGAGTGTATGTCTAACATTTATAGTGCAGATTGTTGGTCATGTGATCACTTGTGTCACATCATTAAGGTGTGCTATAATGTGGCCACAATATGTGCTGTGATCAGAGGCGTATTGAATGGTTCCTTACTCCCTACACCTATGATATTAAAATTTTAGATCTCTACAGTAGGGTGTTGAAAATTTGAAAGTTTTGTATGCTACACTTCAAATTTTGAAACTTTTTCAAAGAATTCAAACAGATATGTCATTGTCTGACCTTTCAATTTGAGCCAATCATCGCTTATTTCTTAATTTTCGATTGACTAACAGCTGAGTTCTTGCAAAAGAAGGTACTTATTTGCAACATCAATACGCCCCTTCTGTGATAAATGTACTAGTTCATTGCTGTGATAATACAAGTATCGTTCATGACATATCTGATGACAAAACCTGGGTCGGTATGGGTTAGGCAGCAGTGGTGTGTAATATTACATCTGGTGTCTTGCAATACAGAGTTTCACCATACTAACTAATATGGAAGCAAAGTATAGTTTCAATGCTGTTATTGTCACACAAACCACCTCAGAGACCCCCTCAGTGATACTCTCTCTCTCCCTCCCTGATAACAGTAAGTGAGAGCCAATATTACTGTTAGCATATGTCATATTAAAATGCAAACCTACCATATCTGTTGTCAACAGTGGAAAGTCGTCTGGTGGGTTGGTTATAACATATCGCTTACTAGAAGGCGATAGTGGATTTAATTTTGTATCCCTGAACCTATGCAATCCGATGCATAGTATTCCGTAGTTTCGAAGTGCATACACAAAGAGTTGGCCAAATGTACCGGTTTCCTGCAAAAAAATGGCAATATGTTTTTTAGGATAGCTATTTTGTGTCAATGTAACGTGAAAGAGCAGTTTTTCTCTACTATACTATACCTGCTCAATACTACAGACACCTTGATCATAACGAACAACTCAAAGCACCAAATTCAAAAACATGTGCGCACATCCATGTGCTTTATGGTCAACTCACTCCAAATTGAGCAAAAGGTCCATCGTAGAGTGAGATTTGTCCAACCTTACACCTGTCTCGACAAGCAGCTAACTCTGGAGTGGAGTATGCTCCTTGTATCCCAGCTCCCTCTGCCATAATCTGCTCCAGCTCTGGTGTCGATCCTCCAGTGACCAGCGTACGGATCAATGTCAGAGCGTTCTCATTAAAATAACTCTGGAAAAATGTGAAACACATGGTGCTCATTTCACTGTACTTGATAGAATGTTGGTTTTTAGAAATCTATCTACATGTAAATCATGTGCCGAGAGCTTTCCGAAGGTATATATAACATGAATGATACCTTGAGGCCTCAACAATATCGAGCTTGTCACAACTTACAGTGCTCATGAGAGAGTCAAGCACACTGACAGCAAACGCTGTACCACAGGCAAACGGCTGAGTCATATACAACTCTATGTCTGGATCATCATCATCGTCCTGATCCAGGAACTGTACATTTGTGTCATTAGCTGTTAAACAGACACGGCAATCATCACAATAATTTAACAATACAAGACAATTTTTTGGGCCATGTCAATCTCATAGAGGTCAGATGGTCAATGCAAATACTTCGTGTTGCAGAAACAAGGTAATGAAATTATATATAAATGTATTCTAATAATTCATTGTATTTGTATAATTTTTTATCACTTTGATCGAGGTTGAATTGTAATTTGTGATCTTCATGATCTGATTCATCCAAGACAGTTTGGAAGAAATTGAACTATTTTTGTATTTAAAATGGGTATTAGTTATGTATATCTCAAGGATTTCGAGAAAAGACAACCTTGTTTCTTTACATACCGAGTTCAGTTATCATAGGAATGTTTGATCCGTACATTGTCTCCCCTCTGCCGAGGTGACGACCGTGACCTTTAGCTGGACTTGACAGCGGAGAAAATCCTGGAGGTAAAAATCCTGAAAGAAGTCACAAGTTACATTAATATAGGTATAAGGCATAAGGCATAAGGTACAGTTTGATCTCATTATCGCAAGCATGAATACACATATGTTTTTTCAATCCACTCTCATCATAATTATGACATCGTCTCGACATAATTGCACCATATAAGCGAGTAAGTACATATCCAATTTACTCAACACAAATATACATTCAAGCAAAAGCATTAGTGCCATATAAGCATAGCAGCAGACAGAGTTATCAATCACATTCTGGAGTAAAAACATGTGCCAGATGTGTAGGTTAGGTATGTTAAGACTGCAAGACATATTGGACAAATATATTGTAAAATATTGTTAAATAATTTTAGCATGCAAAACTTTAGTGTACCATGCGCTCGCTTGGCTGTTCCAATGGCCGTTACTAATAGGATTAACTTTTTGTATGGTACAGGGGTAGAAATGAAAGCTGTCAGAAACAAAAATCATGGAGCAAGGAGCATCTAATTACAGATACCCATCCATCCATGCCCAAACAAGCATTGCAGAATACACAGGTACAATTATAACATCTAAACGGTTTTCCCTCCAACCACAGCTCTTGCAGTGTTAAAACACATAATGACCCAACCACATTCAAATTACCATCATTTTCCAATTCTATCCGAACTCTTTTTCTGCGCTTTTTGATTTTTTTGAATGCTTCCAGTCTTGGTGATTTTTGCACATCAGGCTCCGAAAGTTTCATTTCTATATCAAGCTGTGGTTGTGAAGGTGGTGGCTGAGGCGCGAGCCTCATAGCAGTAGCAACTGAATGAAAGCGATGAGAAAGCCAACTACGGAATCCAACAAAATGTTCATTACCATCCTCAGTGTTGTTTTTATTGTTGTTCTGGTGGTTTGTAGTTTGATGGTGGTTATCATTATTGTGCTGGTGCCCAGGTATCACTGCAATGTTTAAGTGCATATAATATGGCTTGTGATCGGAACTTAAAATAGACTCAAGATGCAAAATGAAAGATTGCCAAAGAAATAAACTAAACTAAAAAGTGATACAATAAAACTAAGCCATAACAATTAAAATGGGTGGCTATGGGTGTTATCCATTGTGTTGATCACGAATAATATTGAAATCAATCAGGCGGTAACCTATACCTTATTGACCTGTACTTATCTCACCTTCCCTGATCTCAGTGTTAAGTAGTCTGGCCAAGGAGTTAGTTACTCCCTGGTCTGGCTAATTAGTGTAATTTTGATGCAAGTACGTGTACATGCAGGTTATCTTCTCTTTGTACAAGGAGAGATAATCACTAACTGATTCTTTTAAAAGATTCGGGGTCTATCACTATACATGAAGGCATCATATGCTGTACTTTACCTGGCATCTTTTTATTTTTAGTTAGAAGCCCCAGAGTGTCATCAAATGTCATGGACTTGATATTGAGCGAGCAGAGAATGGCTGATTTGTCAATAAGAGTAGGATCCTCATTTTGAAGAATAGTCTTTCTTGCAGAAAGAATAACACACATATCACTGGCGTTAATATTTACAGCTCTCAGATTCCGTCGATTCAGAGGAGAACCCTAAAATGTGAACAAGCGAAAACATGTGGGGGGTATTTCAGCACAGATGACTTAAAAGCAACAACAGGATCCCACCGGCAATAAAATCTTTCCTCACCATAAGCATTGCACAATGATACAATTATTTTGGATGATAGTAAAAATTTACTCACTGGCATGACATATATTTTTGGGAAGTTTTGTATAGACACCCACTCTCTGCGTAGGTAGTCCAGGTTACCCAGTAAGACAACTCCCTTCAGCTCATTGAAGTGAAAGTTACTGGCTCTCAGAGGCATAATAAAGCTTCCCAGTCCAATAAGAGGCGAATCTGCTTCACTGAACAGACAGACTATTATGTGGTGTGAGAGATTGGACGGAGGTGCGTGCATGTCCTACAAAAAGCGATATAAACCTTTTGAAAATGGACACCCATTGCAAAGCGGTAGATACTGTACATTGATATCACATTTCCTTCGGAAATGATACTGTCTCAAAATGATGATATGCAGTTAAGCAAACAATGATCCTCATTGTATTGGCATGCATGCACCAACTGTCCACCTATTTGAGATACCGGTACATACATGTATACAAGTCAATGAACAGTATTGGTAATTCCTTAGCTATTTTCTTAATTAATCTTGAGCTTTCTACCCTGCAGGACAAAGCGTTTCACTGCATTGAGACAGTCTGACACATACATTAATTTTTATCATCAGCGTGTACAAGCAAGTTGTAGGTACCACAACAACCCATTCTCACTCTCTAATTTGCTAAAATGAGAAGTATTTAATCAAAAATCCTTGATTTAATCAATTCACACTGTTGAATATTTTATTTCGCAATGCACTAAATAACATCTCGCTAAAAAACATCTCGACATTCATCACAGCTATAAATATACAATGTAGGAGAAAGGGTGATCTGTTCTACGCCATGTCTACTACATCTGGTAAGCTGTAAACCAAACATCTTTTATATATTTTGTGTACGGGTAAGTTTTTAAAAATTAATTCCACCAATAAGTTCTTGCGGTGATTCGATACACATTTGGATGACCTAGTTTTGCCAGTTTTTATGATCTAGAGTGCACACCAGTTTTTATAATATCACATCTAACCATTTTTACCTATCCACTCTTTCTATCCCTCGAACAATCATGAAACTTTTTTCAGTGAGAATGTATCTGAGCAGGGTACGACTGTTGAAGAGAATAAACTCACACATGTATCTATGAACCAATTCAGTATTCTGCGACTTTTGCTGCCTGATTCTAATACACTTCTCCTTAAGCGGTAGGTTCAAAGTGCAGACCTGCAAGCTGCTAAATGAAAGTTATCTCAGGGTAACTGTTGAGGTATAGACTTACTATGATACACGACTCAATCTCTTGATCAGCACACCAGTGGAACATTCCAGTAGAGTCAAATCTCATCTCAGGGTCGGGTGATGTCGGCCTGCTCGGCTGCAGCTTGTCACCGGATATGTTATTGGTTATACCTTGAGCATTGAGAGTGTGTGTATTAGAAAATGATGTCCTGCAGCAAAAAAACAATAATGGAAGAATTCCAATGCATGTTAGTTGATCCCTGTAACCCATTCCGTTAGCAAGTAACAATCCGTTATGCGTTGTTGCAGTTATTGTATGAAAATGTACATGTTGGTGCAACCAAGACAATATTTAATCACTGATAGCGGGGAGACTGATATTATGTAATTATTGGTGCTCAGGTTTACAACATGCTAGAGGCTGACTGTATTTTGGGGACAACTGCTCAGAGTATTACAAAAAAACTATCCTCAGATGTTCTCTGACATACTTGCGTACTCGGCTATACATATATTTATATGTTGGTGGCAGAAGCCTGCAAATATGATTAGAACGTGATAACAACATAAGTCAATCCTAAATACAGCTGTAGTACACATTCCCTGTGAGCTCCATAAGGCAATACAGTTGGTTTGAGTGGGCTAGTCTAAGTAATGACATGATCAAAATATGTGCATATTTTGGTAGGCTGCATGCCGTGGTCCAGGCACCTGTTTTTTGTTTGGGTTGTCGAGCTGGGAAACCCTTGAAACAGTGATAGCATCATATGTCGTTGTATGCCCACATGTGTCATATCAGAGAATGAAGCAGATATGCAAGCAGGGTAGAGTTGAAAAGTAATGAAAAATGATGAGAAATACTTACTTTTGGTCAGTTGGTGAATTTATACGAGATAGTTTCTTTTCCGACATGAAAGTATCGACAGCTGCAAAAAAAAAACAAGTAGGGTGAGAGCTTTTGAGCTGGTTTACAGTCACAAAAAAAGACGTACCATAGAATATTGGCTGTTATCATTCGGAATTTATTTCTTCACATCATTACAGAATTCCAGACAATAGACTCATAATGGCTTAGGCCTGTCAACCTGACTGACGGAGAGGCTGTAGTTTGAGCAGTATAAATGACAAGTCAGCGATATAAAGCCAAATCCATGCTTTTAGTAGTAATTTCACATACTGTAGGTTGACAATGAAATGAAATGATAAGTTGAAGCACTGCAGCCACAAACCATAAAAAACAGTCAACAAGCACAAGAATGAGTATAAGCCACAGTAGCAAAGATCTGTGTAAGTGGTTTTGAGAAAACTGGACAGGCAACCCAGACATAATTGCTACATTTCCACCTGAGCTCCCAGGCAGAACAAAAGGACATTCACCACCAATCAAAATATCGAAATACCCGGGCCTAGCCACTGATGTGATGTTTTACGTGGATATCCATCTATGTAATCACAATCACAGTGGTAAGAGGCGTTATCGAATTGCTCAGGTGTAAGAGACATCTGTCGTTTTGTTCCCACACGGCAGTAGGGGCAACTGACTGAAAATGCATAGAGAAGTGGTTTTCATATCTGTCCGATAATAAATTATAAGTCTGTTAATTAAAAACCCGTCAGCACTATACTATAGAGCAAGTTTAGTGGGAGCATAAAACTTTCAGCAGTGGGTTTATAGGGCTAAGAATGAGCGGTGCAGCAATAATGATGAATTAATACCAAGTCTCTGGCAGCCATTTTGTTTTGCGTTCGTGGCAGAAGATATCAATCTGGGTTTTGTTGTTTGACCGACAATTTGTGATAACATCATAGTTGTTAGACCTGTGAAACAATAAGCATCATCAATGTTATCAGGCATCACAGCTCCCCTTTTTAGAAAAACAGGTAGGGTGGTAAAAGTTGTCCCACCTTAGCTTATGAGCAGATTACTCTCAAAAAACCTGTCTCAATTGCCATACTGCTGTGGGTGGGAAATTTCGGAAAGACATCACAAGTGCAAGTACCAAGCAAAGGTCATATACACAATTATCGTAGGAGCCTAGTACTGGCATTTTTGTGAAGCGCAGTGACAGTGTATTGCAATGACCTTGTTTTGCTAGGTTTCTCCTCTTTAACCAAGACCTGACTTTTAAAAAAGAAGAAAATATCAGCGATACTGCAACAGAATAGAAGAGACGAGTAATAGCTAAAATTAGGTCATTGAGAAGCATGGCACTGTTATCATTCACCCAAACCATGCCTTGTAAGGAAAGTCCACAATATCAACAATATTGAGATAGTCAAAGAGTATTACTTGAAAATCAGCCACAAAAGGGGTAATGTCAATCATGAGAATCAGTAGGGATAGGTGTAAAATGATTATTTGGGGGCACTTTTGTGAGGATGACTCGTGCACATGTTGTATGCTGGCATGGAATCTTGCTTTTCTTACCGGAATGTACCATTGCAGAAAGTAGCATTAAGCCTAAACCATAGGGATAAGGATTAGTACGAACCAAAGTAAAGAAACTAAAATGTGTAACATGAATATTGGCCTAAACAGACTGCTGCGGTTCGAACCGCAGCCTGACAGCTAAGATAGTAT
>ERZ1740072.1046-NODE-1046-length-10841-cov-9.584832_pt1 | contig 10841 bp, 8 predicted proteins | sample MGYA00581733_ERZ1740072 | MGnify/ENA primary metagenome ERZ1740072 (study PRJEB43018, sample SAMN04849741) | marine metagenome | isolation source: floating plastic debris | place: Pacific Ocean | collected 2008-08-30 | study: EMG produced TPA metagenomics...
GGTCTCCTTCATTAATTGGATCTTAGACCGCTTACACAAAATTCAGATCACTCTCAACAAGATTTTTTCTTCGGAATCAAAACCAGCCATTATTAAAGCAGTTTTATTAAATCGCTTTCAAAGATTCTCCTCCCAAGACCTCACGAATAGCGTCAACAAATTCCTGCATCTCGCTAGGATAAAAGATTTTACTCCAGCCAGCTTTGATAAGGCTTATCAGATCATCATCTTGCCAGGTTCCATCTACAATTAAAAAGAAAGTTCCAGGAGACTCTCTAGTTACATAATTGTGATAATTCCATGTTCTAGTGCTCTGAAAAATTCGTGCATACATTTCTTTAACTTTATGGTTTCTTCCTTCCTCAGAAACACTTTTCCAATGTACATATATTTGATTGGCAATCAATATCCCCTTAGTCCCTAAGTCTCTTGTCGAATACCCCAATTTCTCTGACAGAGCACTAGGCAAGAAATATTTATCCTGATAAGGAATTTCATTGTCTAACAGTGTCAGCCTAATAATTGCACCTACTCCATCGATTCCATGACAGACTAATCTTGTTTCGATCTCTTTATGGATATAAGCTTCAATAGCTTTTGAGATATCACGCTTTTCTAATGGCTTAATACTTTGTATTCTTTTTGAAAAAGCTTTAGAGACAGCATTCAGAATCGGTATCGATAGGTTAGATTTACCAGCTTCAAAGTCCGGAAATATAAGTCCCACCAAAATTGATCTCATCTCTCCAGTCGCATCTACTACATCTTCAATCCACTCTTGTCCCTGTCTACCCAACCTTAAGTCAAGGATTGTTTTCACTGCTCGATAAATGTGAAATTGTGATGGTTCTTCAAACTTCGAACTTAGTTTAAGAGACAGTTGATGAGGATCAGTCAAAACCTCCCAATGCTCTGAACACCAATATAAGGCTTGCTCAATTTCCCCCAAATTCCAAAGTCTTTCTCTACAAGAAACACCAACTTTCGTGATACCATAGTTAATTACATCATGAAGGTTTGGTATGCTTTCAACAACAAACTTAATTTCAGCATCAGCCAATTTGAGTCCCGTAATACTTCTTCCTAGAATTTTTTCTCGGATAAGTGCATTATGTCTAGAAAGTTTTGGAATTTGATTTCCCTCCTTGAAATAATCAAGTTCGTCAGAGGTAAAAAGAATAGATTTTGCAATACCTCGTCTAAAGCACGTAAGATTAGCCCTTCCGGAGGACTGCGACTCTTGTTTTAGGTTGATATGCCAAAAAGAAGAATGTATGCTATCTCTCTCAAAGACAGAACAGATCTCTTGCTTTACATGTTCAACAAAATCAAAGAACTCTTTGTCAGCATTCGATAACTCACGTGCCTTTTTTAGAAGTTTTTCTTGATTGTTACCTTCACAAGAAAGCTCGACTAACCATTCATAGATTTTTTGCTTTGAAGCATATTGTTCAAACAAAATTAAGTTGTCAAATGCATGCTTCTGAGCTTCAAGCTGTTTCTCTCTCAATCTTGCTCCAGCGATAATTGAAATAGCTTTTAGGTTAGGGTAGTGAATACGTGCATCAAAGTACTCTGCCATATTACGCCAGAATTTTTCCTTTGAATGTGTTTCAGAGCCTGAGAAAGTAATAAGGATAAGTAACCCACTAAAATTTTCACAAGGTAGTACGAAAATGTCTGGTTTCCATTTCAAGGAATCAACTTGTTGATCCCAAACCAATTCTGCATCTTTAGGAAAAAGCTGACCACGTAATCCTTCTGTCGCATATCTTATAATGCCTTCAACAGCTTTACCTCGTCTTTCACCAGCCATTATTTTCTCGACTCCATTGACTCTATTAAATAACCCGGTCCTAAAGACGATTCAACTAATCATGCTTAGTAAACTCAGAAAATAAAGAAGGTTTTGCATTTTACGTAGACAAACATTTCTCTAACCTATTCTTGTTTTTGTATTCTAAAAATGTTGAGTCCTATGAAAAATATCTAGGATAGAGAGCTAGCAATTGCCCCTTGGTAACTTCGGCTCCTTTTCCACCCCATAACTCGGACAAAACGTCCGCGCATCACAAGCCGTACACGTACTCTCATCCACCGCATTCTTCTCCCAAGTACTCATCACCTGTCCCTCCGTCAGCTCCTTCCCCCGACACACCTCAATCCTCGCCACCGTCCGATCAAACGACTCCAACGCCTCCGTCACCGTCTCCTCCGTCACCGGAATCACCCGAATCGCCCGTCTCAACCGAAACTCAAACGGCAACACCGGCATCGGATCCCCCTTCTGCCACTGCCCCAACAACCGTTCCGCCTCACCGCCCACCTGCGGCACCACATCCGTCGTCCCCTCCCGCAGCTCCCGCTTCAACCGAACCAAATCCCCCCGTGTCGGCAATAGCTCATTCAAATAAATAATCATCCCCGCCACCACCGGCAAACTATCCGCCTGCGCCTGCCGCAAATGAGCATAGGTCTGCGCCTGCCACCCATAAATATCCCAAAAGCTGGGCTGCCCAGGGTCCAACGGTTTCAGCGACGGTCGCCGCATCCCCTTATAGTCAATAATCACCTCAAACTCCGCCTGCGGCTTCACCGACCGCGCCTTAAAATCCTCCAGCAGCAGCTTCACCACCAAATTCCCCCACAGGTCCGGATCGTATAGCTGAACATTCGTCACCACATCGATCACCCCCTGCATTTCGTACCGGTCCGCCTCCCGAAACCGATACTCCGCCGGAATCAACCCCAACGGCAACGCCCGCGCCCCCGTCAGCCGCACCTCCGCCCGATGAATCAACGGAAACAACTGTGGCCCCAGCTCATTCACCGCCGACTTCGCCCGTGAGTAACCCAGCTTCTCCAGATCTTCGCCCCACGGAAACAACTGCTGGGCCGCCAACCGCGTCTTGATCAAGTCACAGATTTCCCGCAGCACATCATCATCCCAAGGCGGCAAATCAGTTCTGCCCTGCTGCCGCGCCAGGTCATACCGACGATAGGACTCCTCCAACACCCCATGGATAAACTGACCAAACCAGGCCTGCACCGGACGGGTGGACGGCAACTTACCAATGCGCGTATAGCGATACTGCAACCCACACCGCAAAAAGCCCAGCAAGTCCCCCGTCAAACTGTAGGACGGTAACGCATAGGCCGCTGGTCGCTTAGACAGTTTCATCGCCACCCTCCTCAAATCTCCACAAACGGCTCATCGTTGTGCCACCGCGACGACCCATCCCGAGTCCAGCCCATGGCCACATTACTCACCTTGCTAGTGGGCAACGTCTTCTCAAGACCCACCAACAGCAGCACCTCCTGGGGCCGACTATAGGCCACAAAAAACTGCCGATACAGATCGTCAAAAGCCCGATCCTGTTCTGAGCGTCCAGGACTTTCCAGCTCCGTATGGGGTCGCAACAAATTCTCCATCCGGTGAGGTGTCCCCCCATCTACCGGAAATCGCTTAAAGCGATGGGCCTTGTGGTTCGACTTAAAGTCCGCCCCCACATCCACAATCACCAGCGGAAACTCTAATCCTTTCGACTGGTGAATCGACAAAATACTCAGTCGATCCCTCGGAAACGCCTCCATCAGGTCTTCGTTCACCTTCACCGTCCCCGACGCAATTGGCCCCAAGAAGTCACGCAACAGCTCCTTCACCGACGCATCCCCTAAGCCCTCGTTGTCAGGGTCATACACCACCCGTCCCGAAAACTTACCCACCTGCTCACAGGCCGACACCTGCCGCGTAAACACCTCCAGGTAAATCTGCCCCTCCGGGTCGTCGTGCAGCTCAGGAAAGTAGTGAACCAAACCATAGAGCAGCTCCAGCACCGGCACCGACCGAGGCCACTTCCCACTGCCAGGATTGCGCGTCGCCCACCCCGTCGCAAAATCTCGCAACCCATGGGTCGGATCTAACGCCTCAAAGTACTCGATGGCCGCCGCCCGCCATTCTCCAAACGTATCGCTAATGCCGTTCAGACCAGAGATTTCATCCTCAATGGCCCCACCCGGATCCAAACACTCCAGCAGCCGCCCCCCAAAGATCCGAACAATCCGAATATCGCTCAGCTCCTGCCCCCTCGGATTAAACACCTCCATGGGCCGATGGCCCAGCATCAAGTGCTCCCGCAACAAAAAGGGCAGTCTGGCTTTGCCACTGCCGTTATACTCCGCCGGACTACTACACAGCAGCGTACAATCCCCCAAATCCCCACCCTGGTCATTAGCCTCCAGCAGAGTGCCATCCGGCAGCGCATACCCACTGCCCCGAAACACCTGCCGCAAAAAGTCCGCCAGGTCCCGCGCCAACGTCTCCAGGTCGGGCCGAAACATCCCCAACACCGGCACCCCAGCCGCTGCCGTCGGCCCATGGGCTAACCGGGGCTTATTCTGCACCCGCACCACCTGGTAGCTGCGGTCCAGGGTGGCATAGTCATTGACAAACTCAATAATGCGCTGGGTAGACCGATAGTTCGTCTTCAGAAAAATAGTCGTCGGCTGCCGCCCAAACACTGCCCCATAGCGACTAGCGAACTCACTAAACAGCTCCACCGTCGCTCCCCGAAACCGGTAAAGACTTTGGTCGTCGTCCCCCACCACCGTCAGCGCCCCACCACAGGCCTTAGCCAGCTCAAAGTAAATACATTCCTGCATCAGGTTAGAGTCCTGGTACTCATCCACCAAGACCACCTGCAGCTGATCCGCAAAGTCCGTTAGCACTCCCTGCCGCAGACGCTCCAGCACCGTTTGCTCCAACCGAGCAAAGTCCACCATCAGCCGATCACCCAGGGCCGTTTCGTAGTCCGCGATAGCTTCTCGCAACAGGTCTAGCGCCCGCTGCTCATTAAACTCAGGCTCTACCCGCTCACCACTGGCCAAAAACAACGACCAGTCCACCTGGTCCTGAAATCGTCGGTCCCAAATCTGCTGGAGTAGGTTCGTCTTCTTACCCACATTCCAGCCCCACTTGCCCCCCTGCAGCTCCAGCAGCAGCTGATCCAGATCGTCATCTCGGTAACGTCCGTCGGTCAGTAACCCTTCCCGCAGCAACAGCGTCTTCGACACAAAGTCGTCCGCCAAAATCGGTGGCTGACTCCCCGCCTCCCGATAGTCCCGCAGCACCTGCTCACAAAGACTATCGATGGTGCCCGTCATCACCTGGTTAATGTCTACGGTCTGGAGCCAATCCTTGATATTGTCTGAGATCGCACCATCTGCCTGCAGGTTCTCTAAGAGCTGAAAGCCCCAGCCTAAGATTCGAGATCTCAACTCTGCCGCAGCTTTCTTCGTAAACGTAGTCGCCAGAATGCCATTGGGTGGCACTCCATCCACCACAATCAGCTTGAGGATGCGCAGGGTCAGGCATGTGGTTTTGCCAGTGCCCGGTCCCGCCACAATAAATAACGGCTCCTGAGGACCAGGGAAAATTGTGTCATGTTGCTCTGGATTCGGCGAATACCGAAACTGCGTATAGGCTCGATAAAACTCGTCCAGAGAAATCATAGAGGGGCCAATGACCAAAGGAACTGATCAGAACGTTCCCGACGTAACTACGAAACATAAACCCATCTTTCAAAAAAACTTGATTTGTAGCCGGAAAAGATCAAATTTCTGCTAGATTGATCAGCATTTTCTAAGTATTTTGGCGTATGGCCCTGAAAATCTTTATCTTGCTCCAAAATATCCGAGTCACAATGCACATAAAGTTTTAGATAGTCTCAGCACGACCAGGCAACTTAATCACCCATGGAATGCCCCTGAAGATCTCGTATCTTTGATGCCAAAGACTCCACCGTTTCTTCGTTAAACAATTCATCCCGTATCTTCAGATAATCTCCCCCCTCCGAAAACCACATCGATATCACCAACGCCACCTTCGAGGGAGGCATATGCTGCCACAAGACCTGTATTGCCTCACCTACTACATCCTGCTGCCTAGGAAGCTGTACATTCATACTTCATCTCCTGTTATATCCAACACAAACATCACTGGATTCACAACCTTCAACGAACCCGAATATCACCTCATCAGCCGGTCATCACAGGTCAAAAAATAATCACACTGGGCCGCTTCAGAACAAGCCACATGCAATGCATCCACAGCCTTGAGCCCCTGATCTTCCAGTTCCGATGCTCGCTGAGTAACAGCAGTATCCAGTTCCTGATAACGTTTCGCCAATTCTAAACACTGCTGCACCCATTGCCGTCTCATTTGCGAACTATTACGACTATTTTCATAATCCAAGACTGCTGAGCCCACCAACTCAACCTGACCTGACTCCACTAACTGCAAAATCGTACGTAAGGCTTGGGTTTCTAGCGCAATGCGAGGTTGCGTCTGATCATCAAAAGGCCGATTTAATACACTTGTATCCAAACAAACTCTCACAGAGATTTCTCAGTTGCCTCCTTACGCCATTCGTAGCCCTACAGTATCTATTCCTAAATTAGCTCCTAAACTGAAAACTCTACATTCTCAGCTTTATAACCGATCAAACTCCGGCACCTGCAACGGCAACGGCACATCCTTATAAGAAGCCGCCACCACCACCTGACCCTTCCCCATCACCTGCAGTTCCCGCTCAAACCCAGACAAATCCGCCGACCCATTCCGAATCGCTGCCTTCCGTTCCGCCTCATTCCCCAACGCCATCACTAACTCCGTATTCAGCTGAGTCAGCACCCCATCATCAATCTCACTCACCTGCTGACTCACCACCGTCAGCCCAATGCCAAACTTACGCCCCTGACGCGAAATATCCCGAAACACCGACCCAAACCGCATCCGCTGAGGATTTAGCACACTAGGAGCTTCCTCCACCACCACATTCACATAGGGCAGCTCATCCGTCGGACGTAGCCGATCCTCATCCACATAGGGCAACTGCCCCTTCTCCACCCTGGCCACTAGCTCATTCGCCAGAGTCCTCAGCCCCACCTGCCCTTGGCCATCCTCATTACCAAACGCCTGTCGCAACGCTTCTGGCAGGTCCACCACCGACTCCACACTGCGCAAGGCCCGACGCAACGTAAATAGCGATCGCGCCACCACCGTCGTCAGCAAAAACTGCTCCAGCTCCCCCATCAACGTAGTATCCACAATTAGCACCCGACCCTGCTCCAGGGCACACAGAATGTCCGGCAACAGCGACCGATACTCATCCCCCAGGTCCGGATCAAACGGAGAAAACAACCGCGTATGGCCCCGTCGCAAAAAGCCCAACCTGCGCTGGACTGCTGCCACCGTTCCCGGCATAAAGTCCGGTCCCGCCTCAAAGCCTCCCGTCCCCTGGGTATCCCCCATCAAAACCCGACCAATCCAGTGCTCACCCCACTGAGCAAACTGTTGATTCGCAAAGGCCACCTGCTGCTCACTAAACTCACTAATGCTAATCAGGTCCTCCGGCACTACATCCGCCCGAGACAGCACCACCTGTCGCTCCAGCCCCTCCTCCGTCAGATTCCGCAGAGTCAGGTAGTAAAACGGGTCTACCAGCTGCCGCTGTTCCACTGCCGAATAGCCCTCCACAATGCCGTGAATCCCATCCGCCCCACCGCTAGGCAAATGCCAGAACCGAAACTCATCATGGGGATCAATAGCCAACATACTGACCCGATTGCCCTGGCGCTTGCTCATATTCTCCTGAGCAGTCTGGCGGCCAAGACTACCCACCAGACTATGGTTATAGGCCATCACCGACCGCAACAGCACCATCATCAAATTGCTCTTGCCTGCCCCCGTACGCCCAAATACCCCCAAATGGTGGGACAACGCATAGGGCGGCAGGTATACCTTTACCCCCGGCAACGGCTGCTCTCCCGCCAACAGGTCCCCCACATATAGCCCTTCGGTTCCCAGCTGGGTGGCCAGTAACGTCTCCATCACATCCGCCACCTGGGGTTGCTCAGGATTCACTCGGTACACATCCGACAGATGCTCCGGCAGACGACGGGGTCGGTGAAACGTCCACTCAGCCTCATCCTGTTGCGCATACCCCAGCACCATTCCCTTCAGCTCAATCAGCTGTTCTTCCGCCAGGTCTTCGCTCAGGTAAGAATCCGGCATGGTCAGCTTATTGCGGGCAATGTCCCCCATCTCCAGAGAACGGTTTAAAATGTTGGCATACTGACTGGCCCGAAACACATACACCCGGTCCTGTAGTCCCCGCTGACTGGGCAACAAAAATAAATCTCCAACAGCCACATCCAGATTCTTTGCAACCACCGTCAGCTGATACGTGTTGCTCTCCGCCAACACCCCAAACCGCTCTCCCAGTTTTGCCAAGATCTGTTCCATCATGCTCTCAAATATTGTTTACCAATAAGCTTTTGAAGAATTCGTAAGTAAATAGAAATAGAGTCTCTCCTTTCCCCTTTTTCTCCCTTTCCCCTTCCCCTTTTTTCCTTTCCCCTTTCCAGGCCAAAGATCTTCGCTTTTAGCCAATCCCTACCCATGCCCCGTCGCCTTAGACGCATCCCTAAATAAAGCAGGACTAATGCCCTCCTGCACGGCCTGTGCAATAATCTGTTTCCGAAACGCTTCCCGCTCTACCCTGGTCAGCGAACTACGGTCATGGGCCGCCTTAATGGGGTAAGGGTATCCATAGGCTCGCTGATCGTGACAAGCGTAGTCTAAGTCTTCAAAAATCTTCTGTTCATTCTCTCGTGTCTCTGCCTCAGTCTCTCCCAGGACTCTCATCTCCCAATACTGACGATCCATATCCAGCCGCAGCACCGGAGTTGTCCGATGAAATTTGACCAGGTAGGTAACCGCCCCCACAGGCGGCAAACGTCTCCCCTCAGTAATCGATAGGCTCCACCCATCCTGCGCCTCTGGAATTCTCACATACCAATGTTCTGCCTGGGCTTTAGTTACTGCCCCGGTCACATCCGCCGCAATTGCCTCTAACTTTTCTATGGCAGGTAACCCATGGGACTTAGACAACGCAAAAAAGCCAATGTCTCGGTGGCGCGCCTCCACACAACACAACCGTTTCAGGTGTTCATAAAAAAGAGAATTCGTCCGGTTGGACAACAATGGCAAAGAGTAGGTCGTATCCACCAGGACATAATCTAACGGACGCTCTCCTTGGATGAGTCGTAGGGCCGCACCAAACTCAGCCGTTGACCTCAGCTGAATCGCCAAGTTTCCCGTATCGCTAGCATCTGGCCGAATCAGCTGCCGATGCAGCTCAGCCACCGACACAGGCCTACTGACCTGAGCTTTCAGAGCACGATAATCCGACTGCCGTATCACCTCCAGCATCGGCATCCCGGCCAGCTCCGTAAAGGTTCGATCCAATGCCTCTTGGGCAATAGGGCGGTTCATCGGCAACCAGCAAAACTGGATCAGCGGGTCCAGCCCAGGCGGCACCTCCCGCAGTCCTGTCAGACGATCCGCTGCATACATCACCCCCTGGGCCACGCTCAGGTAGATAAATGTATCGGCGTAGCTGAGGGAAGGAAAGTCCCCACTGCCATCCACCCCCGCCAGGGTGAGCGACGCTCGCGCAGACGTGTGGCGAAACTGACCGATCGCCTGGCGCAGCTGGGTCACCTCATCCTCATCCACCAGGTGCGTCTGACTTTGCCAGGTGCTCATCTCCCCTGCCAAAGACCGTAGCTGAGTTCGAACTTGCGATCGCAAATTCAGGTCAAATTTCAAACCCTACGTCTCCCAGTCATGTACCACGCGAACGTCTGTATTATCGCCCACGATGACCGATACGTTCCCCCTGCCATCACACTTCACAGACCCATACAATCCTTGACATTTTCAAAAGGCTTCGTGCGGTGACTACACTGCTGGTTTTTGGTCGGGTCGGGTTGTGAGGGGTTTGGGTGGTTTGGGTGCGATCTCAACTCTTGACTAAACCAAGTAAAATTCTTTCTTATAGGAGTAGTTAGAAAATGAAAATTTTCTAGAGAATAATACAACGTAGCAAAGTGATCGTTTCCGGTCAGTGATATCGATAATATTTTATGAACGACCCCCTAAAAAATATTCTCTTAGAGGAGATGACACTCAGGCAGTTGCGTCTCATAGCTAGTGAATATGAAGTTTCTCGATACAGTCGCATCCGTAAAGTTGAGTTAATCAAAGCAATTCGCGAAGCTCAAGCAGCAGGGAAGTCAGAAAATCGCGCAGATCAAGTAGTAACAGCGACGTCAGAGCATCCCTTATCAAGGCTTGAGTTGGCTACCGTAGATGATGGATTTGGGGACTTGCCAGGAGGTTATGGCGAAAGTCGTATAGTCCTGATGTCTCGCGGCCCGGAATGGGCCTATACATACTGGGATATCCCTGGTGCTTATAAGGAAGAAATGCGTCGCCAGGGTGCTGTACGTTTGGCTCTTCGCTTTTATGACGTTACTGACATCGATATCAACTCTGTAGCTCCCCATAGCGTACAGCAGTATGAGTGTGATGAGATGATGAGTGGTTCTTGCCAGTACCTGTCAGCGATCGCGACTATATCGTAGAGATTGGCTATATAGCCGCTGATGGCCGCTGATTATTGATGGCGCGCTCGACTCACATTCATGTACCAAAGGCCAATAGAGATTATACCAAAAGGGATCGGACCATCTCCAATCACTAGTAGGGACTACCCAATACAAATCAAACCTATTGATACAAACTGGTCATACATATGTTGGCATGCCTATGACAACAATCAGTTACAATAATTAACCGTCCCTGAAATACTGAGAGAACGTAGAGCTATTAAGGATTTGTGCTTCCGAAGGATGCTGTAGAATTGCCAGAAAGAGGCCCATCTCCCCCAAAAGCTTGCAAAATGAAACGCCCCAATTCAGGCTCAGAATCGTCA
>ERZ1740072.1047-NODE-1047-length-10835-cov-3.709091_pt1 | contig 10835 bp, 13 predicted proteins | sample MGYA00581733_ERZ1740072 | MGnify/ENA primary metagenome ERZ1740072 (study PRJEB43018, sample SAMN04849741) | marine metagenome | isolation source: floating plastic debris | place: Pacific Ocean | collected 2008-08-30 | study: EMG produced TPA metagenomics...
TTAGGGCCCAGCAAGGCGCAGAACGTGCCCATCCCGACCTCAAAACTCACCCCGTCCAATGCCGTTTTCGCGCCGTAGTTATATGTCAGGTCTGCGACGCGAATGCCGGTCATTCGATCGTGATCTCAATCCGTTGGGTTTCACCGGATGTTCCGGGGATTTTCATGTAATAGGCACCGGGTTTGATGGCGACAAAGCCGATCTCCATCTCGCCCGCTTCATCAAACTCAACACTGTCTAGGCCGAGTGGGCGGATTTCGAGGCCTTCGACAACCATCTCATCAATCCAGATGGCGCGGAAGAATTACGGACCAACAAGTGCGAGTTCCTGCCTGCCGTCACCCTGAATTTCGAATTCGTAGTAGGTGCCGGATTTCAGGACCCACGGTTCTGACGAAAGCGGCTCCCCCGCAGACAGGATAATCGGAGGCAGATTTTCCTTGTTGCTGCCGGATAGAATGCCCGCCGCTCCAAACCGGTCATCATCGTCGTCATCGGCTAGAACAGGTGCTGCCGTAAGCGCCAGCATAGCCATCATCGTCGTCAGTTTCATGTGTTTTCCTTACTCAGTCGGTCGATAGGCAGCGCCCCACGGGAAGCGCCCCACTTTGATTGTTTTGAGAGCTGTGCGCGAAGCAACATCGATCACGGTCACGTCGCCAGAGACGCCGTTGGTCGTAAACAACTGGGATTTGTCGCCGTTGAAATCCATGTGCCAGACACGGCGCCCGACGAGGATGTAATCCTCGACCTCGAACGTTTCTGCATTCACAACGGCGATATGGTTCGATGGGCCAAGGGCAACAAAGGCAGTCGTTTCATCCGCCGTAAACTCGAACCCCACAGGCTGCACCCGGTCGGGATGTACACCTTGCACTTCAAAATCGATCTTTGCGATCTCGGACTGATCTTCAACGTTGAACACAGTGATCGTCCCACCAATCTCGGAACTCACCCACATTTGGCTGCCACCGGCCACAAATTCCGCGTGGCGCGGGCGGCTGTCGACCAGCGTGTTGGCAAACAGCTCTTGCGTTTCCGTGTCGATCCAATGAGCCATGTTGGTGGTTTCAGACGTGGTGATGGCGATCTTGCCATCCGGCGACACAGCCATCCCTTCGGGTTCCACGCCCACATCAATCTGCGCGATCACCTTGCGGGTTTCAGTATCAACAACAGTGGTGATCGCATCGTCTTCATTCGCGATGTAAAGATGCCGATCATTGGGGTGCAGGACGAATTGCTCCGGGTCTTCGCCCGACGGCAGATTATGCAGAATTTCCCCTGTATTGGGATCCATCACCTGCACTGCGTCGCTGTCGGACGCGCAAATATAGACACTGCTGAAATCCTTGGAAAAGGTGATACCGCGCGGGCGTTCGCCCGTGGGATAGGTCTGTATCACCTCCAGCGTTTCGGTTGAGATGACGGAGACGGTATCGTCCTTCTCATTTGTCACCCAAATCTCGCCAGCCCAAACCGGGGATACCAGAAAACCACAGATCAAGGTTGCAGATCGGATCATTCAAAGGCCTCACAATTGCTTTCCGGGCGGTCAAGCCCAAGGGTGTCGAGTTCGTTGGTTTGGTGCAAAAAGCCCTCTAGCGGGGCTTGGGCCACCAGCGCGCGGGGATGGGCGATAGCGATAGGTTGGCGCAATTGTCCGTTCCAATCGCGATAGGTCAGCGGGCGCCCCTTAAAGCCTGCCAGTTCGAAGTCATCCGACAATATGTAACTGCGCAATATAGTCAGATCACCCGCATCGGTGCGCGTCACGGCTTCGCCTAATGATCGGACGGCTGCCCATGCCGCGTAGTCCCGGCTGGTCATGTCGCGGCCATGCGCTTCTTCGAAACGGTTTTGCAGTTGGGCTGCACCCCATTGTTCGATCACGGGTGACCAAGTGACGGCTGTCAAACCTTCAGAGCCTGCGACGGGTCGCGCCTCCCACGTGTTATAAAGGATATAGCGCCCGAAATCCTGCAACTCGTCGGCGACGCCCAGCACATCGTAGTCTCCAAACTCTTGGGTAAACAGCGGCACCTCTTGGGCCGCCGCCCGCCGCATATCAGCATCAAAAGCCCATGTTTTTTCAGCATTCAGCTCCAGTCCGAATTTCGTCAGGCTCGCGCGCATAGCGTTTGCATAGGCAAGATCACCTGCATGTGTGCCCGCGATCATTACAAGATCATCCCAGCGCTTTTTCACAAACATCTGGGCAAGCGCATCAGTCCGCATCGCGTCAGAAGGTACGGTGTGAAGCATGTTAGCGCGGCACGCATCGCGACGTAAGCTTACGTCGCCTGATGCGGCGTTAAAGATCAGCGCATCTTCTGCCTGCGGCAGGTCAGCGATGGTCAGTAGCGTTTTGGCGGGTGCATCGATGATCAGAAAGGGTGTCTGCGCCAGCAGATCTGCCGCTGCAGCAAGTGTGTCGTCACCTTCTTCGAGGATAGCGTCAGTCAGGGTGTAGGTATGCCCCAGAAACCGACCAGTGGTTGCGTTGTCATCCAATCCGGTTAACGCACCAGCAAGGCCAATATCCTCTGGTTCAGGGTCAAGATTCGATAACGTTGGTGGTTGTGGCTGAAATACCTTCAAGTAACCGATATTCAGCGCCACTTCTGCTTGCGCTATTGTGCCAAAACACAGCGCTAGCCCTGTCAATGTCAGTAGGTTTCTCCCCATGCCGCCACGCTAGCAAAGCATCAGATGCGCGTCGAATACGACCTTGGTCGTGGTTTTAGCGGACCCCCAACCAAGGTCCAATATCCCCAAGACAGGTCACATGCCTAAGATCGCGGCGACATGGGATTGCCCGCTTTGGAGATTGGATAAATGCAGATATCAACCTTGCGATATGGCCTGACAGTGGCTGCTATTTTGGCCACAGCAACTTTCGTAAATGCGCATGGTGATGTGGCACCGCAAGCGGTGGATACAAGCGGTTTGCCTGAAACCGGTGATGAATGGCTGAGCGAGAATCCATATCGCGCCGAAGCTGCTGGAGAAGAGGTGTGGATGAAGGCACTGGAAATCGGTGCGTCAGGTTACAATCAGAATTGCGCGCGCTGTCATGGGCTTGAAGTAGTGTCTGGCGGTTTGGCGCCAGATCTTCGGCTTTTGCAGGCAGCGGATTACGATGACGAATGGTATTTGGAACGCTATCGCCATGGATTTACCCAGAACGGGATCACCAAAATGCCGGCGTTTGGCGACCTGTTAGGTCAGGATGCGGCCTGGGCCATCCGCACGTACATCGAGACTCGCCCCGATGATGAGGTCATGGAAAAATTTGTTGATGAATTGGCTGGTTTGCGTGATCAGATGGAAATGTATGCAACAGACGCATCAGATGCTGATGCTGATCAGATCAAGGCGCGATTGACCGAGATTGCGTCAGAAATTCCAACGATCTCTGGTGCGCCAGTGGCTGATAGCGTGGCATTCCGTGCGGCCAATATCATCGATGGGACGCCGGCCGCCTACGCCAAGGCAGCGGAAACGCTGACCATCGGCCTGTCTGCTGCTCAATAGGGGGCGCCATTGATCCTGCGGTCTTTCTGCATTGCTGTGGGCCTGTTCGTCGCTGGTCAGGCCCATGCGAATGATCCTTGTGCGGATTACACACCCCAACAACGCCCCCAGAATGTGGGGCGGGATATCGTGGGGCAGGAACTGGATCAGATCCAGGATCAGGGTCATATGCTGTTTGCGGTCTACGAAGATTTTCCACCTTATTCTTGGGAGGAGGGTGGACAGCCCCGCGGCGTAGATATCGAGATCGCGCGACTGATCGCTAAGGATCTGGGGGTTGAGGCCCGGTTTAACTTTGTTGATGCGGGCGAAAATCTGGATGCGGATTTGCGCAACAATATCTGGAAAGGTCCGATCATCGGGGGGCGTGTTGCCAATGTGATGATGCGCGTCCCGTACGACTCCAGCTTCAAGTGTCGCGTCGAACAAGTCGTGTTCACTGGCCAATATGCGGCTGAATCCATCGCTATTGCCTATGACAAAACCAGCTATCCAGAGGAAAAGCCGGTCCCGGCTTACTTTCGTTTTGACAGTGTTGGTGTGGAAAATGATTCGATCGCGGATTTCTATTTGTCATCTTTTGCTGGCGGACAACTTGCGGGCAATATGCAGCGTCACACAACCATGGCCGAAGCGATGGCCGCATTGAACGCAGGTCAGGTGATGGCCGCAATGGGCCCCTTGGGTCAGATCGAATATGGACTGTCGGACAGCTCTGATGTGCATCAACCGCCGTTGGCTGGTTTTGCAGTCAGCAAATGGACCTTAGGTGTCGCCGTCAACTTCCGCTATCGTCCGCTGTCTTATGCCGTAGATGATGCAATCAACTATGCATTGCAGGACGGACGTATCGCCGCCATCTATGCAGATTACGGGCTCAGCTTTCAGGAGCCGGAAAGATAAGCACACAACTATACCCTTGGTCGCATATCGCGACGCAACGCAGCGCCTTAGGCTGCAATACGACTTTGAATTGGACAAGCATATGAACCTGAGCGGAAGCCGCACCATCAATGCCGATATCGCAACAGTCTGGGCGGGGCTGTTGGATCCGGAAGTGCTAAAGGCCTGTGTGCCGGGATGTACTGAAATGTCGGGTTCTGCTGATGACGGTTTCGAAGCCACCGTTGTGCAAAAGGTCGGTCCGGTGAAGGCGACGTTCAAGGGCGGCGTGACGATCAGCGACCGGGTTGATCAGGAAAGCCTGACGATCAGCGGCGAAGGCAAGGGTGGCCCTGCCGGATTTGCCAAGGGCGGCGCCGATGTAAGGTTGCGTGTCGAAGACGGGGCGACGGTACTCGAATACGATGTTGAGGCCAAAGTGGGCGGCAAGCTCGCGCAATTGGGATCGCGCATTATCGACGGTTTTGCCAAGAAAATGGCCGATCAGTTCTTCGCCAATTTTCAGGAGGCCGTCGAGCCACCTGGCGAAGATGATGAAGCCGAAGGTGAAGAGACCAAGAAAAAAGGCTGGTTCAGCAAGCTAAGGCGCGCCTGAGCCAACAACAAGGAGATCCAGAGGGAGGATAGGATGACCAAAGTGACAATGACCGTCAACGGAAAGTCGGTTTCCGGTGATGTGGAGGGGCGCACATTGCTGTCGTCTTTCCTGCGCGAAGATCTGCGCCTGACAGGCACACATATCGGTTGCGACACATCACAATGCGGGGCCTGCGTTGTACATGTGAATGGCGAAGCGGTTAAAGCCTGTACCATGTTCGCAGTCGAGGCGGACGGTGCCGAGGTTGGCACGATTGAGGGGCAAGCGAACGCCGATGGCTCGCTCAATGTGATCCAGCAGGCGTTTCAGGATCATCACGGTCTGCAATGTGGTTTCTGCACCCCCGGCATGGTGATGTCAGCGGCGGCGTTGCTGAAAGACAACCCCAAGCCGACCGAGGGCGAAGTCCGCGAGTATCTCGAAGGCAATATCTGCCGCTGCACGGGTTACCACAACATCGTCAAGGCCATCATGGCCGCATCCGGGCAGGACGTTACGGCCATTGCCGCCGAGTGATTTAGACATTTAAGGGAGGGTAACCATGCCCAAAGATACCGGAATTGGCGCCGCTACCACGCGCCGCGAAGATGTCCGCTTTTTGACTGGCCGTGGCCAGTACACCGACGACATCCAGACGCAAAGCGAATGCGCCGCGGTCTTTGCCCGTTCAACCGTCGCGAACGGCAAGATTAAATCCATCGACACATCCGCCGCGGCCGCCATGCCCGGCGTGCTGGCGATTTTCACCGGCGATGACTTTGCCGAAGTTGGCGGCAACCCCGCAGGCTGGCTGATCAACAGCCGCGACGGCACGCCCATGCACGAACCCAAGCGGCCCGTGCTGGCCCATGGCAAAGTCCGCCATGTCGGTGACGCCTATGCCGCCGTCATCGCCGAAACCGTCGCGCAAGCGCGTGACGCGGTCGAGGCGATCGAGGCTGATATCGAAGAACTGCCCGCTATCGTCGACATGAAAGGCGCGCTGGCCAGCGACAACTACGTCCACGATGAAATCGGCACCAACCAATGCTTTGACTGGGGCTGGATCGAGGATAATCGCGCCGCGACTGATGAGGCGATCAAGAACGCCCATCACGTCACCACGGAACTCGTCAACAACCGTCTGGTGCCAAACGCGATGGAGCCGCGCTGTTCCATCGGCCACTACAACCCCGGCACCGATGAATACACGCTGCACACGACCAGCCAGAATCCGCATCTGACGCGGCTGCTGATCAGTGCGTTTGTCATGGGCATTCCCGAGAACAAGCTGACCGTGATTGCTCCCGATGTAGGCGGTGGCTTCGGCTCAAAAATCTACCATTACGGGGAAGAGGCGCTGGTGCTGGCGGCGGCCAAGAAACTGGGTCGCACCGTCAAATGGACCGCCGACCGGACCGAGGCTTTCCTGACCGCCGCCCATGGCCGCGACCACGTGACCAAGATCGAACTGGCCCTGGCTGCTGAGGGCAACTTCCTCGCCTTCCGCACGGAAACCATGGCGAATGTGGGGGCCTATCTGTCGAACTTTTCGACCGCCACACCCACTTTCCTGCATGGCACGCTAATGGCCGGGAACTACACCGTGCCGCTCGTCTATGTGAACGTGAAGGCGGTCTTTACCAACACGGCCCCCGTTGACGCGTATCGTGGAGCCGGGCGACCCGAGGCGACAGTCTCGCTCGAACGCGTCATCGACAAAGCCGCACGAGAACTGGGCATGGATCCAATTGAACTGCGCCGGAAGAACTTCGTGAAGCCGGATCAGTATCCTTTCGCGTCCGCGGCGGGGCTGGAATACGACAGCGGCAATTATGACGCGCTGATGGACCAGATGGAAAAGGTCGCCGACAAGGCCGGCTTTGAAGCGCGGCGTAAGGACTCCGAGGCCAAGGGCCTGCTGCGCGGCTTCGGCGTGAACGCCTATATCGAGGCATGTGGGATCGCCCCGTCGAACCTTGTCGGTGTACTCGGTTCCCGCGTTGGCCTTTACGATGCGGCCACCGTACGAGTGAATGCCACCGGCAACCTGTCCGTCATGGTCGGGGCACATAGCCACGGCCAAGGCCATGAAACGGTCTTCCCACAGGTCGTCGCCGAAATGCTCGGGATCGAGGCGGAAAGCATCGATATCGTGCATGGCGACACCTCCAAGATCCCATTCGGCATGGGCACCTATGGGTCCCGATCACTGGCCGTTTGCGGCTCTGCCGTGGTGCGGGCGACCGAAAAGATCATCAACAAGGCCAAGAAGATTGCGGCGCACATGCTGGAAGCCTCGGACGAGGATATCACCCTCAAGGATGGTGTGTTCAGCGTCGCCGGCACCGACAAATCGGTCAGCTTTGGTGAGGTCGCTTAGAAAGCCTATATCCCCCACGAATTCCCCCTCGAAGACATCGAGCCGGGGCTGGAGGAATCGGCGTTCTATGACCCTGCCATCTTCACCTACCCGTCGGGCGCCTATTGCTGCGAGGTTGAGGTGGACCCCGAAACCGGCAAGGTGCGCGTGGACCGGATGACCGCCGTGGATGATTTCGGCAACGTGATCAACCCGATGGTTGTCACCGGTCAGGTCCATGGCGGGCTTGGTCAGGGGATTGGCCAGGCGCTGGTGGAAAACACCACATACGATGAAAACGGACAGCTTCTGTCAGCCAGCTACATGGACTACACCATGCCGCGCGCTGATGACCTGCCGTTCTACATTGTCGATCACAGCAAGGGAAATCCCTGCACGCACAACCCGTTGGGCGTCAAAGGCTGTGGTGAGGCCGGGGCCATCGGTTCACCGCCCACCGTCGTCAACGCGGTGATCGACGCCCTGCAATCGGGCGGCAAGAACGTCACCCATATCGACATGCCCATGACCCCGCACCGCGTGTGGTCAGCCATGAACAACGCTTAAGTAAGGAGAGCGGAAATGTATGCATTTGACATCGAACGCCCATCTTCCGTGGCTGACGCCGTCGCTGCTTTGGGGGCTGAGGACGCGCAGGCCCTTGGCGGCGGTCAGACACTGATCCCCACGTTGAAACAGCGACTTGCGGCGCCATCCAAACTGGTCTCGCTCGGCTCCGTGACCGAGATGCAGGGTGTCGCCTCAGAAGGCGGCAGCATCCGGATCGGCGGTGCCACCAACCACGCGACGGTAGCGGCACAGGTTGGGGGCACGTACCCGGCTCTGGCCGATCTGGCGGCCAATATCGGCGACCCAGCCGTGCGCAACCGGGGCACCATCGGCGGATCGCTCGCCAATAACGACCCCGCTGCTTGCTATCCTGCAGCCGCACTTGCGTCGGGCGCAACGATCATCACAAATAAAAGACAGATCGCGGCGGATGAATACTTTCAGGGGATGTTTACGACGGCGCTTGGAGAGGGTGAAATCATCACCGGCGTCTTGTTCCCCGTGCCAGAACAGGCGAGTTATCAGAAATTCGTCCAACCAGCATCGCGCTTTGCATTGGTTGGTGTCTTCGTTGCCAAATACAGCGACGGGGTTCGAGTTGCGGTCACTGGTGCTTCAAACGAAGGTGTACAACGCTGGAGTGCTGCAGAAGAGGCGCTTTCTGCCAACTTCTCTGCCGATGCGGTTTCCGGGCTAAACTTCCCAACTGACGACCTGATCGCCGATCTGCACGGCAGCGCTGAATATCGCGCCCATCTGGTTAAGGTGATGACAGGCCGCGCAGTGGTAGCCGCATCATGAAAGACGTGGGCGCTGCAGTCTGCAGCGCCCCAGCCATTCTGACCGGCCCCTGACATCACCTCCAAGAGTAGCTACGGCGCTTAAGAGTCCCGTCATGGTATAATCTCGGCACAAATGGGAGATTCGCCATGGCGCAGCTCCGATATATGGTGCTGGATGTCGAAGAGACGATTACCTTCTATACGGATCAGCTTGGGTTGGAATTGGTTGAGCAGTTCGGCCCTGCATTGGCTATTCTTCGGCAGGGCGATCTCGATCTAGGGGTTGCGGGTCCAATGGCATCAGCATCTCAGCCCATGCCGGATGGGGCAAAACCCACACCTGGTGGATGGAACAGATGCGTCCTGATGATTGAAAATCTGGCCGAAAAAGTCGACTCTCTCAGGTCAAACGGCGTGGTCTTCCGAAAAGACATCGTAGATGGTCCCGGGGGAAAGCAAATCCTTTGTGAAGACCCTTCGGGCAATGCTGTTGAGCTTTTCGAAGCGCATTGAGCAGATCAAGTTCAAGCATGTTCTGGATGGTTCTTTGCGGGGCCCGGCTGATGCTGACGTAAGTCCCAGCATTGGCCACATTAAAGGCTCGTCAGATTCCCATCGAAGTCAATCAATGTGATCCTTTGAACCTCATCCAGTGTCCTGATCTTTTCGACCAGCCCATTTGGTGCAAGGCAGAGTGCTGTGGATAGACAGTCAGCTAGTGTTGCAGTGTTCGCCTCGACTGAGACAGTAGACCAGCGGGGTTTGGCATCGGCGTGAAGGATATGGGCCTGATCGCCCACGAGCATTGCTGCTGGACTTGAGGTGGCAATCGCACCGGTATTCAGTGTGCGCATGCCCATATGACCGTGCGCCGGATCGCTGACCCCCAAACGCCACGGCCCGCCCAATGCTCGGTATTCGCCAATATTCACCAGCACGTCCGTCAAACCGTGTGCTGACAAATGTTCGGTCACCAGATCTGTTGCAAAGCCTTGTGCGATGCCGTTGAAGGTCAACGCCTGACCCGTGCCAAGCTGCACGCGGTTAGTATCCCATTGCACCCGGTCCCAGCCTATGAGGAAACGTGCTGTGTCCAAATCACTCTCTTCTGCCATGGCACGCCAGAATGGTTGCACGGTTGGGTCAAACAGTCCCTCTGTCATTGCGTGGGCCGTGTTGGCCGCGTTCATAAGCGCTGTGAATAGGGTACTAGGGTTGCTTAACCGACCTTCATTGTTCAACTGGACCAGCGCCGAAGACGGATCATAGAGACTGAAAAGGCTCTCGACCTCCGCCAATAACCCGCGCACCTGTTCCAGGGTTGCAATCGACGCATCTTTTGCTCCTCTGATCGTAAGGCTGACATCCGCCCCCAATGCGTGGCCCTGCCAGGAATGACTATTTGCCCAAGAGGGAACTGCCGCCATTGCCGCGCTGATCGTCAAAAAACGACGTCGGTTCATCCGCATCATGCAGCCGCCTTTTGCAAAGAGCGCCCGTTCTTGCCAGCAAGGATCAACGGTACACACTGGTCAGCGCTATCATGGATCGCGACACAATCAAGGCATTGAAAACACTCAGAGTACTGGACTTCGCCGCTTTTCTTGATGGCACCATAGCTGCATTTCACCTTACACAACTGGCAAGGGGACCCACACTCTGCCCGTCGTGCAATCCAATCACGTCCGCGCAGAAGCCCGCCAATTGCCATTACGGCACCCAAGGGACAAACATAGCGGCAGAATCCTTTGAACAGCACCATTGACGACAAAAGCAAGCCGACGGCATAGGCGACATAGTACCATTCGCGGATGAAAAAGGTTGTGATAGCGGTTTTGAAGGGTTCGACTTCGATTGCCTTGTCGAGCCTTGCGGGTGCTGTGAAGACAAGTGCCACCAATCCGGCCAGAACTGCGTATTTCAGCCATTTCAAACGATTGTCCCAAACCTCTGACGGTTCAATCTGCGGCAGGCGCAGCAAACGCCCGATATGATGCGCAAATTCCTGCAAAGCACCGAACGGACAAAGCCAACCGCAGAAAAGCCCTCGGCCCCAGGCCACAAAACCCGCAATCGTGACGATCCACAGCAACAGTGAGACTGG
>ERZ1740072.1049-NODE-1049-length-10829-cov-12.163449_pt1 | contig 10829 bp, 6 predicted proteins | sample MGYA00581733_ERZ1740072 | MGnify/ENA primary metagenome ERZ1740072 (study PRJEB43018, sample SAMN04849741) | marine metagenome | isolation source: floating plastic debris | place: Pacific Ocean | collected 2008-08-30 | study: EMG produced TPA metagenomics...
CATCTGCAAACTTAATATGCTCGAAGCCGCCATCTTGTATCGACCATTGAGTCGTGGAAGGGTGTGTCAGCAGATCAGCTCAAAGTGTTATTATGGACTTAATAATATGTATTGTTCAGTATTCATTGAAAGTAAATAATGATAGAGTAACAGAGACGAGAGAGATGCGGCATGTGGTGGTAGAGGTAGTGGTCGTAGTTTCGTAGGACATTAAGGCAGAGGGGGCCGAGGAGGTAGTGGTAGATGTGGGGGAAGATTCAACTAGTCCGGTGAGTATCTCACATCTCCTTACCGCATCGTATTTGTATGCAAATCACAACCGTCTGTGAATTTTCCCTACGGAGTGTATATGTACACACTTCTAAGGAAGCTCAGTGCCTTGGTAACCAAAAATGGTAAGCTCCTTCAGACTCTGCTCCCGAAATTTACCTCAATAAGCTAGTTTATAACCACCATACAAATCCTGATAAATTCCTCGCTGGTTAACGTATTGCATTACTTTTAACATCTACATGTACCTTGCCAATTAATGCACCAGCATGCACTATTAATTTATATCAATATCCGTTGGTTCAAGGTTACGTGGTCAGCAGTCAGCCAACCAATATCAGGCTTAGAGAGGACAAAGCGTAGCATTCCGAAGGAAAAACAGGATGACATCATTAAGGATTCAATACCCCTCATCGACCAGGTTGGTGGGGGCTACCATGCCTGGAGAGCCAGCTTTTACCCCGACTTGAACTGCAATGATACAAGTGTAGATCTGGCTCGACCGACGAGGAAGAGTCAGCCAATGACAAAAGGTAACTGTTTGTTACCGCTCAACTTACTCAAAAGAGACTGAATAATATTTTCTTCATGTTTAGTTTTGTTATTTGTTAGTCTGTGCTCAGATCTTTATCCAGCCAAGAAGTAATCTCTTCCAACGCTTTTGCATCTCATTTTGTTCAGAGAGTTGCAAATTGATAAGCAAATTTTTCCCGCTTTTGTTTTTGTTTTACTTTTTTTGAGGCTGTGGTCCTAACATCATCACTGTTCAAGATGAAGTATTGTTTTTATCTGAGTCAGCATATTTTTCTCTCACTTTTTGTTTATTTGTCATTTTCTCCACACATCAATCAATGTGATAGTTGGTGCTGTGTAAAAAAACATTGAAATGATGGTTTGAAACAATATGCATTATCAATAATATAAAAGGGCTGACTATTAGCTTCGATTTGAGCCCTATCTTGCTATACAAAAAATAGACATGCCAAACCAAATCAAAAGCCCGGATAGGTTACCACTTGTACTGGTTTTTGCGGCAGCATTTCAATTATCAGGCGGCAGCAGACAATCTATTATACCGGTTTTTGCAAAGTAGGCAGTTCTGCCGGCAAGGAAGGGAAGGTGTTGTCTCAAAATACCTCTATGAGACCAACTTCTGTTGAAATCTACTTCGGTTTCCATGAGCCGACGAAGGACCTGCGCAACATCTGTGCTCTCTTCAAAGCCAAACAGGAGAAGACTCCGGGGGATATTTAACAACATGAAACCCATGCGACAAGGTATATCCAAAACCTCAAAAACATCTGCAAGGCAACTGCGTGGGAGGGCAGGAGAGCCTATGCTGCAGCCTGCTTTGACCAGCAGCAGGTTTGAGCACATGTTGTTACCGCTACAGTTGGTTTTTTATCTTTGATATGCCCAGGAACTGTAAATTGAGCATACCACACCACAATTCTAGTTCCATTGACACAATGAATATTAGATTACATTAGTTTAGATTAGATTAGTTTAGATTAGACTAGTTTATTCCGTACTTCTTGATAACATCCAGATACAATTACATGATATAAGCATGCATACTTTGGCATCGTATAGATAAAATTAAACAGTCTCCAAGTCTGTTTGTCTTACACTTCATAGAAATATATTGACATCTTCTACCATGCGCAAAATAAGTGTTAAGGACAGACTATCGTAAGAGGTAATGTGATTGGAAAATTTCAAAATACGTTAATGGAGCTTCTCTTGAAGATAGTTGTAAAAGCCAATGTTACTAAAAACTCATTGAATTTATCTTTCTCTGCATTTTGTACTACTGCAAAACCGAGTTTCAGCATTATACATAGAAATAGACAATAACAAGGATATAATGGAGTTTCGGGCTCTCATTTGCACCAAAAGTACAGAAGTATAAAAGGCATGTCTCAATTTGGAAAGAATATGCTTGGAATTGTCTTTCCACTTTAGCTCATGATTAAAAACTGGGTTGCAGTTGGCATTCTTACCCGCATCAACTTTCGACACATTACTTTACTTCCAGACCATCACAACCCCTACTCAAGCATGGGAGAACGTCACAACTTTCACAAAACTGAATGTATACAACATCACTGTCAGTGAGCTGGGAGCAGCAGCTGACTGATGCTACACCTGGGATGAATCAGAGCTGACGTAAGGCAGCTATGCAATCTCGCTGTGCCCGTACCAATTTCTTAAGGAGAAGTACAGCCAGGGGATCCAGTAGATTGACCCCGACAGCCACCTCCGACAGCTGCTCTAGGTAGCAGATCAAGTTCTTATGCTCATGTTCATTTACTTCCTGCTGAAGAGTAAGCACGTGAAAACCATAACCCAACGTGTAGGTTACTTTTGGATCAAAAGAACACATCATCATGCTAATTTTCTATGATCTTTAAAATCACAGGTGAAGCTATTTAAAACCAGTTACCGGTTACAATTACATTTTTGACCATAAAGAGGCTCCGGTTGACCAACAATGCATTGCTTCAATGATGGAGGGAAATTGTTTGGGCTTGCAGTGGAATTTCTATGAATTTCTTTGCATTTCTGGCAGTCAAGGCTATAACACTTGAGGGAATTGGTATGGAAGCTTGCCAGGTACATATCGGACAGCTTGGGCATCAACAGACTGAACAGATTTTGCATTCTGTATTTTTAAATTGCTATCCAAGATGCAGAGAGTGAATATTGTAAGTGTATATCTGAGCTGCTGCGACTGCTGCTCATGCAAGCTGGTGTTTCACCTGTGATCAGCATTATCAGTTTCTTCTTTGTCAAATGTTTTGTTCTGTCCTGTTTCAGCAAAACTGTCAAATCCATGTGGCCGCTGCGGAGGTAAGTAATAACTCAAATTTGTAGTAAGCAGTTGATTGGCTTTATAGAAGGTACATCATTATAATTTCACTCTTTTTTACCATTGGTTCCTCTGAGAGGTCTCCTATGCAGAGGAACATGAATTATATAGTATCATTGCTGACCGAAAGGAAGGATGTGACACCATCGACCACGAAACGCAAAATACCATCAGGTATAATGGCAATAAAAATGATACGGAATGTCAAGAGCGAGCCAGTCGAGACTACCAGCTACTGTGTGGCAGTACCAAAAGTAAGAAATTTACCTCACCTTCCATTGGACAGTAATTTTGCATTATTATATAGCTATAAAGAGTGAATGATTGATTTTTTTACAAAGTATGATGTTGCAATTAGTAAATCATTTTCATGCTGTCAAATTTGTAAATTACAACATTGCTAATAATTATAATTATCGATAAATTCCATTATAACCACTATAACAAAATATAACCATTATAACCCATAACCTTATAACCATTTATAACCATTTATAACCTTATACCATGATAACCAATAATTTATTCATTACTATAATCGTAGTAACAAGCATGAGAAATAACATGTGAAAGATAATGATTTTCAATATTTCTTTACTCATTTTACTGCTCCCAATCACTTGAGTTCTCGATTTTTTACTTGATGTGACAAAGATCATTAAAGATTTTTCTTGACACACTTCGAAAAATCGTGATCAGAAATAAAGCTCAGTATATAGCTGTCATGTTACTTGATGTGGAATCATAAATCCACTCTTGCTGTCGTCAATTCTCTTGCTACTACCTATACTATTGCTGCCACCTCAGCACCTGAACTGACCACCACGGCTCCTTAACTCACCACCAGGGCTCCTGAACTCGCCACCACGGCTCCTGTAAAGGAAGGTCCTAAAGCCAGGCAGATTGTTTAGGCCATATGCTGGCTCAGCATCTTGCGGGACCTTTCTTGGCATGCAGCTACAACTCTCGCTAGCAGATCTGTTACCATTTGCCAATGAAGAGCCTAGTACATCTGGCCTACAAGAACTTGATGATATAAACCAGGTGATTGAGGAAGGGAAGCTGGTAGAGGCCATGACAAACATTCTGGAAGAGTGTAGTAGAAAACTACTACAGAGTCAGGTAGCAAGGATGAGGAAAGGAGATGGAGGAGGACCGGCGTCCTTCCAAACGAAGCACCCGCTCCCACAGAGCGGTCCGTCACCCTCAGCCTCAGAAGGAGTTGATTTGGGCCAAACCACAAGCAGCCAAGACACCGAGAATGGCAGATTCTGGGACTTAGATAGGCAGGATGGCAGCCTGGAAAGACAATTATCTTCTTTTGCCACCCTGCGATTGCATCAGTATGAGCTCTTTCTGCAATCTGCCGTCTCAAGATGCTCAGAGAGCTTGGGCATTGAGGTGAGTCACATTACATTCTCAAACAAAGCAGGTATTTTTACTTTCCCAATTTACTTCCTTTTTGTAAGGTGGTCATAAGGACCAATTCTAGTGGCAGAGTATAGTCTTGTTACTCAGACTTCCAATAGCTCTGGAAATGTTGTTTCCTTGATTTGACTACCTCTCTAGTAATGATTATGTATTCCAGAAACATCAAAAGAGAGCTACCATGTGTTGATACCATTACCAAGGCTGACCGCACACGGAGTGAAAGGGTGTGGACATACATATACCTACTGACACTGGAAAATGAATGAATGTTTGTAACTACTCTGGGCTACACACCTGAATACACCTTTGCCAAAAATATGATGGCTGCTACCCCTGAGGACTCTCCGACAATTGCAATGTATGGAGGAGTTTTGTTTTACAAATTTGATACCAATTCTTTATTATCATCTCAAGACTAACTGCATTTTGACATTACGGTTAATTCCATAAAGATATTTGTGGCTTTCAAGGTGCTTGGGGACAAACAGCGCCAGATTTCACGTGGAGATAACTATAATAAATTTTATTTACTATTATTTTTTGACCATAGGGGGTTTGGGGTTTGGGGTTTAGGGTTTGGGGTTTGGGGGTTTGAGTCTTAGGGTTTTGGGTGTAATTGGTGGGTTGTACGTACACACTTGTTTAAAATTTACTCATTAAACTCCTTATGATGCTATTTTTAGTGACAATTTGGTGCTGTTTGCCTGCTTGCTTTCAAGGTTATGGCTAACATAATCACAAGTTAATTGTGGGTTCTCTTTATACCAGATTGACTTCTCTTTCCCAAATAGCAGTATCTACATGTAGTGAGCATGACATGTATGAACTGTTGCTGTTTGAGTGCATTTCTCTTATTAGCCATGCCCACGTACCATTTGTCACTGTGGTTTGATTTCAAGTCATATCAGTCCAAATCCGCTCCTATAACCCTCAAGTGTTGCATAATGCTCCAAACAAGGTATATCTGCCGAGGCACATGTCTGCTACAGAGATGTAAGAGGAGTTTCGGATATTCATGAGAGAACCTTACCCTAATGTATAAGTAATGGTGCATTCGCACATATCAAAATGTCTCGGAGAAAATGCACATATTATCATTCACAGAGAGTAAGAACATTTGGTATGTCATACTTGATGATCAAATCACCTGAGCTGCTCTCTATTTGTAGTCAACTCTGCCTATTGCCATTGGTGCCTCTCAGAACTGGTTAATAACTTTGCGCTTTTGGCAGTTAAATTTATTTATTTATTTATTTGTTTATGTGATTATACTCATTCTTATCTGTTAAAATGTTGATCACTTCAGGTTTCCTAGACTGCAGCAAACACACCCTTATCCTAACCAGCCAGGAGGCATATGCACTCCACCAGAAACGCTACTAGTCAGCAACAAAGGCATATGGGGATGATAAGATGTTGATGAGAAGAAACAAGGGAACACCAGTCATAACGATCGACTTACAAAAAGTAATCCAGCTTCCTCATCTACCGTGCAAGACCCTACTGCCTTCAGCTAAGTTAGTGAATTACGTTACCTTTCATTTTTTTCATCAAGTCTGATACATACTAGGGTTTCGTGCCAACCTTTGAGCTCAACATGTCACTAGTTTAGTTATTTTAAATGAGTCTGGGATTCACCACATTGCGCATTTGGCAAGTTTTTCACCCCTTCTTATACATCGGACCTAAATCTCTGCTGTATGATTACCACCCACATATTTGAATACTTATTTAATATTTTGCAAGGTGCATTATGTTATTATGGCTACCAATACCAGTTTATTTCTTTTTTAGGCTACAAGTTCTGACCAAGATAGCGTGCTTCAACTTGACTGGATGTCCCGTGGAATATCCCGAGTGACGCTACCCTGTTGTCAGTGCCATGAAGAAGGTGTCAGTAAAAGGGAAATGGGCTGGTGATGTGGCATCCGCATGGATAGGTATGCTGAAGGTGTACAGGGATTGTTAGTCTATCATTGTATGGGCAGACAACTATTTGGGACAAAACAAAAATTACGACCTGTACAAGACCCTAGTTCAGCTGGTGAACAGTGATGAGGTGCTCTTTAAGAGGATAACACTGAAGTACCTTAAACACATTCGGCAATTCAACTTGTCTCCACCAATGTAATATGAATTGTCCCAACTGTTATTGATATAATTTGTAAAATTGTTATCCAAATGTAGTAAGTTGTCACATCGCCTTCGAGCCATCTTGAACCGTAATGAGTGACCGCTTTGCTATGTCATTGTTGGAGAAAATGCTGGTCAGTTTTCCATTGGCAATTAGGGAAAGCATTATTAAACCGTTATTAATTATAATTATTATTGAATTATTATTGTGACGTTTCAGGACATCCTATCATGGAAGAGGAATATGGTTGACTAAAATGACCCCGGGGACTGCATGAAAACATGCCTGACTGAACCTCGCCTTGCCCTAGTGATTATAGATATGCGACCTGAGGATTTTCATGATATCAAGCTTATTAACAGAAGAAACCTCAGTGCGAGCTTAAACATATTTCAATTGAGATTCCATCAAGTTATAGAAGAGCTATCAAGATTTGTGGTAGACAAGAGACACCAGCCGTTTGCGACGGTTCCAATGTTTTTTTTTGCGAGTATAAGTTATTCTGTTTGACTGCAACATTTATGACCTGTGTAACTTTGATGGTGAGACAAAGCACACTAAACCCGGAAACTATTTGTCAATGCATGATTTAGGATTAAAAGAATCTGTATCATTCAACCCACTGCTGGCACTATTCTCACCAGTCCCATTCTCCGATGTTGCAGCGATGCCAATGCTGGCAGAGGTAGAAGAAACGCGCTGGTGTCATAAAACTACCACCCAAAGCAGAATTCGCAGGTGTTTGACTTCCTCCAGTCTGATGTCCATGTCAGAGCTGGTCTACCAGAAACTAGAGGAAGAGCTTCATGTGGCATAGCCCCACACAAGAAAACTAACATCCTGTAGCGGATATGTCCGAATATTGATGAATATTTCCACGAAGGAGCTTGGCAATGAATTGTGTAATAATTCTGAAAAGCTTGATAGCATGTTATGCCTCCTTGATAAATGAAATCTGAGTGTTTAGCTCTTTCAAAACAATAATTTGTTGTATTCGAAGCAATGAGTAAGATTTTTAATCCGTAACTCCACTGTTTTAACATCTTTTTTTTGTTTCAGGTATAATTCTGATGTTTTGAAAATTAGATCTGCTGTGAGAGTGACCAGAGCATTTTCAAAAAATTGTCACACCATCGTAGGCCTGATTGTCCTTGGCCTCTGAGCTTCGTGATATCTAGATATTTTTATGTAGTTTGCTTTCAGGCTGAGATCTTTTTCTCCACAATATATAAACGATATTTATAGCTTTATTAATTACCATTCTCATTATTTGTCTATCTCCATATTTAGCAGGTAGTATTTTATCTTTTGTGAACAATATAATACTCAATTTCATATTCAATCACAATTTTACCACTTTTTATGTAATAGCTTAGAAAGAGTTTGAGCTCCGCTTGATTTTATTAACTGTGTGAAGAGACAATCAGTACAATGCCTGGCAAGCGTGGCAAACGGAAGAGTGAGTTGAGAATTTACAATTCATATTGCATTAATGTAATCCGCCTAACATTGCGTTGTTTTGCTATCAAGCTGAGGAGTAGTGGTAGTAGTAATCTGACAATGAGGTGTTTCTGAACATGCAAACAAAGTGTAATTGTGGTCTGCTAAGTTACCTGGGCAAACAATTTCCATTTTCCCTTTTTTTGTTGCTAGTTTGAATTTGTTAATCAGTGCTCGGTGGTATTGTACTGCTAACGAATGTGTGAAATTGGAAAGCGATATGTGCAGGTAATTCAGAATGGCCTTAAATTTGAGTCTTAAAACCTGATTACTGTTTTTGTAGTTTTGTTGTTGTAGGGAATATCCAAAAAGAGAAAGTCCAAAGATGGCACTTGGAAGCCCCATACGTATAATGGTAAACCAAAAAAACAAGCTGATTGGCACACAGATTGAAGACAAGACTAGATTTGTGATTGAAAGCTCAAAAGTCATGAAGAGCCATTTCTGCAGGACACAAACCAGGAGAAGGTATGTGCCTGTAAGGGCTTTCATAACGGACTGCTACATGGAGTTCCAAAATTATGCTGGTACAAGATACAACATCGGTACACATGTACCTTAGTCAGACAGGTAAGAATAGATTAACACTGACAATAATGCCTTGAATCAGTTGACTTAAAAGGTACGCGTCTCTAACATCCTTTTTAATGCTTGTGTCAACTAGTTTGATTTGTACCTTAGATGTGTTGACAATGTTGAAATATCCCACAGCTCAATTGCTACTGCTCGGTATGCCCCAGCATTTTTATACCATACTAAGGTTGTTAAACCAGTTGTTTTATTTATTGCAGCTGTGACATCTGTATTATGAGGGAGAGTAATTCTGAGCCTACCCAGGAAGAACAAGAGATGTACATGGCACAGGTGGTAAACAAGAATTAGGCTTATCAAGCCAGAGAATGGGACCTAGTATGTCCAAACTTGACAGTTGTCTCGTTTGAATTGCAGCAAACTCTACTATTTCTCCGACTAAAGGACACAAAGCAACTATTTTTTTAGATCTAGGATTTCCTTCCTTTTTTATTTCAAAGCACAACCAAGGATACTCTGTAGAAAGCAACTGCAACCCAAACCCCACTTGAGCTGGTTATAGAGCCTTTACTTAAAAATTAGACATGGACTTTGGTGACTAGCAATTAAAAAATATTTGATATTACTACTGCAACTCAATGGGTCTCCTTTTTTAGACAAATAACAGGAAGATCAAATAGTAATGCGGCTATACTGCACTACTTTGCATAAACCAGTATAGATTGTATGCTGCTTGTGGTTACTACCAGTATACCTCTACCTACACTTGTATAAAGGAGTATCTATTTTTCCGCGTTGGACGTTGTTTGCTCCTAATGATTTTTCATTGAAACGAGTTTGATTGTTGATGGGTGATTGTTGGACTGAATGTTGCAATTCCGTCAATTTAGTAAAATATATAGGAAGTTATTTAGAGACAAGACTGATGAGAAGGCAATGGGCAGCTTTTTCAGTATAAACAGTACCAACACATTTATTATAGATCTCTTCAACACTGGGATACTGAATGGATAATAGCAGACGGCGAAGCACACAATAAGGATATTTCACTGGTGAAAATGTCAGCTGATCATTTAAAAACAGCGTAAATGTAAATTATACGGATCTCTACTTTTCCAACTCCAGCGTGTATATCGAAATTGACTCATGTGTAGAGACCGGAAAACAGGTCATTTTCCAAAACCTAAACCTTTGAATGTCGAACTACGCTTAATGAGACATACTGATCACAAGAATGGTACTATTTATTAAAATGTTTGGTTAGTTACTTTTTCTGATGAGACAATACTGACCAGAAGGCAATGGGCAATATAACCAGTTCCAACACGTATAGATTTCTTCAACATCATCCAACTTGCATGGAATATCAAATGGATAAAAGCAGGCGATGAAGCACATAATACCTATATTTTTAAGGGTGTAAATGTCAGCTGAGCATTTGAAGACAACGTTAAGGTAACTATTAACCCTAATTTATCAACTCCAGTATGTATATCTAAATAGACACATGTGTAGAGTCAGCACAACAGGTCCTATTCACGGCCCTTAACTTTTTAATTTCAAATTATGTTTAATGAGAGGAACTGATCACAAGAATGGTACTCCGAGGCCCAGGCTTGTGTTTGTATACCAGGCTTTTTGCTAAGTAACTGTTTGGGACTGAGACTGAGACAGAGATGAAGATTGGAACAACGATGGTAAGCTTACCTCCAGTGTTTTGTGGGTTTAATCACTTATTGTACGCAAATCATTTTTAGCTTTGTGCAAATATCATCTATATCTGAGATGTGTAGCCTGCAATCATCTCTCTTACTTTTCCATTACATCTCCAAGCGTTTCTAGCCTGACATATTTAGAGTTTGAGGAAGAACAGGAACCAAACTCACCACCAGAAAACCCACGGCCCTGCAGAGAATGCAGACCCTGCAGAGGATGAAAGCCGAGTGATCTGGATGAGCCAGTAGGGGGTGCACATCCTGACCAGTTGCCACCCAGAAAAGATCGAACACCAACCTGGAGAACTCTGATGCAAGCTTGCAAAAGAATCTGCAGAGGCTTCTGTAAAAGAGCTTGCAGGATGAGGTGAGTTTC
>ERZ1740072.1050-NODE-1050-length-10828-cov-89.221294_pt1 | contig 10828 bp, 10 predicted proteins | sample MGYA00581733_ERZ1740072 | MGnify/ENA primary metagenome ERZ1740072 (study PRJEB43018, sample SAMN04849741) | marine metagenome | isolation source: floating plastic debris | place: Pacific Ocean | collected 2008-08-30 | study: EMG produced TPA metagenomics...
TAGCTAAATTAACATTTTGTTGCAAAATATTTTATCTCGATGCTAACTGTATATTGTCTGTTTAGATAAAGGTTTGGAGTTACATTTTTGGCGCATTTTTTTGTTATTTTTACCACTTGCGTTGCATGTAATTTCACAAAGCCTGTGCAGTTATTTTGTTTGGTCAATAAATTTTGTGTAATTGTCTGTCACAGTCACAATTTGTAGATATTATTAGTTAGGTTGTTGGTAGTGTAACTTTATTGTTATTTGCAAGTAAGCATTGGGTATAGAAAAAAAATAAGTAAGTAAAATAGAAGACTTTATAGAGAGTTAAAATTACTAGCTATTTGTTTTTTTATAAATGGAAAATCAATAATTTGGCTATCTTCAAAACCACTGTATCGTTGTTTAAAAAACATAAAGATGAATGCATCATTAGCGGCTGTGTCACCATTATCATTTAAAAAACTAATAATCTGATCAGGAGACAAACCCCGAGCTATATGGAGAAGGAAGAAGATGCAATATTGACCACAAACTGTGGTTAGTAAGCTTTGAAGCTGAACGTCATTGTATTGCCATTCTTTTGTTGTATCTAGAACTGTGGCAACCTCTGGAAAGTTAGCTGGAGACATGCCATAGGAGTCGAAATAGTATCCAACATTTTTTGAGGATTTTACTAATGCTATCCAGTGTTCCCCTTCGCTTGATATCGGTTTGGTGTTGACTACCAAGCTGCATGGATAGCTGAGAGCTGATATTGGTATTAGATCCGAAGGAAATACTCCCAAAAAGTTAATATTTTTGGTGAACTCATCTTGCTTGAGTATGGAGTAGATTTCGCTAGAGTTCATATTGTCTGCCTTGTTTATACGAAGTAGTCCATAAGCACTGCCCTGTTTTTGTCAATACTTATCTTTGAATCGAATTCTGAGTAGACGATCACGTTGACAGGGGCTGCTAGTCCCGCGGAGAACTTGAGCTCCAGCCTGATGTTTCCCTTTTTTATAAGGTGGTAGCATCCTGTATCTTCAAGGTCAGGTGAGAGGTCAAATGCTAACAGTGCATAACCCTGATTGTATTCTGTTCTGGTTATGTCTAGTCCACTATCTTGGAATGACTTTCCAGTTGACTCTAGGAGCGTAAAGTAGTTTCTCAGTGTAAGTCCGTTAGTGAAGTCTGAGATCAACGGTTTTTGAGGTAACATTTTTCCATTCACGTACAAGCAGCAGTATTTTAATCCAAAGTGTTTAAAGTTGAAGGGATTTTTTTCGTATTTGCCTTCAAATGACGAAGAATCTACTATCCCGATAACTATCCTTTTTGGCATTTGGCCAGAGAATAGATTTTCTTCGGTGAGTGATAGAGATCCTACTGGCACTGTCAGACTCTTCATCATTACCCGTCGAATGGGATACAGAGCTGGTTGCAGTTGAGTGTCCATCTTTTCTATATGCTTTTCTTTGATGCCTTTGTTGAGAGAGACTTTTCTTACGAAGAATGAAGCGTTGGTGATTTTTATTTTGAATGCTGCATCTGCAGCGGCCATGAGCACCAACTCGTCTGTATTTCTAATCAATTTCAGCTTTAGTGTTACTCCATTGACAATATATCTATGCTGGTAAAAAATATCGCTGTGAGGTCTGCCAATGACCTGTACAGTTTTGCTCTCGGTGAAGTGGTTCCGACGCTCAACGAGACCTGTGTTGTCAGCAGCAATGTTTTCCATTTTGTTTGGGGTGTCTTTGGAAAATAGTGACATTGAAAGCTGTTTTCTTCCTTCATCTGATGTATAGCTCAGGAGTGTCTCAAAAAGAGCTCGATAGTGATACAAATTTGAAGAATCGCTAATCAGTGTATCATTTAAACTGACATCAATTTGTTTAAAAAGAGTCTGCCCAATAAGATTTATTGGACCGACAACATCATCATTTGCTAAGTTTGAACCATCTGCTTTGGTTATTTTGAGTTCTAATAAAAGGTAGCTATTTAATAAATCAATATAATCGCTGCCAACTCCGCTGACCTCAAACTTAATAGGTCCATCATCTGATAAATTACTACGTGGAAGATATTCTGTCGTGTAACCATTTTCAACAGCTGCTTGAGTGGGAAGATCATCAAACAGCTGTAATTCAGGTTTGGCTGCGAGACAGCTATGTTCAAAAATAAATGAGTCGGACATATTAATTAAAAATATCTCGAGGTGCTCTGCCTTTAACCGAATTATTTTGTCTGATGGTTGTGTATGATGTTCTCTTTCTTTTATTCTTTTTAGATTTTGTTGGCGCTCTTTTTCGCTTTCTTTGATTGGTTGAATTGGTTAAAGTGTTGTTAATCAAGTCTGAGCCAGCTTGTGTTAAATTTCGGATAGCTGACTGTTTTAGGTTTTTTCCATCTAAACCTTCGCTTAAAATATTGAATCCTGTTTTTAGCGCTGTTTTACCTAAACGTTTAGCACCGCTTTTTAACATTGGAAGTGCAGTGCTTTTCAAAACTGGTAATACAGATTTGAATAGCCCTCCAATTATACTGCCAATACCATACCCTTTTTGGTATGATGGTCCTCTAAATACTGGTATTGGACCACCGCCTTTTTGATTGTAAAATTCTTTATATTGTTTGCTTGCCACATCTTCATTGAATGGAACTACTCTCATTTTAAACCAAAACCATGGGCTTTACTCTGCGGAAACCAAGTGTTACTATGGTTCGACCTGTTGTAAATGGAACAATATCGCCTGTATCACTCCTTAAATATATACTTATCTGTCTGAATCTGTTTTTACTAACTGGTACGTATTGAATTTTTTGATATTCTACATATTGAGTTGTCCAATGTTTAGAGTTGTTGACTGGAACGATTCTCAGCAAAGGAGCTTCGATCTCACCAACCCGTGAATTCTGTACTATATCTGAGTACACGTAGATGCTTTTGACAGGATTCATGTTTGGAAACTGGCTAACTTTAGAAGTATATACTTTTGGTCTCTTGTCATCATAGTTTACAAAATTTCTAAATATTGTTCTTTCTCTACCTTTAGCTATCCCTAACATTTCTCCAAGATCTTCGTCAACTGCTATATTAATTCCATAAGACCTGAATGTAATTGTGACTCTACCGCTTATATCATCGACACCGAACTCTACTTTCATCGGTTCATCTCCGTAATAAACTTTTAGTTGTTGATTGATAGCGTTGCATATATCGAGTGGTGAGGGGTAATAACCAACCTTGAAGTCAATAGTCACAAATTTAGGTGGAGTACCTGTCTCTATGATCATTATTTTACCATCTTGTAGGTTGTACCAACTTTTTTCAAATTGCATTTCTAATAGTCCAACCTCCCATTGTCCAGGCGGTAAGATGATCTCTTCTGAAAACTGGACGGTATAGCTTGTTAGAGAATTGTTTGGGAAATGTTGCATTGAAGCGTTGCTTGGCAGCACAACCCTCATCATGTCAAATGATTGTTTGATTAGATGTGACTAGTTTTTATAATTGTCTAGAATATCCGCTTCGTCTACATAAGAGTTAAAGGAGTCAGGATATCCGCTCCACTTCACCAAATATTGTATTTTTCCTCTCACTTTACGCTTGCCTAATATGGCTTCAATTCTGTATATGTTGTCACTTTTTACTTTTTGTAGTTCTTTTTCATACCATGTACCCTTTAAGTCGTCTCCAGCCTGATCTTTGAGTGAATAAACAGGTGGGATAGTGTGATGACGATCAGCTACCACAAAAATTTCATCACTCCATAGCGGTAAATATCCTTTTTTGAAGACTGTACTGTATTTTGAGATTCGAACTGTATCACCTTCGTTAAACCTAAATCTAGCTGTTGCTGATTCAGCTCTCATGAGGCGATCATTGTATAGGTGCTGCCAAACATTTTCTTGATTGCGATAATTTACATCGCTTGGTCTCATATTCAATGAAGAATGAAAGCTATTGTTGTAGGATGATATGATGTCTTGAAGGACATCAACCCATCTGTAAGTCCCAGTGTAGGTAAAGTAGCGAAACATAGAACTTTTAATAGTTTTTTGTAACCTTTCTACTATTGAGGCTTTTGTTTCCTGATTTTCAGTTGAGTAAAGCTTGATACCATATTTGGCTAGAAAAGCTTGAAATTCTTTGTTAAAAAACTCTTTCCCCTTGTCGGTATGGAGGTAGCGACAAATTCTGTTGTCATGGTCAAAGATAGACTGAAAGGCTGCCACCATATCTTTTCCTGACTTGGTTTTTAGTGGTCTTGCCCAAGCATATTTTGAAAAAAACATCGACACAAAATAGTATATATCGATTGCCATCATTTTCTTGTGTGAATTGTACCAAATCTGTGAGATCTGCTTGAAATGTACTATCGATACCACTGACTACAAATTTTCTTCGTTTAAAAGTTTTTATTGCTGGACGGTGTAGTGTGTATGCATCTTTGCTACTCAACCAGTTGTTTATTTTATCAATGGAAATTTTTTTAACCGACCTCTTTAACTTTTTTTTACCTCCAAAACTGCCAGGATTTTTGGCAGTAAAATAAGTTTCAGTCAAAACCTTTTGTTGACTAGATGATACGTCACCACTGTTTGATTTTCTTTTGTTAGTCTTCATTTTATGGTTGGGCCCAACCTTTAGGCAGGCTGGTTACTGACCCAGGAGTGTAAGGTTTACGTTTTCTCTTGTTTCGCTTTGACGTTTTAGGTGTGGTGTACACGTCTTTTGGTGTATTAAATTGAGACTGAGGTGAACTGAAAGGCTCAACATCATTTATAGTTAACGCTACATTTCTAGCAAGTAAAGATTTTGGAACGTTGTTTTCCCTCAAAAACTGTTGAAACTCATGCCATCCTGTTGTATACTCGCCTACAGCCTTAGAGTTAACAGCAGCATTTAATAAGTCTGATATATTGCTATTCTTTACCGTTTTTCCATTGATGATCACTTCACCTGCTTTAGAATAGGTGATTGGGAGTTTCTTGAGGTATGTGTATAAAGAGTTTGCCTTATTTTTAAATGTTTTAGGTATGGGAAGCAAATGGTCATCATCGGCTGGATTGATTTTTGGTTTTGTTACTGTTTGATTGTTTTGAGGTTTAGCTAATGGTCTGCTAGCTAGAGAACGGTGAGTCAGAAAGTTATTTAAATGTTTTTCATACATATCGACCCTCTCATCAGCGGATAAAGTTTGATCTTGAGCAACCTCAGCCATCATTTTATCAAGATTATTTACTTCTCGCTTTAATGGTGAGAGAAGCCTTTGAGATGATTTATTTGAATTATTTTCTAGTATTCTGGAAATTTGGTTAGCATTGTTAGCATCGATCAGCAGATATTTTTTGGCTTCACTCATGATTATCTGCTAAGGAGACCACCCACAAGGGTTGGTAGTAGTGTCTTTACAAGAGGTAAAATAAGTGGAAGAAATCCACCCTTCTGGATATGATTTCTACGCGATGAGGCCTTTGTTGATTTTTTGGCGATAGCTCTAATTGTCTTTTTATGTTTTGCTAATTTCTTTTTGTATGCAGGTGAAAGGTTGATATTTCCGTTAAGTACGTTGTAACAAATTTCTGTAAAACAATTAACCAAATCAGGCCTTGCTGTCTTGATGATAGCCTTAGCTGTAGCGTGATCTGTTTCAGTCAAAAACTTCAAAGTTTTAGCTTGTTTTTTGATTTTACTGCTCATGCTTGTTGACAGTTTCAAGTTTGGAGGGCAAATGAATGGTTTTGGATTTGGGAAGGTATACATAGCATAACTCACTTGGAAAAATACCAGTGCGCAATCGCATCCATTCCTCTGTGTCTTGTTTAAGATCGACAAATAGGTAACCGTAAGGTTTTGCTACAGCATCGTTGTATGCACTAAGCATAAACTTCCATTTATTAGGGTACATTTGTCTGGCTAAATAGCTAATCTGTGTTCTATCACGAGGATTCTTAAACAACATTTGATAATGGCTGTTTAGTTGACAATTTCTCATATGAACCCCTCTCTCAAACATATTTTGTGTTATTAAAACCACGCTTAAGTTCTTATGGTGAGAGTGTTTGGTAAAAAGTTCAGATATCATGAGACCTTCTTTTTTTCCGAGAATTGTCATCAAGTCATCAATGATTAACAAATTAGTGACTGAGGTGTCAATTTGTTCTAATTCAATCATACCTTGGACAAAATTAACACCAGAAAAGGCACCAGACTCATATAGCGGTTGCCACTCGCTATAACAAAAGTATACCCTCTGCGGTGGAGGGTATATGATTTTGTCTTTAAACTTAATTAGTTCCGCTACACGAAAGGATTTACCAGCACCAGAGGGGCCAGAAACAATCATACTGAAGGGGTGTAGGAGTGAAAGAGTCATTATCTTATGAAGTGTAAAGTCAAAGTGACTTAAGGTTTAGTAAGCTATAGAATTTATTTGGTAAGATAAGAAAATAAAATACACTGTAAAAAAGATATGTACATGTATAAAAAAGTAAATAGTATTTTTATAAATTATACAACACTAAGTATTATGATGACCAAACCGTGAGAATTGACTTTGACTGGTAAATATCATAAAAAAACAAGTATCAAAGATAATAATTAATAAAAATCAGTTATTATAGTGATGTCGGTCTTGTGGTAACATGGTCTGACATTACTGGTCGTTTACCATACATGTAGTTTAACCCTTTTCTGTTTTGGGTGTATGTGTATATTGAATGGTCTCTAACCCTGAAACCTTTGTTTATACCTTGTTTTATTTCCTGTGTAAATAATACATCCTTATAGTTGTCAGCTGTGAGATTGTTGTGTACTTTACTAATACCTTTTGAGCTAAGCTTTGATTCTTTTCCTATACAGTAGTAGCTTTTGCTACACAAAGCTACTAAACCATCACCTTTAAACTCTACATGAAATTTTCCTGGAGTTCTGTTGTCAAAAACCTTGACTTTTTCGCAGCATGGGTGAGGATACCATTCTTTACCATTGAAACATGTCTCAAAAAACTCCTCTTGGTGAGTCTCACAGTATTCTACCGCAAACCAAGAGCTGTATTCCGCTTTAAATTTTGCTTTAAGTTCAGGTTTGACTGCTTCAAACAGAGTTTTTGTAGACAGGGCAAAATACAAAGAGTCAGTATCAGTCTGAACCAGACAAAAGTCTCTATCAGAAATGTACTGTAATAAGAAGTCATAGTAGAATCGCAGCATCAGTAACTTTGAATATTCCAAGACAAAGAATCCAACTTGAATGGGTATGTCAATCTTTACACTCTTTTTCATCATCTCAATCTCAATCACGTCATCATTTATTTCTTCACAGTGACTAAAGCGTTTTTCATTGATCAGACTATGAATTTCAGAACCTTCAGCCTTGTGATAGGAAACATCCCTATATTTTTCGACATTTTTCAGACAATTACCATATGCCGAGTTACCCATTAGTTTACTTGAGTCTGACACTACTTTAGTGGCTGGATTTGTGTCACCTTCACGACGGGCATCTACTACAGTTTGACCAAACTTTTCAAAGCACTTTTCAGGTGAAAACTGTATGGTTTGATGGATTTTGGTCACTATCAAACCTTTTGATAAATACCACTGAAGAAGAGGAGTAGCTAAAAGAATCCGATCAGCAAAGTAGCTACACAGTAGCGTCTTAGTAGGTTTTTTGAGTAGACCGTTTTCAACAGCAAACTTTTTCATATGTTCTCCGATGGAGTCTCTATCTAACATAGCTTGTTTTACTATAGGTTGAAACTCTTCAAAATAAGGCTTCAGTTCTTCTGGTGTTTTGATGTCACACTCAACCATACCAAAAAATGACCCATCCTGGACTCCTTTGATAATTTGGCTTTCAGTTAGCTTGTGTCTATTGTCTACTTCTATGTTCAAACTTTTACAAAATATGCGTAGATCTTCATTATTTTTGAGCTCCTGGTCAAACTCACATTCCCATTTTATTACTACTTCATATCCTAGATCTTTTAGGTATTGGACATTGCTCATAGTATGTTCTCTGCATGTTTCTGGATTATCTGAGCGGCCAGTAGGGCACGCACTACAGTTGTGGCAATGAAAGTAACATCCCAAAAACTGCAACACTAAACCTCTACTATTTTTGCTTGGCGCAAAACCATCTACAGGTAAATTTCTACCACCTAGCCTCACTTCACCACCGTTATACATGTGCTGAAAACTGATGCCAAGCTGATGTCCATACCACTCTATCCATTGTGCTGCTTTTACCCCATAGGCGTAGCATCTCTCAATCTTGAAATCATTAATGGATTTTCTACGAACGTAGGCACCACAAGGCATAGCCATGTTTGTGAGGTTGTTGAGATATAATGCAGAAACATCCAACCCAAGAACAGATTGAGTAGGTCGAGCATCCTGTTTATAATACTCTTTTTTGATATGTGTTTTATTTACTTCCTGGTACCGTGAAAATACCATGCTCAATCCACCCCTGATATTTGCTCTAATCAAATAATATAAATCTTTGTTTTCATCACCAAATAGCATTATAGAGGATTTCTCTTTTTTGAGATTGAAGAGATGGCGTATTGACAAGCCTGGGACAGAGATAGCTGTCTTGATGTCTAATCCTATGCTTCTAAAGAACTGCATTTGTCTAGATAGGGCATCTACAAATGGGACACAGTCACAGTTGTTATAATATATCAGCATATCTTTCAAGGTTTTCATTTTACGGTCATCCCAAACTGATTTAGCATAGCTGTATTCATCCGGAGTGATATTCTTTTGTTTCAATGAGCTATAAAACTCCCAGTGCTCTGGAAAACTGGTTCTGTCTAAAACATCTAACGATGTAAACTGCTCATGAATCCAAAAAAATTTGGTTTCTTTTACTTCAAATGCTTTAAGATAATCAGAATAAGAAAATCCTGGAGCTATGAAATTACATACATCAAGAAATTTTAGTTTTCCCAGTGATAATGTCTGATAACTTGTGCCTTTTTTTACAACGTAACCACACTTATTTTCACCAGCTATGTGAGTTCCTATCAACATGGGAGCGATCAGAGGAAGATCATATCTAGAACTGTTGAAACCAAAAACCATCAACTCAGAAATGTAGTTGTCTAACTCTTTGATCAGCATGTCATATTTCTTTTTAGCATTTTTTATTGATTCCATTAGGTGCATCTGCTCTGATATACCAGCTTTGACTTCTAGAATGATTGCGTCTCTACGTTTTTCTTCAAGCTTTCTGAAAACTTTATGGTACCGTTCATATCTGAGCTTTTGATAGCAATGATCCGCCAAATAGTTGAGGTAGGTAAGCATTTCTTGTACGATATCATTTTCTGTAGCTTCTTTAGTCCTAACGAAGCATACAGGATCGGTAAAACCTGCAACATTGCTAGCCACACTGATTGATGCAAGGTTATGTTTAGATTCCCAACACATTGTTTTGCTCTGTGACGGTAAATCAGACTTGTGTTTACCAAAATACACCTCACAATCAAAGACAGAATAATAAGGATGATATCGCAGCTGTTCTGGAACAAAGATACCTTCGGCGTCTAATTTTTCAAATATTGTTTTTGGTGGCGAATATTCACCATATGGAAAGAAATGTTTTGTTGTCGTAGATAAACATCTAGATGAGTGAACCCTCAAATCATATGCAGTGGTCAGCAGTTTGTCACAACGAGAACACCTGTAAGATTTGGTATATAGTTTGAGGTTTTGTATGAAACAGAAGTGATTACCCTCGAGATGTAGATTGACTTTGTGAGGATAACATGTCATAGGCCTAGAAACTAAATTGGCTACAAATCCTAGATTGTCACATTTTTGTAACTTGTAGACAGCTATTGAGACTTTTAGCAGCGTTTCAATAAAAGGTATATCACTTAAAAGTATACCTCGGAAATCTGAGATCTGCATTTTTTTTGCAGCTAAATATTTGTCTCGATAGGCCTTGGTAGAAGCCTGAAGGGTACTTTGCTGTCCTGCAGAATAAGCAATGGCACGAAACAAACAGAGATTGTCAGTGTAGATTTCACCGTTGGTGTTTTTGTCTAAGGTGATTATAGCTTTACTGTTTTTGATGTGGGTTGGTATCCTACCGGCACAACCAATTGGATGGTTTACTATTGGGTACACAAAAATGTTGATGTTTGTGATGATATGTAAAGCCCAGGATGTATCAGGCCTTGACCGAGTAGAATACTCAACTAGATCCACAGCTAACAACTTATCTACAAATGTATCAAAATCCTCAGCGTTTGTGATCAAAACTGGTTTTTCAAACAGCCTATCTTTACCAGCGCTGGGATGAAAATATCTCAAGCTTTCATCTTCGTTATTGATCAATATTGACCCTATGGATACATTGACTTTAAATTTGTTAATCTGTTCATTTAAAATTCTCTTCAGGTCAAAGTTGCGTAGAGAAGAGGAAACGTCATTGTCTCTGATGGTTACATTATAAAGTGAAGAAAACTTCCACTTCTTACGGTAAGTGTGAATTGCTGACCAGTTTTTTTGGATGACGTTTTTTGTTTTTTCTTCATGAGCCCCTCGGTAGACGAATGTTCTCTCTCCTTCCAACTCGTAAAAGTGATCTAAATCCTCTGTCAATGTGTCAGCAGGCTCGTCTGTAGATGAAACATCTGGCATAGGTGGCTAAAATAAATTATAATAATGATATTTAATGAAAGCACATAAAACAAAAATAAAAACCTACAAAAAGAAAATTGTCAACACTGTCCGCTTACTTTACATGAGTAGATAGCTGCCAAAATAATATTTTATTGAAAATATGTTGTCTGTTGGTAGAGTTGTCTCCTTATTTCACATGAGAACACGACTTTCA
>ERZ1740072.1051-NODE-1051-length-10827-cov-9.390364_pt1 | contig 10827 bp, 11 predicted proteins | sample MGYA00581733_ERZ1740072 | MGnify/ENA primary metagenome ERZ1740072 (study PRJEB43018, sample SAMN04849741) | marine metagenome | isolation source: floating plastic debris | place: Pacific Ocean | collected 2008-08-30 | study: EMG produced TPA metagenomics...
CAATTACGTTGTAGCCAGTTGCCCAAAACAGATTTTGAATCATCTTGTTATAGGTCGCCTTAGCCAGCTTCAGAGCATAGGTGGCATCCAAAGGATCGCTTTTGACCAAGACTAAATCAGCCGATTCAATCGCAACGTTGGTCCCAGCTCCAATAGCGAGGGCTAGATTTGCTTCTACAAGTGCAGGGGCATCATTGATACCATCACCGACAAAGGCAACAGAGGTTTCCGATTTCAGTTGACGAATAAGAGATGCCTTATCTTGAGGTAAGACTCGGGCATAGTAGCGATCAATTCCCAAGTCATCGGCAACTGTTTTGGCAACAGCCTCCGCATCCCCAGTAATCATGACAACCTGCAACCCCATTTTTTGTAAGCGATCAACTGCTTGTCGGGCCTGGGTGCGGACTTTATCGGCTAGGCCAAAGAGTGCAATCAGATGGGCTTCATCCATGAGTGCGATCGCACTTTCTCCTCGCTCTTCAATTATTATCAAGGCTTGCTTCAAAGCGGGGGGGACTGATAGTGCTAGCTCATCTGCCCACTCTGGCCTTCCTACTCGATAAGTCTGATCATTGACTATCCCTTGAACTCCTTTACCAGCCACAGCTTGAAAGTCACTGCTGCTAAGCTGCTCAAGTTGTCTGGCCTGGGCTTCACGCACAATTGCTGCTGCAAGGGGATGCTCTGAGAAGGTTTCCAAAGCTGTTGCAATGGCTAACGCCTCTGTCTCATTAATAAGATCAGTAAAAATATGACGAACCCCAAATTCACCTTCTGTAAGGGTGCCTGTCTTATCAAAAGCGATAGTCTGGACCTGCCGAGCCCGTTCAAATGCTTCGCGGTTACGCACCAAAATGCCATGTTGGGCTGACAGAGAGGTGCCGTTGACAATCACCAAAGGAATTGCCAAACCCAAGGCATGGGGGCAGGTAATCACCAGTACCGTTACCGCTCGATTGATGGCAAAGGTTAATGCCGGACCCAGTGATAGCCACACTACAAAGGTTAATGCACCGACTCCGATTGCAATCAACGTTAGCCAGTAAGCTAGCTTATCGGCCAGCACCTGATATTGGCTGCGAGCAGACTGGGCTTCTTCTACCAGACGCATAATCTGATTCAGTGTTGTCTGTTCACCAGTACGAATTACCCTAAGCGTCAGTGCTCCTTCACCGTTGACAGCACCGCCAACAGCTTCATCGCCGACTTGCTTGTTTACAGGGCGAGACTCACCAGTCAAGAAGGCTTCGTTAACACTCGAAGCACCTTCAATCACCTCACCGTCAATTGGTATTTGCTCGCCTGGCCTGACGATAATAGTGTCGCTTGTTTGCAGACTATCTACTGGAACATCCTCAATTTGGTCTGCCACCAACCGATGAGCCATTGCCGGAACTAGATTGGCCAGATGCTCTAGAGCACGACTAGCTCCTTGGACTGAAGCCATCTCAATCCAGTGGCCCAGCAGCATAATGTCGACTAAGGTGGCAAGTTCCCAGTAAAAAGGTTCTCCCTCTAATCCCAGGGTAACCGCCAAACTGTACGCAAACGCCACAGTGATGGCTAAGGCAACTAGGGTCATCATCCCAATCTTGCCATGTAGCTCATGCCAGGCTCCACGTAAGAAAACCCAGCCACCGTAGCAGTAGATAACAACACTCAATAATGGGCTTACCAAGCCAGAACCCGGAAATTGAATAGTCTGATATCCAAACCACTGCTGAAAAGATGGCGCAAAATATAGCACCGGTAGCGTTAACGCTAAACAAATGAAAAACCGTCTCTGAAATATCTCAGGACTATGACCTGCATGTTTATCATGTCCTGCGTGCTCTCCATGATCGTGATGGGAGTGAGACATCGCATGATTGCTATTGTGTGCGTGTGGGTGGTTCATTGATGCATTGTCCCTCTAGATGAGCTTGTCTAACATTGGCCCTGCGACAACTATGTCTAACTCTCATTAGTTCAAGGTCAAGCCGTCTATCTACTAAAGTCTTGCGAGCAATTATGAAGCCAGGATGAAATACTATGGAGCACTCAACATTTCTTAGGCTTTCATCATTTAGCTAACTTCTTACTGATTACTTGCCCACCAAGCAATCTTCAAAACAACAACTTTCACTGCTTAGAACAGATATAGCTGTTCCTCGTGGTGCGTACCTGATCAGTGAAAGTCGTAAAGCTAAAAATCCTCAGTATTACACTATGGATTACTTTTGTGTGTTTCTTAATCAAACAAGTCGAATCTGATATTGCACTAACGAAACACTAAAATTTGTCTAACAAAAGTCTTTGCAATTGCTGAAAATATCCAATAGCAAAGCAAAGATATTTTTTTCATCGCTATTTCATAATTCATTTCTACTGTTAACATTAAGTGTGTGAAATTCTGTTTCATTCGCTTAACCCTACAGTCAACTAGAGTCTTTAGACTGAAGGTAATCAAGGGATTATCCCCAGATAAACTGCAGCGTGAAGCTTATTGTTGAAAAGGAGGTTCGAATATGGATAGCAAAGTGTTCATGTCAGGCTCGATTGGATTTGCTTCTGGAGTAGTCGTCACACTATTAATTAGCCTTCTTTTGATGGGCGGCATGATGAGGCGAGGTGGCATGATGCGTGGTTGGCGCTGTGATAACCAGGGGGGGCTGAATGGCCCCATGAATGAAACTGTTATTCCACGTCAACCCTAGTACTTAATGGCTAACTGCTACAAGCCTTTCATGTCTAAAGCAATGAGATATCTAAAGAGAAGAGATTTCTTGAACCTTAGCTTAGGTATAACTGCAGCTGTTCTACTTTCTCGGTGTTCTAGAGTCTCTTCTCGTTCAGCTGTGTCGAATGCCGATGCAAATACAACTCAACTCTATAGAAGTGAAGACGGTTTACTGAGTCTGGACCTAGAAGCTAGTGCCCAACAGCTGCGGTTGGGCAATCGAACCGCTAACGTACTGACCTATAATAGCCAGATGCCTGGTCCTCAGCTAGAGGCAAGACCCGGTGATACGGTACAGATCCGCTTTACCAATCGGCTCAAGCAGCCGACTAACCTTCACTTCCATGGGCTGCACATTCCCCCCACAGGCACCGGGGATAATGTTTTTCTAGAAATCTCTCCTGGCGAAAGCCATACCTACGAGTTTCAAATTCCTGAGGACCATCCAGCGGGAACGTTTTGGTACCATCCCCACTACCATGGGTTGGTCGCTGAACAGTTATTTGCAGGACTGGCAGGATTGTTTATCGTGCGGGGGGACCTAGACGATATCCCTGAAGTGAAAGCAGCCCAGGAAGCCGCTTTAGTCCTTAAAGATTTAGCCCTAGATCGCCGAGGCAACATTCCTAACCCTGGTCATATGGCTCAAATGACCGGACGCATTGGTGATTTGCTACTGGCCAATGGTCAGCTTAATCCAGAAATCAAGGTAGCCCAGGGAGAGTTGCTGCGATTAAGACTGCTGAATGCTTCGCCGTCTAGGTTTTTTCAGCTTTCGTTGGAAGAGCATCCACTCTTTTTGATCGCTACGGATGGAGGTGCGATCTCAGCTCCCATAGAATTGGATAACTTAGTCCTAGCACCCGGCGAACGAGCTGAAGTTTTGATTCGTGCCACCCAAACATCGGGACAGTACCGTTTATTCAATACTCCCTTCAATCCAGTCCAGGGCATGATGGGCGGCGGAATGATGGGCGGTGGCGGAATGATGGGTGGTCCCTCAAGGCAAAGACGTACTGAAACAGTTGCAACACTGGCCTACAGTGGGACGACTACAGAAACACCTATACCCACTGCATTATTGCCCATAGCACCTCTACCTGAACCACAGATGGTGAGGCAGTTTACGCTAAATCACGGCATGGGGCGTGGCATGGTGTTTTTAATCAATGGGCAAGTCTTTGACCATAACCGTGTTGATACCCAAGTGAGCCTCGGTACCGTCGAGGACTGGGAAATCATTAATACGGGTACCATGGCCCATCCATTTCATGTCCATGTCAATAAGTTTCAGGTGATTAGCCGAAATGGGCAGACCGAACCCTACGCTGCTTGGAAAGATGTTGTGTCCGTCAACCCTGGTGAACGAGTACGCATTCGTATGGCCTTCCGAGACTATACCGGTAAAACCGTTTATCACTGTCATGTATTAGACCATGAGGATCGAGGCATGATGGGACTTCTCGATATTCAATCGGCATAGCAATTTGCATAATTGTAAGGCTTCAGTCTGGCTACTGTCAGGTTTTTCGATGACAATGGTAATGCCTGCCCACTGTTTCTAGCTGTATGTACCGTCGTCAATTTACCGCCTGGTCTATCCTGACTATTACGATGACAGCAACGAACCTCTGATTGGCTGTCATTGGGAATGGTTCGGTGCCCATGCTCAAACCTTTGATACTCGTGTCCATCAGCTAGAGCAGGTAGGTTCATATATCGACCAGGTACGCCAGACTGCACGGGAGTGGATGATACTGCAAGGGCATACCCCTAGTGATCGACCCGCCGCCTGGCGAGAAGCGTGGCATCCTACACAAGTTCAAGTCTGGGGTCGCCTAGCTCAGGAAAAAGAAGACAGCGAAGCCGTACATTGGCTCCATGGACCCTATCGCCGTGCTGACCGTATAGCTGGTATCCGCGAAGGGTCTATTTATCAATCTGCTCTAACTGGTAAAACGGGGCAAATCGGTCGTCTGTGGCATCGTATGTATCCTTGGATTCGCCTGAAAAAAGATCCGAATAATTCTAAAAAACGTATTCCCGTTCCCAGACCTGAATGCTTTGAATTACTTACCATTTTTCCAGGCGACCTATCTGAAGCACGAGATTTCATTTACTTCTTAGAAAGTCAACAAACTCAGTTCAAAAAGCTTTGGCTAGTATAGTTATGCAAGATAAGGAGTTGGTGCGCTAGTGTGCAACAACCCACAACATGGATGATATCTCATCAGAGATTACTCTTATTCCGTCATCTTATCCTCATCAGCCCTTATCGTTGCTTGGCAGCCAAAATCTCTGTAGCGGTGAGAGAAAGATTTGGAAAGGTAGGAGAACTCAGTAAATCGGTCCCCTGAAATTCAATTGCATCATAGAACTGATGCTGTAGCGTACACAGGGTTACTTTTTCCTCTAACGGATCTACAATCCAATATTCCGGAATCTCAAGCAAACCGTACTCAGAGCGCTTAGACCGATAGTCATCCGCTTTTGTCGAGGGACTTACCACTTCAACCACTAGCAGTGGAGGAGGTTCATTAAAGTCAATTACCGCTTCTCGATCGGCCATATCTTCCCACTGCGTCAAAGGCAACACCGTCACATCAGGAATACGGGAAGTATCCCACCGTCGTCCTCTCGGCGAACGCACGCCAATCATCATAGATTTAGATGTCCAAGGAAGCTGTTGCTGTTTGATAGCGTCGCGGAATTGATCATTCAAAAATTCAATAATGGCCCCATGCTTACCCGTTCCCAAACTCATTGGAATCAGCTCTCCATCAACGAGTTCGTAACGGGTATTGGTGCCGTCTTCATAGGCTAGATAAGCTTCAAACGTTAATTTTTGAGTGGTGACTGCCATGAACGCCTCTCACATTGTAGTTGTGAACCTAGAGCCTATCTTTCTAAGACTAGCCCTCAGCAACAACCAAGGGCTTTCATCCAGACTCACATCAACCTTTAGGCAAACACTTAATAGTGGGTCGTAACCAGCCTTTGGTAATCATATGTTGAATGCGCTGAAACATCGGAGCCGGGCTCCGCAGTCCCGCTAAAATGAGTTCTCTCACGTTAGTAGGGATCTCCATCTCCAGACGCCTGGCGTAGAGTTCTAATATATTGTTCAACTTGAGCTTCAAAGTATTCATCGCTGTCTAGTTTTGCGTTTTGCAGATCGTGCCATGACTGGGGATAGTCACCATTATACTCACCCCCCGTGGGATGTCCGTCCTCGCTTGGTGAACTCAGGAACGGGTCTAGACCATTGGCCATCGCTATCGCTTGCTGATGTCCCCTGAGCTTCCAGTCTTCCTCAGTCATCTCCGCTTCACCTGCCCAGCCTCGCCAGGCTTTTGCAAAAAAATTAGGCATTTTAGTTCGAGTCTCCTAAGGTGTAGCCAGTGGCCATTCCTGAGCTGCTGTACAAAATTGCCAGCTGATTGCCGTTGGGCATGGTGTAGTAGTCTGCCTGGTTATCCCTAGCATCAGGAGCCCCAAGCAGCGATGACACCGCTTTATAGCTTTGGGGCCAGCTCAGATACAGCACGCTTAGGACCTGATGCTCGCTCAGCTGCTGAGAGCCCACCATGGTATAAGCCTTTGATGATGGTTCCTGAAATTCTTGTTCAGTCTCTTCAACAACAGCCACCGCTTCGGCAGCGATCGCATTAACGACATCGCTGATCAGGTCGCCACAGCCAGCTAGCATTAGCCCCAAAACTATGTCTAGGGAAACTAGCAATGGAATATACTGTTTTTTCATTGTCCTAGACGCTGCTGTTGGAGACGGTTATAGACCTCAAGTTCGGTTTGAGTTTCAATCTTGAATCGAGCAATCCCACGTTTTGCCCCAGCCGTACGAAAACTAGCGAGTTCAGCTTCAGAAAAATTTGTCTCGGCCTGTCTAACGTCAGCAATAAAAGCATCTAAGTCGTTCAAATCCTGCTGTATAGCCAGCTCAGCCTCTATCACTCCAGCGGACTCCCATTCCGGAGCATATCGATGCCTTGCATCAGACACCCACGCATTACGCTCATTTGAACCAATGTTTTTCAGTTCAGAGAAGAGAGTTCTCGCCAATTCGGTATAGCCATCATTCGTCTTTAGTAATTGCTCAGGAGCGACCTTGATCAGCCAGGGAAACCATCGAGTTCTCAAAGTAGCACTGGCAATACCAAACTCACCTGCAAGCTGTTTGGCTGTGTAGTGTGCGCCTGTGCTCGATACTGTGCTGTCAGTGTGCGATGAGTGCATCTCTGACATGTGCGTTTGTTGTTCTTTCGTTGTGCTATCCATCATGTTCGCTAAGTTTCAGCAATGTGCGTTGACTGTTCTTTTACTGTGCTGTCAGTGTGCCTTGAATAATGTGGAGGTCATCCGGGTAAGTGGTCGAGAACTGCTCCAAGAAACGCTCAAAGCACACACTATCGAGATGGGAAAACTCCAAGAGGAAATAGTCCCCACTCGCCGGTTCCACCAGACCATAGAGCCATCGATAGATAAACTGCCATTGAATCGACCCAATGGGTTTCACCCCACGGGCGGTGAGCTTACGTCGCTGCGCGGTTAACAACCCGACTCGACTCTCATCAGAGCACCAGAATCGAATCCGCCCACCATACTGTTGGCGGTGCGCATCACTGATATGGGCTGTAATCTGAGCGCCTAAGTTTTTTTATGCGTCTCAACCGCTCCCTCGACCTGCTTTTCAGACATGGGGCGAGGCCGTTTGAGTGTCGCTTTGAGTTCATAGCGCACGACGCGATGCACCGTCTTGTAAGGGACTTGAAGGCCATGGACAGCCGCAAGCCACTGGCAGACTTCGATATAGCTGCTAAAGCCCTCTCGCTCTTGAAGTTCTTGCTGAAGTGAGTCCAGAATATCAGGGGGAATCGTTCGCTTTCGGCCTGGTCTAGGCTTTACCTGTAGCAGGGCATCCAAGCCGCCTCGTCATAAAAAGGAGCGCCCACAAAATATAAAAACGATCCGCGAACGGCTTTAAACAGAGGCTAATCTGGTTGATCCTGTAAACGAGTCATCGAAATAGCCCTGCTATTTTTTGCTCTGATTTGTTACCAAAGCTACAGAGACAGAGATTGAATCCAATCGCCGATACCGTTGAGGATGAGCTGCACACCAATAGCCATGACAAACAACCCCAGCAATCGACTGAGTGCGTGAATGCCGCTTGGGCCCAGCCATTTGAGCAATAGACTAGAAGAACGGAGCGCAACGTAGATGATCAGTCCGATAGAGGCAATCGCGGTAGCAATTGCGGTCAGATTCCAGAGCGTTTCAACCGATGTCGCTCCTCGATTGGCTTCTGCGGCTAAGCCTAAGGCAACTGCGATCGCTCCCGGTCCAGCCAACAGTGGAATTGTCATTGGCATAAACGAAATGTCTTCATGACGGTCGACTCGCTGTGTCGCTTCTTGATTCTCTAACTCAGTGAGTTTTTTGGCATCGGCGTTCATGGTATTCCAGGCAGCATGAAAGACGACAATACCGCCAGCGATACGTACTACCTCTAAAGAAACACCGAAAAATTGTAGGATACTGCCGCCAACGATCAAAAAGCTAACCAGCAGCAGAATTACATTCAACGCGATCCGCTTGGCATAGCTGCGCCGCAGACTTTGCGGTACTCCAGCCGTAAGCACGAGAAAAATAGGCACGCTGCCAATGGGATCAATGACTGGAAACAGGGCAGCTAAACTGCCCAAGACGAAATCAGCAAAACTTTGGATAGGCACAACCAGTTTCCATGAATGACGCTTGACCTAGAGTATCTGTTAAGAAAACTGTTGTAGGGTCACTGTCAACAGTTAGACAACAATCCTAAGCCAATACCAAACGTATTAACTCGCTGATGCAAATATCGTATCTGTGGTCAACTCTAACTGAGAGAAAACCCCGGAAACCAAGGTTTCTCCGGTCACAAAACGCCGAACTTGATACTCTTCACCCTCAAGCTGACAGATCGTAATTGCCGGCTGCTTGGGCTTACCAATATGCCGCACCGCACCCAGCGCCCGAAAATCACCAGCCAATATCCCACAATACCCATGGCCTCATATTCCACAAGCTTGTGGCCATAATCACAGCAGTTCTCAGTATGACAAATGATACCTAAACATCTTGTATAGCAGGGATAGTAGTACCATCATGATGTTGCTAAGCAGAGTCTAGAATCGTTGCTGACGCTTGTACCGGGATTTGGGATTTGCCCGTCAGCTAGTGCTAGGTGGGGGTAACTTTACATTGAGGGAGAATGCAGACGATACATGTAAACTGTATACGCAGAAACGTTCTGAGATCTAAACATACTTAGCCGTATGGACAAAAGGATTAATCCTAGGCTCCGACAGTAGGGAGATGCGGTGTTGATGCTAAATCACCGTAACGGATCTTTTAGAAAATCAGGAGCAGTGTGGTGAGTCAGCGCGAATATAGTGAGCATCCCAATGAGACGACGGCGGATCTCCCCCATGAGCCGATTGTAGCTGTCTCCACCGATCTAATCTATGGTTTAGAGGACAGGCCTCCTCTACGAGAAACCCTGTTTGCCGCCGTTCAGCACGTACTGGCTAGCTTTATCGGCATTATTACCCCATCGTTAATCATTGGGGAAGCACTGGGTCTAGAGCCCCAGGTCCGGACCTACTTGATTAGTATGTCACTATTTGTTTCGGGTATTGCCACCTTTATTCAGGCGCGTCGCATTGGCCCAGTGGGCTCAGGGCTACTGAGCATCCAGGGCACCAGCTTTGCGTTTGTTGGACCAATTATCGCAGTCGGAACAGCAGCAATTGCGGGTGGGGCCGAACCAACCCAGGCATTAGGGCTAATTTTTGGCATGTGCTTTCTGGGGTCATTTATTGAGATGATCTTTAGTCAGTTTTTAGAGGCGATTAGCCAAGTGATTACGCCGCTGGTGACAGGTATCGTGGTCATGCTGATCGGTTTGACCTTGATCAATGTCGGGGTGATGGCTATGGGAGGAGGTGCTTTAGCCAGACAGAATGGCACCTACGGCAGTGCTCAAAATCTGTTTTTATCCCTGCTGGTGCTAGCAATCATTGTTATTCTCAATGCTAGCAACAACAGCTTTTTGCGGATGGCCTCCATCGCCATTGGCCTGATTGTAGGCTATGTCACTGGTCTGTTTATGGGCCTTGTTGATCTGAGCCGATTAGGTGGAATGTCGCTAGTCAGCCTACCCATTCCGTTTCGCTATGGGTTTGGGTTTAACCCAACGGCGTTTATTCCCTTTGCCTTTTTGTATTTGATTACAACCATTGTGTCCATTGGCGATTTGACCGCCACATCGGTGGTTACAGGACAGCCCATCCGTGGCAAAATCTACTTTCGGCGGATGCGTGGCGGTGTGTTGGGGGACGGTATTAATTCTCTGTTGGCGGCCTGTTTTAACACATTTCCCAACACCACCTTTAGCCAAAATAACGGGGTGATTCAACTCACCGGGATTGGTAGCCGCTATGTAGGGTACTTTATTGCGGGTATTTTTACCCTGTTAGGGTTGTTTCCAGTCATTGGTAGGGTGCTCCAAACTATTCCTCAGCCAGTGCTTGGTGGGGCCATTATTATCATGTTTAGCAGTGTGGCGGTCACTGGTCTTAAAATTGTTGCATCGATTGAGCTGGGTCGTCGGGAGACGATCATTTTAGCCACTTCACTGGGGCTAGGGCTAGGGGTGACCTTTGCGCCGGACCTGCTGACGGGATTACCTGTCCTAGCAAAAAACATTTTTGGCTCGGGTATTTCTACCGGCGGTCTATGTGCATTGGTGTTGAATATTTTGCTGCCTGGCGACCGGCGCTGATGGCGGCAACGCTCACAGCTCACCAACTGGGTATCGCAGTTAGTTGGGTTAGCGGGGTGGTGGAGGTGGTAGCACTATCATCTCGCTCGGCTAAATTTTGGGGTGCAAAAAACACCTCGAAAAGCTGCTGACTCAGCAGGCTATCAGGCCCAGATTGCTGAGTCAAGTGACAGAGGCACCACCTGTCAAGCCAACATATCAAAACTGTTTAAAACACAAAAACCGCTGATATCAGCGGTTTTCATCAATCGGAGCGGCGGGA
>ERZ1740072.1053-NODE-1053-length-10793-cov-38.962470_pt1 | contig 10793 bp, 9 predicted proteins | sample MGYA00581733_ERZ1740072 | MGnify/ENA primary metagenome ERZ1740072 (study PRJEB43018, sample SAMN04849741) | marine metagenome | isolation source: floating plastic debris | place: Pacific Ocean | collected 2008-08-30 | study: EMG produced TPA metagenomics...
ACTCCTCACTTTTTATATATATTCTTTATATAATTATTATTATATTATTATATAATATTTTTTTTATTATTTTTATTTATTATTTTTTAAAAATTTTTTTTTTTTTTTTTTTTTTTTTTTTTTTTTTTTTAAAAAAAAAAAAAGTTTTTTATTCTTAGTATTAAACTTTTTGAAAAAAAAAATAAAACTAAATTTGTGTTTTTTTAATTTTAAAAAGTTCAAATTACAACCCCTTAAAGTTTTTATTGGCTTTTTTTTTATAAAAAAAGGTTTTTTTTTGTTATTTTTTAATATAAAATTTTTTTTTTTTTTATTAAAAAAAAATGAGTTATTTTTAATTATACCCGAAGTGGTAAAAAAGGGCTTAATAATATTTAATGCCGTACTGAATATTACATTTTTGTTTATAAACGTATTTATCTTTCTATACCAATTCGATTCTTTTTTACTTTTTTGTATAACTTTGGGTATAAATTTTCTTTTTAAAAACTTAAGCGGTATTTTTTTTACTTTTTTAAAAAATAAAAAAACTCTTTTTTGAATAAAGTTTGTCGGGATTTTTATTAATTTAGTTGAAGGTAACAAATCGTATAAAATGGAATATTCTGGTTTTTTGTTTAAAAAATTTTTGTACTTTGAAAAAACAAAACTCAACTTTTTTGACTTTAAATACAAAATATTAGACTTTCTTATATTTATTTTATTATTATTACGTTTAAAAAAATAATCGTGTTTAAATGTAAATTTTTTTTTAGTTGTAACACTTTTCATAAAACGGTGTTTTCTGTTTTTTTTCGGCTTATCAACCTCTTTACCAGTTTTAAGTATAAAACTACTAACTACAGGTACATTGGAATATGATTTTTCAATTTTAGTCTTTTTAGGTTTACTAACTACATACGGTTTTGATTGAAAGTAAATTTTATTTTTTTTTAGTTTAATAAGCTTATTTATTTTCCTATTTAAAACATTTTTTTTTAATAAAATGTTAAATAAGTGTAGTAATTTACTTCTAAAAATAACTGATTTTTGTATCTTTTTCATTGATATAAATTTTGCAGAACGTATAGTATCTTCTTTTAGTTTAACAATATCGGACGTTAAACCCGTTTGTATATAATCATCAGAGTAGGTTGGATTTGTTAATGAATTTAAAAATAGTTTTTTTTGTTTTAAAAAATTAATCAATCGTAAAAGTATTATTTTAATGGCTATATAAACATTTTTACTATATTTTTTTTTTATTAAAAAAAAAACTTTTCTTAAAAAAATAATAGACAGTGTGTTATAATTAGTAGAATCAAAAAAACACTTAAGCCCCCTATTTTTTTTTTTTAGTTTTAAATATTTAAACCGATAAATATTTCTTTTTCTTTTTTTTAAGTATAAAAATAAGAATTTATTAGATTTATTTGTATTTAGTAAACCAGAAAAATTAAAATGTTTTTTTAACATATAAGTGTCGTTTTTTTTTTTTCCAAGAAGAAAACCCTTTATATTCGATTTACCGTACATACGTTTATACAACCTAACAATTCTTACTGGTTTTTTTATTTTTTTTTTATAAAAACTAACTTTTGTTCTAAAAAATTTTTTTTTTTTTTTTAAAAATTTGTTAAATTTGTAGCCTTTTTTTGGTAATACACCGTCAATTCACTTTTTGTATAATTTTTTTTTTAGCATAAAGCTCAGTAAAGGGTCTTTATCTGGCAATAAAGACGGCTCTTCATAAATTATGTCTTTGTAGTCATCTGTTTCTTCGTCTAGAGCTGCAGCTATACTTGCTTTTTTTTTTAAAGATGAACAATCGATAATTTTTTTTTTTAAGTAAGACTGTTTCGATTTTAAAAATCAAAAAGTTTTTTTTGAATCTGTATATCTAAAAAGTTTTTTAGTGTAAAGAGTATTTCTATTCCATTTAAAATAAAAACTGTTCGAGCGGCGTACTTTAAAGTTAGGCATTACCTGTAGTTTAAAAAGTTTGTTTGTTAAAAACTTATTTTTTTTTTTCTTTGGATTATAAAAAGCTATGAGTGGTATTTTTTTGTTTTTTTCTTTATATTTATTCAAAAAACCTATAATTTTTTTTTGGGTAAGAAGTTTTGTTTTTTTAAAATTCAACTTAAAGTTTTTTTTTATTTTTTTTTTAATTAAAAAAGAAGATAAACGCAAAGACTTTATTTTTTTTAAATTTATATAAATTTTTTTTTTTTTTGTAGGTATTAATTTGTTTTTTTTTTTAGAAATTTCTATGTTGCTTTTTAATTTATCAAAAATTTTTGATAAATTCTCATTAACTCCCAAAGAAACTTTATATTCTTGCGGTATTTCAAAAGTGTAGTTTTCTTTTTTAGTATTTGTTTTTTTATTTTTTTTTTCTAAAAAAAAATTAAAAGTGACTGAGGGTTTTTTATTTAACAAAAAATCATTATTATTTATTTCTCTACCGTAAAAAAGTTTTTTGGTATTCTTAACGAATTTATTAACAGAGATTAGTTTTTTTCATTTTTTACCAAACAAACCTTTTTTTTTAAAATAAATAAATAAATAAGAATTCTTAGGTGAATGCAATCTCTTAAGTTTTTTTATAAAAAAACTGTATAAATTCAATAGTTTTCTTTTTTTTTTAGATAACCTTTTATTCACTTTAACCAAATTATAGGGATTAAAATTTTTTAATTTTAAATGAATCTTTTTGTCTGACAACTTATCATTCGAGTAAGCTAACTTGTGTATGGTTTTTTTACTTGACAAACCTGCAACCTTTACTTTAATTTTGTTTTTATTAACTAAAGTTTTTTTTTTATTCAAATAGTCAATAAATGTGACTTCTTTTTTTTTTTTTAGTAAAAAAATAAAAGATATTTTTTTTTTTGATCTAAATAATCTTCTACGCAAGTTAGTTTTTGCAGTTGTCTCAAACTTAATCATTTTAACTTTTTTTTTTAACGAGTTTCATTTATTTAAAAAAAAAAAAAACATACTCTTTATAATTTTTAATCTTTTTCGAGATTTCATTTTTTTTAAATAAACAGCCTTTAGTAAAGGTTTAAAAAAACGCTTTTTAACCCTAACTTTAAAGTTTTTAATTTTATTTTTTTTTGTTTTTTTTAAAAAAAGTTTTTTTTTTTCGTTTAGTTTTGTTTTTTTTAAAAAAAGTTTTGTTTTTGAAAAAAAATAAAACTTGTTGGAAATTAAGTTTAATTTTATTTTATCTTTTTTTAAACTTCAAAGCATTTTATTTTTTATTAAAAAACTTTAAAGTAAAGTACGATTTTTTTGAAACCATTGGTTGTCATCTTTTTTTGTATTTATTATTTTTTTTTTTTGTTTTAATAGAAAAAAGTATATTCAAATATAGTGTTACTTTTGATTTAACATAGTTTATCATATATTATAATTACGTTTGAGCTACTCAGTAAACAAAAACAAGTACAAAACCCAATATAAAAATTATTTCGTTTCAATATGTGGTGACTACAAAGTCTAGTCTGTATCTCGGCATTATAGCTCTAAACACAAAAAAAAAAAGTATAAAAAATAGTAAATTAACTATTTTAAAATAAGAACTTAAGTGTAATGAAAAAATAATTAAAAAAACCATTTTTGTGACGGGTATGAATCGAACATACGACCTCTAGGGTTTCAGCCTAGCGCTCTGCCACTGAGCTACCACCACTTTAAATCTTTCTATACCTTAATATTATTTTATCCAAAGCTTCGCAACCTTTTTCCCCAAACATTTGTTTTTTTTGCAATAAAAGATGATTATCACCAACAAGAAGAACCTCTTTAGTAACAAAAAACCCGTATAAAGATTTTATACCGTTATTTCTTATTGAACCGCTTCTAGAAAAATACATAGATTTTAAAATACGAAACAATTTATTTTTTAAACTTTTTTTGGGTAAAACACGTAAAATAAAGTTTAACTTAAATATCTTTTTTTTCTTTTTAAAGCTTTTTTGTTTAGTTAAATAATACCCGACGGAAGGTCTTGTTGTATTTACATAGTTTAACATTAACTTTTCTAAATTAGCTATATCATTACTTAGCATACTTATACCTTTAGCCGGTTTAAAGTATCTTTTATTTTTTGTCTTTTTACTTCTTTTAAACTCGAAACGTTCTGATTCGTTGAAAACATTATTTCCTATTTTAAAAATTTTTTTGTTTAAAAAAGGTTTTGATATTGTTTTGTTTAGCTTTAAAAAGTCTTTGTATTGAAAACGCGACAAACATACTTTACTTTTTTTTAATAAGTGTTTACTAGATAACATAATATTATAATTTTTTTTTTCGGACAATTTGGGCACTCTTTACAGTGTATAGGTGCAAAACAAGGTATACAAACATTATCTACATCCAAAAAGTCTTTGTATGCGGAAGAACATTTATGGTAACCACAAGACATAAGATGTCCGTTAATGTTTACAGTTTTACCAATTGAGTTTTTTTTATTAGCAACATTAAAATACTCCAGTTTACTGTAAAGCGGTTTTTCATATGAATCTAAAACAGGTAAATTTCTTTTATCGAATTTTAAAAGAATTAGGTCTGTTTTTCTTTTTTCTACCCTAAGCTCATGCTCTAATTTGTTTTTTTTTAATATATCAATTAACCAAGGCTCATCATTTCATTTTGTTAAATAAAAATAAAATTTTTTTACTTCTTGTTCGTGTATAGTGTCGAATATTCTTTTTTTCTCTTTAGAATCAAATTTTTTTTTTAATAACATAAACTTATGTAAATATTTGTCGCTCGGGGGTAACATTTTAATGTCATCAGGGGTTGTTATACTTAAAAATTCTTTTAAGTCATTATCTACCATTTTAAATATTTCATAACTTCTTTTTATTTTCAATCGATTATCTTTCTCAAGAATTAAACCTTTTGATGCTTTTACCCTTTCCAAGTCCATTTCTTCAGTTTTACAAATATGTTTATTTGCTAAATAACCACCTAACCCTCTCATTATAATTTTCCAGTAAGAATGTTTTTAGTTTATAAAATTCATAACTTTGTTTTTATTCCTAACAACTCACAGTTCAAAAATCCTATTTCTAGGTTTTCTAGGGCCTAGTTTTTTTCTTTTTTTTTTTTTTAACTCTTTTCAAAGGTACCAGTTAATTTTTTTATATAGAAACCCTAAGTTTTTTTGATGCAACCTAACATTTTTGTTAACGTACTTTTTTGCAAAAATTTGTTTTTTTCACTTTAAACGAAAATCTAAGTTTTTAATATTATAAAAATATTTGAACGGTTGTTGTTTTTTTAATTTGTAACGTGACTTACGAGTAAATTTAATTAGTTTTTTTGTTCTTAATTTAAAAAAGATATAAGTTACTTTTTTTAAATAACGAACTTTTTTTTTTTTTTCTAGATTTTCAAAATTTACAAGCTTGATTATTTTTCTAAATTTTTTAAAAACCAAAGGTCTTTTTCTAAACTTTTTAACTTGATTAACAAATAATGGCATATGCTTCACTGTATAAACAAAATGAGCGCCTCTGTAGTTATATACCAATCCAGGAAATGGCGGTATTGTTATCTGTAAACTATGTATCTCATGAAATAACTCATCCATACCTTTAAATTGTTTACCTCACATGGAACCAATTGGTTTTTTTCTTGAGTAAAAAGAAATATCTTTATTTTTTTTAAAACCTTTTTCAAACTTGATGTTTTTGGATTGCCTAAAAGTAATACTTTGTTTTTTTTTTTTGAAATTAATTAACACTCTCTTTTATAAAACTAAAAGCATTAGTGAATTTAAAAAGCAAGAGGTTGTTGTTGTAATTGCTATAAGCTTTTTAGTACTAATACCAAAAGAAGGTAAAAATACTACAGGTAGTGACGAAAGTAGTAATACTAGAATTATTTGCCCAGATTTTATGTAAAATAGATTACTCTTTAATATCAAAAAGGGTAAAATTATGTACTGTACCCAACTTAATAAAACTATAATTTCGTTTTTGTTTATTAGGTAAACAGGTGATTTTAGTCAAGCTATACCAACAGACAAATACTTTAAACTAAAGTACATGATTGGAATAAGCCTTGGTAAATCGCCGCAGCATTTTGAATCGAAGATGTTTTCTTTATAAAAAAAAAAGATTACTAATCCTGTAAATGAGTAAAATGCTAGGTTTACTATAAAAAAGTTGTTTATTTTGTTTTTAATTATATGTTTTTTCTTTAAAAAAACGTAAGCACTTCATAAAGTAGTAAAAGCAATGCAAATAGAAACAAACTCCCAAATTACGGATATAGACATAATGTTTATTTTTGTTATAAAAAAAAAAACAAATAAAGTAATTAATGATTGCAAAAAAATTAAAAAGGTTAGTTGTGGGTATAATCAAAAAAAATAAAAACTGAATGTAAATTTTGTTTTTAAAATAGGTATAAACAGCCAAAGCTGTTTTATTATTAACGATTGTTTTAGTTTAGTTCAATTTTTTTTATTTTTAGTTTGTTTATTTTTAATTTGTTTATTTTTAGTTTTAAAATAGCAAGGTAACTCATTGAGACTTAAAAACATTTAATAGCTGTGGCGCTAGAAATCTAGTTCATGTTTGTTGTTATTTTTTTTTGATATATACAATTAACCAAATTAGAAGATTTTGACACAGACCCACATATGATTTTAAATAATAAAGACAAAAACAAACTAACCACGCCGTATTTGAAGCCAACCGAACATAAATTTATAAAACTAAACAAGTAAGAAGTCAACCCATTGTAATAATTAAAGAAAAAGTCATAGTATGTTCTAAACAAATAGTCTTGGTCCATAAATATACATAAAGCGTTTATATAAATATTATAAAATTCAACAGGTTTTACAGTGTAAAAATACCATATAATATTTTGTAAGCCCCAATTTAAATCTATATAAAACATAAAGCTTAATTTATAATTCGTTTTTAGTAATAAACAAATTAGGGCAGAAACAAAAATCTCTATAAATGTTATTTCATCTATACGATTTATTTTTTTGGTGTTTAAGTAGTGTATTTTTACCCTACTTCTATAGTAAATAAAAGCGGGTCTAGCCTCATATCTAAAAAAAAAAAAATAAGACCACCACTCAGATCTTTTAGACATTTCTCTAAAATTTACATAGTTGGTTATTCAGTCCATAAAAACAATTTTTAGTTTTAGATTTCTTCTTGCTACCCATCTTAACATTATAGAATACCTACCATATTCATACCCAAAATAAAAGTAGGTTGGTTTTAATAACCAACCTTTTAAAACTTCTCTATGTTTGTACCAAAATTTAGCTCTGTTAACTATAAAGTTTATATAGTTTTTTGTTTTTTTAAAAAAAAACGTTGAATGAAATATAATTGGCTCTAGTAAACCAAAAAAAAACTTTCTTATTAGTTTTAATAACACTCAAGTGTACTATAATATTAAATTTTTAACCCTTCGAACTATAAAACCGTTAACAGTCCTTTCATTTTCTTTTTTGAAAAACCTTTGAAGGCGTTTAAGGGATATACCTTTTGTTACTAAAAAAATAGAACCTGCAGTTACTCTCAAAATAAAACCCTTGGGGGATCCTTTACCTTTACCCATTCTAGAATTTGTAGGTTTTTTGCTTACAATAAAATTACTTTTAACTTTAAAACGTAAAGAAAATTTTTTTTTTTTTGTAAATTTACGTAAAGACTTTATTAAACGTTCGTATATTTTTAGTCCGATCAATCCCGCATTTCTAAACATTACTATATTTGTTATTTTTTTTGGTTTTTTTAAGTAAACAGTCGGTGTTTTAATGCCTCTGCCTTTAAATCTTTTTTTAATTTTAATTTTAATTTTTTTTTTAAACATATATTATTAATTAAATTGGTAAATATTTCTTTCTAGAAAAAAAATCTTTTTTTAGCACAGCAGATCTTTTAAACTTTTTTATATATCTAGATTTTTTAAAAGTTATGTTACAGCCCCTCCAGTTTTGCTCAAAAAAAATACGAACTTTAGAGTTTTGTACATGGTGTATACATGTATTTATAACTGGTAAAGCACTTAAGAACTTACTTACAATATTTCTTATTTGAACAAAAATTATAGAACGATCAGACAATACCCTACTTTTTATTTTATTTTTTATATTAAAAACTATTCTAAAAGAATAAACCAACCAAGTAAGGTAAGCACCCAGAGTACGCCGTCTTGATTTTTTAAAAACCTCGTTTTTACCTCTGTAGGCATTAAAAACCCTTACTCATTTTTTTTTTTTTGAATACAACCTTCCATACTTGATGTTATCCAAAAACTCATAAACATTTAAACTAAAACTACTTTTATTTTTGTGAGCTATTAGTATCTTTATATTTGGGCAAATCAATACATCTTCTTTTCGTAACTCTAAATAGTTTTTTTTTTTTAAAATAAAAAACTTTTTCAATGGTGAGTAATTGATTTTAAAGTTTTTAATTTTTTTATAAAATGAAAAAAACGTAGTTTTGCTAGTATTCGATAATTCGTGTAAATCTTTTTCTATAAAAACAGAAGAATGGCTTTTTATGCGTGAAAAATCGTAAGCCCACCTATCTCTTAAAGAATATCCCCGTCGCTTTCCGTCTGGCTTTATTCGGTGTACAATCATCCAATTTTTTTTTCTAGGTCTATAAAAAGCATGGTAATTACCTAGAAATGAGTTTAGATCCTTACCAATACGAATCTTTAGTTCGACTTTGTCAAAAAAGTTAGGATAGTCTTCTGTAAAATCACGTAGACGGGCTGTATCGTTAACCGGTAATCTAAACTCAAAGTACGATTCACCCGATTCGGGGTAGTGTACTAATTTGTAAAAACCACGCATGTAACCAAACAATATATTTTCATAACTATCTTTTCTTTTAAAAATTCTAGGTGATAAGTAATATGACTCTCTAAACAAATCTACTAGACTGTAATCAAGAACCAGTAATTGTTCAGTTCTGTCAAGCTTTTCAATATCTCAAAAAAGTATACTTTTAATTACGTTTTCTTTAAGACGATGCGTCTTATAAGAAAGACTTTTTATACATTTTAAATCCAATTCAAAAATCTTTTTTCAGTAAAAATCTTCGTTGCTAAAAAATCAATTAGTAATTATAAAATCACAGCCAGAGTGTTCTACTTCCAGATCTCAGCAAAACGATACTAACTCGCTCATAGCCTTTTCGAAATTTATTGGATTGTGATGAATAGGAATAATTTCTAATGCTTTTTTTTGCCTATTAGTAAGATTGTCGTAGTTGGTAACTATGGAAGCGTAAGTATCCCACACGTCTTTCTTTACTGTATACTCAGGAAAAGCCGCAAGAGCAGTTCTAAAATGTTCTTCGCACTGAGGAATTAACATAAGGTTTTTAAGTTGTCTGCTTCTACCAAGAAAACCAAAAACACTTCACCAACCTCTATATAACCCCCAGTCTAAATAAAAGTCTAGTCTGTTTGTGTTAACTATATATTCACATGTGTAAAGACCGATTTCTTTTGATCTTTTTTCATTAAAATTAAATTCTTCGGGGTTATAAAAACGAGAAAAAGCCTGCCTCTGTTTATTATACCACACCCAGTTTCTTTTTGGAAAAATACCAAGAGATGTATTGTTTTTTTTTTTTATAAATAAGTAATAAAAACAATATAGTATGTGTCTATTTTTTTTTAACAAACGAACATTTCTTTTTACTGATCTACACTTTTTAACAAACGAAAATAACCTATACACTTTATAAACTAAACGGGGCTTAATAGCATCTGCAGCTATCACCCAGCTAAAAAAATGTGATTCTATGGTTTCATCATCATAATGTTTTATAAATTTTAGAAACCTAACTCGTTTTCCCTTTCCCAAATAATCAAGGTATTGTTTTTTTTTAAAAAAGTCATAATGTTTGTTATTTTTAAAAAAGTAGTACATAGTATTTACGCTTGGACACTGCAATAGTTTTTTATTACTACTAAAGAATTTTTTACTAATACTAAACGATTTTTTATTACTTTTAAATAGTTTTTTGTTTATCATAGTTATTTTAAAAAAAAAAAGTAAATTTTTTTTTTTTTTGGTAAGTGATGGGAATCGAACCCATGCATCCAGGGTCACAACCTGGCACTCTACCACTGAGTTACACCTACTGTTGTTTGTTTATAATAAAAAAATTTTTTTTTATTATAAAATTTGAATTATACGATCCTTTTTTTATTAAAAAATAATTATTATTATATACAGGTACGTATTTATTTACGTTCTTTAAAAAACCTAAAACAGATATAACATTTGTTGGTTTTCTAGATCCACAAAAATTAAATATTTTTTTTACCGAAGCCAACCTCTCATCCACAACAACCCTGTGTTTACCTGTTTTATAGTGAAAGGGTGCTTTAAGTATCACTCTTTCTTTTTTTTTTTTTTTTAATAAAACAATACTTGAACTATTTTTAATTTTATTTTTTATTGCTATATCCCTAACTATAGTGTTTTTATCTTCAAATAATTCAAAGGGTTTATTTTTTTTTTTGTCAAAACGGCTGGATAAACAAACTTTAAGTTTTAGTAACACTTTTCTTTTAATTAAAAATCTTTAATTAACCAATACAAAAGCGATGTTACAAATATGAAAATAGAAAAACACAAAGCTAACTTCCATCTATTTTCATCTACGGAATTAAAATAAAAATAATCTACAACAAAGTAACAAATTAAATAAATAATCAAAAGGTGTTTTAGTTTTATCATAAATTTGTTAAAAGTTTAGATTATAAGCGTTGAAACTTTGAATAAAAACAGTTAC
>ERZ1740072.1056-NODE-1056-length-10787-cov-8.693813_pt1 | contig 10787 bp, 5 predicted proteins | sample MGYA00581733_ERZ1740072 | MGnify/ENA primary metagenome ERZ1740072 (study PRJEB43018, sample SAMN04849741) | marine metagenome | isolation source: floating plastic debris | place: Pacific Ocean | collected 2008-08-30 | study: EMG produced TPA metagenomics...
TTTGGAAACATCCAATTGCTTTCATTATTAGCTTGAAAGATTTTAGCTTCACCCCAAGAAAGTTACTTGTGCTGAATGACCACAAAAATCTTTCATTTGTTCAAATGTCAAGCCAACATGTGTTTCTTTTTGGGCTTTTGATAGTAATTTTGACCTGATGCCACATTTCCAAATCCTGTTTTTCTTTTCAACGGTAATTTATCGTACACATTTTTAAAATTAAAATGTATATCTGACAGAGCAGTATTCAAAACTAATACACTGCAGTCGTAAATGAAAGGCACCCTTTCAACCTGGTCTCACACGAGTAAGATTTAAGTGTGAAATAGGGGACTGATCTGGAATTAGAGAAAAGCCAAGAAACTTGTTTATACAGAGCATCATGACTGTTATGAACAGATAAGATCATGGATGATTAAATGGCCTGACAACTACATTTTTATGTTACCACAAGAAAATCTTCCCACCTCCACTGTTGTGCCGTTAGTGGCGTTGTTTGCAATGCAATGCATAGATGAAAAGTTTTTTGATTACACATATAAATTAGAACATATAGTCAGTGATGGGGCTTGGCTAAATTACTTAATGTGTTGGACAGTGTCTGCTTACGTTTTTTTTCTGAAAAATGAAATATTCATACTCTCTTGAAAATTTACATGTGCAATTTATAGATTTTAGCATTATCATACAACTTTTATAATTTTTGAATTTTGAGTACGGGAGGGAAAAATTAGAATGGTCGACAAAAACTTTAATTTGAGATAGGTTTACGCACAGGCTGATACTAGACTTCAATGGCAATAAGGGCTGTGCTTATGCCAGTAGAAGGAATATTCAACAGCTGAACCCGAAACTGGCGCAATAGGCTGGCATGCAAGCCATGTTAAAAATATCACCCTGCACCAATTATATAAACCATACTGTATCAGCTTCTTCGCAAACATTCCAGTTCCAGGTTAAAAAAATATCCCTCTGGTTTCATTCGACTTTCGCTAGGCACACTTACCAAGTCGATCTAGGGGAGGAGACCACAGACAAATTCCCATCACGTTCGGAATTATCAAGAGAACACAACCTGAGACACCTGACTTAGCGGGTAAGCCCACCTGTGAAATAAATAACTCATGAAAGCGAAATTCGGTACTACAAAATAATGCCATAAAAATCTTCAATTTGTTTTGTTATTTTTATGACATTAGAGTTCACAAGTGTACAAGACATACATTCTCAGGCCTAGGCCCACATGAGTAGTATGTCATGACTGCAAATTATAGTAATGCACAGAGCCAGCATTTAAGAACGATAATGTGTAATAGTGCACCCATTCCAAGCTCAGATCAATGAGGTATATAAATGTATCAAACACAATGTACCTTAAAAGCAAACTGTCCTGAGTAGTCGTACATGCCACACGAGTACATTAGAGATAGGGTGTTTCTCACAGATTCTGAGGACAGAACCTTCTCTCTGGTGGTAGGGCAGATACCGCCGTTAGCCATGGTGGCGGCTATCACAGCTGCAGACTGGCTAGTTACCTCCACAGAACAACACTGCACAAATGTGATTTATAAATAGAATGAGAGATAGCTAAATGAGAAAATGAAGAGCAACTTCTTTTACGTCGGCAATCATTATGGTCTTGAAAACCACAATTGATACGTAATTGAGTGATCGATGGAAATATGGTGCCAGTCAAACAACTCAAATTTCCTGCTAATTTGGCCATTTGGCATTGGGTCCCAGAGCAGCCCATTGTTAGTAGTGCTGTCACGTATTTCACATCACACCACATCCAAATCATGGTGCAAAAAGAGTTAAAGAAGTTACAGGTTGAGTAAAGAAACATATCAACATGATGTTAAGCTGCAGCAACGGCCAGCATGAGCAACACACAACAATCTAGTATCATGGGGAGATCAGGATTGAGAGTAGTGTTATGTTAACATCTCGTTTAGCTGGATTTGAAATATAGAGTCAACGCTCTACCCGCAGCATTCCTTTTAGGACTGCTATGTCTGTGGCAGGTTAGAGCGATGACTATGTAGGAGGAAATCTGGTTGGAGCCAAATAGCATAAGTAAAATAATAACATCCCCAGACCCTAATTAAAAAAATTACGATTTGAATATTCCATGAGTCCAAATAACTACCAGCAACAATTTATACAAAGTACTTACTTGGAAATAGAAATCAAGTGTTTCTTCAAGATTAGAGCCTTCTGGAAAACACTGAAATGAAGAAAACAAGCATTTAAAAAATTGTTTGCAGCAATATTTTGTTGATTATTGTAGCGTATATTATTGTGATGAACTCTTTATTACCATTGTGACAATTAGCGCAAAATCATTGAAATTTGATTCATATCAGTTTTAGTTAGCACCTGGAAGGATCCTGGATGTGTATATGAGTTAACATTACCTTGTTTTCTCTCATGAACCAGCCTATAGCTCTGTTTCTATCAGCTGTAGCTCGCTCAGACAGGAATGTAGGATTATGAAAACCGACGTAACCGTGTCCAGCTAACCTACGAGACTGCATGCTGAACTGTAATTAGAACCATCACAATCTATAAAGTCATTCTACACAAATAGCGCAAATTTCCAGTGACCTCAACGGCCGGTTCATGCTGCCAAAATTGAGCTCGAAAAGAAAGACACGCTACAGCATTGAGTATAATACTCACAGACACAGAGTAAAGCAACTAATTAGTAAAGCAATAATCGACTAGACTAGAGTATTATCAAGAAGAGACAGCTTTCAGAGCTATCTACTGAGTATTGAGCGATCGATATATTTATACCGCTGTTAGTGCATCTAGTGCGCAACAGTCGTGATATCAAAGTGCAATTACTGGTATTATTCATACAGAAAACAGGACAAATCATCACAAAGACAGTTGTGATCCCTCTTTCCAAAAAGCTGCCACATGACCTGAAGTATAGATTAAAGGATTATCTTACATAATCGAACTTGTCAGGGAGTGCTAGATGACTTCTGAGGAGAGAAGCAGTGATGAGAGCTCCGGCATTAATCATAGGATTATGCGGTTTATTTGTGGAGTCCAGTGCAAGAGAATTGAAAGCCTGTCCACTCGGTTCCTGTCCAACATACTGATGAACCAGTTCAGAACCAAGGTCGTTTACAGCCATGGCATATGACATCGGCTTAGAGCAGCTCTGCAGACAGAATGGTACCTTGTAATCTCCAATCGAGTGCCTGTTGGCATTAAACAACATCACAATAAATTTAAAAAAAACTAAATCATCTAAAAAACATCGAATACAACAGTGTTGTGATGTGACATTAGCATTGACTACTGCACTCGATGGAGCACAATTGCTACTAGACTTGCATATGTTCATTTGGTTTGACATTTGAGGCTTGTAGGCATCATATCATCACTCTTGACATCCGTGGTAGCTTCTCCTATGTGATCATTCCATTCTGAATTTATGAGCTAATTGTAGCTAACACTGACACCCATGATCCTAGAATGGGTAGAATGGCCGGGAATTCTATTTTTTAAATTTAATTCTGAGTGTACAATACACAACAGGTCACAGTTCTGTTACAAGCTATACAAAAAACTCACATCAAGTTTATTGCAAACTCAAAATGGAAACGTTCGTCCAAAGGTGATATTTTTTTTATGTTGCAACAAGCTAACCGATCAAAGCATAAAGCCTAGAGCAGACCTAAGTGTATTTGCTCACCGTAATTGAGTGCGTAATTATGACTGCGGATTAACAATGATGAAAAACCATTGATGTGCAACTAAAACGGTGCAGAACCCGGAATATTGGGTTGAATGCGGATGCTAAGCGTATAGATGATTTTTCAATGTTTGCTTATCCGCAGCTGATATACGCTTGCAGTTACGGTGGTTAGCTACGCTTAGACCAATACATTGGCCTCTTTTTGTATTGTATTGATATTGTATTGTATTGTATGTATTGTATGTATTGTATTTCTCCCCAATACAAAAAGAGGCCAATGTATTGGTCTAAGCTACGCTTAGGTCTGCTCTAGGCTTAATAGAGCAAATGACGATAGGCGAAAATATCAGCATCATATCACAAACAATCAATCTGAGCGGCTGGTTGAAAATAGATTCAGAGCCGATGATTAATGAGTAATCTAACTCTTTGGTCATTATTTATTCATTGTCAACAGGAATATTGTACGGAAGACCTTCCTAAGAATTTTAAATCATTTCAAAGATGCTCAGCAAAAAATCGTCTTAAATCCATGGAAAATTGGGTAATTTCCTGCTTGTGAAGTAAATGATGACAACACAACGTGCCGCTCTCAGTTTTTAATGCGCATGACCAGGACTACATTTCAACTTAACACGCCACAGACATAAATATGAACTGTTTTTAGGCCCCAGCATATATTGGGAAGTCATAAACACCTCTGAAATTCAAGTATGAGAAAAAGTCGGCGACGGCTTGGCAACTACAAAAAAAGACAAAGTCAAAAAATTTATAGGGATCCTCTATGACTGATTGGGAGACTTGTATAACTTGTATACAAAAATATCACAGACCATCGTAACCCCAAACGCCAGTCACCCAATAAAGAGGCTTCAAATCAATGCCATTAATATGTAACTCACATTTGTCCATCTATAGTACAGATAGATACCGCCCAGTAATCAGGGCTGAATCTGGCAAGCTGAGGTATGTAAGTAGCTACCTGTAAAATTAAATTAAGAACCATAGTTCAAGAAAAATATAGCGATGATGGATCATAACATAAATGTGCTAAGAGCAATCAGCACAGAGAAGGGGAAAAGAGGAGAAGAGAATCAAATAATACCCATTCATCATACTTAAAAATGCATAGCATGCCAGCTGATGAACATGATCTGTAGGAACACGTGTAGATGGACCTCATCCAAAAACCAGTGGCGTTGACATGACAGTAAACAAAATTTTATAAGTTATTTTGGAGGTCTAAATATCAAAACAACACATACCCGTCCAGAATGCATACTTTTGCATTCCCAATACATTTCATCGATAATGGATGTGAATTTTCCAAACTCAGGGATGACAAACTGATTTTGCAATGCTTTCTTCACCAAGACAAACTCCTCAGTCGCACACCTGAAACATAGCGAAAGTGATAATTCACATAGATGTACATATGGTGTACAAAAGGCAGGAGTGCTTCATCAGCTAAGATGTGTTGGCGGGATCAACCGGAATTCTGTAACAATCACTTGACACACCTTGGACTGATGCTCTCTGATGTTGATAAACAGACGGCGCCACATGTGCTGGCCGACCCAAAACAAAAATGTATGCAATTTATAATAACTAAGATTTACTCACTCAATAAACTTCTGCTTGGATATTTTGTTCTCTCCCTGGTCTCTGAGCATATTGAGTTTTTGAAATGTTAACCTCAACCGTTGATCTTCTTCTGACAGACCATTTTCTTTGAGGGCCTGGAACACAGCAGAATATTTTTGTTTAAAATATTGTCTAACATACCAACATAGTTTACTACAATTAATAGTCGAAAAATATAACATACAGAAAAATACAATCAATGATATCAGACAATCTCATTAGAACCAAGTAGCTTGTAGCATATCATGTAGTGCTACCTTATTGCGCCACATGAGAAAAGTCTGAGTGACCAGAAGGCGAACACTTCACTTGCCTTTCTACCAGCAAGAACACGCCGGTATAATACATGTCAATCATTTTCATAACTAAAAATTTATTTTTGATATATAACATAACTAATCTAGTTTGGGCCAGGCTACCAATTTAAATCATGCATTTACTAACATGCAAGGTATCGTATCGGATCACATCAACATTAACAGTACACACTCGTTGCAGAATAATGAAAGACAATAAAACAATTTGGGCATGGTGACCATTATGACGATGAAAAAATTATTCAATACAGACTTACGCATATGAACTCACTGATACTCATATTGTCCTCCACATCAGAGAATTGAGCAAAAACTTCAGATAGTCTGAAAACAAACACATACGCATGTTAACTTTTAGACCAGTGAGACAGACAGACAGACTTAGAAAACAAAAGATTACCATTATAATATAAAGCAAAGGATTACACAGCCACAATAACACTGGACCTTCAGTTCTTTACAACGACACAGTTCTAATTTGGTGCTTCATGTACGTGTGCTATCAATGTAACAGTATATGAGTCTAGTGGTTCAGTAAAACACATACCTCTCATATGCCTCTGAATCTCTTAATGAGCCATCGATAACTGAGAGACCAGCGTGTAACGACCCGCTGTCATGCTGGAAGTGACGATGAGCTGAAATCTGAACATTCTGTAGCTGTGTTTGAGGTTTGTATTGTCTCACTAAGTTATTCAAGGCTCGATGATCAACTAGAAGTCTCTGGGTACGTTTGAGAAGCATTTCCTGATTCTTTTTCAATATGCTGTAATAGTAAAAGAATCTTTAAAAAGAGTATAGCAAACATCACAATTATGTACGATTTCTAAGATCAACAAAGGCAGCACTATGCTGGTTATTAGCGCTTGATTGAATCGACAGCTAGCATACGTACACATATACACTGCTGCCAAAGATGTTGATGAAAGTAATTTGCCTGTGCATGCCTGTACAATCAACCATGAAATTTGGAGAGCCCACCAATTTGTACCCGAGTCATGTCCAAAATACAGTAGAAGCTAAGAGTAAAAGGGAGCAAGAGTTAAAATATTATGATATCAAGTCAGGTTATTTAGGACCGGGTTAGGAAAACCCCAACATTTCTAAGCAATGCCACATATGGATGTCACTATACAGTCAGCACAGGATTGCCTACTAAGCAACAGTCCAGTCAGCACTTCAGCAATACAGGGTCCCTGTACTGTGTAACTGTACAGTGTCTAGTACTCTATCAAACTGTGAATTATGTATGTTCTAGTGCTATCCACATGCATTCATTTACATTACAGAGTGAGATACATTACATAGATAGTATAATATGATCATAAGACTGTGCCAGAAAGTCTCAAGAGCAGAGTTAAGAGAGTCGATTGGAAACTTAAAAATAGAGAGCAAAGAAATCAACCCAAAGTCATCACCAGTACACAGGTACCAAGGAATTTTACTAAGGTACAAGATGAGAAGCTCTTCTTTGGATACATTGAAGGCATTCTAGTCAGACCACAGTGTGCCAGTGTTTCATAGCACTGCAGCTAAAAGAAAACAAACAGAAAAGGAATCCAGAGCTTATAAGTAGTTACCTCTGTAAACAAATCATGTTAGCCTTACTGCTTTCAATCCACAAAGTATGTGTCACCTGCAACTGAAGCCCACAACAAAGTTTTTCAAAGAATCACACACTAACATTAAGCTCCACCCCTCAAGATGTAGTGCCCGCCTACTATCTATCAGTTGTAGGTCAGTTAGATTGACCAATCAAAACACATAATTCATTAGAGCTGACCAATCATGTCACTCACACATGACCTGAAGAAAACTTTGCAAAAACCTATACATGTACTTGTCAACCTTGACATTGTATGATCACTCTTATAGATTTTGCAACTCATAGGAAAATGTACAGTCAAATAACCAGACTCTCATGTTTATAACATTGGTCTACCCATACATGATGACATAAAGTAGTTGTATAACGGTCTGGAGATGAACAGACATCAAATACTTACTGGTGCTGTTAATTCTGGAGACTCTGGTTACAGTGTGGGAAGTGTTGAAGGAGTCCATTTTACTGTAAGTCGCTAACTAAAAAAGTAAAACAAAACAAAAACAGTTCTTAACTAACTTAGACATACATTGAATCGATTGAGTTACCATACCAGTCAGTCACTTAGCTCACTCATCATGTACGCATAATACTACTAGCAATAATCTATAATCCTCAATTTATGGAATTAGTTTACTAATTAAATTAAGAAACCTTAGTCTACTAAATAATTTACAGATAGTGGAATAAACATAAAACAGTGAGTGAGTATCAATAATATAATAATAATAATAATATAATATAATAATAATATGGTATTTTAATAAAATGAATAAACAATAATAAGGGCCAATCACTTTAGGGTAACCCGAAATTCATGTCAGCAAATGTTCAATTGGATGGCACTGTTTAGTGGTCAAGTGCACATTGCAACGAAAAGATGATATACGGTACTCAGTAAGTCATCTATCTTATGCAGATGTTGGTGTGCAATGTATTATCTCCTTACACTGTCTAATTTTTCCATACATTTACAGGCTTACGCAGCTGGTTGTGATATTGTCATCCTCGCAAGCGACTTTCAGAGAGTTCAGATAATTCCAGGAGCCACACATGGAAACATTCAGATAAGATGTGTCGATTGCAGCTCAGACACGGGAAAGGTTGGTAATATCAATGGGTAGCCTAATATTCTTCGGTTACGTTAGCTGGTATGCAGAGAAAATCATGTTGCTTTAAGTTTAACTTGTTTTGTACAACTTCCGGATCATGTTGGTTTTTATGTAACATATGTAGACAACACTCTTTGGTGATTGACTAAGAAAGAAAGCTAATATAAAAAATTGTGAGATTGGCTACACCACAGAGTAACCTGTGGCTTAACATATGGAAATATATGGTTTGGCCCTAGGCTTACAGCCACATAATAGGAAATATATAGGTTGCCCTACAGCCATTATAAGCTTTGCTTTAGCTGTGCCTGGTCGAGATGTAGGCCCACTATGCATTCAGCAGGAAATCTAGATGATTATTTTGAGCCCATAAAAGGTGTGCATGAAAATACGGATGGATATAAGTGGGCCTCCATTAGGGTTAGCTTAGTTTGCAACCATACCAGAAACTTTCAACCTGTTGTCCAATGAAAGAATCACCAGCCATCATACATAGTTAATGTATAATTAGATTTATCCTACTGAACAGGTGGTGGCTGAGCTTAGTGTAAACTGTGTTGCATGATATGTTAGTGCACCACTGACGCTTTTACCATTCAATATAAGTGTGAAACTAGCTGAAATACACTCTTGTAAATACATGAGAAGTTACATCTCATCCTTGCGATACATCATGCTAGCAGCAGTAAAGGAATAGCAGCTGTAGGTTGGGTGAGCGGGTGCTTTTGTGCATACTAACTGCAGATCTTCCTTCCTGATTCTTGAATTCTGCTATCATAACTGCTCTGCTTTCCAGACCCTAATGCTAGACTGATGCCTTGTTTCGTCAGCTTGTAAAAATGCACAAAATATCCTTTATCTGTTAGAGTATGGACAAAAAGCCTCTCCTTACTATAGAATCACAGGAAATCACCACTTTACACTGCTGTAACTTTTCAATTTGATTGTAGATTGCAGCTAGTTATGATCAGCAGGTTTTGATATTTGAACCCACCCCACTACTCCATCATACAAGTACACATGTGAGTACAGCTTAATATTCCATAGCTGTTTCTGTTTGACCCATTCCATAATAAACAACGCTTCATCTGGGAAATAATTACATGGCCATACGACAAAAGCAATATCTCCCCAATATTGAAATGTTACATTTCCTATGTTACACACATAACATGGATACATAATTAAAGATTTGCTGAACTGTTACCGTAATACCTCACTTAAAAGCACCGGCCTTTTAAGTGAGGGTGCCTTATAAATGAAGCGCACCGGTCAAAATTTCGTGCTATATTTCCATGTCAAATGAGTTTTTAACTTAGGCTAGATGATTGAAGAGAAATATTTGGAAAATCTCAGGCTTTCACTGCGCCAATTCACAGAAATGGGAAAGCGTAAGAACTAGGTTCATGGTGCCTTATGGGTGAGATATATTCATATTTGAGTGGGGTGATTCACCTTATAGGCCGGTCCATTATAGGTGAGGTATTACGGGAATGAAAAAAAAAAACATTTCCAAGTTTTCTGTAATTCGCACTTTAGTCAACTAATTTTTGCGAAAGGCAATTAAAACCTTTGAGTTATGAACGTGGACCTGGGTTGATGCCATATTTTTGCCAAGTCAAATCATAAATACTAGAAAACTACAGTTGACATGACAATACATGATATGATATTTAATTGCAAGCGTATCACTGGTAGAGAGTATTCATTCATTGAGCTAATGTTGGTCCAAAATCTGTCTTTGAGCATATGTAAAAGTTGCACGGATAGAACTAGAGTTCATGCTAGGAGCCCAAATTATGCACCTTCACACCCTAATTGAATGTAAATATATAATATTTATATCTCATTTGATCATTAAACTTACACTTTTTTTTTACGAATCTCTGCACAGAAATTAGACTACCAATGGTATCAAACAGCATCTTTGGATTGTGATGGACATGTTAATACCCTGTCATGGAACCTGGAGGGCACTCGACTGCTGGTTGGAGGAGAGAGTATACAGTTATGGCAGTCTCCTGAGGAGGGTGATATAGCTGCCGATCACAGCAGATCTGATGTAGGATTTACGCTGGGTGCTGTAGATCAGCCCGACCCTGAGTGGGCATGTATATGGAGAAGTGGATCTGCCACACCTGTCTACCATCTCAGGTTCTCTCCTGACGGGCTCCTCTTTGCATCTGCTAGCAAGGTACAGAAATTCACTTGACTTAAACTCATTGGCCTTGAACTGCCTGGAAAACTAAGCAAGACAATACTCTGAGCTCTTGTCTTGTCTTCATTGGGGACCCGCCCACATAAAGTGAAAAAGTTCAGAGTACAGGTACTAGTACCCATGGTACTCAAGGCTCCGGAAAGCAAGTTTAATATAGCATCTAATGATTATCAAATCT
>ERZ1740072.1057-NODE-1057-length-10784-cov-3.587566_pt1 | contig 10784 bp, 18 predicted proteins | sample MGYA00581733_ERZ1740072 | MGnify/ENA primary metagenome ERZ1740072 (study PRJEB43018, sample SAMN04849741) | marine metagenome | isolation source: floating plastic debris | place: Pacific Ocean | collected 2008-08-30 | study: EMG produced TPA metagenomics...
GCTCGATAAGGCCGTATTTCTGGTACGCCGGAAGCACGCGTACGAGCGGATGTATCCTGAGACGGCGAATGGTGCGAAGGGGCTTGCGGCAATGCAGGGCGTCCAGAACGACAATCTGTCGCTCTGGAGCTTTGTCGAGGCCACAGCCCACCAAACCGGCCAATCAAAGCGCACGATCGAGCGCATGATTGCCGCCGCGCGCGGCCTGACCAACGGCGAAATCGAGTGCCTACGCATGGCCCCCAAGCCGGTGACCATCGCCGACCTCGAAACCATCGCCAAATGCGCGCCTGGGCACCGCCCGGGCATCGTGTTCGGCCTTGCGACAGGCCATGCAAAGTCCGCCTCCGAAGCGCTGGCCATTCTGAAGGCCCGCCCAGGTGATGCGGTGGTCGATCCGATCGACGCGAAGGTCCGCCCACTGAACGACATGTTCGCTCGCGCACCAAAGGCGGTGATGGTCAGCTTCGTCCGCCAGAACGCGGCGCGCATCCGCCAGTTGCTGGAAGAGCTGGAGGGGGAGGTCTGATGGCGATCCGTATTCTGCCCGTTCACGAAACAGAGGTCGTCATAAATCGCCAAGCTCTCCTCGACGTGGTTTGTGCACTAGACATGGGTATCCGATCAGAGCGCTTACCCAATGCGCTCGATGCGTTGCGCGAGCCATTTTTTGTCGACGAATTCTCGTCTGGCACAGCCCGCACTGACTTTTCGGTAAACCAGTATTACACGGCCGAGGTCGACGAATGACCTCGGCCCCCGATCAGCTCTGGTGGACCATAGACGAGCTCGTCGCCGCCGCCTTGCCGGGCCTGCCCAGCTCAAAGCGCGGCATCAACATGCGCGCCGAGGACTGGCGTCGCCAGCCGAAATGCACCCGGCCGAAACCCGGTCGCGGGGGTGGGTGGCAGTATCACTGGACGGTCCTGCCTATCGCGGCCCAACAGAAGCTCCTGGTCGCTGCTGCCGCCCCCAAACCGAAACCGGACAACGCCCCCGATTGGGAAGCCTTTGACGCCCTACCGGAGACTGTAAAGCAGGTGGCCCGTGACCGCTTGAGCGCGCTCGACGAGGTTGATGCCCTGCACGCGGCTGGGCAGACGCAAGTCGCAGCCGTGAACGCCGTTGCGGCGCGCATACGCGTCAGCCAGCGCACGGTCTATAACTGGCTCGCAGCAACCGAAGGTGTGGCACCCGAACACCGGCTCGCTGCCTTGGCCCCGCGGCACCGGGTCGCCAAGCGCGCGACCAAAGTCCTTATCGACCAGGAGTTTCTCGAACTGGTCAAAAGCGACTGGCTCCGCCTCGAGCAGCCAAGCCTGACCTCTTGCTACGACCGGGCGACGGACGTGGCCAAAGCCGAGGGCTTGGCCATCGCGCCATTGCATCAGGTGCGGCGGCGTATGAAGGCCGAAATCTCCAAGCCGGTCGAGATCGCCCGGCGCAAGGGCTTGGAGGCCCTGAAGCGGTACTACCCCCACCAGACCCGCGACAAGAGCGCCATGCGCGTCATGGAGTGCGTCCAGGGCGACTATCACAAGTTCGACGTGTTCGTGTCCTGGCCGCCGCAGAACCTGCCTGTGCGTGTGCAGATGGTCGCTTTTTCGGACGTCTACTCGGGTCGCATCCTGTCGTATCGGCTGGCCCTGACGGCAAACAGCCACACGGTCCTTCTCGCGATCGGGGATATCGTCGAGCGGTTTGGTATCCCGGAGAGCTTCCTGCTCGACAACGGGCGCGAGTTTGCCGCCAAGGCGGTCACCGGCGGGACCGAGACACGGTTCCGGTTCAAGGTGCGGGATGACGATATTCCCGGCTTGATCCCGATGCTGGGCGCAGAGGTGATCTGGGCCACACCCTATAGCGGGCAATCCAAGCCGATCGAGCGGGCGTTCCGCGATCTCTGCGACCGGGTGGCCAAGCATCCGGCTTTTGCCGGGGCGTACACGGGCAACAAGCCTGACGCCAAGCCCGAGAACTATGCCTCGCGCGCGATCGACATTGACGACTTCCGGGCGGTTCTGGCGACAGAGATCGAGCGTCACAATGCGCGCCCAGGGCGGCGCAGCGAGGTTGCCTTTGGGCGAAGCTTCGATGCGGTGTTCGAAGAGGGTTTCAAGACGTCGCCGATCCGCCGCGCGACCGAGGAACAGCGCCGCCTGTGGCTGTTGACGGCCGAGGGCGTGCGCACCAAGCGCGACAACGGCGAATTCAGCCTCTACGGCAACCGGTTCTGGGCCGAGTGGATGTACAGGATCGAGAACACGAAGGTCGCTGTCCGCTTCGACCCCGACAACCTGCACGACGGTGTGCATGTCTATGACCTTGCCGGCAGCTATATGGGCTTCGCCGATTGCCTTGCAGCGGGCGGCTTCCGATCTGTTGAAGCGGCGCGCGAACACACACGCAAGCGCCAGACGTTTATCCGCAAGACCAAAGAGGCCGCAGACGCCGAGCAGGCGCTTTCCGCAGCACAACTGGCCGAAAGGTTGGCTGCCGCGCAGTCGTCGCCCGACGGTATGGTGCCGGAGCCCTCAGTGGTCCAGCTGGTGCCCGAGCACCCGCGTGCCCCAAAGCCGGTCGCTCGCCCCCAGACCGACGCCGAACGCGAGCAGGAGGACCGGATCAGCGCGGACGTAACGCGCCTCGCGGACCGAATGCAGGCCCCCGAAGCCGAAGAGGACAGCCCGGAGGAGCGCTTCAAACGCGCGCTAGCGCTGGAGGAGGCGCTGGACAAGCGTCTGTCCATCACGCCCGCCCAGGAGGCGTGGTTGGCCGACTATCAGACATCCGGCGAATATGCCGGATTTGCCCGCATGCGGGCGCATTTCGAGCGACAGAAACAGGAAGGACGGACGGATGGTTGAAACGGGCCTTCAACAATTTCGGCGCGTCGTGCCGAAACGTGACCGGCGCGCTGTCTGCCACCTGTTGCGAATGGGGCACCCGCTCCCGACTTCCATCGCGCTTGCACAACTGCTGAAGGCAGCTGCCCAAACGCTTCGTGAACACAAAGAACCACCAATAAACGAGCAGTGAGGAGAGATAAATGACCCCTACAATCGCCCCCCTCCGGAACGTTGCTGCCATGCTTGGATTGATCGAACAGGTGCAAAGCCGCGCGATCAACCTACCCGGCATGGCGACGTTCTATGGCCCTTCGGGCTGGGGAAAAACCACGGCGGTGACCTTCGCCGCCAATGACTTCAACGCACATTGCGTCCAGGTCAAACATTGCTGGACCAAGACCTACCTTTGCGGCGCGATCATGCGCGAGCTGGGTCTGAAGGAAGTGCGCGGTGTGGCCGCGATGGTCGACGCGATCGGCAACCAGTTGGCGATCACGGACCGGCCCCTGATCATCGACGATGCGCAGTACCTTTTGCGCGGCGGCATGATCGAGACGGTGCGGGACATCTACGAAAGCTGTCAGGCCCCGGTGATCCTGGTCGGAGAGGAAAAGCTGCCGCAAGACCTGACCAAGTGGGAAAACGTGCACAACCGCATCCTCGAGTGGATGCCAGCTGCGCCCTGCAGCCTGACAGATGCTCAGCACCTCATCCCTTTCTACAGCCCCGACATTACCATCAAGGATGATCTGCTTGAAGCCATCGTGAAGGCCGCGGGCGGCTCGATCGGGCGCGTGGCGAAAAACCTGTCGCGGGTGCGCGAGTTGACCCGCAAGCGGGGCGGCAAGGAGGCATCTCTGCACTTCTGGGGGGATCGCGGTTTTGATACCGGGCAACCGCCCCAGCGGCCGCGAGACCAGCAGATGCTGGCTAGCGCGCAGATCGTATCCCTGAAGGCCGGGGGGCGCAAATGACCGAAGAGGTTTCAATCACGTTCCACCAGCGCCGGATCTGGCAACAGCTCCACCATCTGCCAGAGTTCGATCATGCCGCCGTGATCGAGCGCGGCGCAACGAGGAGCAACGTGGCCGCGTTCATCGAGCGGTGGATCCGCATTGGCCTTGTCGAGTTTGTCCGCAAAGACGGCAAGAACCGCATTTACCGGCCTGTGCGCAAAGCATCGGCCGAAGCCTGTGAGGCTACACCGCGTGGCAGCATGTGGCGCACGATGCGGCTGCTGGGGACATTCACCGCCAAGGACGTGGCCATTCATTCGAACACGTCACGGCAGGCCGTCTCGCACGGCACAGCGACGAACTACTGCGCCCTGCTGGCCAGTGCCGGGATCCTGCGCAAGGTGAAGCGGTCGGACACCAAGAACAAGGCGACCACCTACCGGCTGATCAGGAACCTCGGACCATTGCCGCCCGAGCCGGCCCGGATCAACTGCCTGAAGGACCCGAACGCTGACGCTGTCTACTTTGGCGACCAGAGGATCGAGCTATGAGCGCGCGCGAGACCGCCAGCGCGGCATGGGGCGTTGGGATGCCGGAATGGGTGAACGCGTTGGCTGAAGCGTGTGATCGCACATCTCAGAACCGAGTGGCACATCAGCTCGGCCGGTCTGCGGCTCGTGTGTCGACGGTTTTGCGTAACAGCTACGCCGGTAACATGGCGCGGGTCGAGGAACTGGTGCGTGGTGCGCGGATGCACGAAACCACCACTTGCCCGTCGCTTGGCGAGATAGAGCGACAGGTCTGCAGTATGTGGCGCGACCGCGCAAAAAAGCCCAACGTAGTGAACTCGTAATATGTCACGATGCGGCGTGCTTGCCATCGCTGCCCGGTTTTTCAGGGGGAGCAGGAATGAAGCAGCTGTACAGTCAGGTCGTCATCCTCGCGAAGGCCGGAAACCCACCAAAGCAGATTGCCACATGGGTCAACGCGTCCCAGCAGACCGTCTATTACTACATTCGCAAAGCGCGCAAAGCGGGCGAGGACATCCCGTATTTCGACACGGCCGGCAATGTCAAAGGCCTATGCCAGACTTCGCCAGTGGCGGCCCCCGTTCCCATAATCAGTCACCACGATCACATTGCGGTCCCGCTGCGCCTCAAAGGCCTGCTGAACCAGGAGGCGGAACGACGCGGCAAGACGCCCGCCGAGGTCGCCCGCGACATCCTGGAAAAAGGGCTGCTGGGGAGCGTGGGGCCATGAGCGAAACGCGCTTTACCAGCAGCAGGATTATCGAGCTGGCGTGCTCGGCCGTCAAAAAGGTCGACACCCATGGCGTGAGGGGCGCGACCCTTGTGACCGTCGACGAGACCATCGCCATGGCCCTCTTCCTGTCCACTCCAGAAATCCTGACCACTGACGACGTGAGAACCGCCGAGGAGGCATCCAAATGAGCGACTTCAAACCAGCCGACATTCCAACCGGGATCAGCGAGCGCGGTCAGCACCGCTATATGACCGATCCCATGGGCAACCCGGTGCGGGTCGAGAATGTGCGGCCGTTGGACAATCTGATCGATGAGCAGGTTCGCATGATCCTCGGGTTCCACATTGCGGCACATGAGCAGATCGTCCGCCTGAAGCAGCACACCTTCGATGACATCTCGCATCTCGAAGCGCTTCTGGCTCAGGAATACGAGGCCACCATCGGCGGCAAGAAGGGCAATATGACCCTGACGTCCTTCGACGGGCTCTACAAAGTGCAGGTGCAAGTCGCTGACCGTATCGCCTTTGGTCCGGAGCTTCACATTGCAAAGGCGCTGATCGACGAGTGCCTGACCGAATGGTCCGCAGATGCGCGGCCCGAAATTCAGGCGATCGTGACGCGCGCGTTCAATACCGACAAAGAGGGTCAGATCAATCGGGCCGAGCTGTTCATGCTGCTCCGCCTCGAGATCGAGGATGCGCGCTGGCAAAACGCAATGGGCGCAATCCGCGATGCCATGCGCGTGATTGGCTCAAAGACCTATGTCCGCTGTTACCAACGCAGCGCGGCCGATGCGGACTGGAAGCCCGTCACAACCGATATGGCACGGCTGTGAGGGCGGCATCATGACAGGTTACACAGGTCCGCCGTCTGAGAAACAGAAAGGCTTTCATCGTGCCATTGCTGATATCGTGATGGTCGTCATGCATCGGGCCGGCGCAGCTTTGGCCTTGTGCCTGGTCGCGGAAATTCTCGGCCGTCTGGAGCGATACTGCACATATTCAGGAATGTCGATCGAAGAAGTGCGTATCGCCGTTGAGCGGAACCGCACACTTGGCCGGGCCTCTGCGCAACACGACATTGATGAGGCCGAGGGTCACGCACCCGCTGAGAACGCGAGGCCGCTGTGATGGTCGCGTATTCGTTTCAGACGCGGTTTGCGCCCGATATCCAGTCGGCGCAGAAAACGCACACCATCCGTGGCCAGCGCAAGCGGCATGCCCGCCAAGGCGAGATGCTCCAGCTCTACTGCAAGATGCGGCACCCTGAGTGTTTCAAGATCATCACTGATCCGGTTTGCACTTTCGTCGATCCGATCTCCATCACCTACCACGACGAGGCGATCGTAATGATCTGGACCGGTCCGGACATGCAGGACGAAATCCTGCCCGATGACTTCGACCTTTTCGCCCGCTTGGACGGCTTTACCAGCGCCAGAGACATGCATCGGTTTTGGCTGGCGCAGGATGCGCCTCTGGTCCATGGCACCGCTATGCGCCAGTTCGACGGCTTTATCATCGGCTGGGGTCAACATCCCCTAGAAATCCTCTACCCAAGCTAGGAGCGCGACCATGCGACCCCTCCAGAAAGCTATCTTCGGCGCTTGCCGCCAGCTCGGCCTCGACAACGACGCCCGCCGCGATCTGCAGCTGCAGGTCTGCGGGAAATCGTCCATGTCCGACATGGACGATGCCGACATGCGCGCTGTCCTCGATCGTCTGAAGGAGGACGGCTACGTCAGCGGTGTGCCGGGTCCCAAACAGTATCCGATCGCGCCCCGGGCCGATCTGCGTCTGATCCACGTGCTCTGGCGCGCCCTGAAGGATGCGGACGAACTGGACCGGCCGAGCCGTGCCGGCCTCAACGCGTTCATCCGCTCCCGGTTCGAAGACGCCTGGGGCAGCGTGCCGGCAGATGTCGACATGCTGCGCGATGCGGACAAGATCGAGGCGGTGATCCGGGCATTGAAGGCTTGGATCAAGCGCAAGAACGTCCCCTTCGATACGTCGCGCCGCGCATGAAGCAGATCCCGTCCATCGTCACCGACCATGCACTCGTTCGATATCTCGAGCGGGTTTATGGCGTTGACATGGACGGGTTGCGCCGCCGCATCGAAAAGATCACCGAAGAAGGGCGCGACATGGGTGCCGCAGCCGTCAACTGCGACGGCGTCAGCTACACCTTGAGCAGCAACGGCCGGGTGATCACCGTCAACGGCACCCAAGGGCGCAAGTTCAGCAACCGTGCCGAGCGCTGGAAGGCGCGCCGGTCATGAGCGCCAGACCCGTCCCCCGGCCTCCCGAGAGCATTGCCGCATATGTCGAGGTTCTCGGCGTGGATGATGCGATCAAGTTTCTACTCGAGTTCGGCGGGTCCGAGGTCTGGTTCCCGACCGGGCCAGACAGCACGTCCGAGCTGGTCGAAGTCATGGGCGTCGAAAAGGCCCTGGCCATCACCGAAAGCGCGCCCCATCTGAAGGCGCGGGTGCCGGTGGCCAAAAAGTGGCTCGCCCAGGCTCTCGCGGCAAAAGGCTTGCCTAATGGCCGCATCGCCCGCAAGTTGCGGGTGACCGACGTGCACGTTCGCAAGCTGCTGGCACAGGACGCCGGCACCAAATCCTCTCCCAACCAGCTCGACCTTTTCTAAAGCACGCCATTGTGTCCGCAATTCTGTTGCGGATGTAACCGCACCCATTCCCCCGGCAACCTGTGCGTGTTGCCGGGCGCGATTGCCCGCAAAACCGGGGTAAATCGATGATGAAGACAAGTGCGGCTGGCATTGCATTTCTGGAACGTCACGAGGGCGTGGTTCTCAAAGCGTATCGCGACCCTGTCGGGATCTGGACCATTGGCGCGGGCCTCACAAAGGCCTCGGGTGTGGTTGATCCGCGGCCGGGCATGGCCCTGACCAAGAAGCAAGCCACCGGGCTGCTCAAGAAGGCGCTGGCCAACAACTACGAGCCGCGGGTGCGCAAGGCGATGCCGGGCGCTGCACAGCATGAGTTCGACGGAGGTGTCAGCTTTGATTGGAACCTCGGCCGGATCCACAATGCGTCATGGGTCAAAGCGTGGCGCGCGAGGAATTGGCCAGCCGTCGAAAGGGGTTTGAATGCCTATCGCAAGGCCGGTGGGCGCGTGCTGCGTGGGCTGGTTCGGCGGCGTCAGGAAGAGTTCGACCTGATCCGCCATGGCCGTTACGGCGTGGTTAAGCAAACGCGGCCCGCACCCGGTCTGGCGCGCTTTGTGTTTCCGGTCGATGGCGAGGCCATCCTCGAGATGCGCGGTCAATTCGAGACGCTGGGCTACGCGCCGGGCGGTGACCTGAAGGGCTTGTCGGAGGCCGCTGTGCGCCAGTTTCAGCGCGACCACGATCTGACGGTAGACGGGATCGTCGGCAATGCGACCCGCGCCACGCTGCAGCGCATGATCGATGCGCGGCGCAAATCCGCGCAGGCGGCCGTCGGCGCTGCCTCCGGCGGCGGTGGCGCGGGCGTCGGTTTGCAAACCACAGATTTTGCGACAGCGGAAATCCTTTGGGTCCTCGGCGGACTTGCGGGCATCGCGCTGCTGTTCGCCGCGTACCTCGCCTGGGCGTACCGCGATGCGGTGGCGGTCAAGGTGCAGAAGCGCCTTCCCAAACTCGCCGTAAAACTCCGGAGTATCTGACATGTCACGTATCTTTCTTAGTCTGTCTCTTGCCGTGGTGGCACTTTTGCCCGCCGCTGCCTTGCGCGCGCAGGCGAACTGCGGTCCGACTGATCAGGTCCTGCAGCGCTTGCAAGCCGTTTATGGGGAAACAACGATCTGGGTCGGTGCCGACCGCAAAGGTCGGCAACTGGCGATCACAGGCCAAACGGGGGGGGGCAGCTTTACCGTGCTGCAGCTCCAGGCGGGCACGGCTTGTATCGCCGCGACTGGCGTCACCTGGGCCGCGATGGAGCCTGGGCGGGCAACGCCGGGCGAGGAGCACTGACATGAGCCCGACCCTGATTGCACTCGCCACCCAGGTTGGCGCGCCTTTGATCCGCCAGATCCTGAGCCGGCAACTCGGCCCTGCCAATGGTCAACTCGCCGAACGTGTCTTGTCGGCGGTTGCGGACCGCGCCGGCGTGCCGCAGCCCGAACTCGGCAGGTTTGCGCTGTCGCGCCCGTCTGATCTCGAGGCCGCCCTGGTCGACGTCGAGGCGTCGGTGCCAGAGATGTTGCAGCTGCAAATGGCAGAGGCCGAGACACGCGCGGCGCTGCTGATGGCCGATGCATCGAAGGGCGGGTGGCACGCATGGTGGCGTCCAGGCTGGATGTACTTGCTGGGCCTGTTGTGGATCTGGCAGGTGATCGGGCTGCATGTGCTCAACGCCGTCTTCAAGATCGCCCTGCCGGCTGCGCCGTGGGAATATCTGATGGGTGTCACCGCCGTGATCACCGGCCTCTATATGGGCGGCCATACGATCAAGGACGTTGCGAAAACTTGGAAGGCGGGCCGCTGATATGACGATCGACTGGACGGTATCAGTCCCCTTTCTCTTTTCCGTGGCGGCAATGATCTACACGTATTTCATGACCCGCCGCCAGGACGTCGAAAAGAGGTTCAAGGCGGGATCGAAGCGCATGGACGAGATGGAGGCCAGTATCGCCGAAACGAAAATGCGCATCGATGCTCTGCCGGTGAAAGAAGACATGCACGCCATGCAACTGACGCTGTCGGAGATGGCAGGCTCGCTCAACACGATGTCGGAAAGACTGCGCAGCTCGAACGAGATCATGCGCCGGCTCGAGACAGTTGTGAACCGACACGAAGACCACCTTTTGGACAAGAGCAAATGAGCTACACCGCAACACTTCGCAAACACCGCCGGCTCGCTGTTCTCCGCCACTTGGAGCAGTGCGCTGACTATACGTCAAACGCCTCGATCCTCACCGACGTTTTGAACGGTGTGGGGGTCACGTCTTCCCGTGATCAGGTCATCACGGAGCTTGCTTGGTTGAGGGAGAACGACCTCGTCTCCTATGACGATGGTGGTGATTTCGTCGTCGTGCGAGCAACAGCGCGCGGTGTGGAAGTTGCGACTGGCCGCGCAATTCATCCTGAAATTCAGCGACCAAAGCCAAGGGGGTAAGCAAATGCCCCCGCCTCGCAAAGTTGACCTAATGCCACCCGAATTGCGCCGGTGGCTTCAGGAGGAGCTGCAGGGGCGTGGTTTCGCCGACTATGTAGAGGTGACCAACGTCCTGAACGAGCGCCTGGAAGCCGAAGGACTGAACCTGTCGATTGGCAAGTCCGCCGTGCATGCGTTCGGGCAAGAGTACGAGCACTTCGTAAAGGCTCAGGAACAGGCCAGCGAGTGGGCTGCAAGCTGGATGCAGGACAACGGTCTCGAGGAAGAGGCCAAGCGCCACAATGTCCTGTTCCAGATGGTCACAACGCTCGCCTTCAAGGTCATGCAGGCGCAGATGACCAAGGACGGCGAGGAGATCGATCCGCGCGAGCTGCACTTCATCGGGCGGATGCTGAAGGACGTGATGCAATCGTCCGGGATCCGCGAGAAGCTGATGGAAGAGGAACGGGACCGAATTGCCAAGGAAGCGCGCCAAGCGGCGGCCGACGCGGCGATCGATACCGTGCGCCAGGCCGGCATGTCCGAGGAGCTCGAGGAGCAGCTCAAGGCGAATATCCTCGGGGTGGCGGGATGATCCGGGCGATCCGATACTCCATGCGT